>Ga0181537_10005180_pt1 | contig 10576 bp, 7 predicted proteins | sample PEATcosm2014_Bin_39_FD_119765 | JGI IMG/M metagenome (GOLD analysis project Ga0181537, IMG submission 119765) | Peatland microbial communities from MTU Mesocosm Facility, Houghton, MI, USA - PEATcosm2014_Bin23_10_metaG | ecosystem: Environmental > Terrestrial > Soil > Wetlands > Peat | place... | reverse complement strand
GTTGCGGCCATGATCGCCGTAACCGGCGGCGAGGTCGATGAGCAGTAGGCTCCGGGTTTTATCGGCCAGCCGATGGAAGACGGTCTCGACGGCTTTCCTGCCGCCAAAGGTGCGATTGAGGCGGGCGAGATTTTCGAGATCGCTGCGCAGGGCGTTTTCGTCCTGGTTCGGCAGATCCATCAACTCGGGGTCGGTTTCGGAGAATTCACGCTGCATCCGTGCGAGAATGCCCATAGTTGAGCCTGCGTCACCGTTTTTTTGCAAAAAAATGACAAAATTCTGTCATTTCGGTTTGCACTTTTCAAAAACCGGGATACTCCATTAACCGTGCATCGATTTCGTATAGGTGTTTTGACGAGCGGTGGAGACTGTCCGGGCCTCAACGCGGTGATCCGGGCGGCAGTCGCGTCGGCGCATACCTTGGGCTGGGAGGTGCTCGGCTTCATTGACGGGTATGAGGGGCTGCTTTCCCCGGTCAATTACAAGATTCTCACGCTGGAAAATACGCAGGGGATCATGCCCAGCGGCGGAACGATCATTGGGACGACCAACCGGGGACGCTTCGTGGCGAAGCAGGGCCTGGGTGAAAAGGCGATGATTCCCCAACCGATCATCGACGAGGCCAAAAAGACGTTGCAGGACTTGGGCGTGCGCGCGCTGATCTGCATCGGCGGTGACGGTTCCCTGACCACGGCGGACCAGCTTTTTGAAAACGGCGTGGCCGTGGTGGGCGTGCCGAAGACGATCGATAACGATCTTTCCGCCACGGCGACGACATTCGGTTTCGATTCCGCGGTGCAATGCGTGGCCGATGCGCTCGACCGCTTGCACACGACAGCGGCAAGTCATAAGCGCGTCATGGTGCTGGAAGTCATGGGCCGCCACGCGGGCTGGATCGCGCTCTACGGAGGACTGGCGGGCGGCGCGGACGTTATCCTGATTCCGGAGATACCTTTTTCCTACGAACGGCTGGCCGCGCATGTGGAGAAGCGGATGTCGAGCGGCGCCGCTTCGACGCTGATCGTTGCCGCGGAAGGCGCGTCTGCTCAGGGCGGAGGCGTTTCCACACTGGAAGGCGCGACCAAAGGGGAGGTCCGATTGGGCGGCATCGGAGCCCAGGTTGCTTATGAAATCGGTGAGCGTACGAAGCGCGAGACGCGCACCGTGGTGCTGGGGCACTTGCAACGCGGCGGTGCACCGACGACGCAAGATCGCAATTTGGGCACTCGTTTCGGCGTGGGAGCGGTGCAGTTGATCCAGGAAAAGAAATTTGGCTGCATGGTGAGTTACCTCAATTACCAGATCGGTTCCGTGACCATCAAGGAAGCGGTCGGCCAGATCAAGCACGTTCCGCCGGACGGCCAGATGGTGGCGACGGCCAAGGCGGTCGGAATCAATTTTGGGGTTTAATCTCTTGGTTAGCCGCCGCCCGGTTCACGCAAAACCTCAACCGATAGGCGCTCAAGGTTCTGTTCGTTGGCGGGGACGACGATGTGTTCAAGGCGGCCAGCAACTTCTGAACTCTCGAATGCCTGCGACCAAGATACGACGGTTCCCGCCGCCGACGAAGCCAACGCAATCGTTAAGCGAAACTTTGGCTCCGAGGCATGTTGAACAACGACCTTCCTCGGTGGTTCTATTTCTGCAAACACATTTTCGTTTGGATAGTTGTTCCCATTTGGTCCGTGCATGATGAAAGACCAACGCCCACCATTCTTGAACTCGCAGACTTTAAAAGTGTTGGTGAAACCGGCGGGTCCCCACCACCGCGACAAGCGTTCCGGAGTGCTGATCGCGGCAAAGACTTGCTCTACAGTTGCCGGGATTTCACGAGAGGTATTGAATGTAGTCATCGGCTGCTTTGTTTCGGTGGTTTTAAACAGGTCTTGGAGAGATTCATCTTAGGATAAGAGCTGGCGAGCTGGCAACTATCATAGACCGCCGCTACAGAAGAGCGGCTCGACCGGTACGTCATGCGTCAACTCGGATGCGTTAATCCGACGGCTTGACGTCGAAACTGCCCGCGATGACGGGTTCGAGGTCCTTTTGCTGGACCCAGCCGAAGTGGTGGTCGCGGGCCTCGATGCGCAGGTAGTCGTTGTGGCGATCCTCAACGGTGACGAGTTCGCCTTCGGGAATCGTGCCGATGCTATCCGCGCTGTCGAAGGGCGAAAGGCGCAGGGTGGCTTCCTTGGGGGCGACGATGACGCCTTGAATGCGGTCGTTGAAGCCGATGGTGGAAAGCTCCACGTAGCCCATCAGCAGAGAAAGCGGGATGCCGGCAAAGAGGATTGCCCGGAAAATATTTTTCAGGAGCCGCAAGGGAATCTTCGTGGCGCTGGAGATTGCGGGCGCGTAGGAGGTGCCGATGATGGCCAGAAAAATGAGCAGTAAACAGGCCGCCATGATCCCCAGCCACACCATCCAGTTGATGCTGAGCAGGGCGATCTGCCACCAGCGATACGAATTGGGATCGAGTCCGGCCTGCTTGCGTGCGAGTTGCAGGTTGTGGTCGATGTCGCCGTCGGTGGGCGCGAGGTAGCGGGCCCGTTCGTAATTGAGGAGGGCCGCGCCGGTGTGACCAGCCTTGGCCTCGGCGTTGGCGAGGTCAAAGCAGAGCGGGGCGGAGAAGCCGCGCGTGGCGATGATTTGTTGGAAAAGTTTGGCCGATTCATCGTAGTTGCCGGAGGTGTAGGCGCGGTTGGCGGCGTCGAGTTCGGAATCGGAAACGTCGGCGTGGAGAAGGAAGGGAAAAAGGAAAAGGGAAAAAGCGATCAGCGCGAAATGGAATTTCGCGAGGAACAAGTAACGTTCCCAAGTGCAACTTGGGAACGAGGGATTTGAGAAAAAATTCATGGTCAGGCGGGTTGCGGTTGGAGGAGTTCGGTGCGCACGCGATGTTCCCATTGGGCGAGGTCGAGACCGGAACTGGCCTGGCCGGAGTAGATGACTTCATCGGCTTGGGCGAAGAACGGCTCCAAGGCCTCGGCCAGATGCGGGTCCCGGTCGCGGATTTCGCCCAGAGTGATGGCTTCCGGTCTCAGGTTCCATTGCGTGCCAAGTTGTAACTGGACGGCATGGCGTGCAGCGACGAAAAAGGCGACGGCATCGCCCCGGCGAACGGCTTCGGCCATGGCATCCTCCTCTTGTTGCAGGGAGCGTTGACGCAACGCGCGCGTGGCGCGGTCGTCGTCCGGGGCGGAGCGTGAACGAAGGAAGAGGAAGAGAGCACCGAGCAGGGTCAGGAAGATCAGGCCGCCTTGGATCATCCAGAACCAGGGCTGGCGATAGACTGGCGTGAGGCTCAGTTGAGGCGAACCGATTTCGAGGCGATTGGGGAGGAACTCCGCCGTGGGGGTGGGTGTGGCAGCGGTGGAATCGGTCCCGCTAACGGGCGAGGCCGATGCGATGGGCATGGGCGTTCCGGTGACCGTGATCTCAGGCAGCGCGATGGGTACCGTGACATATTGTTTCGTGGTCGGGTCGAAGTAGCTGAAGTTGGCTGGCGGAAGCGGGACGTTCCCATTCTTCAATGGGATGATGGATTGGTCGAAGGTTTTAACGGCCTGGGTATGGGATTCATCGCCAAGGTAGTCGATCTTGAAGGTAGGAACATAGGTTTTCCACGCGGGATCACTGGCCAGAGTGGGGCAACGGACGTAATTGAAATTGCCTTCGCCGCTGACGCTGAAGTGGAGGGTGACCGGGTCGCCCACATCAACCGATGTTGGTTCGGCGGCGCCGGTGATTTTGAGATGTCCAATCGCTCCGGTGAAGTTGGCCGGACGTCCTTCCGTCGGCAGGTCGTGGACGTGGATGGTCAGTTGGTTGCTGGAGATCGATTCGTGGGCCAGGTTCGGACGGCGGTTGAAGAAGCCGCCGAAAAAAGGATCGAGATTGTTGGTGGTGATCGATTTGATCCAGTAGCTGTCACGTTCCATGAGCAGGGGAAAATCGCCGCTTTTGGGAGCGGAGATGGCGGTGACCCAGCTCTCGCTTCGATACACCTCATTCATGATGGCCTGTTCGTCGTCATGCGGACGGTAGGAAAGGTCGTTCATCAGAAAATCGCTTCCCTTGATGGTAGGCAGGGAATCCTGCTGATAGTCGACATCCTGACGGATATACCAGGTGATCCGCAGCGTGATCGACTGGCCGACATAGGCATCGGTGGTATCGGGGGTGATGACCATGAAGACTTTGGCGGGACGACCGTCACTTTCCATCGGCACGTTAAGGGTATTGCCGGTGGTCATGTCGGAGGAATTTCCGGCGGCGTTGGCGGGCGGCATGACGACGGGGCCGTTGGAATTGAAGGGGGGATTAGCGGAGGGGGTGGAGGATGGAGCGGGCGAAGGAACGGCCTGAGCAGGCGCGTTATTTGTGGAGGCGGAGGCCCCGTTGTCGAGGACGTACAGCTTCATGGCTTTGACATGGAGCACGTCGCCTTCCTGGGTATGAATGTCAAAGGCCGGGATGGTGAAGGTGCCGGTGCGCGAGGGGGCGACGGCGAAATTGAGCGACATGGCCCTGGAGAGCGATCCGTTGGAAAAGGTGATGTTCGTGGATGACTGGGTGCCGACAACGTCGAGACCATCGACCTGAGGCAGATTAAGATTGTCCACGCTGCCGTTCTGCACGGTGATGGTGACGATCGCCTGGTCGCCGACGTTGACTTCCGGAGGATCGATTTTCTGGGTGAGCGTGGCGGCAGCCAGACAGGACGTGGTGGTGAAGGCGAAAAGCGCGACGGCTACCCATGCGGAGAGGAGCGGCTTCATTTTACCAGTCCTTTCCAGAGGTTGTCGGCGGAGGTTGGTTGTCGCCGTTGATCGAACGAGCGGTGACGCGTTTCTCGTCGTCCTTGAGGGAGTCGAGCAGGTTTTCGGCGTCCTGGCGCGATTTGATGCCGGGGTCTTGCTGATCCTGATCGCGGGTTCCGGAGTAGGCTTGTACTTGATTATTATTAGGGTTATTATTCGCGTCCTTGGAACCAGAAGCCGATTGCTGGCCGTTCTCGTTCTTGTTCTGATCCCCCGAAGCGGTCTTTTGATCCTGATCGGGCTTGTTACCCGATTGTTGCTGAGACTGGGACGCATTCTGTTCGCCATTTTGCGGATTGTTTTGGCCGGACTGATTCTGTTGCTGTTGCTGATTGCCCTGGCCTGATTGATTTTTGTTGTTGTTGCCGGACTGATTCTTTTTGTCCTGCTGCTGTTGTTGCTGTTGCTGCTTCAGTTCTTCCAATTTCTTTTTAACGAAGTCGTAATTGTGCTTCGCGTCGGCGGTGGTTTTGAGCTTAAGCGCCGAGTCATAGGAGTGGAGCGCCTGTTCCCAGAGGCCGATGGTTTTCTTGGTATCGACTTTTTGCAGCGCGTCGCCGTGCTCGAATTGGGCGTTGCCGAGGTTGTAATAGGTTTGTTCCTGAAGACCGAGATCGGGCGTTTCGAGCGCCTTGCGGAAGGCCTCTTCGGCTTCGGAGTAATCACCGGCTTTATAGGCGGCATCGCCTTGATTGTATTGGAGGTCATTACGATTGGGCTGATTCTCGACGGCCTTCTGGTAATCTTGCATGGCCTGCTCGTACTGGCCCGACTTGTAGTCGCGTTCTGCGGTATCGGTGTCCGAGGCGCGTGCCGACCCGAGCGTGCCGGAAACAAACAGGCCAAGCGCGAGCAGTGGAGTTAGGGCGGCGGCGTTTCGGCTCTGGCGGCGGCGAACTGGGAGACGGGCCGGGCCGGAAAGCGTAGCGTCCGCCGTGGCCGGTGACTTGGCCCGTTCATTGGTCATAAATTCCCACACGAGGAATAAAATAGCCAGGGCCAGCGGCCATTCAAACCGTTCGAAGCGGATTTTTTCGCGCCGTTCCTCGAGATTTTGTTTGGGCAACGGTGCGATGTAGCGGCTGTAGATTTCGTCGAGGCCTTCGCCGCGCTGCCCGAGCGGCTCATAAGCGCCGCCGGTGATGGCAGCGACCTGGCGCAAGGTATTTTCGTCAAGTTTGGAGACCACTTCCTGGCCGTTGGCATCCTGGTGGTAGGTGATGGCGCCGGAATCGTCCCGCTCCGGTATGAGGCCTCCGTTGGGTGTGCCGACGCCGACGGTGTAGATTTTGAGCCCGCTTTGCGCGGCATTTTTGGCGGCATCGAGGACGCGCCCTTCGAGGTCTTCGCCATCGGTGACCAGGATGAGGAATTTCATGTTGTTGGGCTGGCTTTTCAGGGCGTCGACGGCAAGGTCGATGGCCGTTGCGATGTCTGTGCCCGGTCGCGGAATGGTGTCGGTGTCGAGATCACGCACGGCGGACTGGAAGGCCTCGTGGTCGAGCGTCAGTGGGCATTCCAAAAAGGCGTCGCCGGCAAAGGAGATCAGGCCGAGCCGGTTGTCGGGAAGGCGATCGGCGAAATCGGCGATGGCCAGCTTGGCGCGCTCGATGCGGTTTGGCTTCACGTCCTCGGTCAACATGCTCTTGGAGCAGTCGATGGCGAGAAGGACGTCGAGACCGGTGCGGTTTTCCTCACTCCATTCGAATAAAAGATGAGGCCGCGCCATGGCCACGAAGAGGAGTCCCACGGCAGCGACGAGAAGAACCGTTTTCAGGAGCCGCTTGAGGGGAGAGACACTGCCGGTCAATGCTGTGGCCAGATGCGATGCGGCAAAAAGGCGCACGGCTTGGGCGCGACGGCGGCGGGCGCCGATTTCCAGGAGCACGACGGCAATAACGGCCGCCAAGCCGACCAGCAGCCAGATCGGCGCGAAAAAACCGGGGTCGAGTTTATCCCAAAGTTCGGAAATCATGGGACCCTCCTAAAACGAGTGTGGGCCAGGGCAATTTCTAGGCCGAGGAAGAGAAGGCCGGGGTAGAGCGCCCAGGTGAAATACTCTTTGATGTGCTCGAAATGTTTGACCCCCACCGTGCTGGTTTCGAGCTTGTTGATCTCCTGATAGACGTGTTTGAGGGTGTTGTAGTCGGCGGCGCGGAAGAACTTGCCCTGGCCGATATCGGCAATCTTTTGCAGGGCATCGTTGTCGATATCGACCGGGATGGTGGTATAGGTGATGTTTCCGAAAGCGTCGTGCATGGGAAATTTCGCCACGTCGTTCGATCCAGCGCCGATGGTGTAAATTTTGATTCCGAGAGCATGGGCGGCCTCGGCGGCGGCGAACGGGGTGATCTTGCCCGCGTTGTTGGCGCCGTCGGTAAGCAGGACGATGATTTTCGATTTGCCCGGCTGATCGCGGAGCCGGTTGGCGCTGGCGGCGAGGGCTGAGCCGATGGCGGTCGCGTCGCCCACCCACGATCCGGTATGGAGTCGTGCCACATTTTGCAGAAGCCAGTCGTGGTCGAGGGTAAGCGGGCTCATGAGAAAGGCCTCGCCGGAGAAGACGACCATGCCGATGCGGTCGTTGGGTCGGCCTTGGATGAAGTCTCCGACCGTTTCGCGGACGAGCTGAACACGGCTCATTTCCTCGCCATCCGGCCTGTGGTAGTCGAGCGCTTCCATCGAGGGCGAAAGATCGATGGCCAGCATCATGTCGATGCCGCTTTCCTGCACCTGCGTGCTCGTATCGACCTGTTGCGGGCGGGCGAGCGCGACGATACCGCAGATGAGAACCAGGTAGCGCAGCGCGGCGAGCCAGCCGCCCGGTCGGACTTTACGGCCCTGCGAGAGCGTCCCGAAAAGGCTGAGGCCGGAATATTCGATTGCCGCCGCCTTGCCCCAGTGACCGCGCAGCCAAGCCAGCAGGGGCAGCAAAAGCAGGAAGGCCAGAACCCAGGGATGCGCGAATGTAATCTGGGGGATCATGGATGCCTCCCGTTTTGGTGGCCCGTATTGTCGCCAGCGGGGACAGGTTTCGTGGCGATGACGAAGCTGGTGGCGTGTTGCTGCACCTGTTCGAGTTCGGTCAAGGTGGGTTGATAGCGGGCAAATTTAACCATGTCGCACGATTGGAGAAAATCCCGCAACAGGTCGCGATGCTCGGCGAGCGGCGTGTTCCGGTCGGCTTCCATCTGGCGCAAAAATTCCTCGGTCGTCCGGCGGGTGGAGGGAGCCTGAAAGCGCTGGCCGAGGTAGGAGCGAATCGCTTCGGAGACCAGGACGGCGTAGGGCATCGGGTCGTCTTCCCGGAGCAGCGCGCGGGCTTTTTCAAGCTTTTCCAGCGCGAGTTCGTAAGCGCTCTTGGGGCTGAGCAGGCGGTGGGGCCGAAACCAAAACCAGGCCAGAACAAGCAGGGCAACGGCGCCGATAATGCCGAGCACGATCCAGAACCAAAACCACGATTGAAGATAAAAGAAGGGCGGGCGGATGTCGTAAAGCTGGTCTGCGGGGGAAGTTGTTTGGCCGGGCGCGCTTGGTTGCACTTGGGCAAAAAGAATAGGACTTAGGGGACCTATAAGACTGATAAGTCCCATAAGAAGACCACGGCGCTTCATCCCAACCTCCTGCTGGTGCGATTCTGGAAAAAGGTGTAGAGCGCCTGGCTGTAGGGTTCGCCGGTGCGCAGTTCGAGCGTATCGACCCCGGCCTGGCGCGCGGTGCGGCGGAATCGGATCATGCGTTCCTTCGCCTGCGCTGCGAAGGCCTCGCGCACCTGATTGCTGTCGGTGTCGATTTCCATCACCTCGCCGGTTTCGGTGTCCTCGAGCGTGAGCAAGCCGAGCGCGGGGAGTTCCTCTTCATGGCGGTCGCGCAGGTGGAGCAGGACGAGGTCGTGGCGCTTGTTGGTCAGGCGAAGCTGGCGGCGCAGGCGCTCGAAGGCATCGGGCGTTTCGATGAAGTCGGAGATGACGAAGACGACGGCGCGGCGGCGCTGCACGTCGTTGATGAAGTCGAGCGCGGCGGCGACGTCAGTGCCGCGGCGTTGCGGGGTGTGGAACAGGATGTCGCGGATGACGCGCAGGACATGCGTGCGGCCCTTCGTGGGCGGGATGTAGTGCTCGATCTCGTCGGTGAAAAGAAGCAGGCCGACCTTGTCCCGGTTGCGGATGGCGGAGAAGGCGAGGACGCTGGCGACTTCGGCGGCGAGTTCGCGCTTGCTCTGGGTCTGCGAACCGAATTTTCCCGACGCGCTGACATCGACGGCGAGGAGGATGGTGAGTTCGCGTTCCTCACGCAGCTTTTTGATGAAAGGCGTCCCGGTGCGGGCGGTGACGTTCCAGTCGATGAGCCGGACTTCGTCGCCGGGCGAGTATTCGCGCACTTCGTCGAAATCCATGCCGCGTCCCTTGAAGACGGAATGGTATTCACCGGCCAGCGCGTCGGTGACCAGGCGCCGGGTGCGGAGTTCGACCTGGCGGACTTTCTTCAGGATTTCTCGGGTGACGGCGGGGTCCATGGTTGACAGAAGTTTTTGAACAGGATTAACAAGATTAACGGGATTATGGGGAAGGATTTTGACAGGAGGAACATGAAGGACATGAAAAACAGACCTGAGAAAAGGGAGGTTTTCCCTTCAAGTAGTTCATGTCTCTCCTGTCTAATTCAGCCTGCCTTCAATCCTGTTAATCTTGTTAATCCTGTCTAAAAAGGAGTTCAAGGAACGGGTAGGGTATCGAGTATCTTCTGTACGATATCGCGCGAGGTGAGATTTTCCGCTTCGGCTTCGTAGGTGACGATGACGCGATGTTGCAGGACGTCGTGGGCGACTTCCTTCACGTCCTGAGGCGTGACGTAGGCGCGGCCGTTGAGGAAGGCCAGCGCGCGGGCGGCCAGGGTCATGGCGATGGTGGCGCGAGGCGAGGCGCCGTATTGAATCCAGCCGGGGAAGTCGAGTTTGTAGGCCTTCGGATCGCGCGTGGCGATAACGATGTCGACGATGTAGTCGCGGACCTTGTCGTCGACGTGGATGAGGTTGACGACCTGGCGCGCCCGGAGAATATCCTCGGGCGTCACGACCGGCTGTACGGAGAGATTGGGCGACGTGGTGGCCATCGAGTCGAGGATGCCGCGCTCCTCGGCGCGCGAGGGATAGGCGACGGCGACCTTGAGCATGAAGCGGTCGACTTGCGCTTCGGGCAGGGGATAGGTGCCTTCCTGCTCGATCGGATTTTGCGTTGCCATGACGAGGAAGGGCTCGGGCAGTTCGTAGGTGTTTTCGCCGAGGGTGACCTGCCGTTCCTGCATCGATTCGAGGAGCGCGCTTTGCACCTTGGCGGGCGCGCGGTTGATTTCATCGGCGAGGACGAAATTGGCGAAGACCGGGCCGAGCTTCGGATTGAAGGTGCCGTCGCGCGGGTTGTAGATTTGCGTGCCGACGATGTCCGCCGGGAGCATGTCGGGCGTGAATTGAATGCGCTGGAAACGGACCTGCACCGCCGCGGCGAGGGTGCGCAGGGCAAGCGTCTTGGCCAGTCCGGGAACGCCTTCGAGCAGGACGTTGCCGTTGCCGATCAGGGCGATGAGGAGGCGGTCGATGAGATATTTCTGGCCGACGATGACGCGGCCGATCTCCCGTCGCAACGGGTAGACCCAGGCGCTGGCTTCCTGAACGGCCTCGGTGGTGCCGGCGAGGGTGGTATGGCCATAGGCGATGGCGCGGGCTTGTTCGGTTCCGGGGACCGGGGGCAGTCCGG
>Ga0181537_10005178_pt1 | contig 10577 bp, 10 predicted proteins | sample PEATcosm2014_Bin_39_FD_119765 | JGI IMG/M metagenome (GOLD analysis project Ga0181537, IMG submission 119765) | Peatland microbial communities from MTU Mesocosm Facility, Houghton, MI, USA - PEATcosm2014_Bin23_10_metaG | ecosystem: Environmental > Terrestrial > Soil > Wetlands > Peat | place... | reverse complement strand
GCGCGCCGCCCGGTCCATTCCTCAGGGTAGAGATAAAGCAGGCGCATGGGGATGAAGGAAGACGCCGGCCATCATGACGACGGCGCGGGGGCTTCCCGATGGAGCGAAGCTTCAATGACTGCGCTCGCTTCGGTCAAAACCTGGTCGAAGGAAATCGTGTGGATCGGGTCGCCCAGCTTTGCGGTTTGCAGCGCGCGATGAAATGTTGCCGGGGCCTGGTGCGGACCGCACGCTTCCACGGAGGAACCCCGGTCGGTCGGAGCGAAAAGGGTTACGGTCGGGCAGTTGACCGCGACCGCCAGGTGGTAGGGCCCGGTGTCGCCGGAGAGAAAAACGAGGGCTTGCGACTCGATTTTGGCGAAGTCGGTCAGCGACAATTTTCCGGCCAAAATGAAGGGACGCCTCCGCATGGCGGCGGCGATGCGGGCGGCGAGAGAATGCTCGCTGCGATCTCCGGTCAGCGCGATCGCGCACTTGAATCGTTCGCCCAGGGTGTCGGCGAGACGCGCCCAGTTTTCCACCGGCCAGCGCTTGATCTCGCGCGAGGCGCCTGGATGAATGAGGATGCCGCGCTCCTGCCCGTCCGGCGGGACGACCAGGTGAGGCATGCTCAGCCGATGGGTCGTCGGCTCAATGCCGAGGGCCTTGGCCATGGCGAGATTGTTTTCAATCGCGTGGCCGCTTGCGTAATCGGGCGCGCTGCGGCGGCGCAGCATCGATTCGTTCGCCATCCAGCGCGGATAGCGGGTCCAGCGCGTCCGATAACGGAGGAAGCCGCGCACGCCGCAGCGCCAAAGAAAGGGAATCAAATCGGGCTCGGTCATGTTGGCGAGCAGCGCAATGCGGTGCGGATCGGCCGCGAGCTTTTCCTGCAAACTGCCCCACCGATATTTGCCGCGCACGGAAAAGACCCGATGCAGCCGCGGGTCGGGCTGGTAAAGCTCGGCGTAGGGCGTCTTCACCAGCAGCGAAACGCGGCCGGGGCCGAGCGTTGTCGACAGCGTTTCGATCAGCGGCGTGGTCAGGAGCGAATCGCCCAGCGCGGTCGTGGCGACGACCAGCACTTTTTCTCCCTGGTCCAACGCCGCGCGCGTTTCGGGCAGCGACCAGGTCTTGATCAGCCGCGTGAGGTGCGCAGCTTGATGGGCAACGGTGTAGATAGGATCGAGACCAGGAAAGTTCATTGGGGCCAAATCTCCTTCAGCCGCAGGAAAACGGTTTGGGCGGGGATGTCGGCCATGGAGGCGTCGGCGGGCGTTTGATAATTCGCCGGTCGCGGCAGTTGCACGACGCGATGGCGCAGCCCGTAGCAGTAGGGTCCGACGCGGGTGACCGGATTGTTGCAATGGATGATGGCCACGACGCGGGTGCCGACGGCGAATCCGAGATGCATGATGCCGGTATCGGTCGAGACGAGTGCCTGCGCGCCGGCCAGCAGCGCCGCCGACTCGGCCAGGGAAAGTTTGTTCACCAAGTTATGATAGGGCTTCACGTCGTTGGCAAAAAAGCGGTCGAGTTTCTGGAGACGTTCTTCCTGGTCTTCGCCGCCGAGGACAAAAATCTCGGCATTCAGTTCATGGGCGCAGAGCCGGAGCAATTCCGCATAGCGCTCGATCGGCCAGTCGCGCCACGCGGCGCGCCGTCCGCCTCCGAGTTGCAGGACGAGGCGCGGCCTTTTCCCGACGAGCATCCGGCGCAAGGTTTCCTCCAGTCGCGCGCGTTCCTCGTCGCGCACGGCGTAAACCAGGTGCGGCATGCCCGTATGGGCCCCGACGTAACGCGCGATGCGCAATGTCTGCTCGACGCCGTGGGTTGCGTCCCAATCGGGCTGCTCGACCTGGTGCGCGCAGAGCCAGCTCAGCCGTGTCATGTTCGGCACGCTGACCGTCACGTCAGGATCGACGAGATAACTCAGGCAGCGCGGTTCGGGATCGTTCCCGCGCAGATGCAGAATCGCATCCCAGGGGCCCGCCGCGCGCAATTCCTTTTGCAATTGCCAGAACGCCCCGGGGCCTTTGTGAAAAAGAAAGACCTGGTTGACGTAAGGGTTGTGTTCCAGCAACAGGCTGCGGCGGCGATGGACCACGCCCGCCAGATGCGCCTCGGGAAAGGTTTCCCGCAGGGCCTTAAAGACGACTGAATCGGTCAGGGTGTCGCCGATTCCGGCGCAGGTGAAGCAGAGGACGCGCGAATTCGGACCCAATTCGATGGGCCGGGGCCGGGGCGGACGCCGGCGCGCCAGCGCACGAAAAAGCATTTCGTATCCCGAAGCGGAAAGGCGGCTGATGAGTGAAGCCATACGTATTTATGACATGAAATCGGATTCGGGTGGTAGCTCTAGCAAATCGGCCCATTGTTTTTCAACCTCATCCTTTTTGAGGATCAGGTAGGGTTGAAGAGCCTGCCAAACACGCTCTTGGGGAATGTTTTTTTCGCCCGGTTCGGCGTGGACAAAGGCGTGTCTCCTGCCCCGCGAATACCATTTTTTGAAGGGGCCTTCCGACCAGAGAACAAGCGCGGGCGTGCCGACGGTGGCGGCCAGGTGGGCGGCTCCGCCCTCGGGCGTGAGCAGAAAGGAGGCCTTTTCCAGCAGCGCCGCAAGGTCGAGCGGCCCCGGCGTGTACACGGCGATGATCCGTTTGGAACCCATGCAGAAGGCTATTTCGTCGGCTTTTGCCTGATCGAACGGGGCAGCCACCAAACCGATGGCGAAATTGGTCGAGCCTAGGATGCGCCCTGCCAGCGCGATGAAATCTTCCTCGCGAAATTTGAGCCCGACGGTGCTGCTGATATTGATCAGCATGAAGTGGCTGGATTGGTTGAACGGAGGCTCCGATAGAATTCCCGCGGCGAATTCCCGGGCGGATTCGGGCACGCGCAGGCTCAAGTCGACGCTAAATTCCGTCGGCCTGACCAGACCCAACGGCTTGAGCAGGCGCAGGAGCGTGTCGATCTGGTGTTCCTCATTCGGTTCGGCCGGAAGCGCCACGGGGTCTGTATAATAGGCGGAAGGGCGATCGGTGCGGCGCTCGAAACCGATCCGGACGGCGGCATTGGTGAGGCGGGTCAGCACGGCCAGCCGCCGGTCAAAACCGCCTTTTGCGGCAATGACCCAATCATAGTCCTGGAGCCGGGCGGCATTTTTGAGTGCGGCTTGCCAGGGATTCCAGCCCGGTTCGAGCACGATGACCTCGTTGACCGCCGGGCAAGCCTCCGCGATAAGCGCGCCCAGCGGATCGCAGGCCACAGTCAGATGGGCCTTCCGGTTATGCCGGCGCAGCGCGTGCAAAAGCGGCAGCGTGTAAATCATGTCGCCCATCCGATTGCGGCGGATGACCAGGATGCGGGGCTCGACGGGATCGCGCCGGGGCTGGTGACGACGACGCAGCTTGAGAGCCAGCGCGACCTGATTGAGTAGGGCATGGTACAAGCTCATAAAGCGGAGTTGAGATGGCGAATGTTTTGCAATTCCATTATCGGTGAGAAAACGGCATCGTAACCGCTTCAAATCATGAGGCAATGGCGTATTCTTCACACCGAATCCTCGCTTGGCTGGGGCGGGCAGGAGGTGCGCGTCCTGGCCGAGCTGGAATGGATGCGCGCGCAAGGCCACTGGGTCGCGCTGGCCGCTCCTTCCAAAAGCGCCATCGCGAAACGGGCGCGCGAGGCGGGCCTTTTATTTTATCCGTTGCGCACGCACAAGGCGCTGCTTCCGGTGGAGGTGGTGCGGCTGGCCGCCTGGCTGATTCGGAACCAGGTCGAAGTGGTCAATACGCACAGCTCGAACGATGGCTGGCTGGCCGGGCTGGCGGCGCGGCTGGCCATGCGCCCGATTCTTATCCGCTCGCGGCATATCGAGGTCGATTACCCGAATCGTTTTTGGAGCGGGCTGGCCTTCCGCTTTCTTCCGCATCATGTGATTACCACCAGCCAGCGGATCGCGGACCGGCTGGTCACGGAGTTGGGGATTCCTCCGGCGCGGGTGACCTGCATCGCCACGGGCGTCGATCTCGCGCGGTTCAACCCCGGAGTGGAGGGGAAGCTGCATCAGGAACTCGGCGTTGCGCCCGATGTTGCGCTGATCGGCATGATCTCCGTGCTGCGGAGCTGGAAGGGACACGCCACGTTTCTTGAAGCGGCGGGGAAATTGCTAAGCGATAAAGTACGGCGCGTCCATTTCGTTATCGCAGGCGACGGTCCCGCCCGCGAAGAGTGGACGCAATTCATTAAAAAGGAGCCTTGGAAAGATAACGTGACGTTACTCGGTCATCGCAATGATGTGCCCAATGTGCTCGCCTCGCTCGACGTTCTGGTGTTGCCCTCCTACGCCCACGAAGGCATTCCGCAGATCATCCTCCAGGCGCAGGCGATGTCGTGTGCCGTCGTGGCGACAACTATCGGCGGCATTCCCGAAGTGGTGGAGGACGGCGTGACCGGCCTGCTCGTTCCGCCCCGCGATGCCGATGCGCTGGCGGAAAAAATTTCCTCGCTGCTGGATGATTCCGCGCTCTCCGCCCATCTCGGACAAAATGCGCGAGCTCACATCGAGAAGAGTTACAGCCTCGACGCGATGGGCGAACGGCTGCTGGCGTTGTATGAGACGCTTTCCAAATAACGTCAGATGATAAAACTCCGCTCAGGATGGCGGAATTATTTTTACGAGCCGCTTTTATCGTCTCGCAAAGACAACGCCAACGAGAAAACCGATGCCCGCGGCGATTGCGACCGACTGCCACGGGTTGTTCTCGATGAAGTCCTGGGTGTTGTAGCGGACGCCGGCGGCGGTATCGCGCAGGACGTTGGCCTGGTCGTTGATGGTTTCGCTGACCTTGCGGACGGCCTCCGAGGCTTGGGTTTTCAAAACATCGGCCGGATGGGCCGGATCGGTGCTGGTGCTCATGCGGTTATTATAGAATCGATCTGGAAATGTGCAAAGGCAGGAAGCAGGTTTCGCACAGAGGACTGAAGAGGGGAAATGCAGAGAGCTGAAGAGCGAAGCAAGGGGGCAGGAGGATTTTAAATAGGATAAACGTAAATAGAAGGAGGCGCTACGAGATGAGGCGAGCACTCCCCAACCATCTTATTCTTATCCATTCTGATCCCCTCTTCCGCCCCTCGGCCTTTTACCTCTTCGGTCCTCTGTGCGAAACCTTCCCCTACTTCGCCTTGGCCAGCGCGGCTTTGACCGCCTCGAAATCAGGCAAATCCTTCGGCGTGGGGGTCTGCTCCACGTGAACGATTTTGCCCTGCTTGTCGATGACGACGGCGGCGCGCGCGGCGGTATCACCGATGCCGGCTAGTCCGGGGAAGACCACGTCGTAGGCCTTGGTGACGGTCTTGTTCAGGTCGCTCAGGAGTTTGACGATGATCTTTTCCTGCTGCGCCCAGGCTTCCTGCGCGAAGGGACTGTCGACGCTGATGCCGTAGACGGCGGCGTTGAGGCTTTCGTAGGACGAGATGCCACCGGAGACGTCGCACATTTCCTGCGTGCAGACGCCGGTGAAGGCGAGCGGGAAGAAGAGCAGAATGGTGTTCCGCTTGCCGAAGTTGTCGCTGAGCTTGACGTCTTCGAGACCGCTGGCGGTCTTGGTCTTGAGGGTGAAATCCGGGGCGCTGGTTCCGATTTTGAGGGGCATAATGGTAGGAGGTTAGAGCGTAGAAGTTAGAACTGAGAAGTCTGAAGTTCTTCGTTCTACGCTCTTGGTTTTATTTCTGGGCGGGAGCTTCCAAACCTTGTGCGGTGCGTTCCTTCATCGCGGCCTTGCGGCTGAGCTTGGAGCGGCCCTTGTCGTCCTGGCCGATGCACTTCACCCAGACTTCGTCGCCGACCTTGGCCACGTCGTCCATGCGGTTGACGCGCTGATCGCTCCACTCGGAAATGTGGACGAGGCCGTCTTTGCCGGGGAGTACTTCGACGAACGCGCCGAAGTCCTTGAGGGTGACGACGCGTCCGCGATAAATCTTGCCGATTTCGATGTCGCCGACCATGCCGAGGATGATTTCCTTGGCGCGTTCCATGGCGTCGCCGTTGGTGGAGTAGATCTTCACGCGGCCATCGTCCTCGATGTTAATTTCGGCGCCGGTCTCGGCGACGATGCTCTTGATGTTCTTGCCGCCGGGCCCGATGACGAGGCCGATCTTTTCCGGATTGATCTGGATGGTCTCGATACGCGGGGCGTATTGGGACATTTCCGTGCGGGGCGAGTTGATGACCGTTTCCATGAAACCGAGGATCGCGGTGCGGGTGGTTTTGGCCTGATCGATGGCTTCATTCATGATGCTGAGCGGAATGCCGCCGAGCTTCAAGTCGAGCTGGAAGCCGGTGACGCCGTCCTTCGTGCCGCATAATTTGAAGTCCATGTCGCCGTAATGATCTTCCGAACCGAGGATGTCGGCGAGGAGGAGGTAGCGCTTGAGGTTGTCGTTCTCATCGTGCTCGGTGACGAGGCCGACGGAGATGCCGGCGACAGGGGTCTTGATCGGCACGCCGGCGTCCATGAGAGCGAGGCAGCCGCCGCAGACGGAGGCCATCGAGGTGGAACCGTTCGAGGCCATGATCTCGGAAGAGATGCGGATCGCGTAGGGGAAGTCGTTTTCGCTTGGGATGACCGCGAGGAGCGAGCGTTCCGCCAGCGCGCCGTGGCCGATTTCGCGGCGGTTCAGCCCGCCAACGCGACCGGTTTCACCGACCGAGAAAGGAGGGAAGTTGTAGTGGAGGATGAACCGCTTGGTGATTTCACCGCCGGTATAGCCGTCGAGGTCCTGCGCTTCGTCGCTGGGCGCGAGCGTGGCCAGGCAGAGCGCCTGGGTTTCGCCGCGCGAGAAAAGCGAGGAACCGTGCGAGCGGGGGAGCAGGCCAACTTCGCCCGCGAGCGGACGAATTTCTTCCGTGGCACGTCCGTCGCTGCGCTGTTTCTTGTCGAGAATAGCGGTGCGGAAGGCCTTGATCTGAACTTGGTCGAAAGCGGAACTGATGTCAAAGCCGGTCGCGTCGGGATACTTGGCCTTGATGGCGACGGCGACCTCGTCCTTGAGCGCGCCGACCGCGGCGTAGCGTTCGACTTTGCTCGGGCGATAGATCGCGCCTTCAATGCGGCTGGAAACCAGGTCGTAGGCCATTTGGACCAACTCGGGCTTCACTTCATAGAGCGGCAGCTTGCGCTTGGCCTTGTTGACCTTCGCGGCGAGGTCCTTTTGCAGGCCGATGACGATCTGCGCTTCCACTTGTGCGTAGGCGAGGGCCGCTTTGAAATCGGACTCGGGCATTTCCAGCGCGGAACCTTCGATCATGAGGATCTCGGTTTCCGTGGCGACGTAGACGAGGTCGAGATCGCTGAGTTCCATCTGGGCATGGGTGGGATTGGTGACGAACTTGCCGTCGACGCGGCCGACGCGAAGCGCGCCGATCGGGCCGCCGAAGGGAATGTCGGAGACCATGAGCGCGGCGGAAGCGCCGTTGATGCTGAGGATATCGGGGTCATTCTCGCCATCGGCGGAGAGAAGCGTGGTGATGATCTGCGTGTCGTAGAGATAACCCTTGGGGAAGAGGGGACGCAGCGGGCGGTCCGTCATGCGACAGGTGAGGATTTCCTTTTCCGAGGGACGGCCTTCGCGCTTGAAGTAGCCGCCGGGAATCTTGCCGACCGCGGCCGCGCGTTCGCGGTATTCGACGGTGAGGGGGAAGAAATCCTGGCCTTCCTTGATCTTGGTCGAGGAGACGGCGGTGACGATGACGAGGGTGTCGGCGTAGCGGACGGTGACCGCGCCGTCGGCGAGGCTGGCGAGCTTACCGGTTTCGATGATGATGGGGTGGGCGCCAAAGGGAGCCGACACCGTATGAATGGTGGACATGTATTTCTTTCGAGTTAGCGCGCAAACAGGCGCCCAACCGGAAAAGAAAACGCAGAGGACAATGAACTCAGTTGGGGTCGGCTATCCAATGAAGTTGATTGTACTCTGAAGTTTCCGGATGACCCGGTCCGCCAGGCGGAAGGGCCTTTCGCGGTGCAGTCGTCTACTTACGCAGGTTTAGTTTCTGAATAACCTTATCGTAGCGGGCGGAATCGGACTGCTTCAGGTAATCCTGAAGCTTTTTGCGCTGGGCAACCATCATCAAAAGACCGCGGCGCGAGCTATGGTCCTTTTTGAACTTTTGCAAGTGCTTGGTGAGGTCGTTAATGCGATGGGTTAGGAGAGCAATCTGGACATCGGCCGAGCCGGTGTCCTTGTCATGCAATTTAAACTCCTTCGTGTATTCCGTTTTCAGCGCTGCTTCCATAAGGTGAGGGTCGATTAAAGCAGACGAGCCAAAGAGCGCAAGGGAAAATTATGGGAATCGACCGAAGGGGGAATTTTTGGACAACATTAAGAGACAAATAGGGCAGGCTTGGCTAATGCGGAAAGACTATCTACGCTCCACCCTTCTATGGATGACGAGAGCGAGCTTTTGGCGCTGCGACGCGCGCGACTGGATACCTGGCGCGAGATGGGCATCGATCCCTTCGGCGAGGCCTTTCCCGGTGCTGAAACGTGTCGGCAGGCCGTGGAAAATTATGTGGACGAGCGTTCCGTCCGCGTCGCCGGACGCCTTATTTCCAAGCGCGAAATGGGCAAGAACGTCTTCGCCCACATCCAGGACGAAACCGGCAAGCTCCAGGTTTACGCGCAGGTGCAGGGGCTCGGCGACAAGTTCGCCTTCTGGAAGCTGCTCGATATCGGCGATTTCATCGGCGGCGAGGGAACGCTCTTCACCACCAAGACCGGCGAAAAAACCGTCCGCCTTTCCGACCTGAAAATCCTCTCGAAATCGCTCCGGCCGATTCCCAGCCAGTGGTACGGCCTCGCCGATGTCGAGCAACGCTATCGCCAGCGCTACGTCGATCTCATCGTCAACGAGGAGGCCCGCAAAGTGCTTTTGCTTCGCAGTAAGATCGTCCGCGAAATCCGCCGCTTCTTCGAGGAGCGCGCCTTCATCGAGGTCGAGACGCCCATGATGCAGACCATCGCCGGCGGGGCCGCGGCGCGTCCCTTTGTCACCCGGCACAACGCGCTTGGTATCGATCTTTTCATGCGCATCGCGCCGGAACTTTATCTTAAACGGCTCCTCGTCGGCGGCATGGGGAAAGTGTTTGAGATCAATCGCAATTTCCGCAACGAAGGAATTTCACGCCGCCATAATCCTGAGTTCACCATGCTCGAGGCCTACTGGGCCTACGCCGATTTCGAGGCGATGGCGCAGCTCGTCGAGGACCTGATCACCACCGTTGCGCGGAACGTGATGGGCACGCTGCAAGTCGGCGGACGAGCCGCCAGCGAGGATGGCGACATCGCGGCGCTTGCGCCGATCGATCTCACTCCGCCGTGGCCGCGAAAGAAATATCGTGATTTGGTGCGGGACGCCGTGATGGAAAAGACCGGCCACGATTGGTCTTCACTTAATCCTGAACACCAAAAGCGGCTTTGCGAACATGATCTTGGCGTTGAAATCTCGCCGGCCATGGAGGATTTCGAAGTCACCAACCAGGTCTTCGAAAAACTCGTCGAGGCCAAAACGCGCAATCCGCTTTTCGTCACCCATCTGCCCAAGGAACTCGTCCCGCTCGCGAAGCAGAACAGCGCCGATCCCTCCGTGGTCGATGTGTTCGAATTGATCATCGGCGGCCAGGAAGTCGCTCCCGGCTACAGCGAGTTGAACAACCCCGTCGTTCAGCGCGAGCGCTTGCAGCACCAGGCCGGCGAAGAGCAGCAGAACCTCGATGAAGATTTCCTCACCGCGCTCGAATACGGCATGCCTCCCGCTGGCGGCATCGGCATCGGCATCGACCGCCTCGTCATGACCCTAACCGGCGCCGAATCGATTCGCGATGTGATCCTTTTTCCCCTCCTCAAGCCGAAGACGTAAGCACAGCAAGGTGTTAGTGTTGCCAATCTCGGGTTGGGCTTCGCATACTGCGAAATGCCGACACAAAGTTCCGAGGCGCTCGAAGCCGCGCGAATGAATCCGGAGCGGAGTCTGGCCACGGGGCAGGGGTCCGCGCTCAAGGGGATTCTCGTCAATAGCGGGCTTGGCGCCGCGAAACTGGCGGCAGGCGTGCTCGGGCATTCCTACGCGTTGATCGCGGATGCCTGCGAGTCCTACGCCGACGTCATGGGTTCATGCGTGACGCTCTACGGTTTGCGGATCGCGGCCGAGCCGGCGGACCACGAGCATCCGGCGGGGCATGGGCGGGCCGAGACGCTCGCTTCGGCGGTGACGGCCCTCGCGTTGGCCGGCGTCGGGGCGTTGATTTTCTGGGAGGCGACGCTTTCGCTGAACGAGCCGCGCCATGCGCCGAGTCCGTTGACCCTGCTGGTTTTGGTGCCGGTGATTTTGGCGAAGGAATGGATGTTTCACTGGATGCGCGCTCGCGGGAAGCAAATCGGCAGCCTCGCCGTGATCGCCGACGCGTGGCATCAGCGCAGCGACGTGGTGACTTCCGTGGCGGCGCTGGCGGGCATCAGCGTGGCGTGGGTGGGCGGTCCGGCCTGGAGTCACGCCGATAGTTGGGCGGCGATGGCGGCGAGTTTGTGGCTGATGG
>Ga0181537_10005177_pt1 | contig 10577 bp, 5 predicted proteins | sample PEATcosm2014_Bin_39_FD_119765 | JGI IMG/M metagenome (GOLD analysis project Ga0181537, IMG submission 119765) | Peatland microbial communities from MTU Mesocosm Facility, Houghton, MI, USA - PEATcosm2014_Bin23_10_metaG | ecosystem: Environmental > Terrestrial > Soil > Wetlands > Peat | place... | reverse complement strand
GCCGTGTCGCGCTCGAGCACGAGCCACTGCCGACACCCCTGCACGTGCTGCCAGTATTCGCGATGGGCTCCCTTCGGGTTATCGAACAGGAACACGTGATCGATCCAGGGGCGCACCTCGGCGTTGCCGTGCGCCGGGCGCAGCTTGGTCGCATCGCCGGCGTAGCGAAACTCGGTGTAGTCGCGCTCGCCGCAGTGGGGACACGGAATTCTCAGCATCGCATCGGGGCTCGCAGGTTCATGGGGCCGAGGTCGCGGAGGTCACTGCTTGTAGGTCCACAGTCCATAACCATATTCGTCGAAACCGTTGCCGCGCTCGAAGCGATCGAGCGCCAGGTGGCGATTGAGCGGATGCTCCTCATCGTGGGCGATCGTATGCGCCATGCACCAGCCCGCGGCCGGAGTTGCTTTGAATCCCTGATAGCACCAGCCGCCATTCAGATACAGGTTTTTGAGCGGCGTGCGACCCAAGAAGGGGCTGCCGTCCGGCGTCATGTCCTGGATGCCGGCCCAGTGACGCAACAGCCGCAGGCGCGAGATGGACGGAATCAGCGCCACCGCGCATTCGGCGACGGTCTGCACCTTGGGGAACTGCCCGCGCTGGGTATAGGAATTGAAGCCATCGATGTGGCCGCCGAACACCAGTCCGCCCTTGTCGGACTGCGATATGTAGAAGAGCTCGGCGCCGAACGAGACCACATGGTCGAGGAACGGCTTGATGGGCTCGGAGACGAAGGCCTGCAGCAAGTGGCTCTCGACCGGCAACCTCAAACCCGCGAGAGCGGCCACCCGGGAGGAATGTCCGGCGACCGAGATGGCGGTCTTGCCCGCGCTGACCCGCCCGCGGGATGTCTCGACCCCGGTGATCTTGTTGCCCTCGCGCAGGAATCCCGTGACCTCGCACTGCTCGATGATGTCGACACCGAGCCGATCCGCCGCCCGCGCGTAACCCCAGGCGACGGCGTCATGGCGCACGGTGCCCGCCCGGCGCTGCAGCAGGCCGCCGTAGATGGGAAAGCGAGTTGCTGCGGAGTAATCGAGAAAGGGCAGCATCCGCATGACATCCGCGCGGTCGAGCAATTCGGCATCGATGCCGTTCAACCGCATGATGTTGCCCTTGCGCGCCAGCACATCGAGCTGGGAGGGTCCGTGCGCGAGCACGATCTGGCCGCGCTGCGAGAGCATCACGTTGTAGTTGAGCTCGTGCGAGAGGCCCTCCCACAGCTTGAGCGAGTGCTCGAAGAACTGCGTGTTCCCGTCCATGATGTAGTTCGATCGAACCAGCGTCGTATTGCGCCCGACGTTGCCCGAGCCGAGATACCCCCGCTCGAGCACGGCGACGTTGCGAATCCCGTGCTTCGCCGCGAGGTAGTACGCGGTCGCGAGCCCATGGCCACCGCCGCCGATGATGATCACATCGTAGTTGGCCTTCGGTTCGGCGGCACGCCACGCCCGCTGCCACCGCGCGCCCGTCAGGGCGCGCCGCACCAGGGCGAGCGCCGAGTAGCGGGAGATCATGGGTAAGGACCGGCGGGGTCGGCTGCGGGAGAATGTCGGCTTGGCTTCACCAGAGAGCTTTCGTCGCCCCGCTCATGCCGCGGGCGGGCGCAGCATGGTAAACACTTGGACCCCCGGCGACAACATGACGGAAATTGAGATGCCGGTATATCGAGAAGGCATGGAGCGGCCCGGCGCCGGCGAGACCGCCGGCGAGAGGGGCCACGGACGGTCACCGGGGCTCCCGCTCGATCCGCCGTACCGACCGGGTGGGGTGTCGGGGCGCAGAGCGCCCTACGGGCCCATGGTCTCGCGCAGGAACGCATCGCTCTTGCGCAGCATCTGGATGCGGGCCTGCGAATCATCGATCTGATGGTCGAGGTCGGCGAACGTGACGAGCTCGCACGGAACGTGCGCAGCCGCCAGAGCCGCCGCCATGCGCCTCGATTGATCGTAGCCGACATTGCGATCGAGCGTGCCGTGAAACAGAAGCACGGGCACTTTGATCCGCGATGCATTGGGCAACGGCGAGCCTTCGTGCAGGTGGCGGCCGACGCCGATGATGCGATCCATGAGATCGTAGTCCGGCGAGTTCCGGTGCTCCTCCTTCGCGGATTCCATGTCCGTCACCGGAGCAATCGCGATCACCGCCTTGAAGACGGACGGATCGACCACCGCCGCTTGCAGGGCCGCATAGCCCCCATAGGACCAACCGACGATCGCAAGCTGACGGGGATTCACTTTGCTCCGCGCGACCAGCCAGCGCCCCGCATCGAGCACATCCCCCACGGCGATGGCCCAGGACTGAAAGCCGTTCTGCTCGAACCAGGCATCGCCGTATCCGCTCGAGCCCCGGTAGTTGGGTTGCAGGACGGCAAAGCCGCGCGCCGCGAAGTACTGCGCCAGCCAGTTGAATCCCCACGTATCGCGGGCCGACGGGCCGCCGTGGGGCATGACGATGCCGGGGAGCCCCTCGGCACTGTCCCGACCCGGCGGCAGGGTGAGATACGCAGGGATCTTCGTCCCATCGCCGGCGGGATACTCGATCGGCCGGACCGAAGCCAAGGGTACGCCCTCGAGCGCTTCACGCACCGCGAGCAAGCGACGCAGCTGATGGGCCGTCCGATCAAAAAGGTAGTATTGGCCCGGGTCGTGATCGCTGCCTGCGAGAATGAGCAATCTGCTCTCATCCACGCTGGCATCCATGAATCTCATGCTGGGGTTCTCCGGCAGCGCTTTCGCCAAGGACACGTGCAGCGCCTCGATGGAGGGGTCGAAGTAGATGACGTGAGACCGGTCGGTCGAATACGCCACACCGACTGCCCGATGGCGCCGACCAATGAAGATCAGGCTCCCCACATCCACATCGGGATGCGCATAGACGAGATCCTCGCGAAGCGACCCATCGAGCGCGACCTTATAAAGCGCCTGGCGGCCATCCTTCTTCCGGTAGCCGAGCGCCACGTTCTGATCCGGGTCGACGGCCACCGGCCAGAATCCCGTCCGATCGACCGCATCATAGACGCTGAGCGGCAACCATCCGCGCGCGCCATTGCGCCGATACAGGTAGTTGACGGTTCCATTGAGCTGGCCGCGCGCATTGCCTATCGACTGCAGCGCCATGATCCGCACGTGGCCACGTCCATCGCTGATGTACTGAATCGCGTTCTCACGCGGCTCCTCCACACGCGAGGACTGCAACGTGCGCGTATCGAGCCGATCGACACCGAGGCCCTTGCGAGCCAAGCCGGTGTGATCGTCCGGCAGGTAGCTGCGGCTCATCAGCACTGTGCCGTCCTCATCGGGCAGAAGGTCGAGAATCTCGCCGCCCCCGAGTTGAACCCGACGAGAATAAGGAGCCTGCCGGGTGCTCAGCTGTTTGAGATCGCCTCCGTCCGCGTCGATGGCCACCACACGCGTGAACGAGACGGGCTCGAAATTCAGCGCGGGTGCTTTTTCGACACCATAGACGGTGCACGCGAGCCGGCTGTTGGACACCCAGTCACAATTGGACAACCGAAAGGGTTTGCCATTGGCAGCGAACACCGCAACCGCCTTTGGAGTTGCATCGAGGCGCATGGTGTAGAGGACGGCGCCTTGACCGGCCTCCACGGGCGCGATGTAGGCAATACTCAACCCATCGGGTGAGACGCTGAGATTGGTGACGCTGGGGCGCGCACCGAACGCCGCCGCAGGATCGAAAGATGTCATTTGGCTGGGAGCCGGCACGGGCGCGCTCGCCAAAACAGCCGCCGCAAAGAGCGCGCACGCCCCATGGAATCGCACCGAGTTCACCTGCCTGTCCGAGGGCCCGTCATGGCGGATTCTAGCCGGCGGCGTCTGCTCTCGTGTGAGGCCGGCTGCGTCGGCGTGCTGCCTCGCGGCGTCTGAAACTCAAGGCGCGCCGGTGGCGGCCAGGGTGAGGAACTCGACGAAACCCGCCTGCAGCAACTGCTCGAATGCGGCCCCGGCCACCGGTCGCGAGAACAGGAAGCCCTGCTGCACGTTGCAGCCCCGGCTCAGCAGGAAATCCGACTGCTCGCGAGTCTCGACCCCCTCGGCCACCACGTGCAACCCGAGCTCACGGCCGAGTGCGACGATGGTCGCAGCCAGGGCGCCGTCCCGGCCGCCACGTTCCGCATTATTGACGAACGCGCGATCCACTTTGAGCTCATCGAGCGGCAGCCGCTTCAGGTAGCTGAGCGAGGAGTAACCGGTGCCGAAATCATCGAGCGACAATCCATAGCCGCGGTCGCGCAATGTCTGCAACAGCGCAATGCCCGACTCGATGTCGCGCATCAGGATGGACTCGGTCATCTCCAGCATCAGGCGCTCGGGTTGCAATCCGAAGCGCTGCATCAACGCATCGAGCTTGCCGACGAGAGCCACGCCCGTGAGACTCGAGGCGGCGAGATTGACCGACAACGGGATGGTCGGGAGACCCGCATCCGACCACTCGCGCAGGTTCCGGCACGCGCATTCGAGCACCCAGTCGGTCAAGGGCAGGATGAGCCCGGTTTCCTCGGCCAGTCCGATGAACTCACCCGGCGGCACCATCCCGCGCTCGGGGCGCTGCCAGCGCACCAGCGCCTCGGCACCGACCACGGCGCCGCTGGTTGCATCGACCTGGGGCTGAAAGTGCAAGCGCAGCTCCTCCTGAGCGATGGCGCGGCGCAGATCTGCTTCGAGCCGCAGACGGCTCGCGGCACGCGCATTCATTTGCTCGTCGAAGAACCGATGCTGCGCGCGGCCGGCGTCCTTGGCCGCGTGCAGCGCTTGTTCGGCGCAGCGCGCAAGACCGGCCAGATCATGGGCATCGTTGGGGAAGAAGGCGATGCCGATGCTCGCCGTGAGGACGAGCGATTGCGTCTCGATGTTGATCGGTTGGGCAATGACCTTCAACAGCCGCTGCGCGACCCCGGTCGCCTGCTCCTGGCCGGCGATGTCGGTGATCAGCAGCGTGAACGCATTGCCTCCGACACTGGCCAGTGTGCCGCGATCCGCCGGCCGGTCGTCGACCGCGGCGATATCGCCGTTGCGCGTCCAGGACCGCAGCCGGTCCGCCACTGATTTGAGCACGACATCGCCCTGGCCGCGGCCGAAGGCATCGTTCACGCCCTTGAATCGATCGAGGTCCAAGTGCATGAGCGCGCAGCCGCTGCCACTGCGCATTGCCCGTTCCAGCGAGGGGCTCGCGAGCTCGGCGAAGAACTTCAGATTCGGCAGGCCCGTCGCAGCATCGTAATGCGCGAGCTCCTGGATACGCGCCTCGGCCTGCACACGTTCGGTCACATCCTGCGTGATGCCCTCGAAGCTGCGTACATAGCCGCTCGCCCCCTCGAGCGGCGCCGCCTGTTCGAACACGGTACGCATGCTGCCGTCCGGGCGCCGGATTCGAAAGGTGACTTGGTAGGACAAACCCTCGCTCAGCAACCGCTCGCGCGCGCGTCGCACGACGCCGCGATCGGATTCGATCACGAGCTCGAGCAGCGTTTCTGCGGAAATCGAGTGGCCGCCGGCGGCCGGCATGCCAAACAAACGCTGTAGCTCGGCGGAGATCTCCATGCGCCCGTCGGGCACCAAGGTCCAATTGCCCATGCCGGCGAGTCTTTGGGCGCGGGCGAGACTCTCGCTGCCGCGCCGCATCGCCTCGGCCGCGGTGCTGGCGCGCAGCGCATAGCGCACCTTGTGCGATAGCAGCGTCCAGTTGATGGGTTTGGTGATGAAATCGGTGGCGCCCTGACCGTACGCGAGTTCGATCGAGGCCGTGTCGTTGAGACCGGTGAGCATCAAGATCGGTACCGCTGCGCCCTCCGGCGTCGCGCGAATGCGCTGACACACCTCGTACCCGTCGAGCCCGGGCATCATCACGTCGAGGAGGATCAGATCAAAGCGCCGCTCACCGATCCGAGCCAGCCCCTCTTCGCCGCTCGCGGCCTCGGTGACCTCGAAGCCGGCATGCCGCAGCGTCTGGGCCGCCATGCTGCGCAGGAGCATGTCGTCGTCCACGATCAGCACATGCGCGCGTTCGTTTGGGTTCATCATTCTGAGCTCTCCTCCGTGGGAATTTCATGTCCGAGGTGCACCGCAATCGCCGCGAGTGCGCGGCGGTGCTCATCATGCAAGCGGCGCACGGCGCCGGCGTCCGGCTGCCCGCCGGCGCGCAAAGTGTGTTCGATATCCTGGGCAACGGCGGCCAGGGCCTCGAGGCCGATCTGTGCACTCGATGATTTGAGGGTGTGCACGCAACGCAGCCGCGTTCTCTCATCGCCCGCCTGCGTGGCGCGCTCGAAGAGCGCGAGCGTCTCGGCCCCAATCTCGAGAAACTGCTCGAGCACGTGCCTGGCGAAACCGGGATTGGAACCGTCCGTGACCATCGGCATCGATTCGAGCTTCGTGGTGTCGAAGACGCGCCATGCGGGCGGCTTCGGGCTCTGTTCAGCCGGCAGCACAACCTGCGGTTGGGGCGCCCTGTCCGTCCTGGCTACCCTGGGAGCGGACAGGTGGCGGGCGACCATGTCCAGCAACTCCGCGCCGGTGATGGGCTTCGAGAGGTAGTCGGTCATGCCCGCCGCGATGCAGGCTTCACGATCCCCGGCCATGGCGTTCGCCGTCAATGCGACGATGGGCAGCGGCGGGCCCTCCGCGGCGATGCCCTCCCACGCGCGGATGTGGCGAGTGGCCGAGAAGCCGTCCATTTGCGGCATCTGACAATCCATCAGCACGAGGTCGTAGGAATTCTCGCGCACGAGGTCGACCGCTTCGGCGCCGTTCGCCGCGAGACTCACCTCGAGGCCGAGCTTCCTCAACATCTCGGCGGCGATATATTGGTTGAGCGGGCTGTCTTCGACCAGCAATACGCTTCGCCCCTCAAACGTTCCGGGCACCTCCGGCCGAGCCGTCGGCTCGATCGACTCGGGCGGTTGGGGAGCCAGCATTCCGCCGATCATGAGAAACAGATCGACACGGCGTATGGGTTTGCTCAAATACTTGATGATCCGCAGGTCGATACGCGCACTCTGGTCCTTCTCCGGGTGGGCGGAGCCCAACATCAGCAGACCCGGGGTGTCGGCACCCGGCAATGCTCTGATCTGGCGCGCCAGTTCCATGCCGTCCATCTGCGGCATGTGCATGTCGAGCAGCGCAAGCTGGAACGGCCGTCCCGCCTGCCCCGCTTCACGCAGCAGCTGCAGCGCTTCCGAGCCATTCCCAGTACACCTGACGTTCATGCCCCAGCCGTGCAGTTGCTGGCGCAGGATCTCGAGGCTGGTCTGATTGTCGTCCACCACCAGCACCCGTACACCCTCGAACTGCAGGTTGGCGAGGGTGATCGGGGACACCTCCGTTGCAATCGGCAAGCTCAGCTCGACGATGAAGCGCGATCCTCGGCCGGGCGCGCTGACGACGCGGATGTTTCCATTCATCAGCGCAAGCAGGCGTTTGCAGATCGATAAACCCAGGCCGGATCCGCCATACTCACGCGTGGTGCTGCCGTCGGCCTGGGCGAACGGCTCGAAGATCTTGCGCTGGGCTTCCGCAGGGATGCCGATTCCGGTGTCCAGCACGTGCAACGAAATGTCCGCGTCGGATTCGGTGAGCCGCCGCAGCTCGACCCGCACGATGACCTCGCCCTCCGCGGTGAACTTGATGGCATTGCCGACCAGGTTGGCGATCACCTGACGCAACCGGAACGGATCGCCGCGCAAGGCGAACGGCTCGTCCAGCGGGGTGAACTGCACCGCGAGTTCCAGCCCCTTGGTCGCCGCCGGCTGAGCGAACATCGACAGGGTTTCCTCCACGACTTGGACGAGGCTGAAGTCGACGCTCTCCAATTTCATCTGCCCGCTTTCGAACTTGGAGAAGTCGAGGATGTCGTTGATGACGCCGAGCAGATGTTTTCCGGAGGCTTGGACTCCCTCCGCCCAGATGCGCTGCCGCCCCTCGAGCTCGCTGCCGATCAGCAATTCGTTCATGCCGAGCACGCCGTTCATGGGGGTGCGGATCTCGTGGCTCATGGCGGCGAGGAACTCGCTCTTCGCCTGACTCGCCGCCTCGGCGGCCTCCTTCGCTCCGCGCAGCTGGGCGGTGCGCTCCGAGACTTCCTGCTCGAGCCGGTCGCGCTGCGCCGCGAGGCGCCTATCGCGTTCCTGGATCTGCGCGACCATGACGTTGAAGCCTAGGCCGAGCGCGTCCAATTCGATGATGTTCGTGCGGTCGGCCCGCACGCCGTAGTCGGCCTCGACGGACACCTGCCGCATCCGTTCGTTGAGTCCGGTCAACGGTGCGAGCAACGAAGCATTGAGCTTGTTGAGCAGACGCTGGCTCGCGGCGAAAGCGAGCGTCGCGGCGAGCAGGGTCGCGGCGAGCTGCCAGGCCGTCTGGCGGTAGAGCCGGGTGAGGCTCACGGCCAGCACCAGCCTGCCCGTGACCGCCGGCGTCGCGCGCACGGGCTGGCTCAACAGCAGCACGCCGCCCCGGATGATCACCTCGTCCGCCTGCGCGGGGAGACTTCCGATCGGTGGGTAGTCTTTCGCGCGATAGGCAACGAAGATCTCACCCGAGCTCCCGTAGAGGACGGCGCCGCGCACGTCCGGTGAGCTGCGCAGCGAGCGCAGCAGCTCGTTGGCCGCCTCCCTGTCCTCGAACGCGAGCGCCGCGGAGGCGTTCTCGGCGAGCACCCGGGCCTGCACCTGGGAGGTATCGATCAATGCGGCCAGGCTCAACGCAAAACTGCTCAAGATGAACACGACGGCCACGATGCCGAGCGCCGTCGAGAGCGCGATGCGGCTGATGCGCCTGACCCGCGCACCGATGGTGACGCGCGGCATCACTGGATCACCTGGGTGGCGAGGCGCAACAGTTTCGAGCTCAAGTTGAGGCCCGCGCCCCGTGCCGCCGAGAGATTCGCCTCGAACGAGACCTTGTTCTGCGCCACCGACATGTTGAGTGCGACGCCCTGGCGCGCCGCATCCGGACTGTCTGCAACGGTGAGGGCGACCTGCCCATGCAGTTTGCCGAGCACGTGCGGCAGACCCGCGATGGCGGACGGCCCGATGAAGACGATCTGACAGCCTTCGAGGGATCCACCGGCCGGCGTTCGGCGTACGGCGAGCAAACGCTCGCCGACCGGCTTGTCCTGCAACGCGTCGATCTCCTTGCCAAATGGATCGGCGCCGTACACGCACAGGTTGAGCGAGCTGCCGGTGCCGGCCGGCCAATCGGTGAACAGCGCGAAGTTGTAGAGGAAGGCGGCCTTCAACCGGTATTCGGTCGGCGACTGCGCATACGGGCTCTGCGCATACGCGCTCCGCGCGCACGCGATCAGCGCAATGGGCGCAATGGGCGAGATGAGCGCGATGAGCGGAAGCGCGCAAAGCGTCGAGGCGGCGCTCCGCGCAGCTCGTTTGGCGCAGGAAATCCAGCCGTCGACGAAGCGCCGGCTTTCCACGGCGTCTAGTACCGGAAACTCAGTTTGATTTCTACGCTGCGGCCGTCCTGCTCGAACGAGTTCTGCCAGTTGGTGACGGCGGCGGGCTGCGCGTAGCGTTTGTCGAACAGATTGTAGACCCCGACCGACAGCTTGAGTCCTTTGACCAGCGACTCGGTGCTCAGAATGAGATCCGATAACACGTAGCCACCGAGTTCAGTACCGTCCTCGGTGAGCCGCGCGCTGTCGTAACGCACCTCGTACGCCGCGCTGATTCCCGTTGCCGACAGCGGGGTCGACAAATCGATTTTGCCGAGGCGCCTGGGCGAATTGAGCAACTCGCCCCCATCCAGATACGCCGCGCGCTGCACCGAAAGGCTGCCGCGCAGTCGCGCGCCACCGTCCCAGGTCTTGTCCGCCGACAACTCCACGCCGCGAGCCTTGGCGGTCGGTCCGGTTTGATACTGCGACAGCCCGCTGAGCGGATCGATGCCGAGCGTGATGAGATCCTTCATGGTCCATTGATAGATCGAGGCCCGCATCGTCAGATCCCGGCCGACGCGCTGGTCGGCCACCAGCTCGATCGTGTCGATCGTCTCACCCTTGAGCGACAGGTTCGCCGACTGGGTCTGGCCATCTCCGTAGTCGCGCTCGTAGACGTTGGGCGGCCGGTAGGCATTGCCGTAGAGCGCCTTGAGCGTGGTCGCGGGCGTGGACTGCCAGATCAATCCCACCCGTGGACTGGTCCGGGCGGCCGTCTCGTTGTTGTAATCCTCACGCACACCGAGTGTCGCGACCAGCGATTGGGCGAGGCGCCATTCGTCCTGGATGTACACACCGACGCGGTAGCCGCGCTCCGGCAAAAAAAAGTTCTTGGCCGGATCGGGCAGGTCGTCCACGGCTTCGTCCTCGCGCGGATTGTCTTGCCCCTCGAGACCCACCATCAGCTTGTGACCGGGGAGTGCGAGGAACAGCAGGCGCAGCTCGCCGCCGTGCCAGATGCTGCCGCTCGGCGCGTAGGTCGGTACGCCGGAGAAGTAGAAGTAGCTGCGGTAGTACTCGGTGCCCTCGAACGCGCGGCCCGAAAACTGCAGTGTGTCGCCGGCAAAAGTGTCCTCGAAACGCAACTGCGTCATCGCATGGCGGTCGGCCTG
>Ga0181537_10005176_pt1 | contig 10577 bp, 5 predicted proteins | sample PEATcosm2014_Bin_39_FD_119765 | JGI IMG/M metagenome (GOLD analysis project Ga0181537, IMG submission 119765) | Peatland microbial communities from MTU Mesocosm Facility, Houghton, MI, USA - PEATcosm2014_Bin23_10_metaG | ecosystem: Environmental > Terrestrial > Soil > Wetlands > Peat | place... | reverse complement strand
CCCGGCGGCTGCATCATCGGCGCGCGGCCTATCAATCTTCATCTCAAAGGCTTTGAAGCGCTCGGCGCGAAAATTTCGGTTGAGAGCGGTTACGTCCATGCCCGCGCCCGGAAGCTCGCCGGCGCCGATGTCTTCCTTGGCGGCCGCGCCGGTTCCACCGTCCTCGGCACCGCCAACGTGATGATGGCCGCCGCCCTCGCCGACGGCGTCACGCGAATCGAAAGCGCCGCGTGCGAACCGGAGGTTGTTGACCTCGCCAATTTCCTCAACACCATGGGCGCGCGCATCATCGGCGCCGGCAGCCCCACCATCACCGTCACCGGCGTCAAGACCCTCCACGGCGCGGAACACGAAGTCATCCCCGACCGCATCGAGGCCGCCACGTACGCGCTCGCCGCCGCCGCGACTGACGGCGAAGTCACCCTCCTCGGCGCGCGTCCCGACCATCTGCATGCCGTGCTCGACAAATTGCGCGACGCGGGCGTCAAGGTGGTGCGCAACGGCACGGCCTTGACCGTCAGCCGCAACGGCCGCCTCAAACCCGTGGACATCACCACGCTCCCCTATTCCGGTTTCCCGACCGATGTTCAGGCCCAGATGATGGTCCTCATGACGCTGACCCCCGGCATCAGCATCATCACCGAACGCATTTTTGAATCCCGCTTCATGCACGTCAGCGAACTCGCCCGGCTCGGCGCCGACATCGAAATCGAAGGCCCCAGCGCCATTGTCAAGGGCGGCAAACCCCTCAGCGGCGCGCCCGTGATGGCCAGCGATTTGCGCGCCTCGGCCGCGCTCGTCATCGCCGGCCTCGCCGCCCGCGGCAGCACCCAGGTCAACCGCGTTTATCATCTCGACCGCGGTTATGAGGACATCGACGGCAAATTGCGCCGCCTCGGCGCGCGCATTGAACGCGTGGAGGAAACATGACCAAAATCCTGCTCAGCATTGCCATCATCGCGCTGCTCGCCTTCGGCGGTTACAAGGCCTGGCAGGTCTGGGAAAGCTACGCCAAGGACAAGGACCTGGCCCAGCAGGAGGCCGAGGCCGTCAGCAAGATCGTTCCCGAGCAACTTCCCGGCATGCCCTCCGCTTGGGAGCAGGGATACCAAAAAGCCTACGCCGCCGCCCAGGCCGGCGACCTCACCATGCTGCGCGCCTGGCTCAAGGCCTACGGCCAGCAGGTCGACGACCCCCGCCGCGCGTGGATCGAGCTCGATTACATGGTCATGATTTCCAAGGAGGACCCGCAGGAGGCGAAGGCGATTTTCGACACCGTCCGCGACCGCACCCCGCAGGAATCGCCCGTCTATCCCCGCGTCAAACAACTCGCGAAAACTTACGAATGAGCCGTCCACATAAACAGACGGCCGTAACCGCAACCCAACAAATCGTATGTTACAAACCATCGCCATCATCCTCATCATCCTGTGGTTGCTCGGTGTCATCAGTGGGAACGCCATGGGCGGATTCATTCACATCCTGCTGGTCGTTGCCATCGTGCTCGTGCTCGTCCGCATCATCCAGGGCAAAAAGCCGTTGTAAGGATGTAACTTTGCAAACGTCTCACCGGCCGGCCCCGACGGGGCCGAAGGTGAATAGGCGCAGGTGCAAACCTGCGGATCGAAATGGTAAAAAATCGTGCGGCCCTGACAGGGCCGAATTGGGTTTGGATTATGGTTCCGTGGGCTGACGCCCACGGCTATTCACCTAACACCACTTCGTGGTTGGTGCAGATAGTGACGCCGGGCCGCAATGTCCAAGTCGGCGCAGCACGCCGTCCCCCGCCCCCATCCTTTTCCCTTTCGCATCCTTCCCCGCTGCCCCATTCTACTGTCATGTCTGGATTGATTGCCATTGTGGGAAGGCCGAATGTCGGCAAGTCGGCGCTGTTCAACCGCATCGTCGGCAAGCGCATCGCCATCGTCCATGACGAACCGGGCGTCACCCGCGACCGCATCAGCGCCGAGGCCGAATGGGGCGGACGCGCGTTCACGCTCGTGGACACCGGCGGCATCGGCCTCCTGCGGCGCGAAAAGGCGGACGGCGTCATCGCCAAGGCCGCGCTCGAACAGGTGCAACTCGCGATCGAAGCCGCGAACGTAATCGTGCTCGTCGTCAATGTGCAGGAGGGCATCGTGCCGCTGGACGAGGAGGTCGCCGAACGCCTCCGCGAATCCGCCAAGCCCGTCCTCGTCGCCGCCAACAAAACCGACACGCACCGCCTCGAGACTGCGGCGATGGAGTTCGAGGAATTGGGCTTCGACCAGGTTTTTCCCGTAAGCGCCATTCACGGCGAAGGCATCAATGCCTTGATGGAATCAGCGCTGAAATTACTGCCCACCGTCGCCGCGGAAGCCATCGCTTCTCCCTCTCCTGGGGGAGAGGGCCGGGGTGAGGGCGAGCCTTCCACCTCCTCGCCATCTGACCCCGCCCCGGCATTTTCCGGCCCCGTCAAGCTCGCCATCGTGGGCCGGCCCAACGTCGGAAAATCCTCGATCATCAATTCGCTCACGCATTCCGAGCGCGTGATTGTCAGCCCCATTCCCGGCACCACCCGCGACGCCGTGGACGTGCCCTTCGAGGTCGAGACCGACGGCTTGCGCCAGTCCTACGTGCTGATTGACACCGCGGGCATGCGCAAATCCCGCCGCGTGGATGATTCCGTCGAATTTTACAGCGTGAACCGCGCCGAGGAATCCATCGCGCGCAGCGACATCGTGGTCCTCGTCCTCGACGCCGAGGCCGGCATCACCGAGCAGGACAAGAAAGTCGCGGACAAAATTGTCGAGGCGCGCCGCGCCTGCATCGTCGTCGTCAACAAATGGGACCTCGTCGAGGAGGACGTGCGCAAGGCTCGAGAGGAGGAAATCGAACGGCGCGAGACCAAGGGCCGCAACCGCGACGAACGCCGCGTTAAACGCCTCACCACCCTCGGCCAGTTCGGCCAATGGGTGCAGCACCACCTTTTCTTTCTCGATTACGCGCCGGTGATTTTCACCTCCGCGAAATCCGGCTTCAACCTCGACCGCCTCCTCGAAGCCGTGCGCTATGTCGCCGCGCAGTTGCAGCAAAAAATCCCGACCGCCCTTTTGAACCGCGCGATCAACGACGCCGTCGAGCGCCGTCAGCCCGTGAGTTCGGCCGGCCATCGCCTCAAATTTTTCTACGCAACCCAGGTGCGCCAGGCGCCGCCAACCTTCCTGCTGTTCGTGAACCGCGACGAACTGCTTTCCGACGGCTACAAAAAACATCTCGCCAATGATTTGCGGGCGGCGTTCGGTTACGAGGGCTGTCCGATTATTTTGGTCCCCAAAGCTCGGCCCAAGACCGTCGAACCCATCCGAAAATTCAAGCCGGCCCGCGCCGTACGCCCGCGCGATGGACAGACGCGAAAAGGCCGGTGAATCCATGTTGGAATTATAAGGAATCCAGGAAGCAATGAAGACAGGAGACGAAATTTCCTTCTTGGTTTCCTTAATTCTTGGCTTCCTTATGGATTTTCTCTTGGACTTCAAATTATCCACACCCACGGTTGGGTGCGATTGTGAACAACCTCCAAGCCGCTTGATGACCAGCAATTTTGGCGCAAAAAGGGGGCGAATAACGTTATCGTAACTTTTTTGAAAATATTTCTTGTCACCACTACAGGTAGTGTTAGCCTCGATGTATTCCCCTATGGAAAGGGGTTTTGGCTCGGCCAGATTGGCTGAAAACAGCGAAAAAAAGCCCGGTTTTGTCGTTTTGGGCTACATTGTCTTCGCGAATAAGACCGGCCATCCGAATTTGATACGAGAAAAAGCGCGATTCGAAAGGTAATGCAATGATTGACTCTCACGACCAGGTCACCTCCGCCCCTGTCACCCGCAGCCGCCGCCGTGGTGCCGCCGCTCCCGCCGCCGGCCGCGCCGCCAAATCTCCCGCTCCCACCCGCAAAACCATCCGCGTCCAGCGGCTTTTCAGCGACCCAAATATCAAGCCCTTCGACCAGGTCGAATGGGAAAAGCGCACCGCCGAAATCACCGACGACGCCGGCAAGGTGATTTTCAAACAGGAGAACGTCGAGGTGCCCAAGTCCTGGTCCATCCTTGCCACCAAGGTCGTCGTCTCCAAATATTTTTACGGCGAACTCCACACCCCGGAGCGCGAGACCTCCGTCCGCCAGCTCATCCATCGCATCTGCCGCACCATCGCGGATTGGGGCGTTGCCGATGGTTACTTCACCAAGGCCGACGGCGAGATTTATTATGACGAACTGGTCTGGCTCTGCCTCAACCAGCATGGCGCGTTCAATTCCCCCGTCTGGTTCAACGTCGGCCTCTTCCATCAATACGGCGTCGGCAAGAATTCCGCGCGCGGCAACTGGTTCTACAACCGCCAGACCGGCCAGGGCGAGCGCGCCCGCACCCAGTATGAATATCCCCAGGGCAGCGCCTGCTTCATCCAGTCCGTCGAGGACAACATGGAAGACATCATGCGCCTGGCCTACAGCGAGGCCATGCTCTTCAAATACGGCTCCGGCACCGGCACCGACCTCACGCCCATCCGCTCCAGCCGCGAAAAATTGAGCGGCGGCGGCCGGCCCAGCGGCCCGCTTTCCTTCCTCAAGGTCTATGACCAGGTCGCCAACGTCGTCAAATCCGGCGGCAAAACCCGCCGCGCCGCCAAGATGAACACCCTCCGCGACTGGCACGGCGACATCGAGGAATTCATCGACGCCAAGCAGAAGGAGGAAAAGAAGGCCTGGGCGCTCATCGAACAGGGCTACGACGGCTCGTACAATGGCGACGCCTATGGCAGCGTCATGTACCAGAACGAAAATCTTTCCGTCCGCGTCAGCGATGAATTCATGACCGCCGCCGGCGAAGGCAAGGAATGGTGGACGCGCACCATCACCACCAACAAGCCGCTCGAAAAGAAGGACGCCAACAAACTGATGGGCAAGATCGCCGAGGGCACCTGGATCTGCGGCGACCCCGGCCTCCAATACGACGGCGCCATCCAGAAATGGCACACCTGCAAGGGCACCGAGCCGATTCATTCCACCAATCCCTGCTCCGAATACGTGTTCCTCAACAACACGGCCTGCAATCTCGCCTCGCTCAATTTGATGCGCTTCAAGCGCGAGGACGGCACGTTCGACCTCCTGCGTTTCAAGGCCGCCGTCCGCCTGTTCATCACCGCCCAGGAAATCATCGTGGACAACGCGAGCTATCCCACCAAGGAAATCGCGGAGAACTCCCACATCTACCGCACGCTCGGCCTCGGTTACGCCAACCTCGGCTCGCTCATCATGAGCTACGGCCTGCCCTACGATTCCAATGAAGGCCGCGCGCTCGCCGGCGCCATCACCGCCGTCATGACCGGCAACGCCTACGAGCAATCCGCCGAAATCGCCGACGCCATGGGGCCGTTCAAGGGCTACCACGACGCCCGTTGCGCGCACGTTTCCAAGCCGCTCGCGCCCGACAACGTCGAATCCATGCTCGGCGTCATCCAGCAGCATCGCGACGCCGTCGAATACATCCAGCCGAGCCGCGAATTCAATTACCTCAAGGAAGAGGCCCGCAAATGCTGGGACCGCGCCCTCGAACACGGCCGCCGCGTCGGCTTCCGCAACGCCCAGGTCACCGTCCTCGCTCCCACCGGCACGATTGCCTTTCTCATGGACTGCGACACCACCGGCGTCGAGCCGGACATCGCTCTCGTCAAATACAAACTCCTCGCCGGCGGCGGCCTGCTCAAGATCGTCAACCGCACCGTGCCCGAAGCCCTGCGCCGGCTCGGTTACCGCACGCCCGAGATCGAGAAAATCATCGCCCACATCGAGAAATACGACACCATCGAAGACATCGAGGACAACGGCGCGACCGTGGCCAGCGGCCTGCGACTTGAGCATTTGGACGTGTTCGATTGCGCCTTCAAACCTTACCAGGGCAAGCGCAGCATTCATTACATGGCCCACTTGAAGATGATGGGCGCCACGCAGCCGTTCATCAGCGGCGCGATTTCCAAGACCGTCAACCTGCCCCAGGAATGCTCCGTGGAAGACATCCGCGACGCCTACGTCCAGGCGTGGAAGATGGGCCTCAAATGCGTCGCCATTTACCGCGACGGCTCGAAGCGTTCCCAGCCGTTGAACACCAAGAAAACCAACGAAGGTGGGGTCAAGATGGATGCCGCGCAAACCGACGCGCGCCTCAAGGAATTGGAAGCCGAAATCACCAAGATGCGCGAACTGGCCGTGCAACCGTTGCGCCATCGCCTGCCGGACACCCGCAAGGCCGTCACCCATAAGTTCGACATTGCCGGCCACGAAGGTTACCTGACCGTCGGCCTGTTCGGAAACGGCCAGCCCGGCGAGGTCTTCATCACCATGGCCAAGGAAGGTTCCACCATCGGCGGACTGATGGACAGCATCGGCACCCTCACCAGCATGGCCCTGCAATACGGCGTGCCGCTGGAGGCGCTCGTCAAGAAATTCGCCCACCAACGCTTCGAACCCTCCGGCTTCACCAAGAACCCCGAGGTCCGCAACGCGTCCTCCATCACCGATTACGTCTTTCGCTGGATGGCCATCAAGTTCATCCCCGGCTATCGCGAAGCCAGCGCGCCGAATCGCGGCCAGCAGGAACTCGCCATGCCCGGTCTGCTCGAAGAGGAAAAAAAACAGGTCAACCGGCCCGTGTCGGACTTGCCCATCTCTGAAGATGACGTCGTCGAGTTGAAAGCCTCGAACGGCAACGGAAATGGCAACGGCAACGGCCATCATCATGGCACCAAGTCCGTCACCAGCTTGAGCGACGCCGTCGCCCATTTTCAGCAGGACGCGCCCACGTGTCCCAACTGCGGCAACGTCGTTGTCCGCAATGGTGCCTGTTATAAATGCCTCAACTGCGGCGAGAGTTTGGGGTGCAGCTGACAGTACATATATCACCACTTTCTTGAAACGTGGTCACCCGCTGCCTGACAACGGGCGGGTAGATTTTTCACGATCTCGACGACTGGAAGCCGGTTACCCGCTTTCCACATCTCTTTACACAGAACTATGGGCGTGTATATCCTGCTCACGGATGGTCACAAAAGATACCATTGCGGAGGAATTTAGCGCCTGCGCGCACTACACGCCCGTGGGAGGGTCGTGAAACGTTTCCGTGCATCCGGGGTCATTTTCGCGTCGCTCCTGATTCCGATCGCGGCATTGTGCCAGACCCCGGGTCAAAGCTTTCATACCGGGGCTCCCCCCAGCTGGGTGGAAAGAGTATCTCCGCCGGATGGGCCAGCATCCGGAACCGACCGGGAAACTGCGGGCCAAGTTCTTACCCTCTTCGACACGCAGGTCGACCCGGCCATGGAAGAAACGTTCGTCCACGTGGCCAAGGAAATCACCTCCGCTGCCGGGATACAAAGCGGTGCGAATTTGCAATTCCTTTGGGATCCGTCGTACCAGGAGCTGACCATCCACGAGATCCTGGTGCAACGCGGCGCAGAACGAATGAATCGGCTCGAGCCGGGGAGGTTCAAAATCATCCAGCAGGAGACTGACCTGGACCGCCAGATTTACAACGGCACCTTGTCGGCAGTGCTGTTCCTCGAAGACATAAGGTTGGGGGACAAGATCGAATATTCCTACACGCTGCGGGGAAGCAATCCCTCGTTGAAAGGCAGGTTCTCGGAGACCTTCATGGCCGGGGCAGGCGTTGCGGTACAGCGTCGGCGATTGCGGGTCCTCTGGCCCAAAGACCGAAGACTGGATTACTCGCTGCACGGCTTGACGATTGAACCGGAGTTGCGAACGCATGAGAGCGTCACGGAGTACGTGTGGGACATGCACAATCTGCCCCCAGTCGCCATGGAGGATCAATTACCTTCCTGGTTCACGCCTTATCCGTGGATTCAAATGAGCGACTATACCAACTGGGCGGACGTCGTCACATGGGCGTCCGGGCTTTTCACCAACACGGATCTCGACTCGCCGGAAATGAAAATGGAAATGGCGAACCTTCGGCATCCGGGAGCGAACGCGAAAGAAACAGTCCAGAGCGCGCTGGAGTTCGTGCAAAAAGACATCCGCTATCTCGGCATCGAATTCGGCCCGAATTCATATCACCCGAACGCTCCGTCAACCGTCTTGCACCAGCGGTTCGGAGACTGCAAGGACAAGGCGCTCCTGCTGAGCTCCTTGTTGCAGGGCATGGGTTATAACGCAACTCCAGTCCTGGTTGCCACCGCATTAGGACCTGTTTTGCCGAAGTTGTTGCCGGCACCAACCGATTTCGATCATGCCATTGTGCAGGTCGTCTTGGACGGAACCACATATTGGCTGGATCCAACCCGCTCTTACCAGCACGGCCCGATTGCGCAGCGGTACCTGCCGGGCTATGCGTTTGGGTTGCTCGTTCGTCCGGGTGAACAGGCGCTGACGCCGATTCCACCACCTGGCGGGGATACGGCGGAAACGACGACAATTGAAGCTTTCAAGGTCGGCGGTCAGAAGATGCCCGCAACGCTGAGCGTGACGAGTACGTACAAGGGTTTTGACGCAGAGTGGATGCGGGCCGTTTTGAACGTGGAAGGTCGCGACCGGCTGGGGAAGAGCTACCTGAACGATTACGCCCAACGTTACCCGGGGATCGAGCCAACAGCCGAGCTGGTCGTGAACGATTCGACGGACAGCGACACGCTGATTCTCCGGCACGCCTACACCATTACGAATTTCTGGATGCTGTCGCCGGACAAGCAGACCTATCGATGCGAGTTCTACGCCCTGGGAATCCACAGCTGGATCATGAAGCCGACCACGGCGATCCGTTCGATGCCGCTGGGGATTTCCTTTCCGCGCCGCCGATTGATTGAGACCAGGATTGAACTGCCCAGGGAATTCAAGGCTTCAGATTACACCAATACAATTGCCGGCCCTGCGGCGGAACTTAACATCAGCCGCGAGGTGCGGGGACCAAATATCTCCCTGAAGTATGATTACCGTACCTTGACGGACGTCATTCCTGTGCCGTTCCTGGCGAAGCACCTCGCCAGCCTGAACCAGATGGAAGCGGAGCTGGGATATCAATTAAAGTGGCAGAATCTGGACGCCGTTGCGGGCACAAGTCAGTTCAACTGGCCGGTTTTCCTGCTCGCGACCGCCTACGCGGCGGTATTCATCGCCGGCGCAGGAATGGTTTGTCGCCACCAGTGCAAATTGGTGTCTGCCGCCGCCGCCGCAGCCCCTCCGCCAATGGACCATAATTCAACCGGCCTTGGAGGTTGGTTGGTGGCGGTTGGCATCGGTCGTTTCGTCGGTCTAATCGGGATTCTGATCATCATTTGGAAATCACTCGGCTCCTTCTCGCTTTGGAAGTGGCACTCGCTGACAAGTCCCGATGGGATGGCTTATCAGCCTTTCTGGGCTCCTCTTTTGGTCAGTGAATTGCTCGGCAATCTGTCATTGCTGATACTGGAGCTATTTGTGTTGATGCTCTTTTTCCAAAGACGCCGAATTTTTCCGAGATGGTTTATCTTCCTCCTTGCGCTAAGCGCGTTTCTCGTTGTGACGGACGGGATCGCCGCCTTGTCATTTATCAAAAACCCGTCAACTACCATGACCGAAAAGACCACCGAAAACATTATACGGATAATGATAGGCTGTATTATTTGGATCCCGTATATGCTCAAATCGCGACGTGTCCAAATTACGTTCACCCGTTAACTCAAGCAGCCGCCCCTTCCCCATTTTCATAAGAAATTCTTCTTTACGTGCGGCGGGCAATCGGCTCTGATTATCCCCGAAGGACAACCAAAGGAACTATTTATGCAAAAAGCGCGCGTCACTTTTGTCGCCGCAACCGCCGGAGCCGGTCTCATTCTGGCTCTGCTCGCGGGTTGCGGAAAAAATGCGTCCCAAACCGAAATTCCCGGCGCGCCGCCCGCCACGGTCGTGGTCGCCGCCGAGAAAAACAGCTTCACCGAGGTCACCTCGCACCTCGACACCGGCGGCAACCTGTACCTCTATCTCGGCACCGCCCAATGGCTGGACGGCCTTTCCGCCAAGGCCGGCGCCTGGCGCGGCACGCTCGAATCGCTCCCGGGGGTCAAGGACCAGGACCGCGACAATATGCTGCACGGGTTTGACCTGCTTACCAATGTCATCAAGGACAGCGGCATCGAGGACGTGAGCGGCTTCGGCATGAGCTCCGTCGAGTTCGAGCTGGGCCTCTACCGCACCAAAACGGTGCTGCATCATTACCCGGGCCGCGGAACCGGGCTGATCTGGACCGCGTTCGGCACGCAACCGCACACGCTCGACGGCCTCGATCTGCTGCCGGCCAGCACGGCCTTTGCCGTTTTCAGCGACACGGACTTCCAGCAGCTCTGGACCTTCGTGGACAAGGAACTGACCCAGTCCGACATTCCCGGCGCGGGCGACGCCCTGGAAAAAGTGCGCGCCGGTTTTGAAAAGGGCACCGGGCTCAAACTCGACGACACGCTGGCGTCCCTCGGCGGCGAATACGGCATCGTCATCACGCTCAACGACGACAAGATCGTCGAATTCCCCGGCGGCCCGAGCGGCTCAATCAAGT
>Ga0181537_10005174_pt1 | contig 10582 bp, 10 predicted proteins | sample PEATcosm2014_Bin_39_FD_119765 | JGI IMG/M metagenome (GOLD analysis project Ga0181537, IMG submission 119765) | Peatland microbial communities from MTU Mesocosm Facility, Houghton, MI, USA - PEATcosm2014_Bin23_10_metaG | ecosystem: Environmental > Terrestrial > Soil > Wetlands > Peat | place... | reverse complement strand
GCTTTACCTCGCTGGCGATACGCACAACTCAATGCTGGCGCTAGCCAACCTTTCAGCACTTTGCGAGGCACGTCTGCCGAACGACCACAAGATCGAGTTGGTGGACGTGCTTCGAGAACCCAGGCGCGCCCTGGCGGACGGCATCTTTATGACTCCCACTCTCTTCAAGCTCGCGCCGTCGCCGGTTCAGAAAATCGTCGGCACACTCAGCGAATCAGATCGAGTCTGGGAGTGTTTGGCGCTGCAGATCCTCGGGACGCCGGCTCCTCTGCATAGCACAGACACAGTGGGAGCAGACTCAATATCGTCGCGAAACGAGGGAAAACGGATACGATTCATCGAGCACAAGGGCAAGCAGATTCTGTTGTCGGACTTTTCGCTTGCCACAGCTCAACAAATGATACTTCTCCTTACGCAGGTGCGGACAACGGTGGCACAGTACGGACCCGAATCGGCACTAATTCTAGCCGATTATCAAGGCGCAGAAATCGACCATAGAGTGGCAATCAAAATCAAGGAAATGATTGTGCACAACCGCCCGTTCGTAAAGAAAGCAGCTTGGCTGGGCACCGAGCAAATTCCTTACGGCCTCATTGAGAACGTCCACATGTTCTCCCAGGGCGAAACTGTGACGTTCAAGACCCGGGAAGTAGCGTTAGAATGGTTGGTGCGGGAATAGGTCCCAGCAGGTCCTATTACGTCCCTGGAGGCCGCTCGGATGCGCTGGGAAGATTCCGCCAGGGGCGAGTCCGGCGCAGCCGCGATGATTAACGCCAGATCGGAGACGGCCGGCGCCAAGCCTCCGTTCCGCGAGGCGCTGGAAACCTCGGACGTGCCTGATTCCGGCAGATGGTTTTGTGCGAATGGGCGAGATCGGGAAAGCCAATCAGCCTTGCTGATTTGAAGATAACGATGGGCAGTTATTCGCATTCGCAGGAATCTTGGATTTGTGGAGGGACCATAGCTAGGGACACTGAGGAAACAATTCTTTGCCTAAACTGGGAACCCCACTCTCCTTCGCTTCATAGGTTCGGAACGAGCAAGCTACAGCGGAAGCCAGTGGAAGAAATGCGACCGTAGCCGTCCTGCCGGCCTAGCGCGGAACGATATAGTAGATGGAGAAATATGAGAAACTCGGTAGTGTCCTAAGAGTCAGGACACTACCCGAGACCGGAGTACCGCCGCGAATACGGCAAAGATGAAATGTACATCTTGCCGGGGCCAATCTTTGCCGCATGCGAAGACCGCGGCGGCTAGTGAGTGCGTACCAGCGCGGCACACCGAATGCGAACAGCCATCGGCTGAACCGCATGAAATCTCATCCCAGGACTTACCTTCAGGCACTTCGGCAGCGTCGGACTAACAAAAGGGCAGCGAACTCAAGGTTCGCTGCCCTTTGCCTTGTACTTCGCCCCAATTCAGCGCTGATTATACTGACTCAGCAATTACTGGTTGAGTGGGTTGAAGGTCAGGATGCCCGCTTCGGTAACCGAGCAGACGCCAGCCGGGTCGACGCGAACCACTGCATCTTCCTCAGCGCAGAAACCGCGAATGCCAGTCTGGTTGATGGTGTTCGGAACACCCTTCACGGTGTAGCCAGCGTTTACGCCGCTCACAACCGTTCCGGTGCCCGAGGTGAATTGATATCCGCTCTTACCGCCGCCAGCGGGGTTGCCGTTGTTGGCCAGAACGGAGTCAATGATGCAGCCCGTGGTTGAGCTGGGCACGCAAGCCACTGCCAAAGCGCCGCCCAGGTTGACCAGAGCCGGCGCATAGCCGACTGTAGGATAGGCCGTACTGTAGGTCACTTCCGCAGTGTTGATGGTGCGGATGGAAGCGACAGCAGACGACTCGTTGGCCGCCATGCGGGCGCGGAGCAGGTTAGGAATTGCAATGGCTGCAATGATCAGGATGATGGCCACTACGATCAGCAGCTCGATCAGTGAAAAGCCCTTTTGTTTATGCATTTTGAGAACTTTCTCCCTTTGGACCTCAAGTCTTGCGGCCCCGGTTCGGACGCCTGCACTTTGTGTAGCACGCACTTGGCCGTTCAAAGGCCAAGACAGAACGCGGCGCGAGGCGTTTGTTTGCTACACAGGGTTTCAAACTAGCCTCACCGGTACAATGAACTGCTCGGCGAAAAAGGGGCAATTCGTATGGCGTCGAGGTCGAGGAACGGAACAGCGGCTTTCTCTTCTGCCGTCGAGCAGCAGCAAGTGCCTTGCGCAAGGGATCTTGAATTGAAAAAGAGTCCGATCGGGATTTCGGCCGTCCGCGAGGTTCGTCTGATAATTGGAAAGTTGTCCTAATACCAGGTACTCAGGTTGGAAGTGTGATCAATGCGACAAATTCGGTGCATTGGTGGCAGCCGCAAGCGCTTGCTCACAAAGCAAGTTAGTGATGCGAGAGGAGCGCGTCGATATTGAGCGATTGTGGTGCGCGACGTGCACAAGGAAAGTCGAAGAGTTCTGTTCTCTGGGGAACCCGTGTCTTTGCAAAAGACGACGGAAAACAGATTCAAACTACAGATCCATAAAGCCTTCAAATGAAACCTTACCTAAGAGGCGATGGCGAAGCCATGATTTCCGCTAGTAACCCCGACTGGGGGCCAACGCTGGCACCCCCATCTGATGCGCAATGGTATGCCGCTTACACCGCGCCATGCCGCGAGAAGAGGGTTCTCGAACATCTTGCGATTCGGGAGATCGAGTCGTTCTTGCCGCTCTATCTTTCGTCTCGTGAGTGGAAGAACGGGTGCCGAGTGGAACTGGAGCGCCCGCTATTTCCCGGCTATGTATTCGTGCGAGTGGCCCGCATGGACCGCGTCCGCGTTCTCGAAGTACCGAGCGTTCTTTCCATCGTGAGCCGCGGCCGCGTGCCCGAGCCGCTTGGCGAGGATGTCGTCACGGCTTTGCGCGCCAGCCTCCATCTAAGGAATGTTGAGCCCCACCATTACTTGGTGGTCGGCGAGCGAGTCTCCGTTTGCAAGGGCCCGTTCGCCGGGCTCTCCGGCATCGTGCTACGTAAAGCCGGTAGTCTGCGGGTGGTAATTACCATAGAGCCACTTATGCAAAGCATGGCGATAGAAGTCAGGATCGAAGACCTCGAACCATTTCGTGAGTCAGCCACCGCCGCGCGCAGTTATGCGCTGGTGAATGCTTTTAAGGGTTAACCCCGATATCCCATGAACTCAGCTCCAAGTGCGGCTAATCCGCAAACACGCATACTCCAAGCCGCCACCGCTCTCTTTGCCGACGTTGGCTTTAGCGGAGCCAGTACGCGTGACATAGCCCGTATGGCTCTCGTTAACGATGCGACGGTGTATCGGCATTTCATATCGAAGAAGGATCTGTTCGCCGCGGTTCTGGAGGCTGAACTTCAGGAACTGCGCATCCGATCCGAGCTTCTGATGAATGTTCCAGATTTGGAGAATGCCCGTCCCGCACTCTGTGTGATCTTCGAGTTGCTGACGGAAATACTTGCAGGGCAGCCTCGGCTACTTCGGTTGCTGCAGTTCAGTGTGTTGGAGTTTGGTTCTGACCTGCAACCGCTGTATCAGAAATACCTTGGCGATTTGCTTGAGAAAGCGGCTGCGCACTTAGAGTCCTGCGGCAAGCGAGATTCCCTCACCTACGGAGATCCTCGGGCCATAGCTGTAGCGTTTGCTGTGACCGTGGTAGGTCTACAAACCCTGTATCCCCTGTTTGGAGGTAATCGGATCGCAGCGCCCCCAACGCGGGTCGGGGCGACAGAATGCACAGAGACTTGGCAAGCCATCCTTGTCTGTACCTAAGCATTGAGAGAAGTGCTGTGGGGACCGGCTTTTCGGGGTTGCGCCGTCAGGCACTTCGTCAGCTCGCGAGGCCGTGCAAGCCCGCCAGACGTCGACGAACCAGAAGTCGAAGTGAAACCCATATGCAGTCGAACGAAACGAGAATTCAGATGCAGCGCACCTCTGCGGTAACGAGTCGAATATGAACGACGCACTTGGTGGACGGTCGTGGCAGTTCCTTATACTTATGATGCTTCTCTCTGGGTCCGCCGTGGCCCAGTCTTCAGGACTTCTCTATCCGGGGTGGGGGACCACTATGAACGGCAACGGCGTGTACTTCAGCGTTCTGCTCCGTGAGGCTTACCAAGTCCAAACCTTCGCTGAGGCGAGCACCATTACATTTGGCGGTGCAGAACTGGACTTGGGTCCCAACTCAACGCTAGTCATTGGTAACCCATTTGTTCTGACCTGTGGAACGATCGTCGTTCGAGCGGGCGTGGCTGAGATCAGCGACGGGGAAAGGTCTGCGAGCTTCGCCGTCGGAGAGTCAGCGCACTCTGGCACCGCTTACTGCATCGATTCGCTGCCGAACGCCCCAAGTGCCGTGCAGAACGACCAATCTGCGCAATCAGACCGACGATCGAAGTATAAATCGAGCGCCGCACCAGGGGCTACCTCCGGCGTTCTGAATTTCGATGCCAAGGTGGCCGACTGGCCGTATTGGGCGGTAAATGGCGCCATGCTGAGTTCTTCACTCTTTGCCATCGACTTGACACACAAGTGCCTGGCGGCGGGAGCGTGCACTTTCGTTCCGGACGCTTTTCGGGAACGCAGGGTGATGTTCGAGGCGGGCCTTCCGGCTGAGGTGGCTGTTTCCTATCTCAGTTACTACCTCAAGGACAGGCATCTTCGCTGGTGGTTTGTTCCTGCAGCAATAGCGATCGGAGGCGATATTATTGTATCCGCGCACGCGGCCCACTACGATCACTAGGTGCCTAGTCTCGAGTGTGGTCCACATTAGTTGACTGCCGCCGACGAAGTAATCTGACCGTGCCGCATCTCACAGGTGGACCGGTAGTTCAATGCTGTCACCGACCCAGCATGGTCCTCCCTGTAAATGCCATACTCTTCCGGTTGAATCGACCACAATCGGTTTGACGAGAGCTGCGAAACGAACTGCACATGGTCCTGACCGACAAACCCATCTACCGCTGTGCATAATGGTAGCGTCGCCTGCCTGAGTGCTCATGAAAAGGTGCCGCACCAAACGCCCTGCGGTTTCACGCACGTCCGAATAAGGAAGTCATGACTGATAATCCCCCTACCGTGAACAAAACAACACCACTGGAGAAATTCAGCTTCTCTGATGCTGAGGCGGTCGTCATCGACGCTCAGGATAACCAACTTTCCGTAGTCCAGTTTTGGCGCGTACTCCAGAAGCGCCGGTTGTTGGTGCTCACTAGTCTGGCGACGATAATCATTCTCGTCAGTGCTGTTTCCCTGATGCTGCCCAAGCGCTATGAAGCATCTTCGCGACTCTTGCTGGACTTGGAGGGTTCCGGAGATCTCGGTCTAGATCAGATGGTATTGCCGATGGGTCTGGACATGAACACGAAGTTGGAGACACAGATACGTATCGTGCAAAGTGACAGCATCGCAACCAGCGTCATAAAGCAGTTAGGACTGTTTCATAACAAAGGATTCGCGGGACAGTTGGTCGATTCGAACGCAGACTTCGACATGCTGAGCCTCCGGAAGCGAGTCAAGCTGGTCAACCTCTTTCACAGGTCGCTCACCGTGCAACTGGTACCAAAGACTCAGATCATAGACATTCACTTTCGCAGTAAAGATCCGAACCTTGCGGCGGACGTCGCGAATGCCGTCGCCAACACTTATATCGAGCACAACTTCCAAACCAAATATAAAGCCACGATACAAACGTCCGACTGGCTAACCAAGCAGCTCGATGACCTTAAGCAGCGCGCCGACGCCTCGCAGGAGGCACTCATCGCTTACCAAAAGAAAGTTGGCATTCTGGGAACAGACGAAACCCATAACATCATTACCGACAAACTGGAAGAACTTAATAAGCAACTGTCTGCCGCCGAATCAGATCGCATCGTGAAGGAGGCGAAGTATCGCATTGCGATGACGGAGAATCCAGAACTCATCGCGAACATCGCCCCAGAGAGCGTTCTCGGCGCTTTGTACAAGGATCGCGCCGAAGTCAGATCGCAATTCGCTCAGCTCACCGTTAAGTACGGGGCGTCGTATCCTCGGGTCCTCCAACTTCAAGCGCAAATGAATGAACTTGACAGCAGCATCTCCGACGAAGTCACGAAGGTGGGGGATGCGGTGCATGCCGAGTACGAGACCGCGCGAAAAGCCGAGGAAATGTTGCAATCATCGTTCGGCAGACAGAAGCAGGAAGCTTACAAGCTGAACGAAGATGCCATTCAATATGCAATTATGAGGCGCGACGTAGAGTCGAGTCGGGAACTCTATGAAGGGCTCCTCAAGAAGCTCAAGGAAGCGGGGATCCTCGCAGGGCTGAAGTCGAGCAACATCAATATTATCGACCCAGCAAGCATTCCAATCGAGCCAGTTGAACCAAGAATTCCTCTGAATATTGCGCTCGGCTGCATGGGCGGTCTCTTGTTCGGCGTGGCATTGGCCTTCGTGGTAGAAAACGTGGACAGCTCAATACGAACCCCCCAAGACATTGAGGTGTACTGCGGACTTCCCTCGTTGGGAGTTATCCCGAGCGTCAATGTGGGCAAGGATGGGCACAAACTGATCGGTAGCACAGCAACGCGACAATTTATTCAACCCGTCACGGTGGAGCATCGTAATTCAAGCAGCGCCGAAGCCTTCCGGGCTTTGCGTACCTCGTTGTTGCTTTCATCTCCAGGCTCACCGCCGCAAGTCATGATGGTGACCAGCGGAATGATGCAGGAGGGGAAGAGTTTCATCGCTCTCAACCTGGCGGTGGTGCTGGCACAGACTGGACAGAAAACGCTTCTTGTGGATGCAGACATGCGTCGTCCTACAATTCACAAGTACTTGGGCATCGCGAGCACCAAGGGCCTCAGCGCATGCCTCGCAGGTAATGAGAAGTCTGAAGCGATGGTTGTTGCGATAGACGGGATTCCCAATCTATATGTGATTCCCGCCGGCCACATGCCGCCATATCCATCGGAGATGCTGGCTTCCGATGCTATGCCGCAACTGCTCGCCCACTGGCGTGAACAGTTCCGTTATGTGGTAGTTGACACGCCTCCAATCCTGGCCGTAACGGACGCGGCAATCTGCGCCAGAATTGCCGACATCGTCGTTCTCATTGCCCGATCCAAGAAGACTGGTCGGCAGTCCTTAATACGCGCACGCGATGTCCTGAGGAAGGTCAGAGCGAACATAGCCGGCGTTGTCGTCAACGACCTCTCGTTTGACTCCGCAGAGTATCGCGGCTACTACGGGCACTCTGGGTCTGACTACCACTACTACTATCACGACAGCGGCAATGGAAACGGAAACGATAATGGCGCCCATTTGACGGCTACAAAGGAAATCTTATGAATCAACCAAAGAAGCGTGGCTGCGTTGCCCTGTCCGTCTTATTGGCGTTTGCCGGAGCCCTTGCTGCGCAAGATCGCTTGCCAACTTCGTCCGCGCCAGCGTCTGTGGGATTCGGAAGCGGTGCTGCAGGTCCTATTGGCGCAGGCGATCTTGTCGAGATGAGTGTCTTCGACACTCCTGAACTCAGCGGGAAGTTACGCGTCAGCAATACGGGAGACGTGATTCTGCCGCTCGTGGGCAGTTGCCATCTGCAAGGCCTGAAGGCTGGAGAGGCTCAAGCCCTCGTTCGGCAGAAGTTCATCGACGGAGGCTTCCTCAAAGATCCTCAAGTTACGCTCTTCATCTCCGAATACTCATCTGGAAATGTTTCGATCGTTGGCGAGGTACACAAACCCGGCATCTATCCTGCGTTCGGCGCACATCGCCTGCTCGAGTATCTTTCGCTGGCCGAAGGATTCACGCCCCTCGCGGGGACGGCCATTGTGATTACACACAGCGGTCACCCCGACCAACCACAGGCGGTTAAGATCACCGCTGGAGCAGCTCCTCAACCGGAGGACAATCCTGAAATTCTGCCCGGCGACACAATTTTTGTGGAGAGAACCGGAGTCATATTCGTGGTGGGAGACGTGGCCCACCCGGGTGGATTTCCAATGGACCACAACGGGCACGTCAGCATTCTTCAGGCAATCGCCCTCGCCCAGGGCATAAACCCCACGGCGGCCAAGGGATCCGCCAAGCTCATCCGCACCACGCTTCAAGGCCGCCAGGAGATACCTATCGATCTGCAGAAGATTCTCCGTTCCAAAGAAACCGACCTGGCCATGCAAGACAACGACATTCTGTTTGTACCCAACAGTGCGACAAAGACCGCACTAGCGGCCCTTGAGACTGTATTGCCTGCCGCGGCCGCCGCAACGATTTATCGAGTGCCCTAAAAGTGGACTCTGCGGCCCATCCTGTTTATTCTACGAAACCGTCACCCGGAACTTGTTCAAACGCGAAGGAGATCGAGTAGTGGCAGCAGCCATCGGAACCGCAATCGCCAGTCAAGTGCCGGCTGTATCCGCACCGCCTTTGCGCGTTTCGTTCAGTTGGACCCTGGCTGGCAACGTAATTTATGCGGCAACCCAGTTCGGCATGCTCTCTGCTTTGGCTAAGCTCTCGGATGCCTCGGTAGTGGGACAGTATGCTCTCGCATTGGCAATCACCGCACCGGTCTTCATGCTGACCAATCTGCAGCTGCGAGGAGTCCAGGCCACCGACGCGCAAGACCGCTATAAGTTCGCTGATTATTTCACCTTGCGCTGTCTCTGCACTGTGCTCGGATTCTTCATAATCCTGGTGATTGTCGCGTCTTCTCGCTACGACCGCAGCACAAAGCTCATAGCCCTGCTGGTAGCAACGGCGAAAGCGATCGAGACTTTTAGCGACGTAATTGCCGGCCATCTTCAGAAATGCGAACGTCTCGATCAGGTTGCCCGCGCATTAGTGTTGCGCGGACTGGCCTCTGTCACCACATTCACACTCGCATTCTGGATCACGCGAAGGCTGGCGGTCGCAATTATCGTATTGGCCGCGACAGGGCTGGTTGTCATAGTTCTTTACGACTTTCGCGTTCTTCGGCGCACTTTAGAGGAACGGGTACTCTTCCATTATTCTGGCTCCGTTCTAAGCAGCCTCGCATGGTTAAGCCTGCCACTCGGATTGGTCATGGCTCTCAACTCCCTGAGCACGAATGTTCCTCGATACATTCTCGAGCACACTCTCGGTCGGACGGACCTCGGCATATTCGCTTCGCTGGCCTATCTGGTTACAGCTGGCGGACTGATCTCCATTGCGCTTGGTCAATCTGTTTGTACACGGATGTCACGGCTCTTCGCGGATGGAGATCTCCCGGCCTTTCGAGGAATTTTGCGCAAACTAATGCTGCTTGCGGCTGCACTTGGTTTCGTAGGTGTTCTTATCGCACTGACGCTGGGCAAGCCGATTCTTACATTTGTATATAGGCCCGAGTATGCGAGTCACGTCAATCTCTTGGTGGTCATGGTCGTGGATTCAGCGATCACTGCAGCCTGCGTGTTTTTGGGGTTCGGTATGACCGCAGCCCGGTGTTTCCGCTCCCAGATTCCCATTATGGTGGCGAACTTAATTGTGACGATCGCACTGACGTTCGCTTTGATACCTCGTTTCGGATTGGTCGGGGGCGGATTCGCGTTGTTGCTGTCTTCGGTCGTGCAAGCATCCGCCAGCTATTACTTTCTTGGTCTCGCTCTGCGCAAGCGGAGTTTGGCCTGATGCGTATCCTTCACGTACTGGGGAAACTGGATCGGGGCGGAGTCGAAACGTGGCTTGTCCAGCTTCTGCAGAACATCGACCGCAAGCAATATCGTATGGACTTTCTTGTTCACACGACGGACCCGGGAGCGTACGACGAGGACGTGCGGGCACTTGGATCGCGGATCATTCCCTGTCTGAATCCCTCCAACCCAGTCCGGTACGCAGTCAATTTTCGGCGGATACTGAACCAGTATGGCCCATACGATGTGATCCACAGCCACGTGCACCATTTCAGCGGCTACGTGCTGATGCTTGCCGCGATGTCCGGCGTGAAAGTACGGATTGCGCACAGCCACAGTGACGCCAGGCAAGCTAAAGGTTCACAAACTGTGGCACGGAGAGCATATCTAAGAATAATGCAAGCGATGATCAGCACAGTCGCAACGGGAGGTCTGGCCGTCAGCACTGAGGCTGGGTGCGATCTGTTCGGGTCTCACAGGTGTCCTACGGAACGGTGGAAATTGCAGCATCTGGGGATCGACCTCTCACGATTTGACGTTCCGGTGGATGCACACAAAGTGCGCGGATCGCTCGGCATTCCGCCAGACGCACTAGTCATCGGACATGTAGGTCGGTTTTGTGAGCCCAAGAACCACGCGTTCTTCGTGGATATCGCACGCGAATTAGTGCGGACCGAAACGCGGTGCTTTTTCCTTCTGGTCGGGGAGGGTTCTCTTCGAGTGGCCATTGAAGAGAAGGTTCGAAACTATGGCCTGGCAAAACACTTCTTGTTTGCCGGCATACGGTCCGATGTCCCGACGCTGATGAAAGGCGCAATGGACATTTTATTGTTTCCTTCGCTGTACGAAGGCCTGCCGATAACGCTGCTTGAAGCCCAGGCAGCGGGCTTGAGGTGTCTCATCTCGAATGTAATCTCGCACGAGGCTGATCTGG
>Ga0181537_10005173_pt1 | contig 10584 bp, 9 predicted proteins | sample PEATcosm2014_Bin_39_FD_119765 | JGI IMG/M metagenome (GOLD analysis project Ga0181537, IMG submission 119765) | Peatland microbial communities from MTU Mesocosm Facility, Houghton, MI, USA - PEATcosm2014_Bin23_10_metaG | ecosystem: Environmental > Terrestrial > Soil > Wetlands > Peat | place... | reverse complement strand
TTCGTTCCCGGCATCACCGCCATGCTCGCCGTCGCGGCGCGGATCGGTGCGCCGCTCGGCCATGATTTTTGCGCGTTGTCGCTGTCCGACAATCTCAAGCCTTGGGAGTTAGTCGAGCGCCGGCTCGATGCCGCCGCGGGCGCCGGCTTTGTCATCGCGCTTTACAATCCGGTATCGCGGGCCCGGCCCTGGCAGTTCGGCAGCGCCATCGAGCGGCTGCGCCGGCATCTGCCGGCAGCGACTCCGCTGGTATTCGGCCGCGCCGTCGGGCGCCCGGATGAGCGCGTCAGCATCACGACACTCGCGGAAGCCGACGCGGCGTCTGCGGATATGGCGACGCTGGTCATCGTCGGCACGCGCGACACCCGCGTGATCGCGCGGCCGGGTCGCCCGCCTCTGGTCTACACCCCGCGCGCGGCGGTCGAGGTGAGCGCATGATCGAGCCAGGCGATCGCGTCCTCGATCGTTTTGACTGCCGGCGCATCGGGCGCGGACGGCCGGCGCAGCAAAATGACCTCAATGCCGACGGCGCGCGCCGCGGCAATCTTGCCATAGGCCGCAGCGCCGCCGCTGTTCTTGGCGATGACGACTTCGATCTGGTGCGCGGTCATCAGCGCGCGGTCATCGGCCTCGCTGAACGGGCCGCGCGCGGTGACGTAGCTGACATGCGGCAGCGGCAGCGGCGGATCGACCGGATCGACGCTGCGGATGAGATAACGATGCTGCGGCGCGGCGGCGAACGGCGCAAGGTCGTTGCGGCCGAGCGCAACAAATACATTGTGGGCCTCTTCCCCGATGGCGCTCACCGCTGCGGCGGCGTCGTTGACGTCGATCCAACGATCACCGGCGACGGCGGTCCACGGCGGCCGGCGCAGCACGACAAAGGGCACGGCAGCCCGCCGCGCGGCGGCGACGGCGTTTTGCGAAATGATACTGGCATAGGGATGGGTCGCGTCGATCAGCGCGCCGACCCGCTCCTCGATGAGATAATGGGCCAAGCCCGCTACACCGCCAAAGCCACCGACGCGGACAGGTACGGCGTGCGGAACCGGCGTCGCGGTGCGGCCGGCAAGCGACAGCGTCACATCAAGATCGGGGCGCTTGGCGAGGCGTTCGCCCAGCAAACGAGCTTCCGTGGTGCCGCCGAGAATGAGGATTCGTGGCATGTCTAATGTGCCGCTTCCCGATGCGCTTCCGCGCGACAGTGCCGCATCGCCGCGCTGGCTGTCCATCGTCGGTCTTGGCGAGGACGGCGTCGAAGGCCTAAGCCCGGTGGCGCGCGGGCTGATCGGCGCGGCTGAAATCGTATTCGGCGGCAAGCGGCATCTCGGCCTTGCGGCGGCGCTCATTCGCGGCGCGGCACGCCCGTGGCCCAGTCCGTTCGACAGCGCCCCCGAAGAAGTGATGCGCCATCGCGGCCGGCAAGTCTGCGTGCTGGCCTCGGGCGACCCGTTTCAATACGGCGTCGGCGCGGTGCTGGCGCGGCACGTCGATGCGCGCGAGATGGTCGTCGTGCCTGCCGTGTCGGCCTTCAGCCTGGCCGCCGCGCGGCTCGGCTGGTCGCTGCCGGACACGATTTTGCTCTCGGTGCACGGCCGTACGCTAAATCTCATACGTCCGCATTTGCAGCCGGGCGCGCGCATTCTCGCTTTGACGTCCGGCGGCGAAGGCCCGGCGAGCTTGGCAAAACTGCTGGCGGAATCCGGCTTTGGCGCTTCGCGGCTGACTGTTCTCGAAGCGCTCGGCGGCCCGCGAGAGCACATCCGAACCACGACAGCCGCGGACTTCGCGCTTGGCTCGGTGAGCGCGCTCAATACGCTTGCGATCGAAACCGTGGCTGCCGCGGGCGCACGCATATTGGCGCTGACACCCGGCCTATCCGACGATTTGTTCGAGCACGACGGCCAGATCACCAAGCGTGAAATTCGCGCCGTAACGCTGTCGTCACTGGCGCCGCGCCGCGGCGAGATGCTGTGGGACATCGGCGCGGGCGCGGGCTCGGTCGCGATCGAATGGATGCTGGCCGATCCGGCGATGCGGGCGATTGCAATCGAGCGCCGCGCCGATCGCGCGGCTCGCATTCGCCGCAACGCCGCGGCCTTCGGGGTGCCCGATCTGGACACCATCGAGAGCGCCGCTCCCGCGGCATTGTCCGGTCTCGCCACGCCGGACGCGATCTTTGTCGGCGGCGGCAGCGATGCCGCGGTCCTTGACGCGGCGGCGCGCGCGCTGCGGTCCGGCGGCCGGCTGGTGGCGAACGCAGTGACGCTCGAGACCGAGGCGCTGCTGTTGGCCCGCCATGCCGCACTGGGCGGCGAAATGATTCGGATCGCAATCACGCGAGCGGAGCCGGTCGGCGGCAAAAACGGCTGGCGCGCCGCGATGCCGGTGACGCAATGGACATGGGTAAAACCATGACCGTGCATTTCATCGGCGCCGGCCCGGGCGCGGCCGATCTCATTACGGTACGCGGCCGCGATCTGATCGCGCGCTGCCCGGTCTGCCTCTATGCCGGTTCGATCGTGCCGCGCGAGCTGCTCGGCTTTTGTCCGCCAGGCGCGCGCATCGTCGACACCGCGCCGCTGTCGCTCGACGAGATCGAGGCCGAGTTCGTGGATGCGCATTCAGCCGGCCGCGACGTCGCGCGGCTGCAGTCCGGCGATCTTTCGATCTATTCGGCGCTTGCCGAACAGCTCCGGCGTCTTAAGCGGCACGGCATTCCTTACACACTCACGCCCGGAGTACCCGCCTTTGCCGCCGCTGCCGCGGCCTTGGAGTGCGAGCTCACGATCCCCGAAGTGGCGCAAAGCGTGGTGCTCACCCGCGTGTCCGGCCGTGCCTCGCGGATGCCGGACGGCGAAAAACTCGCCACCTTTGCCGCAAGCGGCGCGACGCTGGTCGTCCACCTCGCCATTCACGCCATCGATGCGATCGTCAAAGACCTCGTGCCGTTTTATGGCGCCGACTGCCCGGCTGCCGTCGTGGTGCAAGCAAGTTCGCCCGCCCAGCGCATCGTTCGCGGCACGCTCGGCGACATCGCCGCAAAGGTTGCCGCCGAGAAGATCGAGCGCACGGCGCTCATTCTCGTCGGCCGCGCCCTCGACGCGCATGAGTTTCGCGACAGCGCGCTCTATGACGCGGACTATGTCCGCCGCTTTCGGCGAGGCGCCGGATGAGCAGAGATCTAAAGCTTGAACCGCGCGCGGCGCCCCTGGGTGCAGCATGACAGCGTGGGATGCTCTGGCGGCACGGCGCACCGGCGTGCCGGTCTTCGCACCGGGCCATGTCTGGCTCGCCGGCGCCGGGCCGGGCGATCCGGGCCTCCTCACGCTTGATGCGCTCGCCGGCCTCACCCAGGCCGATGTCGTCGTGCATGACGCCTTGGTCGACCAACGCGTGCTGGCGCTGGCCGGCGCGCAAGCGCGGCTCGAATTCGCCGGCAAGCGCGGCGGCAAGCCGTCGGCGATGCAAACCGATATCAGCGAACGCCTGGTGACTTTGGCACGTGCCGGGCATCGCGTTTTACGGCTCAAAGGGGGCGATCCTTTCGTGTTCGGACGCGGCGGCGAGGAAGCGATGGCACTGGCGGCGGCGGGCGTGCCCTACCGCGTCATCCCCGGCGTCACCGCGGGCCTTGCCGCGCTGGCGTCGGCGGCCATCCCGGCGACGCTGCGCGGCGTCAACCGCGCCGTCATTTTCGCCGCCGGTCACGGCGCGGACGAGGAGTTCGACTGGACGGCGCTGGCGCGCACCGGGCAACCGATCGTGCTCTACATGGTGATGCACAATCTGGAGCGGATCGCCGCCGCCTTGATGCAAGCGGGGCTCGACGCGACGACGCCCGCCGCGGTGATCGCAGCGGCGACCACGCCAAAGCAGCGCGTCCTCGTCTCCATGCTTGGAAATATCTGCGCCGACGCGCGCGAGCAGAAATTCGAGCCGCCCGCGATCGTGGTGATCGGCGACATCGTGACGAAGCGTGCGCAGCTTTTGGGGGAAGCAGTCACAGCCGGAAAGGCGCCGCCGTGACGGCGCGTGGGCTCATCATCGCGGCACCGCATTCCGGCGCCGGCAAGACGACAGTGACGCTGGCGGTGCTGGCGGCGCTGGCGCGGCGCGGAATCAGAGTGCGCGCGGCCAAGGCCGGCCCGGACTACATCGATCCGGCGTTTCACGCCGCCGCAACAGGAGCGCCCAGCGTCAATCTCGATTCCTGGGCCATGCCGCGCCCGCTGCTCGATGCTTTGGTCACTCAAGCCCATGACAAAACTGATATTTTTGTCATCGAGGGGGTGATGGGCCTATTCGACGGCGCCGCCGGCACGGCTGGCCGAAGCGGCGCCACCGCCGATCTCGCCGCGTATTTCAATCTGCCGGTCGTGCTGGTGCTCGATGTCGCGCGCCAGGCCCAATCCGCGGCGGCCGTGGTGCGGGGCTTTGCCAGCCACGATGCGGCGGTGGGCATCGCCGGCGTCATCCTCAATCGCGTCGCCAGCGAAAAACATCGCGCGCTGGCGGCAGATGCGATCGAAGCGCTCGGCATTCCGGTGTTCGGCGCGCTGCCGCGCGAAGCGACGCTGACGCTGCCGGAGCGGCATCTCGGGCTGGTGCAGGCCGGCGAGCATGCCGATCTTGACGCGCTCATTGGCCGCCTTGCCGCGATGGCCGAACGCCATCTCGACCTCAATGCCGTCTTGGCTGCGGCTGAGCCGCTTGCGATTGCTCCCGCGAACGGCGCAAGCCGCGCGCCGGCGGTGCCGCCGCCCGGGCAACGGGTCGCGCTCGCGCAGGATAAAGCCTTCAGCTTCATCTATCCGCATCTCATCGCGGCGTGGCGCGCAAACGGCGCGGAGATCATTCCGTTCTCGCCGCTTGCCGATGAACCGCCGTCCGAGCGCGCCGACAGTTGCTGGCTGCCCGGCGGCTATCCGGAATTGCACGCCGATGCGCTCGCGAGCGCAACGCGCTTCATGTCTGGTTTGCGGCGTTTTGCCGAAACACGCCCGGTGCATGGCGAGTGCGGCGGCTACATGGTTTTGGGCGACAGCCTCGAAGACCAAGCGGGCAAACATCACCCGATGGCCGGATTGCTTGACCACACCACGAGCTTCGCCAAACGCAAATTGCATCTCGGCTACCGCACGGCCCGGCTTCTGTCCGACGGCGTGCTCGGCGCCAAAGGCGCGATCGTGCGCGGCCACGAATTCCACTACGCCTCGCTCACATCCGCCGGCGGCGATGAATGTCTCGCCGAGTTGCGCGACGGCGAAGGTCGCGCGCTCGGCAATGCCGGCGGACGGCGCGGCCATGTCAGCGGCACGTTCTTTCACGCCATCGCCGCGGCGGGATAAGGCGCTCAGCGCTCGAGCAGCGCGACGGTGCCGAGACCGCCGTCGGAGCAGATGCTGACGATCGCGCGGCTGCCCGTGGGGAATGCGGCGAGTTCCTTGATCGCCTGACTCAAGATACGCGCGCCCGTGGCCGCGAACGGATGGCCGAGCGCGACGCTGCCGCCGTTCGGATTCATCCGGGCGCGGGGAAAGCTTCCGAAAGTATGCACGACGCCGGCTTTGGCGCGGACAAAGTCCTTATCTTCGAGACCTTTGATGTGACAAAGCACCTGTGCCGAAAAGGCCTCGTGGATTTCCCACAGCGCGATGTCATCGAATGTGAGCCCGTGCCGCGCCAGCAATCGCGGAATGGCGGACACCGGCGCCATCAGCAGACCCTCGTGGAAGATATCGACGGCCGCCATTTCAAAATCCACCAGCCGCGCGCGCGGCGTTTGGGCGGGCAATCTACCCAACCCCTCGTCGGTCGCGACCCAGAGGGCGGCGGCTCCATCCGTCAAGGGCGAGCTGTTACCCGCCGTGAGCGTGCCGCGGCCGCTGGTGCGGTCGAATACCGGCTTCAATTTGCCGAGCCTCTCCATCGACGTGTCGCGGCGCGGAAAATGGTCCTTGTCGATGCCGTCGAGCGGCACGATCAGATCTACGAAGAAGCCGCGATCCTGCGCCGCGACCACCCGTTGATGGCCTTCGAGCGCGAGCTCGTCCTGCTCGCGGCGGCTGATATTCCAATCCTTCGCCATATCCTCGGTGTGTTCGCCCATGCTGCGCCCGGTGACGCGGTTCTTCACTTCGGGCACGAACAGCCGGATGTCAGACGGATGCAGGCGGCGAAGAACGTGCAGGCGAGCCGCGGCGCCGCGCGCCTGAAACAGATGGCGCAGCCAGACCGATAAATTCTGGCCCAAGCCGATCTGGACGCGGCTCATGCTTTCGACGCCGCCGACCATGGCGAGCGCCGCCCGCCCTTGTCCGAGCATGCCGGCGGCTTCGAAGGCACCGACCATGCTGGTTGAGCATTGCATGATGGTCGTGAAAGTCGGCGTGTGGGGATCGAGTTTGCTGTCGAGCCACACTTCGCGGGCCAAGTTGGCGTAGGCCAGATTGACGACCACTGAGCCCCAGACGCCGAAGTCGATGGGCCCGTTCACTTGCCGCGCCATCGCTTGGACGACAGGCACCGACAAAGCGAGTGAATCGCGTGCGGCGAACCGGCCATCCACGGCGACAAACGGCGTCCGCAGCCCGGCCGCCAGCCAAATTGCTTGTCCGCCGTTACCGGGCATCGCCTCGCTAACCCGCCGCCTTCGGCTCCGCCTCGTCAGCGGGTTTGTCGGAGACGCCGGCCTCGGCGAACGTCGCCATGCCGGTATGGCAGGCGAGCGCCGCGCGCAGGATGTTGAGCGCCGCGGCGGCGCCGGACGCTTCGCCGAGCCGCATGTTGAGATCGAGGAGCGGCACCAGCCCGAGCTCTTCCAGGAGCATGCGATGCCCGGCTTCGGCCGAGACGTGGCCTGCTTGGGTGTGCGCCAACGTGTCGGCGCGAAGTTTCGCCAGCGGCGCCACGGCCGCGGTGCAGACAAATCCGTCGAGCAGCACCGGAATGCGCTGCCGCCGCGCCGCCAATGTCGCACCGAGTATGGCGGCAAGCTCACGACCGCCGATCGCCGCCGCGACGGCGAGCGGATCGTGGAGTATGGCGGCGTGACGCGCCAGCGCCCGATCGACAACCGTGCGCTTGCGCGCCAAGCCGTCCTCGTCGACGCCGGTGCCGCGGCCGGCCCAACGCGCGCCGCCGCCGCCGAACAAAGCCGCCGCGATCGCCGCCGCCGCCGTCGTATTACCGATGCCCATTTCGCCGAGGCAAACCAGATCGCAATCCGGCGCGACCGCCTCGTAGCCGGCCGCAACCGCGGCGATGAATTCGCTTTCCGTCATCGCGGGTTGTTCGGTGAAGTCCGCGGTCGGCGTTTCGAGCGACAGCGGGATGACGCGCAATTTGGCGCCGGCGGCGCGCGCCAGCTGATTGATCGCCGCACCGCCGTGGGCGAAATTCGCCACCATTTGCACCGTGACTTCCGAGGGGTAGGCCGAAACGCCTTGTTTGGTCACGCCGTGATTGCCGGCGAAGACCAGGATTTCGACCTCCGCCAGCCGCGGCGGCGCGTGGCCCTGCCATTGCGCCAGCCAGGCGACCAGGTCCTCGAGCCGGCCCAGGCTGCGCGGCGGCTTGGTCAGGGTGGCTTCGCGCTGGATGACGGCCATACTCGCGGCAGGGTGCCCGCTCGGCAAGTCGAGACAGACGGCGCGCAGTTCGGAAAATGAGGTAAAGTTCGCCATATCGGTTTGATCCCGCGCGCGGTAATGCGCCGGCCAAGGTCTAGCAAATTCCGGTTTGTCCGGCCAGACGAGCACGATGGCGATGTCCGACATGACGAACTCGAATACTTGGATCAAAGCTTGCGCCGACGAGCTCAAAGCGAGCGTCGCGTTCTGCACGCGGCTGCCATTGCCGCGCGAGGCGCCGATCGCCGGCAGCGTGCTGGCGCGCGCGTCGTGGGCGTTTCCGGTCGCCGGCCTCATCGTCGGGCTCGTTGGGGCCGTCGTCTATGCGCTGGCGCACAAACTTGGATTGCCGGCGTGGCCCGCGGCCGCGCTGGCGGTTGCGGCGACAATGCTGGCGACGGGCTGCCTGCATGAGGACGGCCTCGCCGACACCGCCGACGGGTTCGGTGGCGGCAAAACGCGCGAACAAAAACTCGATATTATGCGTGACAGCCGCATCGGCGCTTATGGCGTATGCGCGCTGGTCTCATCGCTGCTGCTGCGCGTGAGCATTCTGGCCAGCCTGCCCAATGCTCATCTTGTCGTCTGGGCGCTCATCGCTTCGCATGCCGCCGCGCGGGCGACCATGCCGGTATTGATGTTCTTGCTGCCGCCGGCGCGCAGCGACGGATTGTCGTTCGAAGCCGGCCATCCGCCGGGCGGCAGCGTCGCCGCCGCGGCGGTACTGGGCTTGCTTGTTCTCATGCTGTGCCTGCATCCGGCGCGCGCGATCATGGCGCTAATTTTTCTCTTGGTCGTCATTGCGCTGATGACCTGGCTGAGCATGCGGCAGATCGACGGCCAGACCGGTGACGTGCTTGGCGCGCTCGAACAGGTCAGCGAGATCGTCGTGCTGCTCGTTGCCTTGGGCTGACGGCTCGCTGACTACGCCGCGAGCGGCAGCTTGACCGGCTGTTTGAGCTTCGCCGAAAGATCGAGCGCCTTGGTCAACATCAGCCGATTATGCGCTTCGGCCGCGGTCGCCGCTTGCGTCGGCAGCCCGAGCGACACGCGGTTGAGGAAAGAGTCGGTCTCCTCGCGCATCGGACCGCGCAATTCGCCGAGCGCCATGTCGCCGGGCGGATAGGAACCGAGGAAATCGACCAAGCGGCTTTGATCCGGCGCATAGCCTTCGCTCTGCGGCGCCGAGACCGCCAGCACCATATCGCGATGGGTGTCGTCGATGGTCAGCACGCCATGCGTGCCGTTGATGCCGACCTCCAGGCTGTACACCGCGCCGGGCCAGGTGACCGGCAGCGCCCAGGAAATATTGAGGTGATAGAGGGTGCCGTCGGCGCACATGATCATGCCGGCGGTGGCGTCGATGCCTTGGTAGAGCGGCCCCAATACCTTGTCGACGGAGCGCGCGTAACATTCGACCGGCGTTTTGCCTTCGAGGTACCACATGACGATATCGAGCGCGTGCGTGCCCGAGATCACCATGGGCGAAATCGTCGTCGGATCGTCGGTGCGTTTGTAATTGTCGATGGCGACGAGCCGGTTCATGAACGCGCGCGACGTGACCATGGTGACGTCGCCGAGCGCGCCCGAGCGCACCTTCTCCTTGCCGGCGAGCCATTTGCGGCGGAACCGCTGGGTATAGCCGACCACCGCGTCGAGCTTGGCGTCGGTGATCGCCTTGAGCACGCGGGCGGACTGGGCGAGATCGGTGGCGAGCGGTTTTTCGATCAGCATCGGCACGCCGCGCTCGACCGCGGCCAAGACCGGATCGACGTGGAGATGCTCGTCGGTGGCGATGATGGCGCAGGTGACTTCCGGCCGCGCCAACAGTTCGCGATGGCTGGTGGTGATGAAATCGGCGCCGATGCGCGCGCCGACGTCGCCGCCGCGATTGTGATTGAGCTCGGCGATGCCGATCCATTCGACGGCGGGATGGCGCGCCGCCACTTCGCCGCGGAACAGGCCGACGCGGCCGGCGCCGATGATGGCTAAGCCGACACCCTTGGCGCCTTTTTTCATACGTTCAATCCCGCGCGGTTCTTCGCCTTGAGCTCGGCAATGCCGGAAATCGTCTCGTTGGTCAGCGGCAGATCGACCGGCTCGTTGCGATCGGCCGATAAATCGGCAGCGCTATAGGTTTCCATCACGCGCCGCGCGCTTTCCGGCGTCACCATCACCGCGGTGTCGCGGATGCAGGCTTCGAGGAAATGGATCGTTTCCGGACCGATGCCGCCGGCGAACACGTGATCGACCCACTCGCCGGGCATGGTGGACATCGGGAATTCCTGGCCGCGCTTGGCGGTATTGAGCCAATTGTCGCGCTGGGTGTCGTCGAGGGTGAGCGCGCCCTCGGTGCCGGTGATCTCGATCCAGGTCGAGCAGTAATTTGGATAGCTCCCCGGGAAATTCCAGCCGCCGCCGATCATCACCACCACGCCGTTGTCCATGGTGACGGTGGTGAACATGACGTCGTGCGAGCCGTTGATCGGCTGCATATAGCCGTAAGCGCCTTGGCTATAGACCCGCACCGGCTTGGCGGGCTCAAGCAGCCAGAACACGAAGTCGAGATCGTGGGTCGATTCCATGACCACCGGCGACAGCCGCACGCGGCTCGCGATCTTCTTGCCGAGCTCGCGCGACAGGTGACGGCTGACCAGCACGGAAACTACCTTGCCGAGCGTGCCGTCGGCGATCTTCTTCTTGGCGAACGCCACTTTCGGATTGAAGCGCTGCGAATAGCCGATGGTGAATTTGAGATTGTTGCGTTTCGCCAGCTGGATCAGCTCGTCGGCTTCCCACAATTCCAGCGCGATCGGCTTTTCCAGCATGACGTTCTTGCCGGCCTTGAGGCAGTCGCGCGCGATCGGATAGTGGTTGGCTTCCGGCGTGGTCGAGACATAGACGACGCGGATGTTGTCGTTCCTGATGAGGTCCTGGTAGTCGAGCGTCG
>Ga0181537_10005172_pt1 | contig 10587 bp, 9 predicted proteins | sample PEATcosm2014_Bin_39_FD_119765 | JGI IMG/M metagenome (GOLD analysis project Ga0181537, IMG submission 119765) | Peatland microbial communities from MTU Mesocosm Facility, Houghton, MI, USA - PEATcosm2014_Bin23_10_metaG | ecosystem: Environmental > Terrestrial > Soil > Wetlands > Peat | place... | reverse complement strand
TCGGCCTTAAGCTGAAAGACGTGATGGTGAGTCTACAGGACTGGCCATCAATTACGACGAGCCGAGAGTTCATGCCAGCTGAGGCCGAGGTCTACGATCAGCAGCGAGGCAAGGGTAAAGGCGATGACACCGAGGGCAGATAGAGTGTCGCCGAGATGGCTCCAATAACGAGGCCAAAGGTTCAACAAACGGCTGGAGACAAAGGTAAAGGTGACTGCGTAGGAACGAATCATCCACTGACGATGCTGGACGATGTGGCGATTGCGCGCGGTAATCAAGGCAGCTGTTGTGCAGACGACCCAGGCCGCGGCCTGCCCGCAGGTCCCGGGGAAGCCAGGACGGCCGCTGGCGAGGGCGACTCCGGTTGCGGCGCCGATAAACACAGATAGAACGTAGACGCGGCCGAGGATGCGATGGAGTTTCAGGTAACGCTGGCGGATCCGGGAGGAGAAATTGATGGGGCCAATTAAGAGTGCGAAAATCCCTGCGAGCGTATGAGGGATGAGCAGGCCGCGGTCGGCGATGACCTGCAGACGGTAGACATGGTACATGGGGTAATCGGTAACGAGAAGGACTTCTGAAGTGATGAAGACAAAGAACGTTAACAGACCGAGCAGTATCCAGACATGGGTCTTGAATTTGAAACGGCTGGAGTTGGAAGCACGCAGCGTTGAAGTTGCCATTATTCGCCCTTCTGATGGTTAGACGTTACGAAGAGCTCTGCGGGAACGACGGATAAGAAAAGCTCCATGTCTCTTAGTCTAGCGAGAAGCATCAGATTGCGGAGAAAGTGACACCGATGTCGCCGGGCTCCGCGATAAGTCAAGCGGCGAGAGAGCTACCGGCGATTGACACTCGATTGGTGAAAGCTCTAGCCTGATTGCAGGTCAAACGATTCGAGGCGCACGCGCACAGGAATGACAACCTCCACTTCAACCCGTATTTGTTGCTGCTGTCGGTGTAGCAGTTTGCGGATTGCTGTCTTAGAGAACTGACCTGAATTCAGCAGCTTCTTATGACCCACCCGCCGCAAGCCCCGGGTGGGTTTTCGATTTTCTGATCGCTTAATCAACCAAGAACTTCTCAAGGAGAAAAGCTTCGATCGAGCTGACCGCAAAACATCGCGCTCCAACTCCGGCCAATTGGCATCAGGGCGACGACGTAATCATCACCGGCGCGGTTTCCAACGAAGAAGCCTACAAGATTTTCCCCGGCCACAAGACGGCGAAACCCTACCTGCGCACCATAGCGCAGCCACAGTAAACGAGGATCGAAACTCAATGACGATTTTTATCCCAACGCCTCTGCGTCCTTATGCAGGCGGCAAAGACGCAATAGACGTCGACGCTTCGACGATTGCCGAAGCCCTCGATGCGCTGACTGAGGCGCATCCGGAGCTGCGCAAACATCTGTTCACGGGCGAGGGCAAATTGCGCGCATTTGTGAACCTCTACTTCAATGACGAAGACGTGCGCTATCTGCCCGAAAAGGAGAAAACAGCCATCTCGGGTTCCGATACGCTTTCTATCATTCCATCCATCGCCGGAGGACACTAACCCCAGATCGACGGATGAACGTAAAGCGCCCGGCATGCTCGGCTTATCTGTGCCACGCCCGTCGCCAGCAAGCCGGCATCTGATCTCCACCTAACGGACGAGAGTCACCTCATCCTAACCGCAGGAGACAATCGCGGCACTTTGGGAGGATAATGCTTGACTAACGGCAATTCCCCTTCCCGCGAGGTCGTAAATTGTTTTGTTTCCAGTGGTTTCAGTCGCTGAGGCGATCATCTTTCTTCGTTCCTCTCATCAGTGTTGTAATCGGATCTGGGTGTGTCGCTGCGCAGGCTCCGCAGCCTTCTCAGCCCCCTCTCTACGGAGGCAATGTTCAGACATCCCCCACCCAGGAGCAGACAGGATCCGCGACCGGCGGGGTTTTCGCGCCGGTCCTCGACTCTGAAAATCGACCGATTACCGCCGGTGGCTTCGTCAAAGACGGCCCCGTCATCTTTAAAGACATCTCTGAAAAGGCGGGCCTCACGGTGTGGAAGCATGTCATGGGCACACCGGAGAAAAAGTACATCCTGGAAACGATCGGCTCGGGCGTGGCGCTGTTGGACTACGACAACGACGGCTGGCTCGACATCTATATGGTCAACGGCTCAACCTTCGATGCGGAGAAAGGCACGACCGACCCGCCGCACGCCGCGCTCTTTCATAACAATCACGATGGCACCTTTACCGAGGTGGCCGCAAAAGCAGGCGTGACCAATGACCGTTGGGGATTCGGCGTGGCCGTGGGCGATTTTGACAATGACGGCTGGCCCGACCTCTACGTGGCCAACTATGGAAAGAACCGCCTCTACCATAACAACCACGACGGCACATTCACCGACATCGGCGAAACCGCCGGGGTCACACTCGGCAATTGGTCGACTGGGCCCAGCTTTGGCGACTACGACGGCGATGGGCGGCTCGATATCTTCGTGCCGGGCTACATTCACTGGGACATGAACAACCTGCCGCTCTCGGGAAACAAAGCAGTGGGTTACGCAAATTGCCAATTTCGCGGCGCTCAGACGATGTGTGGGCCGCGCGGGCTGCAGGGCGAGCCCGATCATCTCTTCCACAACAATGGTGATGGCACATTCACCGACGTGAGCGAGAAAGCCGGAGTGAGTGACAAGCGTCGCTACTACGGCTTCTCTTCAACTTTTGTCGACATCGACAATGACGGAAAAGTGGATCTGCTGGTGACTGACGACTCATCGCCAAATTACCTCTATCTCAATAAGGGCGACGGAACCTTTCAGGATGCCAGCTTCTACTCCGGCTTTGCGCTTAACCAGGACGCCCGCGAAACTGCATCGATGGGTCTGGCGGTCGGCGACTATGCCAATAACGGCAAGCTAGACCTGTATACGACCACTTTTTCAGACGATTACAAGACGCTCTATCGCAATGATGGCGACGGCAACTTCGTTGATATCACCCCGCAAATGGGCATCGCCGAGGCTACATATCCCTTCTTGAGCTGGGGCACTCAGTTCTTTGACTACGACAACGATGGCTGGAAGGATCTGATGTTTGTGAGCGGGCATGTGTATCCGCAAGTGGACCAGCACAATTGGGGAACTTCATTCGCCGAGCGGCCGCTGCTATTCCATAACCTCGATCACGGAAAGAAATTTGAGGTCATGCCCGCGGTGGAAGGCACTGGACTGGCCGATGTGATTCCCGCACGCGGTGCTGCATTCGGCGATCTGTTCAACGACGGCAAGATTGATGTAGTCATCAACTGCCTCGATCACACGCCGGTTTTGCTTCGAAACGTGAGCGACGATCACAACCACTGGGTGGGTCTTTTGCTCATTGGTGGCCCAAAGAGTCCGCGAGATGCGGTGGGATCCACGGTTTATCTGACGGCTGCAGGTTTGCGCCAGCGTGGCGACGTGATGAGCGGCGGCAGCTTCGAATCCTCCAATGATTTTCGCCTTCACTTCGGCCTCGGCACTGCGACAGTTGTGGACAAAGTGGAGATTCGCTGGCCTGACGGCGTCAAAGAGACCTATACGCTGCCGGGCGTTGACCGCTATTACGCTATCGAGGAAGGCAAAGGCCTCGTGCCGAGCGTCTATGACGGGATTGCTGCAGAACGGGCTGCGGCCAAAGCCAACAATTCGCATTCGGGAAAATAGCACATCCAATTCGCTAGCAGGCGAAAATGGGGTTTTCGCTGAACCAACGTGGAGCTCGTATGAGAAAGAATCCGCTGACGAAATCGGCCATTGCGGGGCTTGTAATGGCACTCGCTTGGGTTCTCCCCGTGCAGACGCAGCAAGCAGCACCAGCATCTCAACAATCCGGCCCGGGCCCCCAACAGGATTCGGCATCTTTGACACCCCCGCCCGCATACACACCACCCGCCAAGGATGCACCGCCGGCAGTGGACACACAGGCGCAGCGAGATGCCCTTGCCAAGATGAGGGCCAAGGCAGAGGAGCGCACCGAGGCAGAGCGCAAAGCCTACAACGACCTGGTCACACCCAGTTATAACTTTCATTACGGTCCCAAGAATCCGTTCACGCCCGGAAACGTGCAGGTGCAGGGCGAAGGTTTTCTCCAGCCCGATGCCTATCCGACCGCAGAGTACTGCGGCACTTGCCACCAAGAGGCCTACAGCCAGTGGCGTCAAGCGTTGCACTCGAATGCGTTTCGCACGCCGTTCTATCGCACCAGCGTCAACATTTTGATTCGCGACAAGACCCGCGGAATAGCTTTTGCCCGACACTGCGACAGTTGTCACAATCCAATTGGCGTGCTGGGCGCCGCGCTAACTGAAGACTCCAAGGTCGATCGCGCCAAGTTCGACTCCGATGGGCTCACCTGCACAACCTGCCACTCCGTTGTGGCAATTAACTCGACCAATGGCAACGCAAGCGTCGTGATGGGCGTGCCTTCGGCACTCGTGGACGAGAATGGTAATCGCATTCCCGGGATGGTCTCGTTCGACCAGATTCTTCGCCACCCCGAACGTCACTCGGCGGCTGTGATGCATGATTTTCTGCACACGCCGGAATTTTGCGCCGCCTGTCACAAGGCCAATCTTCCCAGCCCATTGAACGACTACAAATTCATTCGCGCCTTCACGGCCTACGACGAGTGGCAGCAATCGAAGTTCTCTCAACGCAATCCGCTCACGTTTTATACCGCGGATTTTACGACGTGCCAGGGTTGCCATATGAAGCGCAATCCAATCAGTTTGCCCGATTATGGCGCCAAGAACGGCACCTTTGCCTCACATCGTTGGCTGGCGGGCAACACAGCTGTGCCTTTCTACTACGGATTTGATCAGCAGTTGCAAAAGACTATCGACTTCCTGCGCGCCGGAAATTACTTGAATGTTGACATTTTTGCGCTAAAGAAAGCCAACGATGACAAACTTGTCGCTCCGCTCGGCAAAGTCTCATATAACCTCGCGCCAAGTGAAGTGGTCGAAGCATATGTGGTGATTCAAAACAAGAATATCGGCCACTCCCTTATTCCCGAAGTACGCGATCTTTACGAAGCGTGGGTCGAGTTCACGGTGAAGGATGCCAACGGCAAGGAGATTTATCACAGCGGCTTCTTGAAGCCAGACGGGATGCTGGATCCCCGCGCGCACAGCTTCACCAATCGTCCGGTCACCGACGAGGGCGATTTTGTCGACAACCATAAGGTGTGGACGATTCACTCCGTGGCTTACGACAATACGATTCAAGCCGGCCGGTCGGTGTTGGTTCGCTACCAGTTCCGGATGCCAGAGGACGTGAACGGAGCGGTCACAGTCACAGCAAAAGTTAACTATCGACATCTCCGCCAGAGCTATCTCAACAACATTTTCGGTAAAGACCATCCGGCCTATCCCGTTGTGGAGATTGCGTCGCGCAGCCGCGTGCTCAAAGTCGGCGAAAATCAACCCGAGCCTCCAGATCCCGCAGACAATCCCGATTGGATGCGCTGGAACAATCTGGGTATTGCGCTGCTTGACCAGTTCCAATACGCGGAGTCAGTTGCGGCGTTCACCGAGGTCATCAAACTGCGTCACGATTACGTTGATGGCTACACCAATGTCGGCCTCACTGAGATCGTATGGGAGAAATACGGGTCGGCGCGGACCGCGATCCGCAAAGCACTAAGCCTCGACCCGAACAACGCACGCGCGCTCTACTACGATGGGCTGCTGCAACGACGCGCCGGCAACACTGCTCAAGAGATCGCGGACTTTCGCAAAGTTGTCGAGATGTTCCCCCAATCCCGCGACGCGCGACGCGAATTGGGAATTACTTATTACCAACAGAAGGACGAGCACGCAGCACTTGAACAGTTCGAGGCACTTCAGAAGATCGACCCGGACGACCTGGCCGCACACTATAACTTGTCAATCCTTTATCGACGCATGGGAAGAAAGGAAGAGGCTGCCGCGCAACAAGATATGTTTGTCGACAAAAAAGTTGATCCCGGATCTCCGACTTACTCGCTTAACTATCTCCGCGAACACCCTGAGATATCTACTGAGAGCATCCCGTGGCATCTACACTCAGATCTACAGTCCGATGCGGGGGATCTGAAAAATGGAAAATAACCGAGCCAGCTCATTTAGACTCCGGCCCCGCCTTGGCCAAGCAATGATGGCTGTCTCCCTCACCTGCATGCCGGCCATGGCACATGCCGCTAATAATTGCTCTTGGATCACGGAGGCGACGGCTTCGGGTCTCCTTGGCGGCAACGCAGTCGGCGGATATACACCTCCAGCAGACGGCCAGCCTGCCGTGTGCAACTTTACTCAGCAGGGTGACGGAGCATCGCGCACACTTCGCATTACTGTCGAACTTGCCACCGATCCTCACGCGCGATTCATCTCGCTCGCCGGCGATTGTGGGGCGAGCGCGATACAAATAAAGGCAATCGGGAACGAGGCCTTAACATGTGAGGTGGCCGACCGCAAGGGCGTCTACGGCGAACATGTAGTGGGCCGGGTGCGTGACCAGGTTTTTACCATCACCTTGACAACGACCCTGAGGAGCGACCCAATAATGACGCGCGATGCGCTTGAGACCCGAATATATACAGCCGCCGAACAGGTTGCGGGAAATTTATTCTGAGGTCAGGGACAGCGGACACCTAATCGACCGATTCATGTCATCTAAGGATTCGCGAGTCGCACGCAAAGGCAAGAATCGAGGTTCGCTCGGAGTTGACCGCATGAATCGCTTGGCTTCTATTGCGCTGCTGGGATTGGCTGCCTCACCACTCTTGATTGAGGCACAGAGTTCGCCACTTCTTGGAAACTGGCGCGAGCCGACTGGCACCATTCTCCGCATCGAGCCGTGCTCCAATGATCTATGCGTGCGGATTGTTTTTCTCCGGCCAGATGCCCCTTCGACGGTGGATATCAATAATCCAGATGCTTCTCAACGCGGCCACTTCCTCTGCGGCCTTGTCATCGGCAGTCAATTCCATCTCACGGAGCCCGGCCGCGCTTCTGGCGGTTCGCTCTACGACCCTAAGTCTGGCAACACCTACCACGGCACAATGAGTGTGGAAGGGGAAACTCTGAAGCTGCGCGGTTACATTGGCTTTCCCATTTTTGGCAGGACAGAAACCTGGCAACGCGCCCCAGAATCGTTCTCCCCCTGCAAGACCCACCCTGTCAACTAAGTGGGTCGTTCTTTCGTTCGGCAATGAAATGTTCGAAGCGAGATATGCGGAGAGACCGCATTCCTTAAACGCCGACCGATGGATTCGACGCGAGGCAGACTAAAACACTGTTCCAGCGGTGCTCCCATTCATCTCGTTCGACAAATTACCATGGCACTGTCGGCAGAATTGAGCCGTTTGGTTTGAGCCTGTATTGGAATCAGCCGGGTTGTACGGGCCGCGAAGGAAGAACATGGTGACGTAATTGCCGGCCGGCAAGCCTGATGATGAACCGTCACCCACCTTGACTACGTTCATCACGTGTTGATCATGGCATGTCGTGCAGGTGATCACGGCTTTACCGTTATAGGCGCTCAGCTTGACGAAGAACCCGTAGTTCGAAACGAATCTGCTGGAGGCTGGTCCCTTCATACTGATGACACCGCGAACATTGGCGCAATCCCAGTTTTGCGTGCCGCCGCATGAGACAGATGCACTGAGCCCCACTGGATGTTCACTGACATAGCTTCCGGCACCGCCTCCGGTGTTGCCTAGCAACGTCGGAACCGCACCCGATCCGTAGGATGAAGGCAGCTCCTCATAGACTTTGTTCTTCATCATTGCTCCGTGCGCGTAGTTGCCGTCGTGGCACGTCAGACAGGTGAGCACTCCGTTCACATCAGGTGTGGTGGCCGCCATACTGGTCGGCAGGACCTCTACGTACTTCCCGCCGTCGGATAAAATCGCCTTTCCATAAAGGCTGCTCGAGTCCTGGCCCCACAGGGGAACACTGGACGCCTGTGACTGAGCAAATTTGGCGTTGCCATTCCCCAGTGCTCCGCTATGGGGAGCATGACAGGCCGTGCATCCACGACCATAGTTGAGATGGGCGCCGAGAACATCGGTCGACGGCGTCACAATCTGTGCCGGCGCGAAGCATGCGACCATTAGAAATAACAGGGGGACGAATAGTTTCCGATTCATTGGAGCGAGCCTCCCGTCGCACACCTTTTCTGCTTGGTCGAAAAGATGCTCAGCAGCGGAGCCAATCCCATCGGCTGGGAACGGAGTCCGCGGCGTCTATGGGAGCCTTATCGACAGACTGCACTGGGCAAATACCCGGTGAGCAATATCGAGACATTAAGCGTCATATATAGGGTGGGAGGGGGCTAAACTGTGTCGAAGCCGAAGGATGACATTTCTTGAAGAAGGCAAGTCAGTAAGCGTGCTCTGAAAACAATATTGACGGCGGTACCTCGGGGCGAATTCGATGAGACTAGTAGCCCGCCATTCTAATTTGTTCTCTTGTGCGGAGTGCTACCGAGATCATTTTCCGCCGCAGTTATCATTTGTTCGACTTTATCTTTCGCCTGGTAGTGCGGATTAGATTCCAGGAGCTTCTTCCAGTCGGTGAGCGCACCTGAAGCGTCCGACTTCCCCTTCCACTTCACCAAGCCGCGATTGAAGAGCGTGTTCGGGTTATTCGGTTCGTAGTTGAGAGCCTTGTTGAATTCCACAATTGCTGTGTCGGCGTCGCCCATATACCAATAAGCGGTCGCCATATCCGTCCGCACAGATACATCGGACGGTTTAATCTTGAGCGCTCGCCCGTAGAAGTCGACAGCGGTCGGATACTGTTGCGCATCGTAATACGTATTTCCGATGCTGATCAGAAGAACCGGATTGCTCGGCTCCTTCTTGAGCCGCTCGAGAATCGGCGCAGCCTGAGCATCAGCCATCCCTTTGAGCCGGGCCGCATTTACAGCCTGGGATGCCGTTGCGGAGCTGGATTGCGACGGGGTTGAGATTGCGGCAACACTCGCAGTCTTTGTAACCACTGGGCTCCGCCATGACCTCACCAACCATCCGCCAGTAATCCCGACGAGAAGGCATCCGACCATCAAAGTGATTGCCCGCGCTGCCGTCCATTGCTGGATCGGAGTGTGGATTGAGTTATTCACTGCTTCGCACTCCATGCAGCGTCCTTTGATCGCTCATCATGCTCTGTGCCGCAGCCATCTGTTTCAATACCGTGGCTTTGCGCTCGGGTGCCAACTGCGGATTGGCTTTCAATAGCTGCCGCCAGGCTGCGAGGGCACCCTTACCGTCCTGTTTCCCGTGAAGCTTGATCACACCAAGATTGAAGAGCGTGTTGGCGTCGCCTGAGTCTTGGGTCAGTGCTTGGTTCAGCTGGTCAATCGCGCCATCAATATCTCCGCCATAGTAGAGGCTGCTGGCCAGCTTGTTGCGAACGGCCACATCCGTCGGATCGATCGCCAACTCTCTTCGGTAAAACGTGTCCGCCTCTGCGAACTGGTGCGTCGTGTAGTAGATTGCTGCAATCTGGCTGAGCAGAGCGGTATCGTTGGGGCTGCCCTTTAGTTTTTGGATGAGTGGTGCGGTCTGGTTGTCAGCGATCTGCTTTAGCTCTGCCATGCTTGTCGCGTTCCCGCCGGCCGCTGGTTTCGCTGCTGTGGACGGTTGTCCGGCACTCGATGCAGCCTGTGCTGAAGAAGCAGATGAGGACGACCCACGCAGAAGATAGCCGATCGGTAGTCCCACGATCATGCAAAGAACTGCCATAGCAAAGACATACTTCGACTCCACTGTCCCTCGTGCGGTCGGTGCCGTGCCTACCTCCTGGATGGTGAAGGCCGCTCCCGCGTCGACATCGCCGACGGATCGGACTGCTTCATTCGTGGACATCGCCCTCCAATTGGCCTCAACTGGCCCTGATCCGTTGCTCCGGACCTCGATTCCGCCTCGTCGAGTGACTCGCTCACGTTCAATTTGTGCCAAGCTCAGGAGACCACTTAGGGTCCTACAAGAATGTGACGGCGATCACTCAAATCGGCCAAATCTGACTTCATCAGCGACCACAATCACACCCACTCACCGGTCCCCCCGGTAAAGGAGACCTTTATCACAAAAAGTCGCGTGAACTCCTGCAGGAGAGTGACACCGGTCACATAAAACCTTTGGACCTCCACCTATGCTCGTGGAGACGATCGCCGGACGTTCATCTGGTGGAGTTCAGCCTTCGGTCCCTAATCGCCATAGGCGTGCGGAGGCTGAGGTAATTTGAAAACTCCAATCAGGTCGACTTCAAGCTCCGATCGTGCAGAACGAGCAAGCACTAGGAGGCTTTCTTCGATGAAACGGAATTTTCTTATTACGCTTTGTTTTCTGGCAGGCGCTGGCTTCGCAGCGGCCCAGATTCAAGCGCCGGCTACTGACGTACTCGGCGCCCACCTTAACTACGGCCGCGGTTGCACGGCCTGCCACGCACCACACAGCGGCGCAAATGGCAACGGCGCCAACAAGTCCGGCGACACGGCTACCGGCAACCTGGCTCTCTGGGGTCAGGACGTAGGTAATCTGGTTGGCAAAGTCATCGTTACCGGCAACG
>Ga0181537_10005171_pt1 | contig 10587 bp, 11 predicted proteins | sample PEATcosm2014_Bin_39_FD_119765 | JGI IMG/M metagenome (GOLD analysis project Ga0181537, IMG submission 119765) | Peatland microbial communities from MTU Mesocosm Facility, Houghton, MI, USA - PEATcosm2014_Bin23_10_metaG | ecosystem: Environmental > Terrestrial > Soil > Wetlands > Peat | place... | reverse complement strand
GCAGGCCGGCTTCTGGACAGTGCTAGTCGGCGACGGCAACAATGATCTGCATTACCTCCTCGCCTGGCAATCGCTCGCCGAGCGCGAGAAGGTGTGGGAAACGTTCCTGGCCGATCCGGCCTGGATCAAGGCGCGCGACGACAGCGAACGCGACGGACCGATCATCGCCAATATCAAGAGCGTATTTCTCAAGCCGACGGCATTCTCGGCGGTGAAGTGACGAGGCGGACCGGTTGACCCGGCGCAACCGCGCTATCATGGTCGGCGGCGAGGACGCTGATGACCACCAAACCAAACCCTATTGTTACCGTCGGCACAATGCGCTTCGGCAATGCGCTGCCGTTTGCGCTGATCGCCGGGCCTTGCGTGCTGGAAAGCCGCGCGCACGCTTTCGAGATGGCAGCCGCACTCAAGGAGATCGCGGCGCGGCGCGGCATCGGGTTCGTCTATAAAACATCGTTCGATAAGGCCAACCGCACCAGCGGCAACAGCGCGCGCGGGCTTGGCCTCGACAAGGCGCTCGAAGTCTTCACCGATCTGCGGGATACCTTGGGCGTGGCGTTATTGACCGACGTGCACGAGCCGGATCAGTGCGCGTTCGTCGCTGAGGTGGTCGATATCCTGCAAATCCCCGCCTTCCTTTGCCGGCAGACCGATTTGTTGGTCGCCGCCGCCAAAACCGGTCGCGCGGTCAATGTGAAGAAGGGTCCGTTCCTCGCGCCCTGGGACATGGCCAATGTGGTGGAGAAAATCACCGGCGCCGGCAATGCCGACGTGCTGGTCACCGAGCGCGGTGTTTCCTTCGGCTACAACACGCTCGTCTCCGACATGCGGGCGCTGCCGCTTCTGGCCAAACTCGGCGCGCCGGTGATTTTCGACGCCACCCATTCCGTGCAGCAGCCGGGCGGGCAGGGGACGTCATCGGGCGGCGAGCGGGAATTCGTTCCGGTATTGGCGCGCGCGGCCGTCGCCGTCGGCGTCGCCGGGCTGTTCATCGAAACCCATCAGGATCCGGACAAGGCGCTATCCGACGGACCAAACATGATCCCACTCAAGGCGTTGGAGCCGCTTCTTGAGCGATTGATGGAATTCGACGCGCTGGCGAAAACCTAAAGCGCGCACCCCTATTTCAGATAAGGCCCGACGAAATCGTCGAACTCACCGCGGCCTTTGCACGGCCTGGTTTCCTCGACGCTTGGAATGAGCAGGCAGGTGGCCACGTTGCCGTTCGTTTCCACATAGAGCGCGTACATCGTGCGGCTTAAGGCATCGATCAGATAGGACGTGTCCGAAATTTCCCCGTTGACCGATATTCTTTTGTGAATCAGCAGCAAACAGGTGTCCAGCTTTGCGCTGAACGCCGCTTGATAATCGTTGGTAATGATCTCGAACGGCACTCTCACGTTCTCCAGTACAGAGACGTATTCATGGGTTAAATCCTGGAACGAGCTTTTCGCCTGCGTGTCGCAGCCTGCGCGTTCATGCGTCGGGTCGGCGCGGGCCAGACCACCGGACGCGATCAAAGTAACAGCTAGAAGCGCAATTGCGCGCCGGTGAAACTTCGATTTCAAGAAATGAGCTGTCACCGGCCTTCCCGCAAAATCGGCGTACGACGCGACACCGGAGCCCGGAGCGTCAGGCCGCCGGCGCTTTCTCCTCGGCCAGCATCTCCCGCACCAGCGGCATGACCTTTGTGCCGTAGAGTTCGATGCTGCGCATCATCTTGCCGTGCGGCAACGTGCCAGCGGAGTATTTCATGTCGAAGCGCGCGATGCCCAAGGCCTTTGCGGTCGAAGCGATTTTGCGAACCACCGTTTCCGGCGCGCCGACATAGAGCGAGCCGTGCTCGACCTCCTGGTCGAATTGCGCGCGTCCGATCGGCGGCCAGCCGCGCTCGGCGCCGATGCTGTCATGCATGCCCTTGTAGCCAACCCAATAATCCTCGCGCGCCTGCGCATCGGTATCCCCGACATGCCCGGGCGAATGCACCGCGATGTCCTTCACCGGCCGGCCGAACTGGGCATAGGCCCGGTGATAGAGATCGACAAAAGGCCGAAAGCGCTTCGGATCGCCGCCGATGATGGCGAGCGCCAGCGGCAGATCATAATGCGCGGCGCGGACCACCGATTCCGGACTGCCGCCGACACCGATCCAAGTTTTAAGCGGACCGGCTTCGACCGGCGGGAAGACCCGCTGATTTTTCAGCGGTGGCCGTAAATTGCCCTGCCAGGTGACGCTTTCATTCCGCAGCAGCGCGACGAACAGATCGAGCTTCTCTTCGAACAGCTCCTCGTATTGAGCGAGATTATAGCCGAACAAGGGAAAGGACTCGGTGAAGGAGCCGCGGCCGACGGTGACCTCGGCACGGCCGTTCGAAGCGGCGTTGAGCGTCGAAAACCGCTCGAAGACGCGGATCGGATCGTCGGAAGAGAGCACCGTCACCGCCGAGCCGAGCTTTATCCGCTTGGTGCGTCCGGCAATCGCGCCAAGCACCACTTCCGGGGCGGACACCGTAAAGTCGGGCCGGTGGTGCTCGCCGACGCCGAACGCATCGACCCCGAGCTCATCGGCGAGCACGGCCTCATCGATGACGTTGCGGATGACCTTCGCGTGGCTCAACAACCTGCCGTCAGGGCCGGTGGTGATATCGCCGAACGTGTCCAATCCGAATTCGAAATGCTGCGCCATTGTCTCTGTTCACGTCGTATGGACGCGGGCGGCGTGTCGGGGATGCGCCCGTAATGAGTGACAGGTAGAGTGCGCAAATCGCCGGCGCAATGTCGCGCCGTGCCCGCATTTGTGCCAGCCGCCATGCAAATGCGCGGAAAAGGCGCATGTCCGGCGTTTACCGAACCGCAGGTTCGGCTTGATCGGCGGGCCTGGACGCGGTCATATCGGGTTTTGAGGCGGACCAACGCTGCAAACGATGCGGGAAACGCTTGCGCACGGACCGCTGGGTCGCGCGCGCTAATCAGAGAGGATGACGGCATGATCAGGACAGTATTAATGGCGGCAGCGGCAGCAACGACCGCGCTCGCGATGGTCGCGGGCCCGGGCATGGTTCAACGCGCCTCGGCCCAGGAAAAGACCGTCAAGATCGGCTTCATCAGCACGTTCAGCGGCCCGACCGCCGTGATCGGCAACGACATGCGCAATGCCTTCGAGCTCGCCCTCGACCACCTCGGGCGCAAGCTCGGCGGCCTGCCGGTCGAGGTCATCTACGAGGACGATACGCAAAAGCCGGACATCGGCGTGCAGAAGACCCAGAAGCTGATCGAATCAGACCACGTCGATTTCGTCGTCGGCTATATCTGGTCGAACGTGCTCCTGGCGTCGCTCAAGCCGCTGGTCGATTCCAAGACCATGACCGTCGTCACGAATGCCGGCGCCTCGGCCTTCGCCGGCGAATTGTGCTCGCCCTATGTGTTCTCGACGTCGTGGCAAAACGACCAGACGCCGGAAGCGATGGGGCTTTACATGAATCAGAAGGGCGTGAAATCAGCCTTCCTGATCGGCCCCAATTACGCCGCCGGCCGCGATATGCTGGCCGGCCTCAAGCACACCTACAAGGGTCAGATCGTCGGCGAGGAATATACCCGCTGGCCCGACCAGCTCGACTTCTCCGCCGAACTGTCGAAAGCGCGGGCCTCTGGCGCCGAGTCGATCTTCGTTTTCTATCCGGGCGGCGCCGGCGTGCAGTTTGTGACCCAATACACGCAATCCGGCCTCAAGGCACAAATCCCGCTCTATCAGGTCTTCACCATCGACGAATTGTCGATACCGCGGCTCAAGGAACTGTCGATGGGCATTCCCGGCGCGCAGGAATGGGTCAACGATTTGCCCAACGAGACCAACAAGAAATTCGTCGCCGATTACATCGCCAAATACAAATTGAGGCCGTCCTATTACGGCGCACAGACTTATGACGCGGCGGGCTTGATCGATAGCGCCATCACCGCCGTCAAGGGCGATCTGTCGCAGAAGGACGCCATGCGCAAGCAAATGGAAAAGGCCGACTTCAAATCCGTGCGCGGCTCATTCAAATATGGCAATAACCACATGCCGATCGAGAATTTCTATCTGCAGGATGTAGTCAAGCAGGGTGACGATTACGTGCTCAAGACCGTGGCAACAATCGTCGAAAATGACCAGGACCGCTTCCACGATAAATGCCCGATGAAATAGCCGGGCAGGTTACGTTGATGGATCAACCGCTCCCGACCGCGCGCCGTGCGCGCGGGGGGAGGGGATAGGCAATGCTGTACTTCATCGAGCAATGCCTCAACGGCGTGCAGCTGGGCATGCTGCTTTTTCTGCTCGCCGCCGGGCTGACGCTGGTCTTCGGCATCATGGACCTCGTCAACCTGGCGCATGGCTCGCTCTACATGCTCGGCGCCTACTTTGCCGCCACCTTCGCGGTGCTGACCGGCAGTTTCGTCCTCGCCGTTATTTTGGCGGTGGCCGCGTCGTTAGTTGCCGGCACGGTGCTTGAAGTCGTCGCCATCCGGCGCCTCTACGAATGCAGCCATCTCGATCAGGTGCTCGGCACATTCGGGCTGCTGCTGTTCTTCAACGAGCTCGTGCGGCTGGTCTGGGGGCCGGCCGGCATGTCGCTTGCGCTGCCGATACAGATGCTGGCCGCGGTCCAGATCGTGCCTGGCTTCTATTATCCGGCGTACCGGCTGGTCATCATCCTCGTCGCCTTGGCCGTGGCGGGCTCGCTTTATTTCGTGGTGATGCGCACCCGGCTTGGCATGCTGATCCGCGCCGGCGCTTCCAACCGCGAAATGGTGGGCGCGCTCGGCATCAACATCAAGGTTCTCTATACGCTGGTGTTCGGGCTCGGCGCCGCGCTCGCCGGCTTCGCCGGCGTCATGCAGGCGCCGATCCTCACGGTACAGATCGGCATGGGCGAGAACATTCTCATCCTCGCCTTCGTGGTCATCATCATCGGCGGCGTCGGCTCGATCCGCGGCGCGTTCGTGGCGGCGATCGTCGTCGGTCTTATCGACACGCTCGGGCGCGCCTTTCTGCCCGACATGCTGCACCGGGTGCTAAGCACAAACGCCGCTGCGACGCTCGGGCCGGCGCTGTCTTCGATGTCGATCTACATACTGATGGCGGCAATCCTGGTGTTCCGGCCGGAAGGATTGTTCCCGGCGGCAAGCCGATGACTGCCGCCGCCGACCCTTCGATTAAAGCCGCAACCACGTCGCCGCTCGCGCCGCGCAACGCCGTCACCATTGTGCTGCTCGCGGTCCTGGCGCTCATTCCGCTCTACGCGACGCTGAGCGGCAACAGCTTTGCACTGACGCTATTCACCCGCGTCCTGATCCTCGCCATCGGCGCCGTCAGCCTCAACCTGATCATGGGCTATGGGGGCATGGTGAGCTTTGGCCACGCCGCTTATCTCGGCATCGGCGGCTATGCGGTCGGCATCCTTGCCAAGGAGGGCATCGGCTCAGGCTTCATTCAATGGCCGGTCGCCGTCGCGGTCTCGGCGCTCTACGCGCTTGTCGTCGGTGCACTCAGCCTGCGCACCCGCGGCGTCTACTTCTTCATGATCACGCTCGCTTTTGCGCAGATGATCTACTACGTCGCCATTGGGCTCGATCGTTACGGCGGCGACGACGGGCTTACCATCTACAATCGCAGCCAGTTCGGCGGCGCGATCGATCTCAACAACAAGACGCTGTTTTACTACGTGTGCTTGGCGCTGCTGCTCGGCAGCATTTATCTGGTCGCACGCATCGTCAATTCGCGCTTCGGCCTGGTGATCCAGGGCGCGCGCACCAACGAACGGCGTATGCGCGCGATCGGCTTCCCGACCTTTCGGTACAAGCTTGTCTGCTTCGTGATCGCCGGCGCGATGTGCGGGCTTGCCGGCGCGCTCCTCGCCAACCTCACCAATTTCATCAGCCCAGCGCTGATGCACTGGACCCGCTCGGGCGATCTCATCGTCATGGTCGCGCTCGGCGGCCTCGGCACGCTGTTCGGCCCGCTGATCGGAGCAGTGGCTTTTCTGCTGCTCGAAGAGGGATTGTCCCGCGTCACCGAATATCCCAACCTGATCCTCGGCCCCGTTCTGCTCCTGGTTGCGATCTACGCGCACGGCGGCATCGAAGGTCTGCTGGCGGGCCGGCGCGATGGCTGAAACGCTGCTACGAGTCGAGGGCCTGACCAAGCGCTTCGGCGGCGTCGTGCCGGCCGACGCAATCACGCTCGACATCGCGCCGGGCGAAGTCCACGCCGTCATCGGCCCGAACGGCGCCGGCAAGACCACGCTCATCGGTCTCCTCAGCGGTGAACTTTCCCCGCAACGTGGCCGCATCCATTTCGACGGCGCGGATATCACCCGCTCTCCGGTCCACCGGCGCAGCCGGCTCGGGCTGGCGCGCTCGTTTCAGATCACGTCGCTGTTCCGTGGCTTTACCGCTCTGGACAACGTCGCGCTCGCCGTGCAGGCGCATCGCGGCCACTCGTTTCGCTTCTGGCGCGACGCCCGCGCCGAAGACGAATTGCGCGAGCCGGCGCGCGCGGCTTTGGCCCGCGTCGGGCTTGCCGAACGCGCGGGCACGCATATCGAGCGATTGAGCCACGGCGAGCTTCGCCAGCTCGAAATCGCCATGGCGCTGGCGACAGCCCCGCGGCTGTTGCTGCTCGACGAGCCGATGGCCGGGCTCGGCCCCGAGGAATCCGCGCAGATGGTGCGCATGCTGCGCCAGCTTAAGGGCAGCATGACCATCCTTCTGGTCGAGCACGATATGGAAGCGGTGTTTGCGCTCGCTGATCGGCTCACCGTGCTGGTCTATGGCCGCATCATCGCGAGCGGCGGTCCACAGGCGATACGCGCCGACCCCGCGGTCCGTCAGGCCTATCTCGGCGAAAAAGAAAATTCAGGCACGAGCGGCGGTCATGGCTGAAGCGCCGCTCCTCGACATTGCCGACGTCGAAACGAACTACGGTTTGAGCCGTGTCCTGTTCGGCGTTTCGCTTCGCATCGACCCGGGCGAGATGGTTTCGCTGATGGGGCGAAACGGCATGGGCAAGACCACGACGGTGCGTTCGATCATGGGGCTCACGCGCCCGGCCGCAGGCTCGATCCGCTTTTGTGGCGCTGAGATTCGCGCGTTGCCGTCGTATCGCATCGCCCAGCTTGGCGTCGGCCTGGTGCCGGAGGGCCGGCAGGTGTTTCCCAATCTCACCGCGCGCGAGAACCTCGTCGCCACCGCCGCCAATCGTGACGAGGCGGCCGATCCGTGGAATCTGGAGAAAGTTTTCGCGCTGTTTCCGCGGCTGGCCTCGCGTGCCGCCGCCATGGCGAACCTTCTCTCCGGCGGCGAGCAACAAATGCTGGCGATCGGACGCGCGCTCATGACCAATCCGCGCCTCCTCATCCTCGACGAAGCGACCGAAGGCTTGGCGCCGCTGGTGCGCGAGGAAATCTGGCGCTGCCTCGAGCTTCTGCGCCGCGCCGGGCAGTCGATCCTGGTCATCGACAAGAATGTCGAAGCGCTGACCCGCATCGCCGACCGCCATTACATCATCGAGCGCGGTCGCGTGGTGTGGGAAGGAAGTTCAGCGGCGCTTGCCGCCGCGCCGGACATTCAGCATCGTTATCTGGGAATCTGACGAGAGAAACAGAAAAGGGAGGGCAGCCATGTTCACCGACGGATTATTGCGCGGCCGCCGCATCCTGGTGACCGGCGGCGGCACCGGGCTTGGCAAAGGCATGGCGGAGAAATTCCTCGCGCTTGGCGCGGAAATCTTCATCTGCGGGCGGCGCAAATCGGTGTGCGAGGCGACGGCAGCCGAACTCACGGCCAGGCACGGCGCCAAGGTGAGTGCCTACGGCATCGACATCCGCGATGCGGCGGCCGTCGACGCCATGGTAGCCGATATCTTCGCCTCCGGCCCGCTCACCGACCTCATCAACAACGCCGCCGGAAATTTCATTTCCCGCACCGAGGATTTGAGCGCGCGCGGCTTCGATGCCATTGCCAACATCGTCATGCATGGCACGTTCTATGTCACCCACGCGGTCGGCCGCCTCTGGATCGCCGGCGGGCATCCCGGCAACGTCGTGTCCATTGTGGTGACATGGATCGCCAACGGCAGTCCCTACGTCGTGCCTTCTGCCATGAGCAAATCCGCGGTCCATGCGATGACCATGTCACTTGCCACAGAATGGGGCCATTACGGCATCCGGCTCAACGCCATCGCGCCCGGCGAAATTCCGACCGAGGGCGCGGGCAAACGTCTCAATCCGGGCGGCGAGGCCGGCTCGCGCACCGAGCGCATCAATCCCATGGGCCGCGTCGGCCGCATGGAGGAATTGCAGAACCTCGCGACCTTCCTCATCAGCGGCGGCTGCGATTGGCTCAACGGCCAGACCATCGCCATGGACGGCGGACAAAGTCTCGCGACCGGCGGCAATTTCTACGAGCTGCGCCACTGGAGCGACGCGCAGTGGCGGGACGCGCGCGACGCCATCAAGGCGCAAAACGAAAAAGACCGCGCGCAGCGGAGCGTGTAGCAAGCGGAACAAACAACACTTTTTGTTGCATGATGTTGCATGCTGTTTGGCGCGCCACCCGTAGCCCGCAGGGCGAAGGGTGGCGGAAGGGGTGGGATTCGAACCCACGAGACCCTTGCGGGCCTGCCGGTTTTCAAGACCGGTGCCTTAAACCACTCGGCCACCCTTCCAATCACGATTCTGCCACGATTGTTGGTCGCGCGCACGTGGAACAAAAAACGTCAAAGCTGTTATAGACATTTTAATCGGCATGTGATTAAAGCACGACCGAAGCGGACACGATGTCGTCCGTGACAAACCCCCAAAAACACTCCAGCAACGAATCGAGAAAGGCACTGTTGCCAATGTCGACACTTGCAATGACGCTTGGTGAGTATCTCCAAGACAAACTCGCGCCGGCGTGGCCGGTTATCGTACGCGTAACGTTCGGGGCTTTCATCGGCAGTCTCGTTCTCCTGCTCATTCTGACCTATGCCAACGTGCCGGTCGTGAGCGGCGTCTAGCACAACAGCGAGCCCGACTGACGCAGAGCGCGCAGCGGGCATCGCAACCCTCCATTCACTATCCAAAATCTGTCGCGCATTTTTGCCACAATCTGACCACGCTCAGGCTTGATACCTTTGTGGCGGGGATCGGGGATGATGCGGGCCAGGTTTGGCGCGGCTGTAAAACGGATTGCGCCGATCGGCGCGTGCGCGGTGCTTTGCGCGGCGCTTGCCAATTGCTCGGGCAGCGTCGATCCGCGCTACGGCGTGTCCGCGAGCCAGCGCGTCGTCGCCGACGGCGATCCGGTGCCCAAGGGCGGCGGCGTGTACCGGGTCGGCGCGCCTTACACGGTCGCCGGCCAGACCTATTATCCCGAATATAATCCGCATTATCAGGCCACCGGGCTTGCCTCCTGGTATGGCGACGACTTCCACGGCCGTCAGACGGCGAACGGCGAAGTCTTCGATCTCAACGGCATTTCGGCGGCGCATCCGACCATGCCCTTGCCGAGCTATGCGCGCGTGACCAACATGTCCAACGGCCGCTCGATCATCGTGCGCGTCAACGATCGCGGGCCGTATCACGGCAACCGAATCATCGACGTCTCCACCAAGGCGGCGCACCTTCTCGGCTTCCACGCCTCCGGAACCGCGTGGGTGCGGGTCGAATACGTCGGACGCGCGCCGATCGAAGGGTCGGACGATCGAATCCTTGCCGCGACGTTGCGGCAGGATGAACCGGCGTCGCTGCCCGGCACGGTCAAGCTTGCCGCCACGCCGCTTGTGCCCGCGGGCGCCACCGCCTCGATCGCGCGCAATCCCCGATTCGCCAGCGCGTCGGCCGACGATCCCTTGCCGGTGCAGCCGGCCGTACAACGGTCGATGTCGTATGCGGCTTCGACCGGCACGCATGACGCGACCGACCAGCTCCTCAACGGCCGCGGACTTTATTGATCCAATTCCTCCGCTTCTTTTTTGTGTCTTCGTAACGCCGCCTTGCGCGCGCCCTATTGCGCGCCGGAACTTGCGGCGCGTATTGATCCTGGACACTCCGCGATGAGGGCGGTAATGCGCACCGAGCGACGTTTCATGTTCTGGCAGGCGGGCCTCGCGGCAGCCGCGGTGTTGTGCGCATCCGTCATCACCGGCGACGCCGCTTCCAACATGGCGACCAAGAAGGACGAGGGCTACCAGACCAGCGTGCCCAACGCCGTCCTGCTCGATCCCGACAGCGATAGCCTGCTGTTCGATAAAGGCGGCGACGACCTGGTCCCGCCGGCAAGTCTTGCCAAGCTGATGACGCTCGAATTCGTGTTCAACGAAATCAAACAGGGCCACATCAAGCTCGACGACGAATTCACCATCAGCGAGAACGCCTGGCGCAAGGGCGGGGCGCCGTCGCACGGCTCGACAATGTTCGCCGCCATCCACAGCCGGATCAAACTCGACGATCTCCTCCACGGCATCATCGTCGATTCCGCGAACGATGCCTGCATCGCCTTAGCCGAGGGACTGGCCGGCAACGAGGCCGGGTTCGGCGCCAAGCTGACCCAACGCGCACGCGAG
>Ga0181537_10005170_pt1 | contig 10587 bp, 7 predicted proteins | sample PEATcosm2014_Bin_39_FD_119765 | JGI IMG/M metagenome (GOLD analysis project Ga0181537, IMG submission 119765) | Peatland microbial communities from MTU Mesocosm Facility, Houghton, MI, USA - PEATcosm2014_Bin23_10_metaG | ecosystem: Environmental > Terrestrial > Soil > Wetlands > Peat | place... | reverse complement strand
GAGGTGGTCGATACCGAGTGCAGATTTGAGTTGCAAGTCGCCTCGGCGAAGGTGGCTGGGCGCGTGGATCGCGTCGATCGTACCGGTATTGGGACGGTGGCCATCGTGGACTACAAGACCGGGAAGCCGCGGTCTCAGGAAGATGCGGATGAGAGCCTGCAACTCTCCTTGTACGCGCTTGCGGCTCGCGAGGTTTGGGGGAAGCAGGCGGACCGGCTGATCTTCCATAACCTCGAAAACAATACTCCCATTCTTACGACGCGCAACGATGCTGAACTGGAGGAAGCAAAACTCCGCGTACAGAAGGCGGCTGATGGAATTGCGCTGGGGAAGTTTGCGGCCAAGCCGGGATATCAGTGTGCTTTTTGTCCCTACCGCAATCTTTGTCCGGCGACGGAGAAGGTGGTCGTCGAGCCGCTCAAGAAAGCGGCGTCTCGGGTCAACTGATTTCGGAGGGAATCTGAAAGTGCCATAAAAAACTTTGGGGACGCTCATCGCGTCCCCTTTGTTGTTGCCTCGTGCAGGTTCTTAGTGCTTTTTGCTGCTTTTCTTCTTTGCTTTCTTTTTGGTTGCCATGGATCTATTCTCCCTTTCCATTCTTCATGGAATTTCGCAACGATGTTTTGTTGCAACTAGTTGAATGTATAGAGTCAACGCAGAACGAAGTCAAGAGAAAAATGATCGAAACGGATGCATGCAATGGTGTACCAAAGTCACCTGGTGAGTCGTGCGCGGAAAAAAATGCATGATGGTCGAAGAGTCGCCGGTCGTCAGTTGTTGGCCGCTCGGCAATCGCGAGCGACCATCGACCAAGGACCAACGACCGTCTTCTCGCTCGGCCGGTGACCGGGCTCCGTCCCGTCGCAGCGGGCAAAGCCCTGCCACCGCGCGAACCTCTTCCATGAGTGCCGCCATCTATAATGAAGACGATTTTGTTGAACGAATATTGGCAGAGGGAGCGTACTTATGGCCGGTTCGAATGATGTCGTGATTATTGCGGGATGCCGGACGCCAATCGGAAAATTTCAGGGAGGCTTAACTGACTTGGGCGCGACGCAAATTGGAGCGGTCGTTGTGCGAGAGGTGGTGAAGCGCGCGAATCTGCGACCGGAGCAGGTGGATGAATGCATCATGGGCAATGTTGTCTCTGCAGGACTGGGGCAGAATCCGGCGCGACAGGCGGCGCTGTTTGGCGGGCTCGCACCTGAAGTGGGTGCCATGACGATCAATAAGGTGTGCGGCTCGGGATTGAAGGCGGTTGCGCTGGCGGCGCAAGCCATCGAAACCGGCAACAGTTCGATGGTTGTAGCAGGAGGCATGGAGTCGATGACCAACGCTCCTTATCTTTTGCCGTACGCCCGCAAAGGATATCGCTTGGGCAATGGACAGCTGATCGATTCCATGGTCCACGATGGGCTTTGGGATATTTATAACGACTATCACATGGGACTGACGGGCGAGAACGTCGCCGAGAAATATGGCATCACGCGCGAGGAGCAGGATGCGTTCGCAGTCGAGTCTCATCGCAAGGCGGTCAGCGCGCAGAAGGAATGCCGCTTCAAGGCGCAGATCGTTCCGGTTGAAATTCCTGCCACTAAGAAAGGGCAGAAAAGCGCGCCTCCGGTGATCTTCGATAAAGATGAAGGGCCGCGCGAAGACACTACCATCGAAGTATTGCGCGCACTCAAGCCGGCATTCAAAAAAGACGGGACGGTTACGGCAGGGAATGCTCCGGGAGTAAATGATGGAGCGGCGGCGGTGGTCGTGACCAGCGCTGCTCAGGCAAAAGATCTGGGCGCAACTCCGATGGTCCGCATTGTGGCGCAGGCTACAAGTGGCGTCGAGCCAAAGTGGGTCATGATGGCCCCGGTCGGTGCTGTGCAGAAGATCTGGCAGAAGACGGGATGGATGAAAGATGATGTCGATCTTTACGAGCTGAATGAGGCGTTCTCCGTGCAGGCGCTCGGGGTGATCCGAGAACTGGGGCTTGATATGGATCGCGTCAATGTGAATGGCGGCGCGGTGGCGCTGGGGCATCCGATCGGAGCGAGCGGGGCGCGCGTGCTGATTACCTTGATCTACGAGATGATCCGTCGCGATGTGCATCGCGGGATCGCGGCACTGTGTTTGGGCGGAGGGAACGCGGTGGCTATGGCAGTCGAACGGTAGACCTAAGCCCGCGCTCTGAGATCATTGACTTTCCCTCCGTGCTTTTCCTCCGTACGTTCCCTTCGCCCTCCCCGGCACCAACAGGAATCAAGTCGGAGGCCGGGGAATCCAGGCACCCAGATTTCGCTTCCGGAGGTAAGCGTCTCTTTAGTTTTAGTATTAGCAGCAAGTATTAGCGCAAGTATTAGTAGCAAATGGAAGTAGCACTGAAGTAGCACTGACCGATCCTGCGTTCCGTGACACTCTGGAAGAGGAGCGCTTTGTCGCATTCCGGAACACTTCTGCGAAGGTTCTTGCCCGGACAGCACGGCTGATTTCGTGCACCTCATTTCGTGCACCTGGTTTCGTGCACCTGGTTTCGTGCACTTAGTTCGCAGCGGCTCCCATCTCGGCCGCTGCCACCGGTAGCGTAATCGTAAACACCGCACCGCCGCCCGGTCCCGACGCGGCTTCGATGTTGCCTCCGTGTTCGCGCAGCACAGTTTTGCAGATGCTCAGGCCAAGGCCGGTGCCGCGGCCGGGGCGCTTCGTCGTGAAGAAGGGGTCGAAGATGTGGGCCAGGTTTTCCGAGGCGATGCCGGGGCCGTCGTCCTGAAAGACGATCCACACCTTATCGCGAGCGTTGTCGCGGGCAGCGTCGTTGGTGCGTCCGATGCGCACCCGGATCGTGCCTTTTTCGCGGTTCTCGCGGATTGCCTGTTCTGCGTTCAATAGCAAGTTCAGGAAAACCTGCATCAACTGATTGGGATCGGCGACGATGGCCGGGATCGCAGGCTCGGGCAGAAAGTCTACCGTGATGTTGCTCTTGCGCAACGGATAGGCCTGCATCTGCACGGTACGCTGGACCAGTTCGTTGAGGTTAACCTGACTGCGTCCGAGAGCCGGGGGCCGAGCGAAGTATTGCAGGTTCTGCACGATTTCGGCGGCTCGTCGCGCCTGTTGATGCAGCACTGCGATTTGTTTGCGCGTGCCCTCGCTGGCATCTCCTTCTTGCAGGAGTTCCGAGAGACCCAGAATGCTGGTCAGCGGATTGTTCAGCTCGTGAGCGAAGCCGCCGATCATCTGCCCCATGGCGGCCAGCCGTTCGCTCTGAATGATTTGTTGCTCCAGCTTTTTTTCCATCGTCACATCGCGGACGGAAATGATGACGCCCGCTGGCCTGCCTTCAGCATCGAGCAGCGGGCTTGCCATGCCCAACATCGTGCGCCAGGCGCCGTCGCGATGACGGGATCCGTATTCGCACGACGTCAGCTTGCTTTCGCCGGTCGCAACCGTGTGGAAGAGGTTGGCCAGTTCAGGAGAAGTGCTTTCAGCATCTCCGACGCTTTTACCCATGAGATCTTCAGGGCCATAGCCGAGCAATTCGGCGATTCGCGCACTCACGAATGTGTACTGGCCCTTCAGATCGAACACGAGAATCAGATCGGGGAAGCTCTCGAGCAAATGGCGGCGAAACTCTTCCTGCCCACGCAGTTGCTGTTCCAGCGTGCGCTGTTCGGTGACGTCCACGAGCGTCCCCTGGTAACGCACAATCTTGTCGCCTTCGAGAACGCCGGTTGACATATCCACGCAGACGGCGACTCCGCCGTCTTTTCTTCGCAGCCGGACCTCTCGCGTGCGGGTGCGGCCGCTTGCGCCCGATTGCCCGAGAACAGGTCCGCCGCCTCCCTCGGCATTCAGCGCCTCGGGCGGAAGGTCGAGCAAATCTTGTTTCGTCTCGTACCCTAAAATCGAGACCAGCGCTGGATTCACCTCCAGCAGCTTGCCTTCCGGATTGCTGATGTAGACGCCTTCCTGCAGAGATTCGAAGAGCTGGGTGAAGCGCTGTTCCTTCTCGCGATTTCCGGTGATGTCGCGAGCGAGCACGCTGGCGCCGGTTACGTCTCCGCCCTTGACGATGGCGTTGATCACGCAGTCGTAGTAGAGGCGGCGGGAGTCATTCTTCAAATAGACCTCGACCACTCCCGACCAGGTACGTCTTTCGAGGAAACGCGCCAGGCTGCCGGGTTCCTCGGCGCGCAATGGCGATCTCAAAAATTCTTCAATCTTGTGTCCGACCAGCTGGGAATACGGCAGGCCGACGAGTTCCGCGGTCCGGCGATTTACCGTTTTCATGGTGCCGTCGAGTGAGATTGCCAAGGCAACATCATCGAGGTTATCGATCAGCTCTTTAAAGTTGCGCTGCGAGCGCATGATCAGCTGGCCGAGCTGATCGAGTTGATCTTCTGACGGGGTGATGCCTGCGCGATCCTGAAAGCCTTTCAGAATCTGCTGGAGCTCGGAGACCTCGCGCTTGCGTCCGAAGGCATAAGAGGCAAACAAAATCGCAAGCACGAACAGGCCGGCTGGGATTGCCCATAGACGATAGGGAAGGTCTTTCAGCTCCTCCCACGATAATGCTGCGACCGCGGCGGCAAGCAATACGAGCAGGCCGAGCGCCCATCGCCACAACTGGCTCTCTTCGTGTTCCAGCCGGTTGGACACGGGATCAGGTCGGGTTGACGTGGGGTCTTCCTCCAGCATGAGTGGCTCCGCCCGGCGTGAGAATCGATCGCTTGCCGATTGTTTTCCGCCGGATTTGTTCTTAGCCTAGCACTGAAAGCGAACAATTCAGCCGGGAAGGTTCCATCACGTTCCATCACGGTAACCGGGTAACGACGGTCACTTCCGGCAGGTTTCGGGGTGGGTATGATGTCGGCAGCGATCTCCCATCTGCCTTTGTTCCTTGGTGCGCCTGATGGTGCCTCTATGCTTTATAAGAGACCTTGAGCGCCGTGGTTAGGGCGTTGACGCCAACGTTATCGACGTTGAAGTGGGTGTTTCGGGCGTGAAGATGCAGGAAGATCACGCCTACGGTCGGCCTTTCTGATGCTGCGGTTCGCGAGAGCCGGGATCGAGTCCGGTCGGCACTGAAAAACTGCGGCCACGATATTTCTCCGACAGGGGTCACCAATAACCTGGCGCCGGCCGATACTCAGAAGGAAGGTTCAGGGTCTGACCTGGCCATGGCGCTTGGCATCCTCGGCGCCTGCCCGGCCTGAATAGGAAGGGAGGCGGCGGACGCGCTGCTGGTCGGGCGAGCTCGCGCTGGATGGCTGTGGGCGCGGAGCGCGGGCGTTTTATCGATCCGGATTGCGGCTCGCCGAACGTCGTTTCACTTCAGTCGGCCGCGGCCCCGCTATTCGAATTGCCGCTTCCGTCAGCTTCGTTTTTCTCGGCCTGGCGCAGACGGAGGGCGCGATTCGAGGGCAACCCGGCGTCGCGGATCTTGTAGAGGAGCGCGCGATAGCTGATGCCCAGCGTGCGCGCTGCCTGCTTGCGATTCCAATGATGCTGTTGCAGCACTTTCAGAATTACCTTGCGCTCCAGTTCCCGGACGCACTGGCGGGTCATCTTCTTGAGAGAAATCGGACCGTCGAGCGAGAATTCAGAATTGAAAAAGTCGGGTTCGCGGGCTACCAGGTCGTTGGTGATCACTTCCTCATGGCCCAGGATCACATAGCGTTTGATCAGATTTTCCAGCTCGCGAATATTTCCCGGCCAATGATATTTCTGCAACACGGCCAAAACTTCGCTCGATAAAGGCCTGGCCCGGCAATTGAACTTGCGGTTGTAGTATTCCAGGAAATAACTGCACAAGTCTTCAATGTCGCCGCGACGTTCGCGCAGCGCGGGCATGCGCAGGTTCACGACGTTGATGCGATAGTAGAGATCCTGACGAAAGGTGCCGGCTTCGATCTCCGCTTCCAGCTGGCGATTGGTGGCGCAGACTACGCGCACTTCGACTTTCTTGTCTTCCTGCGCGCCGATGCGGCAAAACTGCCCATCTTGCAGAAGTTGTAAAAGCTTCGATTGCAGGGACGGATCGAGCTCGGAAATTTCGTCGAGAAACAATGTACCGCGGTGCGCCAGTTCGACGCGGCCTGGCTTCGAGCCGACGGCGCCGGTGAACGCTCCCCGTTCATAGCCGAAAAGCTCGCTCTCGAGAAGCGTGCCGGGGATTGCCGGACAGTTCACCTTGACATAGGGCCCGGTCTTCCACGGAGACAGGGCGTGGATTAGCCGGGCGACAATATCTTTGCCGGTGCCACTCTCGCCTGTGATCAAGACGGGAACATTCGCGGCAGCCACTTTTCCCAATCGCGAACGAACCGCCTGCATAACCTCAGAGTGGCCAAAGATTATATTGTCAGGGGGAACTTCGCCGAGCGATTGTGCCAAATTGCTTACCGAGAGTGACGTCATATGAGAGATCTATCCAGTGCGGTGAGAGTCACCCGCATGCACTAAAAGTGCATCCCGAGCACCAAACCAGGGGAGAGGCTCGAATTCTGGGAAAGGTTGCCGTTAAATGGCAATCTGTGAAGAGCTTATAGGAATGATACGCGCACGGCGAGAGCGGGCGGCATGGCACCGGCGTGCCACTTCGAAATCGACCACGGAGAGGAAAAATAGTTCACACAAAAGAACCGGCTTTCCCAGATTGCCTTCCGGACGCGCCCACCGAGTCGGTGGTTAGCGGACGGGTGAACTTCAGACCCAGAAGGTGATAATCGTTACAATGCGTGACCCATACGGCCTTTGCCTGCATGATCCGCGGAGAGGTCTGTGAACCATCTACGTGCCCGATCGGAGCGCTCGGAACTTCGAGTGAAATCGGCGTGGATTTCTGCAAAGGGCGGCGAACAACCACCAAAGCACCCCCGGCGCAGATGTTTACGGCGGTGGCAAACTGCAGGGAATCCTTGCCATTGCGGTCGTGAGAACGGATAAAAACCGGAATGGCCAGCTGTAACCGTGCCCACTTGCGTTCTTCTTTCTTCGAAAGACTATTAGGCACGGTCTAATCACCTGCGAAAATGGCTATTTCCGTATCGAAGTCCGCATCTTGCGTGCCAAACTCGGAGAAAATCTGTTTTCGCAGGGTAGCCCTGCAAACATCGCGGCCAACACGGAAATTGCATAGGCAATTCGCGGCAAGCCGGCATGAAATGACTCAGGGACACATGACATAGGTGCAACATTTTTCGCTTCATTGACGTTTTGGGGGCTCTTTCCAATTGACAGTTTGTTACACCTGAAATACGATTTGGTTTATCCCCTCGTGTCTGGTAGGTAGCTCTTCCTCCCCAAAAGTGGCAGTTGTTGATTCTCCATGGCCTCTACATCTGAGAAAAATCCAATTGTCATTCCCACGGGAACGACTTCCCAAAATCCTCCGCCTTTACCTGCACCGGCCGAGAGTTCCGTGCCGAAAGCTGCGAACGATCCGACCGGCGAATTGGAACAATTGCGTGATCGTTTTCGCAAAACCACGAATGCTCTGGCATCTGCCGCGCATGACCTCAAAACGCCCCTGGCAATCCTCAATGGCTACATCGAGCTGCTGCAGAGCCAGAAACTCGGTCCGCTGAATGCGCGCCAGCGTGAAGTGATGGACGACATGTTTTTGAGCGGTCAGCGCTTGCAGCAATTTATTCAGGATTTTTTGACGTTCAGCGTGCTCGAGACGGGCGAGCTGCGCATGCAGTTCATCGAAGGAGACATGAACGCCTGCCTCTCCGAAGTGTGCCGGCTCTGGTCGGGACGATTCCACGAGCGCGGTCTCGCGTTGTACTTCCTGGCCAACGACAAGCTGACGCCATTTGCTTTTGACGCGCCCAAGATTCAGCGCGTAGTTTCAAATCTGCTGGAGAATGCCTGGAAGTACACACCGCAGGGCGGCACGGTTTGGCTGCACGCTGAACCGCACATGTGGGAGCGTCGCAGCGCGAACAATGCCGCGGACCGCGGAGAACGGCGACGTCAAGCGACAAACGTGCCCAATGCGGTCAAGGTCAGTGTCGCCGATACCGGGCCCGGCATTCGACCGGAGTTCCATTTGGAAATTTTTGACGATTTTTTCCGCCTGCCTGGTACTGAATCTGAGGAAGGCATGGGCCTGGGACTGGCGATTGCGCGCCGGCTCTTGCAGGGAATGAACGGCAAGATCTGGTTGGAGAGTGAACCCGGCACAGGCTGCAAGTTTTCTTTTCTCATCCCCCTGAAGCCAATTCTGAGCACTCCACCACGAGGGACCAAATGAGCGAAGGCGCCAACATATTGCTGGTGGATGATGAACCGGGGATGCTGCGCTACATCCGCACGCTTCTCGAAGTGGATGAACACAAAGTTCGAACTGCATCGACCGGCGAAGAAGCGGTTGAACACGTCGAGAAAGGCCTGAGCCCTGATCTGGTGTTGCTCGATCTGCTCATGCCCGGCATTGACGGGCTGCAGACTCTCGAGAAACTGCGCCGTCTGAAGCCCGGATTAAAAGTTGTGATGCTCTCCTGCGTGAACGACACGCGCAAGGTGGTGCAGGCCATGCGTCTCGGTGCTGTCGATTATTTGACCAAGCCTTTTCAGAAGGCGGAACTTGACGCAGTGATTGGGCAGTGCATCAACGCGACCGGCAAGGGTGAGAGCTATGCGGGAGAGGTGGAAGAGCTTTGCGACGATGTTTTCTTCGTGGCTGCCAGCCCGGCGATGAAAAAAATTCGCGCCCAGGCGGCGCTCGTCGCAAACGTCGAAATTCCGGTGCTCCTGCTGGGTGAGAGCGGCACCGGCAAGGAGGTGCTTGCGCGCTTGATCCACAAACTTTCTCCGCGCGCGCATCGTACTTTTCTCAAGGTGAACTGCGCCGCGGTGCCCGGTGACCTGCTCGAAAGCGAACTCTTTGGCTACGAAGCCGGAGCTTTTACCGGCGCCACGCATGCCAAGCCGGGCAAATTCGAACTGTGCAATAAAGGCACCATCCTGCTGGACGAAATTGGTGAAATGCCGGCGCTGCTGCAGGCCAAACTGCTTCATGTTCTGCAAGATCAAACCTTCTCGCGCCTGGGCAGCCGCACCATGGTCAAGGTCGACGTCCGGATTCTTGCTGCCACCAACATCGACATTCCCGAAGCGCTGGCCAACAAGCGTCTGCGTGAGGATCTTTATTATCGATTGAACGCATTTACCATGTCGCTGCCTCCGTTGCGCGAGCGCAAGGAAGAGATTCCGATCCTGCTGAAGCATTTCATGTCGCGCATGTCGGAATCTTATGCCCGCGCGCCGCTGCCACTTTCGGGTCCATTGATGGAGGCCTGCCTTCGGCATTCGTGGCCGGGCAATCTGCGCGAACTGAGCAACTTCATCAAGCGCTACCTGGTGCTGGGAGATGAGACGCTGGCGGCGGCCGAGTTGCAGCCCCGGCCGGATGGCGGAGGAGGACAACATGCCGATAGCCGGGCCGCGACGGCGGGCGCCGAGTCGCGCGGCGGCCTCAAGTCGCTATCGCGCACCGCGAAAGATGAAGCGGAGGCTGAAGCCATTTCGCGCGCCCTCGAAGAGACAAACTGGAATCGCAAACAAGCGGCGCTCTTGTTGAAGATCAGCTACAAGGCCTTGCTCTACAAGATTCGGCAGTATGGCATTGCGCAAAGCCGCAGCACGCACCGCTTATCGGCTGGCGCATAGAATCGGTCGCCAGTAACCAGCTGCCAGTCTCAATGACGATCCCGGCTCGCAGGCGGGTGGCAACACCATGTCGGCGATGAGAAGCATGCGCCGCCCCGCCAAATCGCGACACTAACTGGGAAGTGGTGCGGATAAGAGGACTCGAACCTCCACGACCTTGCGATCACTAGGACCTGAACCTAGCGCGTCTGCCAGTTCCGCCATATCCGCATAGAAGGGAAATTCGGCACCGCCCTTTGGGGGCGACTACACTACTATCTAATGGCTGGCGTCTGGCTGTCAAACGATCGCAGCTCTCTCTTCATAGTTGCGGCGTTGGTCAAACCATGGCAAACGCTTCGGATAAAATTCCCCCCGAACTGGCGAAGGAGCTTCGCGCCCTGGCCCACGACCTCAGCAACGTGCTCGAGACCATCGTGCAGGCGACTTACCTGATTTCGCAGGCTGGGCCGCCCGAGGAATCACGGCGCTGGGTCGAGATGATCGATCAGGCTTCGCAACAAGCCGTCAAGATCAATCTGAAGCTGCGGCAGGTTTTGCGATCGCACGGGTGAAGGATAGCCAGCGCTTTCGTTAAATTGTCATCTCTCACGAAATGAGCGGCCCGAAGCCGCCAAATGCAGACCGCTCATTTCGCCGGATGACAAATCATGGAGGCCGGAACATCAGAAGCGAGAGCCGTTTGCCCGAGCTATCCGAGCTTCGCATCCATACTGATCTTCGCGTTCAGCACCTTCGATACCGGGCAATTCGCTTTCGCATTTTGTGCCACCGTGTCGAAGGCTTCGGCGCTGGCGCCCGGTACCTTAGCCACCACATCGAGGTGCACGGCCGTGATTGCCCATCCCGCATCGAGTTTTTCCATGGTGAGCGTAGCTGAAGTGTTTATGCTGTCAGGCTTCAGGTTCGCGCCTC
>Ga0181537_10005169_pt1 | contig 10589 bp, 14 predicted proteins | sample PEATcosm2014_Bin_39_FD_119765 | JGI IMG/M metagenome (GOLD analysis project Ga0181537, IMG submission 119765) | Peatland microbial communities from MTU Mesocosm Facility, Houghton, MI, USA - PEATcosm2014_Bin23_10_metaG | ecosystem: Environmental > Terrestrial > Soil > Wetlands > Peat | place... | reverse complement strand
TAGGGTCGAACTTTAGGGTGGTTACATTAGAAAACACTTAAGTAGCTTTGTATGTTCATAATTGACCACCTTTTACATTCAGCAGATAAGCCTTCATCACCCGCCGGTTGATCGCGAACAGTTTATTGAGTTGCCGTTTCTTGTTGGTGTTCAGATGAACCCAGCGGGTCAACAACAGCCAGTGCTTGCCCTTGATTAACTCCCGCGCCGCCCCCCTTGCGAAGAATTCTGCCCGTCGAACCTCGGTCACCGCTTCATTGGCATGCTGCATGACGTGGAACTTGTCGTAGATCCGGCGACACTGCGGCACCCACTGCGCCAGGCTCAAACGATAGGGCTCATGCATGTCCACGCAAGCGGCACGATCGCACTCCGCTGAAACGCGCTCAACTGCTTCTCGAAGAACTCATCCAGCGTTTCCTTCTTCCGTTCCCGCCCGAACCACAGCGGCTCTCCCGTTTCCAGATTGCTCACGACCGTGAGAAACTTCTGTTTCTTCCCCAGATAAATTTCATCCACTCCCATCTGCCGCAACGCCGGCTTCCTTCGTCCCTCCGCCCAGCGCTTCAGATAGCGCAGATCGATGGCTCGGACCGTACTGCTGGACAGTCCAAACTGTCGCACCTCACGTCGCCCCGCCGCACTCACACGCCAACCCCCACCGCCTCTTCGAAGCGCTTGCTGAACGGCGCCTTAGTCGGCAACTGCGGTACTTTCTCCGCCTTGATTCCGAACTCCGGACAGCGCACCCCATAGAGCTCGATTACCACCGTCGTCCGGTACTCCGACCACGGCAGTTCGCCTAGCTCGCGCTCGTAAACTTCTGCCACTTGGCTGATTCTGCGAACACAGCCGGAACACTCCAGTTTGCCGTTCCCGCGTTTACGACGCACCCACAATTGCAGCCTCTTGGCTTCTTCCTCGATCTCGCTGCGATAGACCCGGTACCCCGGCCACCCCAAAATCTTTGTCCATTCGTTCTCGCTCATCTGCGTAGCGTACGAAATCTTCCTCATTCGCCAAGCCCCGTCAATCGATCACTTGTTCAGATTCCTGCACAGAGCCCGCTTTTGAGTCCGCTGCGTCTGCCAATTTCGCCCTCCCGGCCATACTTGTAAATGCCTGCTTTTACGACATGTTTATGGCAATTTTTCCTTTTTCATTAAAAATGACGGGGGTGCAACTGGGTAAGAAAATGGGTCAGGTTCCACGGGTTGGAAGCGCCCATTCACAGCAATAGCTCTTCGAAACCTCGGATTCGCGGGTGCGCATTTGACGGCTGGGGATGGTTTCCGGCGCGCTCGCACAGCAAGACCTGAAGGCCGGCGGATGCGGCCGCGTCAAGCTCAGCGGCGACATCCGAGATAAAGACGATTTCAGAAGCCGACTGTTGCAGCGCGCGTCGAATGGTCCGGTAGCTGCTTGCCTCGGTCTTAGGACCAGTAGTCGTGTCAAAGTAGCGGGAAAGATACGGAGTCAAGTCGCCCGCAATCGTATGCGCGAACAGCAGTCGCTGCGCCAAGACGCTGCCGGAAGAGAAAATGGCAATGCTCCGCTTTTGGCTGTGCCAACGTTGGAGTGCGCTGGGAACGTCATCGAAGACCGTGCCGCGCAACTGGCCGCTTTCGTAGCCCTGTTCCCAGATCTTGCCTTGCAGCGATTTCAAAGCGGTGGACTTGCGATCGCGGTCCATCAACCACTGGATGTATGCCACGGTCGACTCCAGGTCGGCTTGGGGTGAGTCGCGTTGCCGCACAGGGGGGGTGAGCCCGGCCTGTGCGTCGGCAATGCGTTCCTGCTCCAGCGCGGCCAAGTCGGCGCGCACATTCGGAGACGAAACTTGTTGGTCCAGAAACTGCCTGACATGAGATCGCGCGTAGGGAAAGAGAACGTGATGGACAAAATCGAGAGGCGTGGTTGTGCCTTCGATATCCAACAGAATTGTACGCACCGGTTCGTTGAGGACAACGCTGGTCACGACTGCGACGTTACTCGGGGCGTCCGCGGTGGGAGGGGCGACGGAGACAGATAGGATGGGCCGAGGCAGACGGGCTGGTAATTGCGATCGACACCGCTGTCGGTGTAGAGAGGCGTCCAGCCCACCGTGTCCTGAAACAAACGGATCGCCCGGATTCTCCGATCTCCGCACAAATCAAACCAGTGCCAAGTGCCGCGGGGCACGCGAATCAGATCGCCGGCTTCCACTTCGATGGCGGTGAGCGAACCTACTTGCGGATGAACGTGAAATAGTCCCCTGCCCTGAAGGATAAACCGCACCTCATCCTCGTCATGCCAGTGCTCGCGATTGAATTTGGCCAGCATGGTTTCCAGGTTCGGCGTCTGGGGATTCACGTCGATCACGTCGGTGGTGGTGTATCCGCCGCGCTGTTTGAGCTTTTCGATTTCGGTGCTATATGCCGCGAGGATGGCTTCCGGCGGCGCGTCGGCATCGAGGTTGTGGGCCAGCGACCAGCGCTCGTAGTCGATTCCAATACTCGCCAGGTAGGTTGTAACCTCAGCTTCATCGTCCAACATTCTGTTCTCGTCGGGTACCCTAACGATCGCCATAGTTTGTCTCCGGCCTGGAGTTGCCAGCGCGTCGGCCAACGACTTCCAACAGGAACTCTAATATCTCAAGATGCCGGCTAGCCTGTGCCACGTGCTCGCCCCAGGTGTAAAGGCCGTGACGGCGAAGCAGAAATCCATGAGCATCCGGATGCTGCCTGAGTTCGGCTTCGACGAGAGCGGACAATCTCGGCATGTCCTGGTCATTTTCCAGGATCGGCAGCCACTCGCGATGCGTGTGCGAGCTCACGCCTTCGAGGCCTTTGAGCATTTCGTAGCCTTCGATCCACAAACCGCCACGCCCGGCGTGCTCGTCGGAAACTATTGTGCTCCAGATGGAATGGGTGTGCAACACAGCGCCCGCCTGGCGCTCGCCTACGACCGCCAAGTGCAGCGCGGTTTCGGCGGATGGGCGACCGGACCCCTCTTGCACAATTCCGGCGGCGTCCACGCGCACGAACTGTTGGGGTGTGAGGCTGCGTTTATCCCGTCCCGAGGTTGTGATGCTGAGGCGGAATGGATCGCGGCTCAGAACGCCACTGAAATTTCCGCTCGTCCCCAGTACCCAGCCTCGGGCATAACACTCACGCGCCAGCTCAGCGAGAAGGATTTCGATTTCTGCCGGTTCACGATCCATAGTTCGCAGGTCGGAGTTCATACGCCGGTTGCGCTTAATACAGCCCTCAATCGGCAATCACCAGGGCCATGGCGAAGCCGGTGCGCAGAAAGACAATCGGAACTGATCGGCTCGTTCCTTTTAACACAAGAACGTCCATTATGTTACTCGATTGAATCGAAGATAGGGAGAAGGTTGGCTCAAGCTAACCACTAAAGATGCGCTATAGGTCAGCAGCTCATTAATAAGGGACTAGCTGGTGCGATCGGTGGAAACTTCGCTAATCGGCTTGCCCTTCCAAAAGCGATTCCAATTGTCGACCGAAGTGAAGGTGCGGGAGTTCATGCGATCGATGTAGAGAGCGCCTTGCAGGTGATCGATTTCGTGTTGCAGAATCCGAGCGTACCATCCGGAAGCTTCAACCGAGCGACGCTCTCCCCGTTCGTCCAGGTACTCCACGCGGATCACGCGGGCGCGCGGAACCACCGCGGAAAATCCGGCCACGCTGAGGCAGCCTTCGTAGAAGGCGACTTTGTCGTCTCCCGAAAAAGTGATCTGTGGATTGATGATCGCGTGAAAGGGGACGGGCCGCCGGTCCCTCTCGATAAGATCCTTCGGCGGAAGATCCTTCAACAAGTCCTCGCGGTCTTCGATCACCGCAAGTTGCAGCGAGACGCCGACCTGGGGTGCAGCCAAACCGACGCCAGGAGCATCGTGCATGGTTTCTTTCATGTCGCGGATCAGCCTTTGGATCTTGTCCCCCAATATTTCATCCCTCGTGAGCGGATGCGCGGCTTGCCGCAACACGGGCTCTCCTGCTTGCTCAATCTTTAGCCGCACATCGCCTCCTCCCGGGCATGAACGCTACGGGGAAACCAGCGAAACCAACGATCAAGTGTAATAGTAGCGAAACGCCACTGCCATAGCAGATCCATGCCCCGCTGTGCTCGTGAGGCACGACTCCACATTGCCCAGGTTGCATCTTACGCGTGGTCTTACTGGGGACCGATGTGCAGACTCGAAATATCTTGCAGATACACGCCGGTGGCGTGCGCTCCGAGAGCGGAATCGCGGGTAGAGGTGAACAGAAGCCAATGCCCGTCCGGCGAGATGGATGGGTAACCGTCGAAGGCATCATTGTAGGTGAGTCGGACTTGTTTATCGCTGTTCAGATCTCCGAGAAAGATTTCATAATTGTTCGGCGGCAGGACGACCGGTGACGATGAAGAAACCGGATCGGAAGATACAGGCTCGATCTGTTACCCCCTGTATCGCGGATACCCAGCTACAGATGGCCCACCACGAGCCGGAATGAGTCCCGGCACCGTTCAGTTTCGTTCCGGATTAGACGAGTCTATAATCCGAAATAGACGAGCCATCAATCCGAACTAGACGGAGCCTCCGCCCGGCATGGACGATACCGATCACGCGCTCTTTTCTCGTTTTTCCGCCGAACTGAGAGAGAGAAATCGGCGCTAACAACTGGTCGCTATTGCTCAGTAGCTTGGTCGCAAGGGGCCTAATGTGATTTGTAAGAGGTTCGAGATTGTGGTTTGTGACGCCGCCAAAGTTTGTCGAGGCAACGTGGAAGTTCCTCGTCTGTAGTTCAGTCGAAGTTCCCATTATGATTTTCGGAGTGAGCCCAACCAAGAACGCAGTCGTCATCGCGCAGGTCACGGGTGCGGGAGAGACTTTCGTGATTAAGTCGATCAGGTCGATTCAATTTCAGGCGCGATCTGGAGACGGATTGAACGAACTCTTGCAACGTCTTGTCGTCATATTCGATCTCAGCGGCACGAGCCGACGTTCGACAATCGCACTGCTCCGATCGTCGTCGGGGCGGTTCAAGTCTTCTGTCGAGGCGATAAAAGGAGAAGCAATCACTGAACTCGCGGCGGCTAAGAGCGGACTGCCTGTCGTCACGGTAACAGCCGCGAGTCTCAAAAAGGCCCTCGGTTGTGCGCCGGGACAGAAGTGGCAGGTCCGTGCCGAGGAACGGTTCAATCCGGGGAGCAGCCGTAAGAATTGGTCGAACGGTGCAGGTGGCGCTGCGGCTGCCGCCTTCAAGGTCGCTGAGGGACAGCCTAGAGGTATTCGATCTGTCATAATTCTCGCTCAATGTGCGGTCGCTACCGATTGTCGCGGAGAAAGCAGATCATCGAGGAGCACTTCGATGCCGTCTCGGGCGAAGAAGACTGGAGCCCCCGCTACAACGTCGCGCCAACACAGCCTGTCCCGGTCATTCGCCAGCATCCAAAAGCGCCCATCCGACAGTTGTCGTTGATGCGTTGGGGGTTGATTCCTTCATGGGCCAAAGACTCGTCGGTGGCAGCCAGCATGATTAACGCCAGGGCGGAAACGGCAGTCACGAAACCAGCGTTCCGCGATGCGTTGAAATCCCGCAGGTGTCTGATTCCAGCGGATGGTTTTTATGAGTGGGTGCGAGCGGGCAAGACCAAGCAGCCATACTGTTTTGAGGTCAACGCAGGAGAACTGTTCGCCTTCGCAGGATTGTGGGATCGCTGGAAAGACCGCAGTGGGAACTCGATCGAAACCTGTTCGATCCTCACTACGACGCCGAATACCGTGACCGCAGCTGTGCATGACCGTATGCCAGTGATCCTCGATCCAGACGCCTACGACGTTTGGCTTGATCCGGCAATGACCAATGTCGGCGCGGCGTCCGCACTGCTGATGCCCTACGATGCCCAGCTGATGCGGTGCTATCCGGTGAGCACGAGGATCAACCACGTGGCGAACGATGACGAGACGTGCTCGGCACCCGTGCAAGTCGCTGAGACTCAAAGTCGGCTATTCTCGTAGCACGATGACCAACGACGAACGGATGCAGCGAGAGTCCAGCCTGATCGCCATTATCAGAACGAAGCTCCCCGACGTCGCCAAAGCGTCACTCGCCGAAGTCATGAAGGAAATGGCGAAGCCCAGAGTGGTTATTTCTGCAAGAGGTTGGCGTCTAGGGTCTTCGGATCGAATGCTCTAGTCGTGGAGAACGATGTTGAGCAGCGAACTGTGTACCTGCAAACCATCACCGCCGTGATAGTCGATGAATCCCAGTTTCCTAAATCTGTTCATGAAAAAATTAATCCGCGAGCGAGTTGTTCCCACCATCTCTGCCAGAGTCTCCTGACTGATCTTGGGGATTGCAACTTCGCGCTTTCCGTCCTTGCCGAATTGAGCCAGCAATAGCAATATTCTGGCCAGTCGCTTCTCGCTGGAATTGAAAAGCTGGTCCACCAAATCTTCCTCGTAACGGATATTCCTCGTCAGCAGGTAGGTTACGAACATGTCAGAAAATGTTCGTTCGCGGTGGATCACATCCATCATGGATTTCTTATCGATTCGCATCACCGTGCAATCGGTCATCGCGGCTGCGGAGCACATGCGGCGAGGCTGTCCTGTGAGGCAACCCTCACCGAAGAAATCACCCTTGCTCAGAATGCCGATTGTGGCCCCCTTCCCGTTTTGAGCCACGACGAGGAGTTTCACTTTTCCTTTCTGTATATAGAAGACAGAATCGGCAGAATCGCCCTGAGCAAAGATCGTCTGTTTATCGGGAAAGGCTGCGATTGTTCGACCGCCGTCGATGGTCGAGAGGAAGGTTTGGAGATCGAATTCGCGCCGTTTCTTTGCCGCTACCACGGGTGTCATGGTTGGCTCCCTTCGAATGCTTAAGCACGCCCAAGAACCCCAGTGTTCGGTAGAGCCTTATGCTATTTGAAGTTCGCCTTGTCGGCGACAACATTTGTTTGGGTTCTGAAAATGAAGCGAACTAGTACATCGTGCAGTTAGTTCTTTGCATTATGCTGGCGGCCTTTCCGTTGCGTTGTCTGCCTGGGATGGGCTGCCTGATACTGCCTGGTGGCTTCGATGATTCGCTGGAGATGTTCGGGGCCCTTGGTCCAGGTGAACGGCGTGGGGTTCTCACTGTATTGCTTGAGGTATCGAATCAGAAACTCCTGCAGTTCCTTTTTGGAACGGTGCACGCTTTGCGTCCATGCCCGCCGGGTGAGAATGCTGAAAAAGCATTCGACCATGTTCATCCAGGCAGCGTGCGTGGGGGTATAGTGAAAATGCACTCGGGGATGACTCAGGAGCCATTGTTTGGCGGCTTCGTTCTTGTGGATGTTGAGGTTATCGAGCACGACGTGAAGGGCGTTTACGGGGTAGGACTTCACGACGTCGTCCATGAAACTCAAAAAGTCCACCCTGGTCCGCCGGTCGCTCACCGGGGCGACTACTTTGCCGGTGGCAATCTCCAGGGCAGCCAACAACGTTTGTGGGCCATGGCGGACGTATTCGTTGGTCCAGGCGCCGGGTTTGCCTGCCCGCAGCGGGAGCCCGGGTTGGGTTCGGTTAATAAGCGCCGGAATGCCCGTTTTCCCGTCCACGCACAGCACCAGCGCATTGTCCGGCGGGTTGAGATACAGCCCAACAATGTCCAGCAGCTTGGCTTCAAAATCAGGCTCGGGGCTGAAGGTGGACGTCCGGATTCGGTGGGGCTGCAGTTTGGCGGCAACCAGCATGGCATGCACCGTACTGGCAGGTAATCCGACTTCGGCGGCAAGCGTGCGCACAGTCCAGCGGCTTTGAACTTCCGGCTGCTGACACACTCGGGTTTGCACTTTGTGCCGGGTGTCGGAATCATGCTTGGGAGGCCGCCCTGAGCGGGGCGCATCGCGCAGGCCCTCCAGACCATGGAGGGCAAATAACCGGCGCCACTTTCCCACCGTGACCGGCGGAATCTTCAGTTCGGCCGCGATCTGCTGGTTGTTCGACCCGTCGGCCGCCGCCAAGACAATGCGGCTACGTTGTGCCAATGATTGGGGCGTCGAGGAGGAATGGACGAACTTGTCCAAAGTGCTACGCGTCTGGACATCCAGTTGGAGCGGAAGCGCGACTCGGGCCATGCCGCAGCGTACCAAAAGTTATTATTAATATAAATAACTATCTGTACGACGTACTAGTCTGCGAGTCAGTACCCTTTTGCTGTGAATTTGTAGCTTGAACGCGTCAGCGATTTTCGGTAACAAGGTTGGGTTACGACAGGTCGTTGCTCTAATCGAGACCAGAACGTAAGGTGGTTGAGAGCAGTTTTCGGGGGAGGACTGATCGACGGAGCGTCCCGTGACTCGATGAGTCCGGGGCGTTTTGTTTTGGGCCGTTGCTGACGAATCCACGGCCGGCACTGATAGATTAGGATTCAGATCGTCGATGTGCAGAGCGGCCAAGCGTGATGGACGGCTACGGCTTCTTTGGCAAAGATTGAAATCGGGACGTCCCGCCGCATGGCTCGACGCAATTTGTCCCGAAAAAACCACGCCCGGCCCGATTCAACAAGGACAGCCACTGGACTCGCGCTATGGGAAACTAAGCTCCCATGCCGAAACGAAAGCGTAGCCTCGACTTGACAGAGAAACGATAGTTCTGCAATTATCGAAACATGCCCGTCGTCTCCAGTAAGAAAAGTACCGAGCAAGTTGCAAAGCTGGCCGACATGCTTTCTGCCATGGGTTCGGAACCGCGCCTACGGATCATGCAGTTGCTACTGTCGGCTCACCCAGAAGGCCTGGTCGTCACAGAAATTCAGGACGAGCTAGAGATTCCGAATTCCACCCTGTCCCACCACCTGGAAAAACTCAAAGGCGAGGACTTAGTCCGCGTGCAGCGCGAGAGCACGTTTCTCCGATACACCGCCAATACGGACGCACTTCAGGAGTTGCTTCAGTTCCTGTACGCAGAGTGCTGCACTCGAAACAAGGCCATCAAGCCCGAACAGATCGTTCGACTTTGTAAATAAGGAGAGTTCATGAGCACCACAGACATCAAGGAAGTGGTTAAACAGAAGTATGGACAGGCCGCGCTACGCGTGAAGGCTGGCGGCAGCTCTTGTTGCGGAGCGACTGCCAGTAGCGGGTGCTGTGATCCGATCACGTCGAATCTATACGACGCGACGCAAGCAGGTCAGATTCCCGAAGAAGCAATGCTTGCCTCGCTGGGCTGCGGAAATCCGACTGCTTTGGCGAAGCTAAATCAGGGTGAGATTGTTTTAGACCTCGGCTCCGGTGGCGGCATAGACGTGTTGCTTTCCGCCAAGCGAGTAGGCCCGACCGGGAAAGCCTACGGGCTGGACATGACCGATGAAATGCTCGCGCTGGCGAATGAGAACAAGCGCAAGGCCGGAGTTGAAAATGTCGAGTTCTTGAAGGGCGAAATTGAGAACATCCCGCTGCCCGACAACTCTGTGGACGTGATCATCTCAAACTGCGTGATCAATCTATCCTCGGATAAAGACGCGGTTCTGCGAGAGGCCTTCCGCGTGCTCAGGCCGGGTGGACGGTTCGCTGTATCGGACGTGGTCACTCGCGGCGAGATACTACCGGACATTCGGAAGAGCCTTCTGCTCTGGGTTGGTTGCGTAGCGGGATCGTTAGAAGAGAACGACTACCGCACCAAGCTCGCCGCCGCAGGATTTGAGCAGATAGACCTTGAACCAACCCGCATTTACAACGTGGATGATGCCCGTGAATTTCTAGCGGGCCAGAACATTGACGTTGACGCAATCGCACCGCAAGTGGATGGCAGGATCATGAGTGCCTTCGTGCGCGCCGTGAAACCTCCCAGCAACTGACATGAAGGACCACTACAACGTCCTGTTCCTGTGCACGAGCAACTCCGCCCGCTCAATAATGGGAGAGGGTTTGATGAACGCCAAAGGCGAACCGCGATTCACGGCGTACAGCGCCGGCAGTCATCCATCGGGGGCGGTTCGTCCCGAGGCGCTGAGGCAACTACAAGCAGCGCATATACCAACGCACGGCTTCAGAAGCAAAAGTTGGGACGAGTTTGCGAAGCCGGATGCACCCAAGCTGGACTTCGTGTTCACCGTCTGCGACAACGCAGCGAATGAAGTCTGCCCCATCTGGCCCGGTCAGCCGATGACAGCTCATTGGGGAGTTGCGGACCCAGCTGCGGTGCGAGGGACAGAGAAGGAAATGGAACGGGCATACCGCGATGCCTTTCTGACTCTAGAGCGCCGAATCAGCCTCCTCCTCTGTCTCCCTCTCGCAACCATCGACAAGCTGGCAATTAAGAAAGAGATCGACAAGATCGGGCATCTATGAAATTCAACTTGCGTGCCAGATTGACGGCTGAGTTCGTAGGCAGCGCGTTCCTGGTTGCTGCTGTCGTGGGCTCCGGCATCATGGGTGAACGGCTGGCAGGCGGCAATGTCGCCATCGCATTGCTTGCGAACACGATTGCGACGGGCGCTGCATTAGTGGCTCTCATTCTGACCTTTGGTCCGATTTCCGGCGCACACCTAAACCCGGCTGTCACGGTCGCCGACGCAATTGAGCATGGGATCGCTTGGCCGGACGCGCTCGCCTAC
>Ga0181537_10005168_pt1 | contig 10589 bp, 12 predicted proteins | sample PEATcosm2014_Bin_39_FD_119765 | JGI IMG/M metagenome (GOLD analysis project Ga0181537, IMG submission 119765) | Peatland microbial communities from MTU Mesocosm Facility, Houghton, MI, USA - PEATcosm2014_Bin23_10_metaG | ecosystem: Environmental > Terrestrial > Soil > Wetlands > Peat | place... | reverse complement strand
CAAGGGTTGAATCGCTAAAGCCAGCGGCGCACCCGGGTCTTATAGGCGTGATACGTGTCGCCGAATTTGGCTTCCAGAAATCGTTCCTCGCGCAAAACAATTCTCCAATGCACGACCGCCAGCAGCGGCACGAGGGTTGCGAAGGGCCACAACGCATTGAAGAGCAGCGTGATCCCCAGGTAAAGTCCGGTGAGCGACAGGTAGAGTGGATTACGCGAGAACCGAAATGGACCGCTGATCACGAGCGCGGTGACCGGACGGTCGGGGCGCACGTTGGTGTCGGCCCGGCGCATGGTGGTACTGCCCCAAATACCCGTCGCAACGCTCGCGAGGCAGAGCCCGGCGCCCAACGGCCGTGAAAACCATGCCGGGAGTGGGTGCACCGGCATCAGCCAGTGCAGCAGCAGGCCCAACCCCAGTGCGGCCAGAAAAGCCAGTGGTGGGCACGCTATGACGCCGGGCGTGTCTTTCGAGGATTCAGCCATACGTACGGGTTGGTGTATGCGAAAACCAGCCGGCCCGGCAATATAAACCAGGTCCCGGCTTCGCATCGCCGAAAATTTCATCTGCTTCCGCGCCGTTTTTATTTAACCTTGGCGCAATGTTTGAGCTGCTCAAAACGGATGCGCACACCCGGGCGCGCCTCGGAAAATTGACCACGGCGCACGGCATCGTGGAGACGCCGGTGTTCATGCCCGTTGGCACCCAGGCGAGCGTGAAAGCACTCGACCCGCGCGAACTCCGCGAGATGGGCACGCAAATCATCCTCGGCAACACCTATCACCTCAACATCCGCCCCGGCCTCGACATCATCCGCGCGGCGGGAGGACTGCACCGGTTCATGAATTGGGAACTGCCGATTCTGACCGACAGCGGCGGGTTCCAGGTCTTCAGCCTCGCCAAAATCCGGAAAATCAAGCCGCACGGCGTCGAGTTCCGATCGCATCTCGACGGTTCGCCGCTGTTTCTGGGGCCGAAGGAAGCGATGGAAATCCAGCGCGTCCTCGGCTCGGACATTGCGATGGTGTTTGACGAATGCCCGCCGCACGACGCGCCGGCCCGCGAGCAGCGCCTCGCCGTTGAACGCACCATCCGTTGGGCACGCGAATGCCGCGAGCAACCGCGGATACCAGGTCAATTGGTATTCGGCATCGTACAGGGCGGCAGCAACGCCGCATTGCGCGAGGAATGCGCGAAGGCGCTGGTCGCCATGGACTTCGATGGTTACGCCATCGGCGGCGTGAGCGTCGGCGAGCCCGAAGCGGAAATGTTGAAGGCGGTTGAGTTTACCGAACCGTTTTTGCCCGCGACGAAGGCACACTACGCGATGGGCCTGGGCACGCCGGCGCAGATGGTTGAGCTGATTGCCCGCGGGGTGGACATGTTCGATTGTGTACTGCCGACACGTGTGGCGCGCAACGGCACCGCGTTCACGCGCCGCGGGCAGTTCGGCCTCAAGGGCGGCGCCTACAAGGCGGATTTCCGGCCGATCGAGGAAGGCTGCGATTGTTTCGCCTGCAAACATTTTACGCGCGCCTATCTGCGGCATTTGTTGAACGTGAATGAAATTCTCGGGTTGCGCATGGTGAGCGTCCACAACTCGTATTTGTTTTTGAAAGTCATGGCTGACGTGCGCGCGGCGATCGCCGCCGGCACGTTTGCGGAATTTTACCGCGAATTCATTGCGAATTACGTGCCGTCGCGCAAGGTGCTGTCCGCGCGGCAAACGGAAATTGAACGGTAAAAACACTTTGCGAACTTTATGGGATGTGGCAGTTTATTGGCATTGGAAAGACAATTTTGAACTGTTATGGAAAAACCAAAAATCATCGCTTACTTGAAACCGACCTGCGGCTGGAGCCAGGGCGTTCGTGCCGTACTACGCAAATACGACCTGCCGTTTGAAGATCGCGACATCATCAACGACCCGTTGCAGCGCCAGGAAATGATTGAGAAGACCGGCCAGATGCTGAGCCCTTGCGTTGAAATCAACGGCCACATGCTGCCCGACATCAGCGGCGAGGAAGTCGAGGCCTGGATGATCGCGAACAAAATCGTGATGCCCAATGACCGCGAAGCCGACGCGCCGACGAACCAGCCCTGCGCCCACGAAATGCCGGCCAGCGCGCCGCTGCAATTCCGGAGTTAAATCTGTGGCGGCGCACTTTGAGCGTCGCTGAAGTTTCCGGCGGTCACAGACCGCCGCTACAAAATCAAGCCGCGCGGAGCCATCTGCGCGGCTTGTTTGTTGGGCGAATCGCCCTTAACCTGCCGTCATGCAAAGGGTCGCTTTCATCGCCGCCATGCAACGGCTCACCCGCCAATGGCAGCGGGCGGGTAAGCGCATCGGTTTGGTGCCGACCATGGGCTGTTTGCACGCGGGGCATTTGAGCCTGGTCAAACGCGCGCGCCGGGCTGTCGGCAAGAACGGCGTCGTGGTCGTGAGCATTTATGTGAACCCAACACAGTTCGGTCCGAAGGAGGATTTTTCCAAATATCCGCGCGACTTGAAGCGCGATTTGAAGCTTTGCCGCGGCGCCGGCGTGGATCTGGTGTTTACGCCCAGTGACGCGGAGATGTATCCGGGCACGGTCGGTAGCCGCCGGTGTGAAGCGGCGGACAAACCGCGCTTTGACAAGCGCGGCTACGGCACTTACGTGGTTGAGGAAAAATTGTCGCGAATCATGGAAGGCGCGTCGCGGCCGGACCATTTCCGGGGCGTGACGACGGTGGTCGCCAAGCTGTTCCACCTCGTGTTGCCGGACGTGGCGGTGTTCGGCGCCAAAGACTGGCAACAGGCGGCGATCATCCGGCGCATGGTGGCGGATTTGAATTTCCCGGTGCGCATCCTGGTGGCGCCGACGTTGCGCGAACGCGACGGCCTGGCGATGAGTTCACGCAATAAATATCTCACCGGCGGTTTGCGCGCGCAGGCGACCGTGCTTTGGTGTTCGATTCAGATCGCCCGGGCGACCGTTAAAAAATCAAAAACTTTTCCGGCGGCTGGACTGAAAACCGCCGTGAAAAAGCTGGTGGAATGCGAGCCGGATGCGCGGCTGGATTACGTGGAATTTTTCGATCCGGACACGCTGTTGCCCGTCTCGAAAGTGAAACGCGGCACGCACCTGGCGCTGGCGGTGTTCATCGGCAAAACGCGGTTGATTGACAACGCGCGACTGTAAAATGAAACAATTTGATTTCATCATCCTGGGCAGCGGCATCGCCGGGCTTTCGTTCGCATTGAAGGTCGCGCCGCACGGGCGCGTGGCCATCGTCACGAAAAAGGACCGCGCGGAATCGAACACGAATTACGCGCAGGGCGGCATCGCGTCGGTGACGAGCAAGGAGGACTCGTTCGAGTTGCACGTGCGCGACACGCTTGCGGCGGGCGCGGGCCTTTGCCGGGAAAACGTCGTCCGCACCATCGTTGAGGAAGGCCCGGCCCGGATTCAGGAGCTGATGGAACTGGGCATGAAGTTTTCCGAGCGCGACGCGCCGGCCGAGGACGGCGGCAAGGAACTGGACTTGGGCAAGGAAGGCGGGCACTCCAAACGGCGGATTTTGCACGCGAAGGATGTGACCGGCCGGGAAATCGAGCGGGCGTTGTTGAACGCGGCGGCGCAACAGCCCAACATCCAGATTTTTGAGAATCACATCGCGATTGATTTGATTACGAGCCAAAAGCTCGGTCACGCCGGCGCGAACCGCTGCCTCGGCGCCTATGTGTTCGACAAAAAAGGCGGCCGCGTCTGGGCGTTCACCGCGCCGGTGACGCTGCTGGCCACGGGTGGTTGCGGCAAGGTGTATCTGTACACGACCAATCCCGACATTGCGACCGGCGACGGCGTGGCGATGGCGTATCGCGCCGGCGCGGCCATTGCGAACATGGAATTTGTCCAGTTCCATCCCACGTGCCTGTATCATCCCAAGGCCAAGTCGTTTCTCATCAGTGAAGCCGTGCGTGGTGAAGGCGGCGTGCTCAAGACGTTCGACGGCAACGAATTCATGGAGGCCTGGCATCCGCTGAAATCGCTGGCGCCGCGTGATATTGTGGCGCGCGCGATTGACAGCGAGATGAAAAAGAGCGGCGCGGAACACGTGTGGCTGGACATCACGCACCGGCCGGCGCAGTTCATCATTGAGCGGTTTCCGAACATTTATCAGACGTGCCTGCGCTATGGCATCGACATCACCAAGGAGCCGATTCCGGTGGTGCCAGCGGCGCATTACCAGTGCGGTGGTGTGGTGACGAACGTGGACGGCGAGACCGACCTGGACGGGCTTTACGCCGTCGGCGAAGCCGCCTGCACCGGATTGCACGGGGCGAACCGGCTGGCGAGCAATTCGCTGCTGGAGGCGCTGGTTTGCGCCCATCGCGCGGCGAAAAAGGTCGTCGCCCGTTCCCGCCCGCCGGTGGATTCGAAGATTCCCCTCTGGCAATCCGGCGAGGCGCACAATCCGGACGAAATGGTTGTGGTATCGCACAATTGGGACGAAATCCGGCGGCTGATGTGGGATTACGTGGGCATCGTGCGGACGAACAAACGGCTGGCCCGCGCCCAGAAGCGCATTGCGAATCTGCAGGAGGAGATTCACGAGTATTACTGGAATTTCATCGTGACCAGCGATTTGCTGGAGCTTCGCAACATCGCCACGGTGGCGGAGCTGATCGTGCGGTGTGCGTCGATGCGGCCCGAGAGCCGCGGCCTGCATTACAATCTGGATTATCCGCAGGCCAAACCCGATTGGGCGCAGCGCGACACCATTTTAAGAAAGTCGGAGACCGGGGGAACGCCGCCGCCTTCTCACTGAGAAGCCCGCAGCAAATTTAGATTGGACCGGGTCTGATCCACCAAACTTTGGAATTGGGAGAGCTGGGCCGGGGTGATTAAAATTCTCGCGCTGTTGGTGCTGTAATCCTGGAGGAAGTACTGGATGACGCCTCGCCGCTGGCTGGTGAAGGCGCCGGCCCGCAACCCGGATTTGGTGACGTAACTGGCGACAAAAGTGGGCTCAGAGGTCACCTTGTAATCAATTTTGGCGAGATAATCCAGGCCGTTGAGGAGCGAATCCATTTCATCGTAGTCCACCACCCGTTTCCACACCTGCTGATCGTTCGCGAACACCTCGACCGCCATGCCGTATTGCTTGCTGCCGGTGCTGGCGTCCAAGGATTCCTTGCCGATCACCACGATATTCAACGGGTCAACGGCCAGCGAGCCGATCTGGCCGGCGCCTTTGACAATCACCTTGCCGGTCTGGGCCTCGAACGTCTCCAGCTCCGTGGGCGGCACGTTGGTGACCTGCGCTCGCGCGGCGCAGGCGAAAAGGCCGGCGGCCGCCAATAAACCCACAAACAATTTATGCATGATGATTTCTCCCGGGGAATGGGGTTGCTGGCATTTGACTTTGAAACCCCGACGGACAGGGAAAGTTTCACCGGCGATGAATAGGTCGGATCGAGCCACCTGCTTTTAAGATTGAATTTCGGCGAATTTCGTGGCTTTGTATGGTTGGACGCGCGCTTAGCTCAGCGGTAGAGCACTTCCTTCACACGGAAGGGGTCGCAGGTTCAAACCCTGCAGCGCGCACCAGTCTTCGCTCTACGCTGCGCTTCGAGCTTCGACCCGGCAAGCCAGTCTTCGCTCTTTGCTTCACGGCGCAACCGCGGAGCTGCAGGCCATCATCAGAACTGGTCTTCCTTTTCCTTGAACAGGACGTTGAACGTGGTCAGCGAGCCTTGGCTGCGTGTGATGTATTGCTGCATCTCCACCTTCTCGCCGTCGGTGAGTTTTTCATGCGCGTTGATTTTCTGTTCCAGCACGCGAAGGTTGTTTCGCACCATGACGATTTTGTGGAAAAAGGTTTCCAGCGGGACTTCCTTGGCTTGTAGCGTCGGATCGGACGGGTGCAGGACCAATTTGCCGCCATGCCAGCGGGCGCCCAGTTTTTCGACGACGGCATCCGGTTTTTCCAGGCCCAGTTTGTCCAGCGCCGCGGCGACCGTTTCCTCGACGAATTGTTTCAGCGGCAGATTCAATCCGCCCGCAGACATTTGCGGTTCCGCCGGTTCCAGGCCGCTCGGCTCCGGGGCGACGGCGCGTTTGTCGCCGACGTCGAACTGAATTTCCGCCGTGGTTTCGGAAATCGCCTTGACCGTGCCGGTGCCGTATTGCGGGTGGCGGACTTTCATGCCGATGTGGAGGGATTCGATTTTCATGTGAAAATTTAACCATGGCCTGCCGCGCCGAAGCAAGCAGCGAAGGCGGGATGAACGCGGACGCGCACGGATTTTTCTCGCGCGAAGGCCGCGAAGATGGCGAAGAAAATTGTCACCTTCGTGCCCTTCGCGTTCTTCGCGCGACTCAAAAAACAAGCTGACAACACAGCCAAACGCGCTAGGCTCCGAACCAGGAAATGGCCGCCAAATTTTCCGACCGTTTTGAGTTCGAGCGCGCGTTGTGGGGACGCGGCCTGAGGCGCATCGCGGGCGTGGATGAAGCCGGTCGCGGGCCACTGGCCGGGCCGGTGGTGGCGGCGGCGGCCATCCTGCCGCCGAAATGGGTGGAAGCCGGTCTGCCGAGGGAACTTGAAGGTTTGAACGATTCCAAGCAACTGACGCCCACGCAGCGCGAAGTTTTTTTTGCGTTTCTGACCGTTTGCGGCGAGGTGGAATTTGCCGTCGCTAAAATGGATGCCGGGCAGATTGATGAGATCAACATCCTGTGTGCGACGCATCAGGCGATGAACGTGGCTCTGGCCAGATTGAATCCGTCACCGCAGCACGCCCTGGTGGACGGCCGGCCGGTCAAAACGATGCGCGTGCCGCAGACGGCCATCATCCAGGGCGACGCCCGCAGTTATTCCATCGCCGCCGCGAGCGTGCTGGCCAAGGTCACGCGCGACCGGCTGATGCTGGAATTCGACAGGCAATGGCCGGCTTACGGGTTCGCCGGGCATAAAGGCTATGGCACGGCGCGGCATCTGGCGGCCCTGGCGGCCCACGGGCCGTGTCCGATCCATCGGAAAAGTTTCGCGCCAATGAAGCCGAAGGCGGTGGAATTATTCCCCGCCACAGATTGACACAGATGAAACACAGATAAATTTTTTAATCTGTGACAATCAGTGTTTATCTGTGGCTAAGATCAGATTGTGAACTTGTTCCAACGTTTCAAATTGGGGTTGGCGGGCAAGGCAAAGCCGGAGCATTTGCGGCGGGGTGAACTGGGCGAGCGCGCGGCCCGGACGTTTTTGCGTCGCCACGGGTTGAAATTTCTGGTCGCCAATTTCCGGTCCGACCGCGGCGAGATTGATTTGATTTTCCGCGACGACGATTGCCTCGCCTTTATCGAAGTGAAAGCCCGTTCATCCGAGGAGTGGGTGCGGCCGGCGGCAGCGGTTAATGCGGAACGGCGGCGCCGGCTGTCGCGGGCGGCGTTGGATTATTTGCGGTTGCTGAGAAATCCCCAGGTGAAGATCCGTTTCGACATCGTAGAAGTGCTTCTGGCTGAGGGTAAAGTGCGCGAGGTGCGGCATCTGCCGAACACATTTGCGATGGCGAAGCCGCATCGTTACGGGTGAAAACCGCTTGCGCCGATCGGCAAGCGGGATGAAGGTTTCCTTAATCAGCCATGAGTCAGGCCATTAAAATGACGGTGGAGACAGCCTTGTCAGTGGTCGGCCTGGCCTGCCTCATTTGGCTTACCCTACGGGCGCTCAAGCGTGCGGAAGACCCGGTAAAAATAATTTTCAAATGGGCGTTCACCATTCCCTTCGCGCTTTTTTGCATTTGGATGGCCCGTCAAATGGGGCCTTATGGCCCGCCGGTGATCGTCGTTATGGGAATCGTACTGTCGATCATGTGGACCCCGCACATCAGCGAATGGATTTCCAGGCCCCTGTCGAGTTTATACGACGGCGGCACCGAACCCCCGGAGCCGAAGCCGTATTATTCCATTGCGCAGGCCAAGCGACAACGCCGCGAATTTCTCCAGGCGGTGGTCGCCATTCGCGAGCAGCTCGCCAAATTCCCGAACGATTTTGAGGGCGTGATGTTGCTGGCCGGCATCCAGGCCGAGGATTTGCAGGACCTGCCCTCGGCGGAAATTACGTTGAACCATTTTTGTGACCGGCCCGATCCGCCGCCCCGGCAGTTTGCGGCCGCGATGAACCAGCTCGCCGACTGGCAGATCAAACTGGCACAGGACTTTGATTCGGCGCGCGTGGCGCTGGAGAAGATCACCACGCGGTTTCCCGACACGGAATTGTCGTTGCGGGCTGCGCAACGCATCGCCCATCTGGGCGGCACGGAAAAAAGGGTGTTGTCATCGCTCGACCGCCAGCCGTTGGCCGTGCCGGAAGGCGTCAAAAATGTCGGGCTGCTGGGTTCGTCGGAGCATTTACGCCCGACGGAAACCGACCCGACGAAGCTCGCCGCCGCCCATGTCAAACATCTGGGGGAGCATCCGCTCGACACCGAGGCGCGTGAGAAACTGGCGGTCATCTACGCCGAACATTACCAGCGGCTGGATCTGGCGGCGGGTGAATTGAACCAGTTGATTGAGACGCCGAACCAGCCGGCAAAACGGGTGGCGCACTGGCTGAATTTGCTGGCGGATTTGCAGGTTCAACATGGTGCGGATTACGAAACCGTGCGGGGAACGCTCGAAAAGATTGTCGAGCGCTTTCCCGATTTGGCGGCGGGAGAAATGGCGCGAACCCGGCTGGGCCGGTTGAAGCTCGAACTCAAGGGACAAAAACAAACCCCGAACGTGAAGCTCGGCGTTTACGAGCAGAACATCGGATTAAAACAAGGCTCACCGCGCCAGTTGTAGCGCGACTTCCTTTTCGAGTTCGTGCGCCATGTCGAGGTCCGAGATGCCCATTTTGGTGCGGGCCTCCACCTGGATCTGCGTGATCTGCGGGTCCACCGCCTCGACGCGCATCCACACGGTGTTCTGGTTCACGCGGCCCTTGAACGCCCGCACCGTGTTCGTGGTATCATGCGGGATGTATTCGGTGAGCAGCGTGCCGTCGGTGTTGATGACCTTGATGGCCGCGCCGTAAACTTCGTCCACCGACCGCTGGTAACGTCCGCCCACGGAATCCCGCCCGAACGGCATGCCGGGCGTCTTGGTATCGCTCACCGTGGTGACACAACCGGCGGTCGCGATGACGATGGCTGCGAGCACCGTAAATAGTTTTGTTTTCATGTTGCCCCTAGACAATCACAACCGCTGCGGGCGTCAAGCGGATTCCTACCGGCCCGGCTCGACAAGCACCGGGGGAAATGCCAGTGTTAAGCCATGGTCGCGAACAAGCTGGAAGCACTGCGTACCCGGCTCCGCTCCTATGGCTCCTGCCTGGTGGCGTATTCCGGCGGCGTGGACTCCGCCTTCCTGGCGCGCGTGGCGCATGAAGTTCTCGGCGAAAAATTCCTGGCCGTCATTGCCGATTCGCCGAGTTTGCCGCGCCGCGAACTGGCGGAGGCGCTGGAGGTTGCAGAACAGTTCGCGTTTCCCGTGCGCGTGGTCGCCACGAAGGAATTTGAAAGCGAAAATTATACGGCCAATCCGGTCAACCGCTGTTATTTCTGCAAGCATGAATTGTTCAAGGCCTTGGTACCGATTGCGCGCGCGGAGCAGCTGGCGGTGATTGCCTATGGCGAGAACGCGAGCGACGCCGGCGACTTCCGCCCGGGCACCCGGGCGGCGGCGGAATTTCAGGTGCGTGCCCCGCTCAAGGAGGCGGGTTTGACCAAGGCGGAAATCCGCGAATGGTCGGCGCAATTGGGTCTGCCGACGGCGGACAAGCCGCAACTGGCCTGCCTGAGTTCGCGCGTGCCGCATGGCGAGCCGGTGACGCCGGAAAAGCTGCGAATGATTGAAGCGGCGGAAAATATTCTGCGCGATCTGGGCTTTCACGACGTGCGCGTCCGGCACCATGAATTGAGGAACGCTTCATCGAGTTTGGCCCGGATTGAACTGGGGCCGTCGGAAATCCTGCGTTTTCTGGAAGACGGTATTTCAGCCAAAGTCGCCGGAGCCTTGCGGGGAATCGGTTATGCGCACGTGACCCTGGATTTGGAGGGTTATCGCCGCGCCGGCGGACCCGTGAAACTTTTGGCCCGTAACGGTTTTAGATAGAGGAAGCTATGCCGCAATTTTCGTATCGAGCGCGCCGCCGCAGCGGCGAATTGGTCGAAGGCGTTCTGGACGTTGCCGACCGGGCGGCGGCCCTGGCGCAAGTCGAGCGGCTCGGGCTTTTCCCGGTCGCGGTGGATGCTTCCAAGGGAGGTCCGGTGGTGAGCGACAAACACGCGCGCGCGAAAGTGGATTTGACGCTATTTTTGCCGCCGACGTTGCGCGCGCATTTGCTGCAGCCGCGCAAGCCGAAGATGCAGGAGTTGGCGACCTTTACCCAGCAACTGGCGAATTTGCTGCAGGCGGGGATGCCGCTGGCGACCGCGCTCCACAGCATGACGTATCTGGAAACCAAGGGTATTCCGTCGGACGTGAGCCGCCAGCTCCGGCAGGAAGTGACCGAAGGCAGAAGTTTGTCCGACGCCATGGCCAAGCAGCCGCGGGTCT
>Ga0181537_10005167_pt1 | contig 10590 bp, 8 predicted proteins | sample PEATcosm2014_Bin_39_FD_119765 | JGI IMG/M metagenome (GOLD analysis project Ga0181537, IMG submission 119765) | Peatland microbial communities from MTU Mesocosm Facility, Houghton, MI, USA - PEATcosm2014_Bin23_10_metaG | ecosystem: Environmental > Terrestrial > Soil > Wetlands > Peat | place... | reverse complement strand
GACGGGAGCGCGCACCGCGCAAGGCTCACAGCTCCTCGTGTTCATTCGCGGCGGCGTGCTCACCTCGACGGCCACCGGCCGGGCGGTTCTGTGGCGCGACGGGCGCGTCGCGTGGCACGGGGCGAACGAGCAAGACGCCGGCAGCCAGAACTCAGGCGCCACGCCCATCATCCTCGAGTGGGTGACGATCAAGCCCGTGGCGCATCCGGCGGCGCCCGCGCCCGGCAGCCCGCCCAAGGGGTATCTCAACTACCCGAATATTCCGGGCGAGGATCTCCTCGAGAACGACGAGGTGATCGTGCAGCGCTTCACCGTCGCACCCGGTCAGTGGGAGGGCGTGCATGCGCATCATCCGGACATGCTCTATATCCATGTGCGTGGCGGACAGTGGGCGGCACGCAGCTATCACGAGGCGCAGCACTCGTACCCCGAGACCTCGCCAGACGGTGAAGTGGGCTGGATGGCGACGATTCCCTTGAGCGAGGGTCACGAGTCGGGCAACGTCGATCACCACCCGATCGACTTGCTGTGGGTCACGCTCAAGCAGCAGTGACCGGGGCAGCCTCGATGTCCGGGGCAGCCTCGATGGCGGGCGTCCCTCGCGTCGGGGGCTCGAGCGCCTCCGTGCGCCCTACGGCACCAAGGGCAGCTGCATGATCCACTTGAGGAGGACCTGAAGGTCCGTGTCGGGGACGTCCATCGGCGGCATGGCGAGGGGACCCCAGACGCCGGCGCTGCCGTTGTGGACGTGGATCGAGAGATATTCGAGGGCGTTCGGATCGCTCACATAGCGTCGCGCGATGTCCCTGAGGGCGGGGCCTGTGGCCGATTGGTCGAGCGCATGACAGGAGCTGCACCCGTATTGGGCCATGAGGTAACCACCATCCGCATAGCTCATCTGGGCGGCGTGCGCCGTGGTGGTGAGGAGTATGACGCCGAGGCCGAGGAGTGGCTTGTTATTCATGCAGGCCGTATCCGCAACGAGTTGAGCGAAAGTGTAGCACCCCTCCCTGAGTGAGCGCTGTCCTCGCCGCTCCTACACGCGGCTCCGTAGAGTGAATCCCTCGCGATGGGGGCTGCCGATATAATGCGGCTGCGGATCGGCGCGAACTTCAACGGATCCCCTCCCATGTCAGATGCCTACGTGCGAGCCGGCGAGATCGAGGTCGACCCGCGTCTTCACGAGTTCGTCTGCCGGGAGGTGTTGCCCGGCACGGGGCTCGACGCAGCGACATTCTGGGGAGGCTTCGCGACGCTCGTGGCGCGCTTCAGCCCGCGCAATGCCGCCCTCCTGCAACAGCGCAATGCGCTGCAGGCGCGCATCGACGACTGGCATCGCAGCCGCCCGGGCGTGCCTTTCGACGCCACCGCGTATCGCCAATTCCTGCTCGAAATCGGCTACCTCGTTCCCGACGGCGGCCCATTTACCATAACCACCACGAACGTCGATGCGGAGATTGCCGAGATCGCAGGACCGCAGCTGGTCGTGCCGGTGAACAATGCACGCTACGCGCTCAACGCCGCCAACGCCCGCTGGGGGAGTCTCTACGACGCGCTGTACGGGAGCGATGTGATCCCCGAGACGGGCGAAACCGCGCGCGGCACGCGCTACAACGCGAAGCGCGGCGAGGAGGTGGTGCGCTTCGTGCGTGAGCTGCTCGATCGGCACTTTCCGCTCGTCGCAGGCAGTCATCGCGAGGCGCTCGCTTATCGCATCGGCGCGCAGGGCCTCGAGGTGCTTTTGCCGCAAGGACCCGTCGCCTTGAGCGCTCCCGACGCACTGGCGGGTTTTCTCGGCGATCGGGGGAGTCCCACGCTCGTGTTGCTCGAGCGCCATGGCCTGCATCTCGAAATCCGTGTGGATCGCACCCATCCGATCGGTGCCGGGGACGCGGCCGGCGTGAGCGACGTAATCCTCGAGGCGGCGCTCACGACCATTCAGGACTGCGAGGATGCGGTGGCCGCGGTCAACGCAACCGAGAAGGTGCAGGTGTATCGCAACTGGCTGGGGCTCATGCGCGGCACGCTCGAGGCGACACTCGAGAAGGGCGCGCGCCCGATCACGCGGCGACTCGCGCCCGATCGGCACTACCGTACCCTCGCGGGCGGGGAGCTCACTCTGCCTGGACGCAGCCTCATGCTCGTGCGCAACGTAGGCTCTCACATGATGACCGACGCGGTGCGCCTGCGAGGTGAGCCGATTCCCGAGAGCTTTCTCGACGCCGCCATCACCACGCTCATTGCGCTTCACGATCTACGCCCACCGCAGTCCGGCCCCGGCGCGCCGCATGCCGGCCCCGGCGCGCCGGATTCCAGCCCGGGCGCGCCGCGCAACTCGCGCCGCGGCTCGATCTATATCGTGAAGCCCAAGATGCACGGCCCCGACGAGGTCCGCCTCGCCGATGAGCTGTTCGCCGCCGTCGAGGATCTTCTGGGATTGCCGCGCCTCACCGTGAAGATCGGCGTGATGGACGAGGAGCGGCGCACGAGCGTGAACCTCAGGGAATGCATCCGCGCGGTGCGCGAGCGCATCGTGTTCATCAACACGGGCTTTCTCGACCGCACGGGCGATGAGATCCACACCTCGATGCAGGCGGGTGCGGTGCCGCCCAAGGGCGAGCTGCGCAAGGCGCGCTGGCTCGACGCCTACGAGCGCTCGAACGTCGCCGTGGGACTCGCCTGCGGCTTGGCGGGACGCGCCCAGATCGGCAAAGGCATGTGGGCGATGCCGGATCGCATGGCCGAAATGCTTGCGACCAAGGGCGCGCAGCTGCGGGCGGGCGCCAATACCGCATGGGTGCCCTCGCCCACCGCAGCGACGCTCCATGCGCTGCATTACCTGGAGGTCGACGTGCCTGCCGTGCAGGCCGAGCTGGCACGCCGTCCGGAAAGCTACCTCGCCGAGATGCTCGAGCCCGCGCTTCTCTCCGAGCCGCACCTGGCGCCGGCCGCTGTCGAGGCCGAGCTCGATCTGAATGCGCAGAGCATCCTGGGATACGTGGTGCGCTGGATTGAATTCGGCATCGGCTGCTCGAAGGTGCCCGATACGCACAACGTCGCGCTCATGGAGGATCGGGCAACGCTGCGCATCTCGAGCCAGCTGCTTGCGAACTGGCTGCGCTGGGGACTGTGCAGTGCCGCCCAAGTGCGCAACGCTCTCGAGCGCATGGCGCGCGTGGTCGATGAGCAAAATGCGGCCGACCCGGCCTACCGCCCGATGAGCGGGAATTTTGATCGCAGCCTCGCCTTCAAGGCCGCCTGTGATCTCATCTTCGAGGGTACCGTTCAGCCGAACGGCTACACCGAGTCGATCCTCACGGCACGGCGGCGCGAGAGCATCGCCGCGAACCCCGGCTCCTGAGTCACTCGGGCAGCGAGGTCTGCCAGTCCTCTATCTGCCGCGATGCTTCATCGTCGCCCATTCCATAGGCGTCTTTCAGCTGGTGAGCGAGCACTTCCCTGCGCACCGCCTTGCCTTCCAGCGCGCTCAGATGTTGGTCGGTCAATTTCTCCCAGCGTCGCCGCACACTCAAGCGCAGCTCCGGCCAATTGCTCTGCACTCGATCCCAGTTCATCTTCGCTCTCCTTGGCTCGCGTGCGCGCCACCTTGACGTTGATGGGCCGAACTTAACAGATGGGTGAGGGATTCACCTAGCACTTCGAGCACTGTCCAAGCTCGCCCGCCGGCGCGCGCTTTTATCGGTCTGATCCTACAGCCATTGAGGAAATTGCCATCTGATCGGGGAGCGTTTTGCGTGTACGCTGGGGGTGATATGTCGGGAAAACGGTAGCCGTGGAGCAAGCCCGGGAGAGCGTGCGTGGAGCGTGAACTCACCGTCGCCGACCCGTCCACCCCCGCAGCGGCCGTGGCCAGCGACCCGTTCGCGGTCGCACTGGAGAGCGTGACCGACGGGGTGATCGTGCTCGATGCGCAGGGCCGCATCAAATACTTCAATCCCTCGGCGGAGGCGATCACCGGGCAAACGGCCGCGGAGATGCTCGGCAAGTCGCTCACCCGCGCGCTCTCGATCGTGCACGATGACACCGGCCTGCCCATCGAGAGCCCGTTCAACACCGTGCGCCAGAGCGGCGAGCGGGTGCGCTTCTCCTTCAACACCGCCATCGTCACCCGCAGCGGCACACAGGTGCCGGTCGAGTGCAGCGCGACGCCGGTGCGCGATGCGGGGCAGCGCTTCGAGGGCGCCGTGGTGGTGTTTCGCGACGTGCGCCGCCGGCGTGCCGCGGAGCGCGCCTTGCAGAGCAGTGAAGAGTCCCGGGTGGAGAATGCGGACGCGCTCTTCGAGGAGAAGGAGCGCGCGCAGGTCACGCTCAACTCGATCGGCGATGCCGTGGTCAGCACGAATTTCTGGGGTCGGGTGACCTATCTCAACGTCGTGGCCGAACGCATGACGGGCTGGTCACAGACCGAGGCGTCGGGTCGTGCGATCGACGATGTGTTCAGGCTCATCGACGCCTCCAAGCGGACGCAGATCCCGACCCCGACCGTGCGCGCCATCATCGAGGATACGACCATCGGTCTGGGCGGCGATACCATGCTGATCCGCCGCGATGGGCTCGAGGTTGCAGTCGAAACCTCGGCCGCGCCGATTCATGACCGCCAGGGCGGCGTCATCGGCTCGGTCATGGTCGCGCACGACGTGACGATCGCGCGTGAGCTCTCGCACAAGCTCGCGCGGCTCGCGCTGCACGACAGCCTCACGGACGTGCCCAATCGCACGCTCCTCAACGATCGGCTCGATCAGGCCATGATGCGCGCCCAGCGCGGCGGCCACTCCGTCGCCCTGCTCTACGTCGACCTCGACCGTTTCAAGCACATCAACGACTCGCTGGGTCACGCGGTCGGTGATGAGCTGCTGAGATCGGTGGCACGGCGCCTCTTGGGCTGCGTGCGCAGCTCCGATACCGTCAGCCGTCAGGGGGGCGATGAATTCCTGATCCTGCTCGAGGAGATCGCCCAGCCGCACGATGCGGCCGTGTGCGCCGAGAAGATCATCGGCGCGCTCGGCGCGGCGCACCGCATCGGCGAGCACGACCTGCACGTCACGGCGAGCGTCGGCATAGCGACCTTTCCGGGCGATGCGCACGATTCCGGCACGCTGCTGCGGAACGCCGATTTTGCGATGTACCAGGCGAAGTACACCGGCCGCAACACGTATCAGTTCTTCAAGCCGGAGATGAATGCCAACGCGATCGAGCGCCAGTCGGTCGAGATGGAGTTACGGCAGGCGATCGAGAGGCAGGAGTTCGTCCTGCACTATCAGCCCAAGGTGAATCTCGTCAGCGGCGCCATCGTCGGCGTCGAGGCGCTCATCCGCTGGCACCGGCCGATGCGCGGCATCGTGCCGCCCGCGCAGTTCATTCCGATCGCGGAAGAATCGGGTCTCATATTGCCGATCGGGCGCTGGGCGCTCGAGAAGGCCTGTCGCCAGGCGCGTGCCTGGCAGGAGGGCGGTCAGGGGCCGATATCCGTGGCGATCAACGTCTCGGCGGTCGAGCTGCGGGCCAAGGATTTTCTTGCAAACGTGCGCCAGATCCTCAACAGCTCGCGTCTCGAGCCGCGCTTCCTCGAGATCGAGCTTACCGAGACGTTCATGATGCAGGACTGGAAATCGACCGCCGAGGTGCTGAAGGCGCTCAAATCCCTGGGCGTGCGCATCGCGCTCGATGATTTCGGCACCGGCTATTCGAGTTTGAGCTACATGAAGCGCTTCCCGATCGACGCGCTGAAGATCGATCAGTCCTTCGTGCGCGACATGACCACCGATACGGACGATGCGAGCATCGTGAGCGCGGTGATCGACATGGGACGGAGCCTGCACATGCGGGTGGTCGCCGAGGGGATCCAGACCCACAATCAGCTTCTGTTTCTGCAGGATCGACAGTGCCCGGAGGGCCAGGGCTTTTTCTTCGGCCCGCCCGTCCCCGCCTCGCAGCTCACCGAGTTCCTCAACCGGCGCGGCACCGAACGCTCGCTCTCCGACTGGGTGCAGGCACGCAGCGCCGGCGGTTAGGGCCTGATGCTCAGAGCGTCGGCGCGAGTGCCTTGAGGTACGCGGCGAAGTCCGCGCCGAGACTCGGATGCTTGAGCGCAAACTCGACGGTCGCCTGCAGATAGCCGAGCTTGCTGCCGCAATCGTAGCGCTTTCCCTCGAACTCGAAGGCATACACCGCCTCGCGTTGCACCAATCGCGCGATGCCGTCGGTGAGCTGGATCTCGCCGCCCGCGCCGGCGCCGATCCGGGCGAGGTCCTCGAACAGGGTGGCGGTGAGCAGGTAGCGCCCGACCACCGCGAGCGTCGACTGCGCCTTGTCGGGCTTCGGCTTCTCGACGATATGCGAGATCTTGCCGACGCGGTTCTCGATGGGCTCCTCGAGGGTGACGATTCCGTATTTGTCGGTGTCCTCCCGCGGCACGTCCTGCACGCCGATCACGCTCGCGCCGTGCGTGCCGAACACATCCACCATCTGCTTCAGGCACGAGACCGGCGCATCGATGAGATCGTCGGCGAGATGCACCATGAAGGGCGCATTGCCCACGACCGGGCGGGCGCAGAGGACGGCGTGCCCCAACCCCAGGGGCGCGGGTTGACGGATGTAAACGCAGGACGCCCAGCTCGGCAAGATGCTGTGCAGCGCCTCGAGGAGCTCCTGCTTGCCTTGTGCCTGCAACACTTCCTCGAGCTCGGGATCGCTGTCGAAGTGATCCTCGATGGCGCGCTTCGAGCTGCCGGTGATGAACACGAGCGTGTCGGCGCCGGCGGAGAGCGCCTCATCCACGGCGTACTGGATGAGGGGCTTGTCGACGATCGGCAGCATCTCCTTGGGGCTTGCCTTGGTCACCGGGAGAAAGCGAGTGCCGCGGCCCGCGACGGGGAAGACACAATTCTTGACGACCGGGGCCATGCGGAAATGATAGCGGATTTTCAGCGCAGTTTTACGATGGCGTACGGCTCGAAACTGTCCCAGCACTGGCACGCCGGGCAGTGCCAGTAAAAGCCGCGGCCCGAGAAGCCGCATTCGCCGCAGCGGTATTTCTCGGCATGCGCGAGCAGCGCGCCGATTTCCGGCGCGATGCGTTCGACTTGGCCCGACGCTGCGCACCAGAAAGCGTTGAGCGCCGGGTCCTTGAGGAACACGGTCTCGATCGGCTCGCGCAATGCCGGTGCGGTTGCAAGATCGGCCATGATGGCGGCGAACACCAGGCGTTTCAGATCGCCGACCTCGCGCGTGCGCGCCTGCCGCACGAGCTCCTCGAGCATCGCCTCACGCTCGCCGACGCCGACCAGCGCGAGCAGATGCGGCAGCTCCTCCTGCAGCAGCTTGGGCGATGCATCGAGTGCATGCCTGACGAGGCGCACCGCGAGCTCGCGGTTCCCCTGCCGCTCGGCGATCTGCGCACGCAACAGCGTCGCGCGCGGCATCGGCTCGATCTCGCCGCGCGCCTCGCGCAGCAGCCGGCGCGCGAGATCGATCTCGCCCCGCTCCATCGCAAGCGATGCGATTTCGCAGCGGTAATGCGCGGCAACCAGCCGCGGCGGCGCCGCGCCGATGCCCTCGAGCCGCCGATAAACCTCGAGCGCCTGCGCCCACTCGTGCTGACGCTCGTACACGCCGCGCAGCGCATCGAGCGCACTCGCGCGCAGCCGCGACACTTCCGCGACCTCGGTGAGCAGCCCTTCCGCGCGATCGAGCAGACCCGCGCGCAGGTAGTCCTGCGCGAGGGCGAGCAGCGCCTGCTCGCGATGCTCGCGCGCGAGGCCCTCGCGTGCGAGCAGATTCTGATGGATCCTGATGGCGCGTTCGACTTCGCCCCGCCGCCGGTACAACGAGCCGAGCGCGAAATGCGTCTCGATCGTGTCGGCGTTCGCCTCCATCAGACGCAGGAACAGGTCGAGCGCCCGATCGGGTTGCTCGGTGACGAGATAATCGAGTCCGGTGAGATAATCGGGATGGAGCCTGCCGAAGGGCAGCGGCCAGCGCTTGCCCCAGCCGAAGTGGCCGGCGAGTATGCCGACGACGAGCGCCGCCAGAACGAGCGCGAGAGTCAAAAGTGAGAGGCCGGGCATCAAGGGGGGATACTAAGCGCCCCGCCCCGGCGGCGCTGCCCTAGTCGCGGATCGGTTGATCTGCACCGTCGTTGACGCGCTCGCGCAGATCCTTGCCCGGCTTGAAATGAGGAACGTGCTTGCCGGCAAGCGCCACCGCCTCGCCCGTCTTGGGATTGCGGCCCTGCCGCGGCGGGCGGAAATGCAGCGAGAAGCTGCCGAAACCGCGTATCTCGATGCGCTCGCCCGTGGCGAGCGCATCGCTCATGATTTCCAGCAGCTGCTTGACGGCGAGCTCCACGTCCTTCGCCGGCAAGTGCTTTTGTTTGGCCGAAATGATCTCGATCAGTTCCGATTTGGTCATCATCGATCCCAAGGACATCACTCGAGATTGGGAGCTTTCGAGCGGCGGCGGTCGTTCGCGACCGCCGCCGATGAATTGTTCTAGTCCTGGCCGGAAATCTGCTCTTTCAGGAGATCTCCCAAGCTCGTACCGGTCGGCGCATCCGTTCGGTAGTTCTGCATGGCTTCCTGCTCCTCATGGATATCCTTTGCCTTGATGGAGAGCGAGATGCTGCGTCCCTTGCGATCGACGCCGGTGAACTTGGCCTCGACCTCTTCGCCGACCTTGAGCAGCAGGCGCGCGTCCTCGACGCGATCGCGTGACAGCTCCGAGGCACGCAGCTGCCCATCGACACCACCGCCGAGATCGATGACGGCGCCCTTGGCATCGACCTCGCGCACCACGCCGCGCACGACGCTGCCCTTCGGATGCTCGGCGATGTAGGTCGAGAACGGATCCTTCGCGAGTTGCTTGACCCCCAAGCTGATGCGCTCACGCTCCGGATCGATCGACAGCACCATGGCGTCGACCTGCTGGCCCTTCTGGTAGCTGCGCACCGCCTCCTCGCCCGGCATATCCCAGGAGATGTCGGAGAGGTGCACCAGGCCGTCGATGCCACCCGCGAGACCGATGAAGATGCCGAAGTCCGTGATCGACTTGATCTGCCCGCTCACCTTGTCGCCGCGGTTGTAGTTCTCGGCGAATTCCTTCCAGGGGTTGGTCTTGCACTGCTTGATGCCGAGACTGATGCGCCGACGCTCCTCGTCGATGTCGAGCACCATGACCTCGACTTCCTGGCCGACGTGCACGACCTTCGCCGGATTCACGTTCTTGTTGGTCCAGTCCATCTCGCTGACGTGCACCAGGCCCTCGACCCCCTCCTCGATCTCGACGAAACAGCCGTAGTCGGCGATGTTCGTGACCTTGCCGAAGAGGCGGGTATTCGCCGGGTAGCGGCGTGCGATGTTCTGCCAGGGATCTGCGCCCAGCTGCTTCAAGCCGAGCGACACCCGCTGGCGCTCGCGATCGAATTTGAGGATTCGAACGTCGATCTCCTCGCCGACCTTCACGACCTCGGAGGGGTGCTTCACCCGCTTCCAAGCCATGTCGGTGATGTGCAGCAGGCCGTCGATGCCGCCCAGGTCGACGAACGCGCCGTAGTCGGTGAGGTTCTTGACGACGCCCCGGACCGCGGCGCCTTCCTGCAGGTTGTCGAGGAGTGCGGAGCGCTCGGCGCTGTACTCCTGCTCGACGACCGCGCGCCGCGAAACCACGACGTTATTGCGCTTCTGATCGAGCTTGATCACCTTGAATTCGAGCGGCTTGTTCTCGAGATACGAGGGGTCGCGCACCGGGCGCACGTCCACCAGCGATCCGGGCAGGAATGCCCGCACATTATCGATCTCGACGGTGAAACCACCCTTCACCCGGCCGGTGATGATGCCGGTGACCACTTCCTGTTTATCGAAGGCGGTCTCGAGCCGGGTCCAGGTGCGGGCTCGCTTCGCCTTCTCGCGCGACAGACGCGTCTCGCCGGAGCCGTCCTCGACGCTATCGAGCGCCACCTCGACGGTCTCACCGACGGCAACCTCGATCTCACCCTTCTCGTTCTTGAACTGATCGGAAGGAATGACCGCCTCGGACTTCAGCCCGACATTGACGATCACGTAATCCTGGCCGACCTCGACGATCAGCCCATTCAAAATCGTGCCAGGTCGAATGCGCTGGCTCGCAATGCTTTGTTCAAACAGTTCCGCAAAACTTTCGGTCATGTGTCGCCTGTGCGCCCTGGCACGAATCCCGTGTGCGGCAGGGGTTGTTACAATAACGACGATCGGTCCTTGATCGCCGCAAATCCAAGCCTCGAACTCAAGTCCTAATCCGCCATCGGCTGCAAACGGGCGCGCGCAAGATCCAGCACCCGTCCCACCACCGCCTCGATCGAGAGCCCGGTCGTATCCAGGAGGACCGCCTCGGCACTCGCGACGAGCGGCGAGGTGGCGCGGGACATATCGCGCCGGTCGCGCTCCGCTATCTCCAGCGAAAGGGCGGCAAGGTTAGCAGCAACCCCCTTTTCTTTCAACTGCTTATGGCGCCTTTGGGCGCGCTCTTCGGCGCTTGCCGTGAGAAATATCTTGAGGCCGGCGTGCGGAAATACAACGGTTCCCATATCGCGGCCGT
>Ga0181537_10005166_pt1 | contig 10591 bp, 7 predicted proteins | sample PEATcosm2014_Bin_39_FD_119765 | JGI IMG/M metagenome (GOLD analysis project Ga0181537, IMG submission 119765) | Peatland microbial communities from MTU Mesocosm Facility, Houghton, MI, USA - PEATcosm2014_Bin23_10_metaG | ecosystem: Environmental > Terrestrial > Soil > Wetlands > Peat | place... | reverse complement strand
TCGCGAGCACCACGGCGAGGCCTCCGAACACCGTCAGGAGCACCGCGGGCGTGCGCCTCGGCTGGGCCGCGTCGGTCATCCGCTGGTCCATCGTCAGCACGTCGAACACCGGCTGCACGGGGTCGACCGAATGGACCGCCTGCCGCACCGCCGACGACAGCGCTGCGGGGTTGCCATCCGTCCGCGCCACGAGCACGAGCCCCGGCGTGGGCTGCTGGGCCGCCGGGAAATAGATCATCTCCTTGTCTGAGGGCACGTCCAAGCCACGGTTCTTCACCGCCGCGACGACCCCGACGACGAGGCAGGGCTTCGCCGGGTCGCCGTTCACGATGCGCTTGCCGATGGGGTCCTGGCCCTTCCAGTAGCGCTCGACGAGCACCCGGTCGACGACGGCGACCGGCTGGGATTTAGCGGTGTCCGTGGCCTCGAACCAGCGGCCCTGAAGGAGGGTGAGGCCGATGGCCTTCAAGTAGCCCGGGTCGGCGCTGTTCATGAACGAGTGCGGCTGCGCCGCGCCGGCCGGCACCACGATGTCCGGGCTCGAGTAGGACGCCGAGCCGCCGGTCTGCGAGAAGGGCAGGAAGTCGGTGAGCCCCGCGGCGCGGACCCCCGGCGTCGCTGCGAGCCGGGCGACGACGGCCTCGTCGAAGGCGGTGATCTTCGCAGGCGAGTCGTATTTCTCCGTGGGGAGGGCCACCTGGACCGCGATCACGCCCCCGGGCACGAAGCCCGGGCTCACCTCCTGCATGCGGACGAGGCTCTTGATGAGGAGGCCGGCCGTCGCCACCAGCATGACCGCGAGAGCGACCTCCATGACGACGAGCGAGGCGCGCAGGCGCTGGGTGCGCCGGCCGGGCGTGCCGCGTCCGCCCGCCTCCTTGAGCGAGGCCGACGTGTTGGAGCCCGACGCGGACCAGGCGGGCAGCGTCCCGAAGGCGAGGCCGGTCACGACGGCGCAGATGAGCGTGAAGGCGAGGACCGACGGATCGAGGTGCACCTCGGCGCCCCGGGGGAGCGAGGAGAGCCCCATCGCCTGCAGGCCGTTGATGCTCCAGACCGCCACGAGGAGCCCGAGGAGGCCGCCGACGACGAAGAGCACCAGGCATTCGGTCAAGAGCAGGCGCGCGAGCCGGGCGCGGGTCGCGCCGAGCGCCGTGCGGATCGCGAGTTCCTTCTCCCGGCCCACCGAGCGGGCGAGAAGGAGCCCCGCGACGTTCGCGCAGCCGATGAGGAGCGCCGCCGCGACCCCCGCCTGGACCAGCCAGAGCATGTTTCGGACGTTGGAGACGTTCTGGTCAAGGTAGCCCTGCACGTGGCCGTCGAAGCCGCTCGTCTTCCAGAAGTCTCGGCCCGCGGGAAGACGCGCCTCATTCTGGGCCTCGATCAGGTCCAGTCCGCGCTGCACGGACGCCAGGGTCACGCCTGGGGCCAGCCGGGCGATCGACGTGGAGTATTCCTGGCCGCGCTGGCTGTCGGCCATCTGCTCGGGGGTGAAGGAGAAGGGTATCCAGGCCTGCACCTTCGTGCTCGGGAAATAGAAGTCCGCGGGCATCACACCGATGACGGTGACCGGGTTCCCGTTCACCCTCACGATGCGCCCCACGATCGACGGGTCCGCCCCGAAATGATTCTTCCAGAGTGCATGGCTGAGCACGATGGTCGCCGGGGCGCCGGGCTTTGCATCAGCTTCGGAGAACACCCGCCCCATGAGCGGCGCCGACTTGAGGGTCGAGAAGAGGGAGGGCGTCGCCTTTATCGCTGGGTACATCTCGGGCTCCGCATCCTCCGTCAGGTTGAGGCTCGCCCCCGTGTACATCGCGCTGTCCTCGATCCCGGGGACGGTGCGCCGGTCGAGGTAGTCGGGGATCGACACCCCCGCGTTGGGCAGCCCCATCAGCGGATAGGTGTTGTAGATATAGACGAGCCTCTCGGACGCGGGCCACGGGTAGGGCTTCAGCAGGATTGCGTGGATCACGCTGAAGACGGCGCTGTTGGCCCCGATGCACAGGGCGAGCGTCAGGACCGCGACGGTGGTGAAGCCCGGGGCCTTCGCGAGCTGGCGCAGCGCCTGGCGGACGTCATTCATACCTAGTTGAGCTTGATCCGGTCATGGGAGTCCCACTGCGACATGTCCGAGAGGATCACCCGGTCGCCGGGCTCGAGGCCCTTCACGATCTCGATCGAGCTCACCGAGCTGCGGCCGAGGTCCACCTGGGTGCGGTTGGCGTAGACCCCGTCGGCCTCTAGCTTGAAGATGTTCGCGGACTGGTGCTCCTGGCCGAAGGCGGGCCGCCCGACGTAGACGACGTCGTCCAGGTGCTCGAGCTCGACGACCCCGTCGACGGAAAGGTCGGGCCGGGCGCCCTTGGGAAGCTCGCCGGTGAGGAAGATCTCGACCGTGACCGTGCCGTTCTGCACGGAGGGGGCGACGCGCGACACCCTGCCCTTGGCGATGCCGTTGCGCGTGTCGACGTCCGCGCTCTGGCCGATCTGCACGTCCTTGGCCTGGGTCTCGGCCACCTCGATCTCGGCCTTCAGGCGCGTGGGGTCAGCCACCCGGGCGAGGTTCGTCCCGGGCTGTACCTGGGCGCCCACCTCGACGGGGACGACCTGGAGGATCCCGGTCATGCCCGCGCGCACATTGAGCGCATCGGCCTCGGCGAGCTTGAGCTTCGCCTGGGCCCGGAGGCGGTCCACCTCGGCCTCCTTGACCGCCAGCTGAGGCTCGACGGAGTCCTTCGAGAAGAGGTACCTCTTCTGCGAGATCACGTTCAGCTCGTCGGCCTGCTCGGCCGTGACCTTCGACTTGCGCAGGTCGAGCTCCGAGACGAGTCCGTCCTTGTAGAGCTGCTCGTTCACCTCCGCCTGCATCTTGCTCTCCTCGAAGTTGGCCTTGGAGCTGGCCGCGTCGGACTCCGCCTGGAGCACGTCGCGCTGCACGGAGACCTTGAGGTTCACGAGCTCGGCCTCGCCCGCCTTGAGCTGGGACTCGGTGTCCGCCGCGGCCTGCGTCACGTCGGGGTTGTTGAGGACAAGGATGACGCTGTCCGGCTCCACCGTCGCGCCGGGCAGGAGCAGGATCCGGTCGACGCGGCCCTGGGTCCTTGCGGCGATCCAGCGGATGTCGACGGGGACGAGCGTCCCGGCGCCGCGCACGTTGCGCGTCATCGGTCCGCGCTTGACCGTGTCCACCCAGACGAGGCTCTTGTCGACCGTGGGGACCGCGGGCTTGAGCCGCGCGAGGAGCACCGTGATCCCGATCAGCGCGACCGCGCCGCAGCCCCCGAGGATGAGTCGCTTCCTGAGCTTAGCCTTGGCCTGTGACGGTCGCTGGATGTCCATGGATCTGGGGTTCCTGTTTGCACGCGCTGTGCCAGCTTCTCGGGTGATTTATAAGCTATTACAGGCTAGTAGTTAAAGACTTTTATCATCGACGGCAAAAGGGGATGTTTTCGCCGGTTGCGGGAAACAACCGTCCCAAAAGCGGGAAAGGCTCTCTTGTTGGGCTGCATGAGAGGGCCGGCCGGCTTCCCCCTTCAGGATTTCGAAAGGGGGAGCCTCATGATGGCGATGCACCCCGAGCGGTCGTCGCGGTTGTACAGCGCAAGCGATCCGCCGTGGTTCTCGGCGATCTGCTGGCAGAGCACGAGGCCGATGCCCGAGCCCTCGGGCTTCGTCGTGAAGAAAGGCACGAAGAGGTTCGCCGTCTCCCCGATCCCCGCGCCGTTGTCCTCGACCCAGATCTCGACGCTCCCGCGCGAGATCCTCCACGAGATCCGCACGGTCGCCGCGCGCTGGTCGAGCGACGCCTCGACGGCGTTCTTGACCAGGTTGATGATCGCGTGCTCAAGCTGCGACTCGTCGGCCTCGAGCCGCACCGGCGGACCGGGCTGCACCTCGACCGCGAGGCGCCGCTCGAGCGCCGCCGCGCGCCGGAGCAGCGCCTGGAGGTCGAGGCTCGCCGCCTGGGGCGGGGGCAGCTTCGCGAGCCGGGTGTAGCCCTGCAGGAAGCGCTCGAGGCTCTCCGAGCGCGACGTGATGATCCCGAGGCCCGAGCGCATGTCCTCCTCCCAGTCCGCGGACCGGGGGGTGCGCTCCATCGCGGTGCCGAGCGTCGCGGCGATCGACTTGATCGGGGCGAGGGAATTGTTCAGCTCGTGGCCGAGCACGCGCACAAGGCGCTGCCACGAGCGCAGCTGCTCCTCGCGCAGCGGCCGGCTCAGGTCGCCGAACACGACCAGCTGGTGCGGGCGCCCGTCCTGGCGGAAGGGCGTGCGGCGCATGTTCCAGCGCCCGTAGGCGCGCGGGAGCGCGGCCGGACCCAGGATCCGGTTGGGCTCGCCCTCAAGGCAGTCGGCGAGGCCGATCGCGGCGGCCTCGCGCCCGATCAGCCGCTCGGCGGGCTGGCCGAGGAGCGACTGGCCGGCGGGATTCACGAGCCGCAGGATCCGGTCCGCGTCGAAGGCGAAGATGGCGACGTCGATCTCCTTCATCGCCGCCGCGAGGAGCGCGGTCGCCTCGAGCGCACCCCGCCGCTGGGTCTGCAGGATGTCGCCCAGGCCGTTGATCTCGGCGAGGACGTCGCCCAGGGGATCGTCGCGCCTTGCGCCGCGGGCCCGGAACGAGAAATCCCCCTCGCGCAGCGCGAGGAGCAGGTTCGCCATCGTCTGGAGCGGCCGGATGACGCGCTGCTGGGCCGCCGCCGCGAACCCGAGCCAGCACCCGACGACGACGAGCGTCACGGTGCCCCGCACCTCCGGCGGGTGGCTCCCGCCCCAGGCCCAGGCGAGCGCGATCACGACCGCCGGCAGGCCCCCGACCAGGCAGTAGAGGAAAACGGCCCGCTCGTGCGAAATACTCCTGGACCGTTTGGCCATGGGGTGACCTTGGCCTCTCCCGGGCAAAAGCTACAGTCCGTATTTCTCGAGGCGGCGGTAGAAGGCGCTGCGGCTGAGCCCCAGCACCTCGGCCGCCTTGCGGGCGTTCCCGTCGCACCGGGCCAGGGTCTTCTTGATCAGGTAGGCCTCGACCTCCTCCAGGCTCATGTCGTCCAGGCGCGGGATGGCGGCCGAGGCGTTGAGGGCCAGGTCCCCCGCCCGGACCACGCGGCCCTGGGCCATCAGGACGGCCCGCTCGATCGCGTGGTTCAGCTCCCGGACGTTTCCCGGCCACCCGTGGGCGCGCATCGCCTGGGCCGCCTCGTCGTCGAAGCCCGTGATCGCCTTGCGGTAGCGCTCCACGTGCTGCCTGAGGAAGTGCTGGGCGAGGAGGTCGATGTCCTCCCGGCGCTCCCGCAGCGGGGGCAGGTGGATCTGGATCGTGTTCAGGCGGAAGAGGAGGTCCTGGCGGAATCGCCCCGAGGCCACCTCGGCCGCGAGGTCCGAGTTGGTCGCCGAGATGAGGCGCACGTTCGCCCGGATCGTCCGCGACGAGCCCACCCGCTCGAATTCGCCGCGCTCGAGGGCCCGCAGGATCTTGGACTGCTGCGCCCCGGGGATGTTGCCGATCTCGTCCATGAAGAGGGTGCCGCCCTCCGCGAGCTCGAATCGCCCCGCGCGGTCGCCCTTCGCGTCCGTGAACGCCCCGCGCACGTGGCCGAAGAGCTCGCTCTCGAAGACGCCCTCCGGGAGCCCGCCCATGTTGACCGAGATGAAGGGGTGGGGGGCGCGCTTGGAGACCGCGTGGATCGCCTGCGCGACCAGGCCCTTGCCTGTCCCGTTCTCGCCGGTGATGAGGACGTTGGCGTCCGACGGGCCGACCCGCGCGATCAGGTCCAGGATCGGGCGCATCGCGGCCGACTGCGCGATCAGCGCGGGGCCCTGCTTGCCCCGCAGGAGCTGGTTCTCCTGCTCAAGCCGGCGGTAGGCGCGCACCGCGCCGCCGAGCTCGATCTGGCTGCGCACGATCGCGAGGAGGCGCATGTTCTCCCACGGCTTCGCGACGAAGTCCTTGGCGCCGCGGCGCATCGCCTCGACCGCGAGCTCCACGTTGGCCCAGGCCGTCATGATGACGACCGGCAGCGTCGGGTCTATCGCGAGGAGGCGGGTGAGAAGGTCCAGGCCCTCCCTGCCGCTCGTCGTGTCCCGGGCGTAGTTGAGGTCGATGAGCGCGAGCGAATAATCCCGCGCCTCGACCGCCTTTACGGCCGCGGCCGGCGACTTGACCGCCTCGGTCTGGTAGCCCTCGTTCTTGAGGAGCAGGCGCAGCGCCTCGATGATGTCGGCGTGGTCGTCGGCGATCAGGATGCGGTGGGGCGGCGTTCCGGACATGGCGGGGTCGGGGAGCGGTGCAGGTCAGTCGTCCGAGAGCTTGATGTCGTGGCGCTCGAGCGTCGTGCCGAGCGTCTGGTCGTAGACCGCGACGGCCTGGCGCTGGCTTGCCAGCGCGGTCGCGACGGCGCTCTGCGCCGAGGAGACGGCCTCCTGCTGCTGGATGACCTCGAGCGTCGTGCTGGTGCCGGCAAGGCGCTTCTTCTCCTGGGCGTCCAGCGCCTTCAGGGCGAGGTCGTACGCGATCTGGTCCACGGCGACCCGCTTGCGGGTGGTCTCGATCTGGCCGGCCGCCGTCGCGACCGCGACGGCGATGTCCGCCTCGCGCCGCCTCAGGTCCTCGTCGGCCTGCTCGCGCGTGAGGCGGGCGGCGCGCAGGGTGCCGCGGCCCGTCGCGAGCGTGAGGGGGATCGTCACCTCGAGCCCCGCCGAATACGAGGGATTGTCGTGGTTGTCGACCATCTGTCGGCTGGCCGAGAGCGTGGAGCCGTAGCCGTTGTAGCCGTAGCCGCCGACGAAGTTCACCTGGGGCAGGAGCGCGTTCCTGGCCGCGGCCTCCATCACCCGGTCCTTGACGATCCCGAGGCGCGCCTGCTGGTAGTCCGGGCGGAGCTCGAGGGCCTTGGCGAGGTCGGCCTTCAGGTTCACGGTGACGTCGGGGACGGCGGGCGGCACGAGGGCGAAGAGCGGCTCGTCCTCGTGGAAGACCTCCTCGCCGATCAGCTCCCTGAGGGAATTCTGGGAATCCCGCACGCCACGCTCCGCGATGAGGATCGGCTCCTCGTAGAGCGCGACATAGGCGCGGGCCGCGATGACGTCGCTCTGCGAGATGTCGCCGACCTTGTACTTCTTCTCGTTTCCGGCGAGGAGCGTCGTCGCCAGGTCGCGCGAGCGGCGGGCGGCGTCCAGCTGGTCGTGGGCGAGCAGCAGGTTGCTGTAGGCGACGATCACGTTCGTGACGGTCGTGATGGCGGAGCCCCGGTAGGCCCAGTCGGAGATGCCGCGGTTGGCCTTGGCGATCCGCACCTGCTGGAGGTTCGCGTCGAACCCGAAGCCCTGGAGGAGCGGCTGCGTGACCTGGAATCCGCCGAACGTCATGTAGTCCGACGAGTACCCGTAGAAGGAGAAGCGCTCGTTCTCGGAGCTCTCGTAGACCTGGTACTTCGTGCCGATCGGGGTGAGGCCCTCGATGCCGACGGCGTAGTTGTCGATGCGGTAGTCGTACAGCGGGATGAGGCCCACGCCGATGAGGCCGGTGTTCGCCTGGGCGGGCGTGTCGGATCCGCTCCGGTTGCCGTAGAGGGACGGCTCGAACTGCCCGCGGGCGGCGAGCAGGTTGGCCCTCGAGATCCCCTTGCCGAACGATGAGACGATCAGGTTCTTGTTGTGCTGGAGCGCGAGGCGTATCGCGTCGTCCTGCGTGAGCGTCGGGACGGCGTCCTGCGCGCGCGACAAAGGCGCGGTGGCGAGCGCCGCCGCAGCAAGGAGGAGGGGTAGGATTCGGCGCATGGCTACTTCAGGAGGAGCCCGTCGGCCAGCCGCAGCACCCGGTTGCCGTAGGCGGCGTTCCCCTCGGAATGCGTCACCTGGACGATCGTCACGCCGTCCGAGGCGTTCAGGCGCTTGAAGAGTTCCATGATCTCGCGGCCCTGGTCGGAGTGGAGGTTGCCCGTGGGCTCGTCGGCCAGGATGAGCCGGGGCCTGGCGACGAGGGCGCGGGCGACCGCGACCAGCTGCTGCTGTCCCCCGGAAAGCTGCGACGGGTAGAGGTCCTTCTTGCCCACGATGTGGAACCGGTCGAGCGCGTCGCAGACGATCGTCTGGCGCTCGGCCTTCGGCACGTCCCGGTAGGAGAGGGGGATCTCGAGGTTCTCGTAGACCGTCAGGTCGTCCAGCAGGTGGTAGCTCTGGAAGACGAAGCCGATGTTCTTCTTCTGCAGCTCGAGGCGCTGCTTGTTGTTCAGGGCATGGACGTTTGTCGTGTCGAAGCGGAATTCCCCCGTCCACGCGGAATCATGGAGGCCGAGGATGTTCAGGAGGGTCGACTTGCCCGAGCCGGACGGGCCCATGATCGAGACGAAGTCCCCCTCGGCGATCTCCAGGCTGATGTTCCTGAGCGCGTAGAAGGGGCCGCCCTTCAGGGGGTAGACGCGGTCGATGCTCTTGAGCTGGATCATGTGGGCTTCCCTTCGCATGTGCTGTGCCAGCCGATATGAAATGACATAAAATATTACGCTATAACGCTATAAGAAGCTGGGAGGGGAACCATGGGGTGCGGGAAAGATTCGGAAGCGAAACCCTTCCGTCCCGATAATGGGACGCCGTGTGCGCAGGGCGCAACCCAAAGGCGAGGCGCGGGAATCCGATTGGCCGTTCAGAACGGCCACCACCATTTCTTGTCGTCCTGCCCGGGCTTCAGGTGGCGGGCCTCGTCGATCGCCTGCACGAAGAAATCCGCGTAGTTGTCCGCCGGCCGCGGCTTGCTGAAATCCACCTTCACGGGCTCGTTCCCATCGGCGTCGAGGATGAGGAGCGAGGGGTAGACGTTTATCTCGAAGCGCTTCCTGAGCGCCCTGTTCTGCTCGCGGAGCTCGGGCGGCTGGGGAAGCTCCCGCGGATAGTCGAGCCTCAGGAGGACGAACGACACGCTCGTGAACGAAAGGAAGTCGGGGCTGTTCGCCACCTCCTCCTCGAACTTGATGCATCCCGGGCACCAGTCGCTTCCGGTGAAGAGGACGAGGAGCCGCCGCCGGGTCGCCGCGGCCTCGGCCTTCGCCGCCTCGAAGTTGACGAACCATTTGTCGCGCGGGATGGGAGTAGGGACGGGGTGCGCCGCGGGGGCGGTGGTTTGGGGGGCGGGCGGCGCCGGTGAGGGCGCCTGCACGGGCTCAGATAGAGGAGGAAGGTTGATCCGCGTCACGATCCCGCCGACCAGGTTCACCCGGCCGCGCGGGTAGACCAGGATTTCCCGTGTTCCCGCGCTCACCACGTCCTGGGGCTGTCCGTACCGGGTGATCACCTCGTCGCGGGTCGAGCCGACCCCGACCTCACCGGCGACGCCGAGGCTCGCCATGGCGACCATGAGCAGGCCGGCTCTCAGGAGCTTGGACATGGAGCCGATCCTGACCGAGGCGGCGGGCAAGCCAAGGCGCTATCGTCTTGGTATATTTGCGTAATCCCGGAATCTGAAAAACCTCCGGCATGACCCGCACCCACGCTTTTAGCTCCCGCCGATGAGCACGCTCTTCACGACCCTCAGGCTCCGGGAGCTGGAATTCCGCAACCGGGTCTTCGTCTCGCCGATGTGCCAGTACTCGAGTCCCGAGGGGATTCCGACCAACTGGCACCTGGTCCACCTCGGGAGCAGGGCCGCCGGCGGGGCGGGCCTCGTGATGACCGAGGCGACCGCGGTATCCCGCGAGGGGCGCATCTCGCCAGACGACACGGGGATCTGGAGCGACCGCCATGAGGCCGCCTGGAAGCCCATCGCCCAATTCATCAGGGAGCAGGGCGCGCGCGCGGGCATCCAGCTCGCCCACGCCGGCCGCAAGGCCTCGACCGCCGCGCCCTGGTTCGGCGGCGGGACGGTCGCGCCCGACGCCGGGGGTTGGCAGCCGATCGCGCCGAGCGCCGTCCCGTTCGACGCGGGCTCACCGGTCCCGAGGGAGATGGGCGCCGCCGACATCGAGGCCGTGACGGCCCAGTTCGTCGCGGCCGCACGCCGCGCGCTCGGCGCGGGCTTCGAGGTGGTGGAGGTGCACGCGGCCCACGGCTACCTCCTGCACGAATTCCTTTCTCCCATCTCCAACAAGCGCACGGACGAGTTCGGAGGAACGCTCGCGAACCGGATGCGCATGCCGCTCCAGGTCGCGAAGGCCGTGCGCGAGGTGTGGCCGAAAAACCTCCCTATGTTCGTGCGGATCTCCGCGACGGACTGGGTCGAGGGAGGCTGGGACCTGCCGCAGTCGGTGGAATTTTCCAAGGCGCTCAAGGAGATCGGGGTCGACCTGATCGACTGCTCGAGCGGCGCGATGGTCCCGAACGCCAAGATCCCCGTCGGGCCGGGCTTCCAGGTGCCCTTTGCCGAGGCGATCCGCCGGGACGCCGGGATCGCCACCGGCGCCGTCGGCATGATCACCGACGCCCGTCAGGCGGAGGAGATCGTCTCGAGCGGCAAGGCCGACGCGGTGCTCCTCGCCCGCGAAATGCTGCGGGACCCCTACTGGCCGCTCCACGCGGCGAAGGTCCTAGGCGACAAGGTCCAGGGACCGAAGCAGTACGGCCGGGCGCTTTAGCGCGCCGCGGTATTTACCTGCGTCTGG
>Ga0181537_10005164_pt1 | contig 10594 bp, 8 predicted proteins | sample PEATcosm2014_Bin_39_FD_119765 | JGI IMG/M metagenome (GOLD analysis project Ga0181537, IMG submission 119765) | Peatland microbial communities from MTU Mesocosm Facility, Houghton, MI, USA - PEATcosm2014_Bin23_10_metaG | ecosystem: Environmental > Terrestrial > Soil > Wetlands > Peat | place... | reverse complement strand
CGTTGTCGTAATCGGCGACGGCCACGGCGAAGCCCGAGCGATCATTGGCGACATCTTGGGGTCAGAGTCACACTCTACCGGGGCAAATGATCGATTCCACCTGCGAAATCTGGCGGGTGGCTCCACCTTAACGCCCCGCACCACGCATCCATTTTCAATAATCCTTCGCCGCGATAGTAGTGATATGCTACACCTCAGGGTGAGTGTCCCACCTTCTCCGCCAGTTCTTTTATTTTCTTGCACTGCGCGACGGCGTTCGGCAACTGAAAGCTGTTCACCCTGGGTCGCCACAAACGGGACGTATCTGAGTTTGGGAAGACAGAAGGCGGGGAATTATACGCACATCGCACCGGCTTTTGCCTCGAGGCCCAACACTTCCCGGATTCGCCAAACCACAAAAAGTTTCCCGTCGACGGAATTGCAGGCGGGCGGATCCTATCAGTCGACGACCATCTTCCGGTTCTCGACGCGAGAAAAATAGAAGCCGAGGCTGAATGCTGCTAGCAAATCTGCGTAAAGAGGTCCTCGACGCGAATCTGGAACTGGTACGGCGCGGCCTGGTGCTCTCCACGTTCGGGAATGCCAGCGGGGTGTCCCGCGAACAGGGGCTCATCGTTATTAAGCCGAGTGGCGTAGCGTATGACGGAATGAAACCAGAGGATCTGGTGATAACCGACCTGCGGGGAAAGATTGTCGAAGGGGCGTTGCGGCCGTCGTCGGATCTACCCACGCATGCAGCGCTGTACCGGGCTTTTCCATCGATCGGCGGAATAGCGCACACCCATTCCGAATATGCCACAGCGTGGGCGCAGGCGCGCAGACCGATCCCGTGCTTCGGCACGACACACGCGGATTATTTTCACGGTGCGGTTCCGGTGACCCAGGCAATGGATCTTCGCGATATTGTCGGCGAGTACGAAGAGAATACCGGGGCGGCAATCGTTCGCAGATTCAAGAAACTCGATCCGCTGGCCATCCCCGCGGTTCTGGTGGCCAACCACGGACCGTTTGCCTGGGGCAAAACACCCGCAATGGCCGCCGAAAACGCCTGGATGCTGGAAGCCGCGGCGCGCGTCGCGTATCTGACGGTCAACATCAATTCGCGCGCAACGGCGATCGGCAAAGCGCTTCACGATAAACACTTTCTCAGAAAGCATGGGAAACAGGCCTATTACGGTCAACCCAAAGAGGTGAAGTGATCCGGCTATTGGCTGCGTGAAAGCGAGTTACTGTATTATTTTGCGCCAGGAAAAGGGCGCCACTGAGAGAGGAAGCCACGGGAAGGGATCATGGGGAATAAACGAAAGATGACCATGGGTGTGATTGTCGGAAATCGCGGATTTTTCCCCGATCATCTGGCGAAAAGCGGCCGCGAGGAAATGATGCGGGTTTTGCAAGAAGCGGGCGTGGAAGTGGTGGTGCTCGGCCCCGAGCAAAGCAAGCACGGCGCGGTAGAAACCTATGAGGAGGCCACGCGCTGCGCGGAACTCTTTAGATCGCAAGCCGAGGCCATCGACGGCGTTGTGGTCACGTTGCCTAACTTCGGCGATGAACGCGCCATCGCGGACACCTTGCGCCTGGCACGCCTGAACGTTCCCGTGCTGGTACAAGCCACGCCGGATACGCCAGGCAAAATGCTAATCAGCCACCGGCGCGACAGTTTTTGCGGAAAAATGTCGGCCTGCAACAATTTGAAGCAGTATGGCATTCCTTACTCGCTGACCTCTCTGCACACCGAAAGTCCGGACTCCCCCGAGTTTGCCAAGGATCTGGAATGGTTTGCGGGTGTATGCCGGGTGGTAAGAGGGCTGAAGAATTTGCGCGTCGGCGCCGTGGGCGCGCGGCCGACCGCGTTCAACACCGTCCGCTACAGCGAGAAGCTCCTCGAGGCCAGCGGAATTTCCGTGGAGACGCTGGATCTCAGCGAAGTTCTCGGTCGCATTAGCCGGCTGAAGGATAGCGACGACCGTGTGGTACAAAAGCTGAGCGCCATTCATAAATACGTTACCACCACGGATATTCCGCCGGCTGCGCTGCTAAAAATGGCCAAGTTGGGCGCGGTGATCGACGAGTGGATGAAGTCCACGCACGTACAGATTAGTGCGGTGCAGTGTTGGACTTCTCTGGAAGAAAATCTCGGAGTCGTTCCCTGCACGGTCATGAGTATGATGAGCGATTCGCTGCTCTCCAGCGCCTGTGAGACGGACGTGTGCGGCGTACTTAGCATGCACGCGTTGCAACTAGCCTCGGAAACCCCCAGCGCTCTGTTGGACTGGAATAACAACTACGGAAACGATCCCAACAAGGCTGTCTGCTTCCATTGCAGCAACCTGCCGAAACATTTCTTCAAGGATGTTCGCATGGATTTCCAGGCGATTATCGCGGGCACCGTTGGAAAAGAAAATACCTTCGGCACCTGTGTTGGCCAGGTGAAGGCCGGGGAAATGAGTTTTGCGCGGTTTTCCACGGACGACACCGCCGGGCGAATACGAGGCTACACCGGCGGCGGACGATTCACCGATGACCCGCTAGAAACCTTTGGTGGTGCGGGGGTGGTGGAAATTCCTGGCCTGCAAAAGTTGCTGCGCTTTATATGCGAGAACGGCTTCGAGCATCACGTGGCGGCGAATTTCTCGAACGTCGGCGCGGTGGTGCACGAAGCGGCCTCACGTTATCTGGGCTGGCAGATGCACGCGCACGCCGCCTGACGCTGCGCCAGCAGGAACGAGCGAGATTCCCATGGCAATCGTGGCCGGAGCGGATTTCGGAACTCTTAGTGTTCGCGTTTCCATCGTGGACAGCGAGCGGGGCGTGCTGGCAACCGCGGTGGCGGAGTATCCGCTGCATCGCAAGCGCGAAGACCCGGAATACGCCACACAATCGCACGAAGATCAAATGCGCGCCTTGGCGACGGCCACCCGCGAGGCTCTCCAGAAAGCCCACGTCTCCGGAGATCAAGTGCTGGCGCTGGCTCTCGACACTACCGGTTCATCGGTAATTCCCGTAAACAGCAATCTCCAGCCGCTCGACGAATACTATCTTTGGTGCGATCACCGCGCAAAAGCCGAAGCCGCGGAAATCACCGAAGCGGCACATCGCGAAGGGCTGCAGGCCATTGCCTGGTGCGGCGGAGTGTATTCGTCGGAGTGGGGATTTTCCAAGCTGCTGCATTGGCTGCGCCACAATCCGGCGAAGCGCGCGGAGTTTGCCTCTGCCTTCGAACATTGCGACATGGTCGCCGCCACGCTGTGCGGAATCACCGATCCGCGCCGCGTAAAACGCAGCATTTGCGCGATGGGCCACAAATGGATGTGGAATGCGGCTCTCGGTGGGTTGCCATCGGAGGAATTTCTCTGCAAGGTCGATCCCTTATTCGCAGGGGTGCGGGAGAAATTGCAGGGAGAATACGCGACCTCCGAGCAGATTGCCGGAAAGCTTTCTCCGTTCTGGGCCGAAAAACTGGGGCTGCAGGCCGGGATCCTGGTGCCCGTCGGGGCTTTTGATGCGCATTGGGACGCCATCGGCGCTGGCTGCCGCACCGACGACATGGTCAACGTCATCGGCACGTCGACATGCATCATCGGCATTACCCCGTCGACGAAACTGGTGCCTGGAGTTTGTGGTGTGGTGCAGGGAAGCGTCCACCCGCAGCACACCGGAATCGAAGCCGGCCTTTCCGCGGTGGGAGATATTTTCAATGCCATCGCCGCCCGTGCTGCAACGGATGTCGCCACGCTGAGTCGGGGACTCGAAAAATATCGCGCCGGGCAAACCGGACTGCTGCGCATGACTTGGGACAACGGAGACCGCACGATACTGGTAAACCCTAATTTGCGGGGCATCACGTTCGGTTGGAATTTACAGAGCACCGCTCAAGACGAACTGTTCGCCGCGATTGAAGGCACCGCGTTGCACACGCGAATTATTCTGGACCGCATGGCGGAACACGGCGTGCAGATCAAACGCGTCATTAATGCCGGCGGCATTCCGCAAAAAAATAATGTGCTGAACCAGGTCTACGCCAATGTCTTAGGGAGGCCGGTGCTGGTGCCGAGTAAGAGCGTTACCAGTTTAGGTTCGGCGATTTTCGCGTTTCTGGCGGCCGGAATCTTTAAAACCGTGGAAGAGGCGCAAGATAAGATTTGTCCCAGCCATGCCGTGTTTGCGCCGGAAGCTGGCGCGCAGAAGATTTACGACACGCTGCATGAGATGTATCGGGAGATTTATTTCACGTTTGGCCAGCCGGCCAAGACGAAGCTCGGCGGGGTATTGCCGACTCTGATTCGTCTGGCGCAAAGTTCTAGCTAAGGCCCCTGAACGCGCTTAGCGCTGAACCAGCCTGCGGGCGGCCACCTCCGCGACGAATCGCTCCACCGCCTTAGGCCCGCGAAACACATGCACCACAGCGTTCGGTGCGTGTTTGGCCATCGCTTCCCTCAGCATCGGTCGGCTCTGATATCGATACGCCAAAAGCCAACGCCAGAAATCCGCCCGTTCCCGCGAACGGCGCAGCGCTCGCCACACACAGCGCGCCAGCGAAAAGTCCAAAAAGAGAATCGTATCCGCCGCGCGCAGTCGCACCTCCACGGCGTCGTACGGTCCCAGGTCACCTTCGAGGATCCATCGCTCCCCTGCGACAAGTTTCTCCTGCACCGCGGCCCATTCCTCTCGCGGCGTCGCCATCAGCCCCGCTTGCCAGAACACTTTGTCTATCTCCGTCACCGCCAACCGTGTAATCTCCCCCAAGCGCCTCGCCAGCGTCGATTTGCCCGCCGCCCCTCGGCCGATGATGACAATGCGTTTCACGCTATCCAGTTTAAGCGCATAGCGGCCTAAGCCAGCGCACCGCTAGCAGACACCGTACGGACGCCACTCTCGCCACTTGCTACCTTTTCTTTCGTACTGCATTAGTACCTATGTGCAATTAATAACAGGTGTGTGTCGCGTGGAACGTTATCTTTGTACTGGGATGCCGCGAGGTGCCACGAGCTCGGGAAGCGAAGGACCCTAAGCCATGTCCACAGATACTCTGTCTCCGAAAATACTTCTCATTGAAAACGATCCGGCCGTCGCCGATAAAATTCATGCCGCGCTCCGCGCGCCCGAATTCGGTTCCTTCGATGTCGAGTGGATCCGCGGGCTTTCCGAGGGACTCCTTCGCCTGCACGCAGCCGCCGTGGATGCCATTCTGCTGAATTTATCGCTGCCGGATAGTCAGGGTCTCGAGACCTTCGACAAGCTATTCGCGGCCGTCCCGGACATCCCCATTCTGATCCTCGGCGGCCGCCTCAACGAACCTCTAGCCAAAGAAGCGGTCGGGCGCGGCGCGCAGGATTATCTGCTGCCGGACCACCTCGACTATTCCTTGCCGCGTGCGCTGCGCAACGCCATTGAACGCAAGGCCGCCGTAGACGCCATATTCGTCGAGAAAGAACGCGCTGAGGTGACCCTCAATTCGATCGGCGATGCCGTCCTGTGCACCAACATTTCCGGCAACGTCACCTACCTCAATCTCGTTGCGGAAAGCATGACCGGTTGGCCCCGCGACGAGGCTATGGGCAAGCCTCTGGCCGAAGTTTTCCGCATTATTGACGGCATCACCCGCCAACCCGCTACCGACCCCATGGAGTTGGCCGTCAAGCAAAATAAAACCGTGGGACTTACCATCAATTGCGTGCTCATCCGCCGCGACGGGGTCGAAGCTGCCATCGAGGATTCCGCCGCGCCCATCCATGACCGCGCCGGCCACGTCACCGGTGCCGTCATTGTGTTCCACGACGTCAGCGCGGCGCGCGTCATGTCCCTGCAAATGACCCATTCGGCGCAGCACGACGCCTTAACCAATCTCCCCAATCGTCTGCTGCTCAGCGACCGCATCGCCCAGGCCATTGCCTTGGCGCGGCGCCAGCGTAGGCCTCTGGCACTCCTGTTTCTGGATTTGGATCGCTTCAAAGACATGAACGATTCCTTAGGCCATGCCATCGGCGACGCGCTTCTGCAGTCCGTTGCCGGACGGTTGCTCGCCAGTGTGCGCGCCTCGGATACCGTCAGCCGCCTGGGTGGTGACGAATTCGTGATTCTGCTTTCCGAAATCGCCCATCCGGTGGACGCGGCCGCCACTGCAACCAAAATACTGCTTTCGCTCGGCCGCCATCACATCAATGGGGAACAAGAGTCGCGGATCGATGGCAGTATCGGCATCAGCATTTACCCCGATGACGGAGAGGACGCCGAAACCCTGATTAATAACGCAGACACGGCCATGTACGACGCCAAGGCCAAGGGCCGCAACAATTTCCAGTTCTTCAAAGCCGAGATGAACGCCAAGGCCGTGGCGCGAAACTCTCTCGAGGGCAGTCTGCGCCGGGCTCTCGAGCGCAATCAGTTCTTGCTGCACTATCAACCAAAGATAAATCTCCAAACCGGCGAGATCACCGGAGCCGAGGCCTTGATTCGCTGGCAGCACCCCGATCTCGGCCTCGTCCCGCCCGCCCAGTTCGTCCCGGTTGCAGAAGATTGTGGCCTCATTCTGCAGATCGACCGCTGGGTCCTGCGCGAGGCTTGCCGGCAGGCGCGCGAATGGCAGTTGCTGGGTTTGCCGTTCAAACGCGTTTCCGTCAATGTTTCTGCCGTCGAGTTCCGCGCCAAAGGTTTTGTCGAGGGTGTCCGCGCCACACTCTCCGAAACCGGCTTGCTACCCCACTTTCTCGACCTCGAACTCACCGAAGGCGTGCTTATGGAGGATGCCGAATCGACCGCCGCCGTACTCCAAGAGCTTAAGTCCATGGGCGTACATCTGGCCGTCGATGATTTCGGCACCGGCTATTCCAGCCTCAGCTATCTCCAGCAGTTTCCCCTCGACGGCTTGAAAATTGACCAGTCCTTCGTGCGCCGCATCACTGGCGATTCCGGCGACTGCCCCATCGTAAACGCCATCATCAGTATGGGCAAAAGTCTCAAGCACCTCGTCATTGCGGAGGGTATCGAAACGGAAGCGCAGAAAGCCTACCTCCAGTCCCAGCACTGCGCCGAGGGGCAAGGCTACCTCTTTAGCCGTCCCGTTGCCGCCGCACAATTCGCCAAGTTGCTCCAGATCGGTATAAAAGAAACGGTTGTCCACTGACCCGTCCAACCGCCGAGTTATCCTCGGCCACGCGAAAGTGGATTGCTATGCCGCCTCGGCAGTGACTGCCACGCTGCAGCCCATCGCTACGCCGATCAACATCAGCAAAGTTTTCATGCTTGCCACACCGTAGAGCAATGGATACGCACCCTGTTCCAGGATCCCTCGCCGAAATCAGCCGCCTTGCGCGCCAAAGCCCTGCCACTTATCACCCAGGATCGACGTCGACGCTTGGCCCCAAGCCGCCTCGGGGCGTATCAAGCGTTCACCGGATGGCACAACAAGCTTTTTAGGCCCACGCTGGTTTCCGGGGCTTAATCCCATGGCATTTTGGGCTTTGCAGTGCCTGCGTTGTCTCAGGCAATTCCCTCATTCCCCTATCAACGATCTCACTCTGGAAGACTTTTACATTCCTAGGAAACCGGATTTTCCTTCTGAGGGGGCGCTTCTGCGGTGTCCGCATTGCGGGCATGAGGCTCTTTATCAGAAAACGCAACTGTCTTACCAGAGCTAAGCTCTTTCAGCGCGTCCACCGCTTTTCCCAGGTCTCGCATCTCGTCTCCCTTATGCTTGACCGTGCACAGTTCCAAGTAGCGATTCAGTATCGCTCGTTTGGCGGTCGAGATCGCCGCACGCTTTCTGCCGGGGTCCGTTTCGATCAACGCTTCCGCGTATGGCCTGTGCCATGTTTGCTGTGCGAATGCGCTCCCCCCATGAGACGAACCGGCAACGCCTTCCCGTTGCTCTCGGGGTTGCTTGCCGCCTTTGACGAAACCGAGTTGTGCTTCAGCATCCTGACCGGACGCGGGGGCGGGTTCGTCGCCATCTGTATGTTCCCGCGGAAGTGATGGCAAAGACCTGCGACTCGGTTCTTCCTGCGACATGGTTTCCCCCAGATAGGCCCCAGTTAGAAACTACTACCACCTCCCTCCGTGCTCCGCTGTCCTGTATTGCACAAGCCCTGTTTGCGCACCCGCACTAATCGTGCAGCACCACGTTCAGGAGTGAGCTGTGCACTTGCAGTCCGCCGTTGTAATGGATGAACCCCAATTTGCGGAATTTATTCATGAAAAAATTCACGCGGCTGCGCGTCGTCCCCACCATCCCCGCCAGCGTTTCCTGCGGAATCATCGCCACCGTTGGTTGCGGCGTTCCCTCCCGGCCGTACTGCGCCAGCAGCAGCAGCGCTCGCGCCTCTACGCAATTAGGGACCGTTTTGGTATCGGTGAAGGAATTAAAATAACCGGCTAATCCGCGCGCTAATTCAGCACCGGCAACACGATGCTCGACGCTTGCGCCCCGCCACGATAAACGCGTTCCGTAGCTTTCTGAAAATCTCCATCCGTAGCGTCTGCAATTCTCATAAATTTCTGCGGATTGCGATCCGTCAGCGGGAACCACGTGCTCTGAATCTGCACCATGATCCGATGCCCGCGCCGAAACGTGTGATTAATGTCCGGCAACGCAAAATTCAGCGCCGTCGGTTGATTCGGCACGAGCGCCTCCGGCTTCTCAAAGCTGTTGCGGAATTTTGCGCGAAACGGCTCGCCGCGCACCAGTTGCTGATATCCGCCCATGTGCACTTCCTTCGGATTCGGCTGCGGGTCCGGATAATCCATGGGATACACGTCGATCAGCTTCACATCAAAATCCGAATCCGTCCCCGAAGAAGAAACCCACAATCGTGGCGACACCGCGCCCGCCACGGTAATGTCGTGCTCCAACGGTTCGGTCTCATACACCAGCACATCCGGGCGCTTCGCCGCGAAGCGTTGGTCGGCGTCCATATATTCCGGCGGCACGTCCAGGTCCTGCGTCTCCACAAACGGCACCGGCCGGTTCGGATCGCTCAAATATTCATCGTAAGCGCCGCCCACAGCGCCAGCACCGCCGCCGTCGCCAGACGGCGCTGTAAAACTCAGCTTGCCGCCCGCCGCGAAATACAAAGTCTTCGCCGTCACATTCTTCGGAGGCCAGGAGTCGTAGCGACGCCAGGTATTCGTCCCCGTCTCAAACATCAGCGCCTTCGGCTGCTTCGCATCCGCCCCATCCTTCAAATATTGCTGAAAGAAGGGCAGCAGTACCTCATCGTTAAAATATTCCGAATTATTCGCCGCGAAATTGATGTCGCCAAGGTGATTCCCCGTATCGCCGGCCCACCCGCCATGCCGCCACGGCCCTTCCACCAGCATGTCCGGCGTCCCCGGATCCAGCTCCGCCACCGCGTGAAACACGCGATACGGCCCCACCAAATCCTCCGCGTCAAATAATCCGCCCACCGCCATCACCGCGCACTTCACATTGTGCAAATGCCCGGCAATCGCCCGTGCCTTCCAGTAGGCGTCGTATGTATCGTGGTCCACCTGATCGTCCCAATACGTCGGCGACTGCCTGATCAGCTTCTTCGAGTTTCCCAGCGAACCCATCTGCAAGTAATAGTCGTAAGCGTCGTTCGTGCCCCAGGGAAACTTGGGCTCGTCGCGTGTGGGAAATTCGAGGCCCGCGCGCGGCTTGAAAAACGTGTAAAACCCGAAATTCGCCTCCAGCATCAACGCGCCGTTGTGATACGCATCGTCGCCCATGTAAAGGTCCGTCACCGGCGCCTGCGGCGAGCACGCCTTCAGCGCCGGATGCGAATCCACCATCGCGGCCGCGGCGAAAAATCCCGGATACGATATGCCGTAGATGCCCGCTTTGCCGTTGTTGTGCGCCACGTTTTTCAGCAGCCAGTCGATGGTGTCGTAGGTGTCGCTGCTTTCGTCCACATCTTGCGGCGAAGTTTTCTTGTCCTTCGCCGGCGTCATCTCCTGAAACGTGCCGTCGCTCTGGTAGCGCCCGCGCACATCCTGATTCACAAAAATAAATCCGTCCTTGGCAAAACTAGCCGCCGGCCCCAAATGCCGCGGATAATTGTCCGTCCCGTAAGGACCCACGCTGTACGGCGTGCGCATCAGCAAAAACGGATACGTCTTCGCGGCCGAAGCATCCTTCGGCACATACACCGCGGTAAACAGTTTCGCCCCATCGCGCATGGGGATGCGAAACTCAAACTTGGTGTACCGCGCGCGAATCGCCGCCCGCGCCTTCTCGACTTCGTCGTCCCCACCCTGCGCCCGCGCGCCCGCAGCCAGTTGCCCCAACACCGCCAGCGTAGCGGCCAGCGCAAACACAAACACACTCAACTGTAACAACTTGCGCACGGCAGGACGGGACACAAACCTGCGCAGTGCAGGGCGAATCGGCATGTCTAGCTCCAGAGCGATAAATTTGTTTTGGCGAGCAGCAGGCACGATACCGCCCACGCGCACGCGCTGTCAACGCACCCGCACGCCACTTTGACGCGCGCGCATGCCGTTGGCGGCGTGCGCGCATGCGCGGAGGGCCGTAGGTGTTGCGGCGTTCGGGTTCGTGGTAGGTGTATTTGGTGACGGGGTCAGGTTCGCCCCAGCGTGGGAGCGGGATGTTTTTTGG
>Ga0181537_10005163_pt1 | contig 10596 bp, 13 predicted proteins | sample PEATcosm2014_Bin_39_FD_119765 | JGI IMG/M metagenome (GOLD analysis project Ga0181537, IMG submission 119765) | Peatland microbial communities from MTU Mesocosm Facility, Houghton, MI, USA - PEATcosm2014_Bin23_10_metaG | ecosystem: Environmental > Terrestrial > Soil > Wetlands > Peat | place... | reverse complement strand
TTGCCCGTCGCGGCATGCGATGATTGTTGCGTTTCTGGCGGTGCTGGAGATGGTGAAGCTGCAGGCGGTGGTGCTGATGCAGGAGAAACAGTTTGGGGAGATTGTGGTGAAGAAGGGAAAGTCGTTCGATGTGGTGTTTGATGAGAGCGGAGCGTTGCGGACGGTGGATGAGGAGTATCGATAGCGGACGAAACAGACAAAGGTAAGAAGGCACGATATATCGTGCCCCTACGAAGCGGATTTAGAAGGATTTGTGTTGAGAGACTGGGAAGAGAGAGTTGAGCATGACTAACGAAGAACGAAAAGCGGCGCTGGAGGCGATTATTTACGCGGCGGATGAGCCGGCGACGATTGAGCAACTGGCGGTGGCGCTGGATGAGGAGCGGCTGGCGGTGCAGGCGTCGCTCGATGAACTGGTGGCGAGTTATGCGGCGGAGGAGCGCGGGATCGAAATTCGCGCGGTGGCCGGCGGGTACAAGCTGTATACCAAGCCGCAGCATCATGACGTGGTGCGGCGATTTATCAAAGGATTGCGGCCGCCGCTGCGCTTGACGATGCCGGCGCTGGAGACGCTGGCAGTGATTTCGTATAAGCAGCCGGTGACGGGGCCGGAGATTGCGGAGATTCGCGGCGTGAATACCTCCGGCGTGCTGAAAACTTTGCTGGACAAGCGGTTGATTACGACGGCGGGGCGCAAGGAAGTGATGGGGCGGCCGATTCTGTACAAGACGTCGAAGGAATTTTTGATGCGGTTCGGGTTGAGCGATCTTGGGGAATTGCCGAGCTTGAAAGAGTTTGAAGCGTTGGCGCGCGAGGCGCTGGGGAGCGATGAAGGCGTGGTGGGCGAGGAGAATTACGACTCGACATTGAGTACGTCGATGGAAGGTACCTCGGCGGAAACTGCTCCCGCGCAAGGAGCCGAGCAGCACGAGGAGCGCGGTCCTGCCACTGTTGGCAAAGATTTGGTAGAGGAAGAGAAAGTGGCGACCAGCGAGGGAATGCCGGCTGGCGAGACGGATGAGTCGCCGAAGGCGGCAGTTGTCGGCGAGTAACGGCTCCTTTAGTTCCACCTATTTACGCAAGTGGTTCTGCGCGGATTCGATTCGGAAAGCGTGACATGGAAGAGCGACTGCAGAAAATTATTGCGCGGGCGGGGATTGCCTCGCGGCGCCATGCGGAACTGTTGATCACCAGCGGGCAGGTGAAACTGAACGGGCGGGTGGTGACGGAGCTGGGCACGAAGGCGGACCCCGCGAAGGACCGCATTGAGGCGGCGGGGCGCGTGGTCTCCGCCAAAGAGCGACAGGTGTATTTGCTGCTGAACAAGCCGCCGGAAGTGGTTTCGGCGATGGCCGATCCGGAGGGCCGCAAGACACTGAGGAATTGTTTGCGCGGGTTGCCGGAGAGGGTGTATCCGGTGGGCAACCTCGAATATAACGCGTCGGGGTTGGTGTTTCTGACGAATGACGGCGACCTGGCGGCGAAGATGCTGAAGGACTGGGATTACGTGGAGCAGGTGTACCAGGTGAAAGTGAAAGGCATGCTGACGCTGGTGGATCTGGAACGGCTGGGCAAAGAGATTGGCGCGTATATGAAGGTGGTGCGGCAGCCGGATGCCACACGCGGGCGGGCGGCGAATTTCTGGTACGAAGTGCACCTGGGCGCGGCGAAGCTGGAAGTGATGCGGCGGGTGCTGATGAAGGAACGGCATCCGGTGGAGAAGCTGAAACGGATTGGGTTGGGGCCGCTGAGTGTGGAAGGTGTGCCGCGCGGGCGGTATCGCATGCTGAGCAGTAAGGAAGTGGAGGATTTTCGGCATATTAAGAAGACTCCGCGCAAGCCTGCGGCTAAAGAGAAGGCGGACGTTCCGGGAGCGCGAGTGCATGCGCGGCCGGTGCGCTGACTGCTTTGCCGCGTCGTTCCTAACACTCGAAGTTGTACGCTGTGGTTACAAAGAGCGCGAAATCAATAGTGCATGGTGATATCCCCAAAAGGCGCCCGCCGCAGACGGCGGCCGCTACAAAATCTAGCGATGGCGCAAGAGCGTTTACAAAAAATCATGGCGCAGGCGGGGGTGGCGTCGCGGCGCGCGTCGGAGGAGATTATTGCCGCAGGGCGGGTGACGCTGAATGGGCAAGTGGTGGTGGAGCAGGGGACGAAGGCCGATCCGGAGACGGATGAGATTTGCGTGGATGGCAAGCCGCTGGTGCGCGCGCAAAAATTGCGATATTTCCTGCTGAACAAACCGATTGGGTACGTCACGACCGTGAGCGATCCTGAGGGGCGCGCCACGGTGATGGAGTTGATGCGCGATTGCACGGAGCGCGTGTATCCCGTGGGGCGGCTGGATTATTCGAGCGAAGGCTTGCTGCTGATGACCAACGACGGGGCGTTGGCCCAGATGCTGATGAAGGCCGGTTCGCACGTGCCGAAGACGTATCAGGTGAAGGTGAGCGGCAAGCCGGATGAGCGGGCCATTGCGAAGTTGCGCGCCGGAGTGTTCATCGAACTGGAGGATGGGCGGCGAGTAAAAACTTCGCCGGCGGAGATTCGGTTGCTGGCGGATCGCGAGAATCCCTGGTACGAGGTGGTGTTGATCGAGGGGCGGAACCGCCAGATCCGGCGGATGTTTCAGAGCGTGGGTTTTTTGGTGGAGAAGATTAAGCGCGTGCAGCTCGGGCCACTGAAACTCGATGTGCCGCCAGGGGAGTTTCGCCCGCTGACGGTGAGAGAAGTGGCGCAGTTGAAAGGCTTGGCGGACTCCGGCAAAGCGCGGGGCGCGCAGCGGAAAGACGCGAGGGATGGCGAGTCCGAGCCTGACGATTAATCTCTGCGGAGCGTCGGAAAAAAAGCAGATTCCTCGGGCAAACCCGGCCCTCGTAATGACACGTTGCTTTTTTCCGCACTCGCGATGACACGTTGTATTTTTTTAGCAACCCAGGAAATGACCGAGCGAAATTAGTTACGCGGGCTTTAGTGCTGGAACGGGAAAAGCTGCAAGTTGCGTTTGCCCGGCGCGACTACCGCGAGAAATTTGCCGTCGGGCGAGATGGCGAAATCGCGAAAGGCCAAGGCGTGCAGCACGGGATTTAGCGTAGGCTCCTGTACGGGGATAATTTTTGCGGTGGCATAAGAAAGCAATGGCGGCACGTTGAACCAAACGATGTCGCCGGATTTTTTCTCTGGAGCGCGCTTGACGAGGATTTGCCGTTCGTCGGGCGACCAGCGCACCACTCCCAGACCGACGCGAACGCGGGCCAGATAGGCCGGCTCGGCGAGGTCGCGAATCTCCAACACTTCGTTGTCGATGAAATAGGCCACTTTGTTGCCGGGCGGCGAAACGGTCAATCCGCCGGCATAATTATCGAGCGTGGCGAGCTCGCGATCTTCCTGGGCTAGCAAGTCCAGATGCTGCAAGCGCGGCGGACCCGTCTGCGCTTTGTCGCGTTCGATGGCGATGGCGGAGTTGGTACGCGGGATGGGATCGACATCCGCGAAGGTGCGGCCTTCAAAGCAATTGCCTGCCGGGCCGGTGGCGGCGTTGGTGAAGTGAAAAGAAAACAGCACCTGCGGCTGCTTCACGGTGGGCGTGGAGTAGACGATGGTGAGGTTGTCGGCGGTGAATTGCGCGTTGGCGCCGGGATTGATGAAGCTGTCGCTGCCGCCGAGTTTTACTTCCTTGCCGTTGTCTTCGAGGACCAGCGTGGCGGTGGCGTCCTGGGTTTTGCCGGAATCGTCGAGGACCGTGGTGGTGAAAAATTGCGCGAGGATGATGCGGCCGTTGGGAGAGAAGCGGAAATGGTCGACGGAATAGGTGAAGGGGCGATCGCCGCGCGTGAATTTGTCGCCTTGCAGGAGGCGACGGCGTTTGCCGCCGGAATCCTGGATCCAGAGGTCGTCGTGTTCGAGGTCGAAGAGCTTGGTTTTGTACGGGCGGCGGACGGCGTAGACGATGCTGCCGCTCGGCGCGAAGGCGAAGGCGGTGATTTCTTCGTCGATGGTTTGCAGCGGCTTGTCGAGGTCCTGGGCGCGGGCGGGCGGGATGGTGCAGCAGCCGAAAATCAGACAGAAGAGGGCGCAGAATTGGCGCAGGAATTTGAAGCGGCTCACGGAACAGGGGCAGATCATAGTTGGGGCTGGGCCGATGCGCCGGATGGCAGATTGCGGAGCTGCGAGATTTTTACGGCAGTTGGCGGGTTGGGTTGCGGCGGACCGGGATGCGGGCCTTGATAGGGCGAGCAGCAGGGCTTTTCCGCTGGGACGAACTCCATGAACTCCACGCGGGTCTGATCTGGATCGTACAAGTTCAGCTGCCACTTGCCGTCGCGGCCGATTTTTGGCTTCTCCGCGGGCACAAATCCGCGCGCCACCATGCCGTCATAGGCAGCGCGAATATCGGGTACGCCGATGGCTACGTGATTCATTACGCCTAAGGTGCGCTTGTCGGCATTCGGAAAAACGTTCAGCATGTATTCGATCCAGTTCGTTCCGTCGGGAACTTGCATGTCCACCCAATCGTCGACGCTGTCCTTCATTCCGCCATGCCAGTAGACGTGGAAGCCGAGCAAGTCCTTGTAGAAGGTATCCTCTGCCGCGCGGTCGTGCACGACAAAGCCGGCATGAATCACGTTCAGCAATTGCGGATACTTCGCGGATTGATCCGCTTGCGACTGGTTCCACTCGAGGAAGGAGATGCGGTGGCCTTCGGGATCGGTGATGGTGAGGGGCATGCGGCCGGGAACGTTAGCGTCAGGGCGGTCGACCACGGTGAAGGGGACTTTGTGAAATTCGAGATAGCGGCGCAGGGCGGCGAGATTATCGGTGGCGAAGGTGATTTCCTCGAGGCGGTTGGCGCCCTCGGGCTTCGGGCGAGGATCGAGGCCGATGACCTGCAGGCCGTTGGGAGAGAAGCCTTGTGCGGGGGAAAGATTGTCACAGCCGCCGGGGCAGTTTGTGGGCTGCATGATGCCGAGAACTGGAGTGTAGAACTTGTTGGCGGCGCGGAGGTCGGAGGAGTAGAACTCGACTTTGGCGATGCCGAAGATGCGCGGGCGGGCCGGCGCCTCTTGCGGGATGGCGGGAATAGCGGAGCCGAAGAGCAATACAGCGAATAGCATGCGCTTCATCGCGCACCTCCCGATGGGGACGACTTGGCAACCTTGAGATTCCGGATATCGGCAAGGCGTTGCCGCAGGCGCTGCTCGAACCCTTGGTCGGTAGGTTCGTAGTAAGTGCGGTCGGCGAGGTTCTCTGGCAGGCAGCTCATGTCGGTTACTTTGCCGTCGAAGTCGTGGGCGTATTTGTAGCCCTTGCCGTAGCCGACGTTTTTCATCAGGCCGGTGACGGCGTTGCGCAGGTGGAGCGGCACGGGATCGGCTTCCGTTTTGGCTACGTCTTCGAGCGCGTCGCCGTAGCCAGTGTAGAGAGCGTTGGACTTTGGCGCGAGAGCGAGGTAGACGGCGGCTTGCGCTAGTGCGAGATGGCCTTCGGGCGCTCCGAGAAAATCGAAGGCATCCTTGGCGGCCAGGGTGACGGCGAGAGCGCCGGGTTCGGCGAGGCCAATGTCTTCGCTGGCCATGCGCACGAGGCGGCGCGCGAGATAGAGCGCGTCTTCGCCGGATTCGAGCATGCGGGCCAGCCAATATAGCGCGGCATCGGGGTCGGAGTTGCGCACGGATTTGTGCAGCGCGGAGATTAGGTTGAAATGCTCTTCGCCGGACTTGTCGTAGCGGAGGAGCTTGCGCTGGAGGACGTCTTCGAGGAGTTGCTGGGTGATTTCGTGGCGGCCGGCCGCGTCTGGCGGGGCGGTGTGGGCGGCAAGTTCGAGCGTGTTGTAGGCGGAGCGGGCGTCGCCATTGGCGAAGGAGGCGATGCGGAAGAGGACCTCGTCGGTGGCGGAAACATTTTCGTTGCCGAGGCCACGATCTTTATCTTGCAGCGCGCGGCGCAGGAGTTCGGCGATCAGCGGCGACGGCAGAGCCTCCAGAATGTAAACCTTGGTGCGCGAGAGCAGCGGGGAAATGACCTCGAAGGAGGGATTTTCCGTGGTGGCGCCGATGAAGGTGATGTGGCCGGCTTCGACGTGCGGCAGGAAGGCGTCTTGCTGCGATTTATTGAAGCGATGCACTTCGTCGATGAACACGATCGTGCGATGGCCGGTGCGGGCTTTCTGTTCGGCTTCGGCCATCACCTGCTTGATTTCTTTGATGCCGGAGAGGACCGCGCTGAAGGAAATGAATTCGGAGCGCGTCAGCCGGGCGATCATGCGCGCGAGGGTGGTCTTGCCGCAGCCGGGCGGGCCCCAGAGAAGCATGGAGCTGACGGCGTCATTTTCGATTTGCACGCGCAGCGGTTTGCCGGGGCCGAGGAGCTTCTCTTGGCCGATGAATTCGTCGAGCGTGCGCGGGCGCATGCGCTCGGCGAGGGGCTGCTGTGCCTGCGAGATTTCTGGCTCGGGGCCGCGGTGCAGGGCCGTACCGGTGGCGATGTTGTGTAGATCGGGGAAGAGGCTCATGGTCGGCGTTTGGGCGCGGCGTTCTCGGTTGGCCGCGTGTCTGTGGATTGGACGCTGCTCGTCGCTACGGAGTTTCTTTGGCGCGCGGCCTCATAAAAGAGCACGGCGGCGGCGGCGGCGGCGTTCAGCGATTCGACGCCGCTGGACATGGGGATGCCGATGCGCGCGTCGGCATTGCGCTCGACGTCGGCGGGCAAACCCGCACCTTCATTGCCGACCAGTAGGGCGACCGGCGCGCACCAATTCACCTGCCACGGTGCTAACAGCGGTGCGTTGCCATCTTCGGCGTCACTGGGCACGCTCGATGCTAGCGTGCTTATGCCTGCCACCTTTAATTGGGCGAGCAGAATCGCCAGCGACATTCCGGCAAGTATGGGCAAATGCAATGCCGCCCCGGCGGACGCGCGCAAGGCCTTCGGGGAAAAGGGGCTGGCTGTGCCGCTTACTCCGGAGGCCGCCGTGACCGCCCCCGTCGCGCCGAAGGCCGCCGCGGTGCGGAGAATCGTTCCCACGTTACCTGGGTCTTGCACGCCCGCAAGGACTACCAAAAGGGGAGAACACGCGCCTTCCGGGGTGCGCACCAAATCATCGAAGGTGACCGTGCGCGGGACGACCAGCGCGGCGACGCCCTGGGGATGCTCGGTGTCGGCGATGCCTTCGAAAAGACGGTCGGTGGTGTGCAGCACGGGGAACGCGATCTCGGGCCGCGCAATCAACGGGGCCAGGCGCTCGCGAAAGCGCTCGCCACTTTCGCTGAAGAGGACGGCCTCGATGCGGCAGCCGGATTGCAGCGCCTCTTCGGTTAGGCGCGCGCCCTCCACGCCGACGGCTCCGTCTTCGGCGGGTAGCCCGCCGCGCAGTGCCATGCGAAAGGCTTTGAGCCAACGATTGTCGCGGCTGGTAATGGCATGGGGATTGGCGGAGGAAGTGGCGGCGCCGGAAGCCGGACGCGTAGCTTTGCTCGGAGAGGCCATGCACAGGCAGGGTAACAAATTTCGGTGTCGCGGCGGTACTCGCGGGCCTCATGGTAAAAGGCGTACGGAGCCGATGGCGGATTTGGCCGGCGACGGCGGCGAATAGCTACTTCGCGACGACGTTATCGCGTATCGCGGCGTACTGGTCGTCCGTCAACACGCCCTTGCTGACCAAGTCATGGCGGTCGCCGTAGGGACGGTTCGCGACGATCCTATGCGCATCGCGCCGCGAGATTCCTGGCAAGTTCGACAAGTCGGTCTCGCTTGCGGCATTCAAATCCACTGGGGCATGGGTGCCGCGGTCCCAGCCTTCTTTCACGCCTTCGGCGGCGGCTTTGGCGTCGTCCGCAGCGGTCTTGGCCGCCTCGCCCAGCTTGCGCCCAGCCTCTTGCAATTCCGGCTTGGCATTCTCGGTGGCTTTGGCGACTTCCTCGCGCGTCTTCTCGTCTCGCGCCTTTTGCGCTGCGGCGTCGCTGCCGCCCACTTGAAAATACCCGCAACCCGCTAACAGCATCGCGGCCGTAGCGCACGCGGCCCGCAGAATATACCGTTCACCGCGGTACTGGTTACTCGATAGCCATTTCGCTTTGCTTACCATGGGTTATCTCCTGTACTTTCGATGCGCGCAACGGCACATTAGAGGTGCGCGTCGCCGCTGTATCAAGCGAGGCTGCGCATCCCGGAGACGCCCACGTTGCATGGCCGCTAAATCCCGCAGGGAAATGAAATCCTCAACGCCCAAGAAAGGCTCCGCTCGCCGCGGCTCCTCAAAAGGGCTGATGCTGATCGCGGTTTATAAACTTTTCAAAGGGGTGGCTTTTTTAGCCGTGGCGCTGGGGGCGAGGCATCTGCTCAGCCAGGATCTCTCGGCCGACGTGGAGCATTGGATCGATCTGCTGCGCATCGATCCGCACAATCACTACATTCATATTTTGTTGATGAAAGTCGCCAACATCGATGCCAAGCGCATGCGCGAACTACGTGCCGGCACATTTTTTTACGCTATTTTGTTTTTGATCGAGGGCACGGGGCTGGCGCTGCGGCAGCGTTGGGCGGAGTACGTGACGATTATTTCGACGAGCTCGCTGATCCCGATTGAGGTTTACGAGCTGCTCAAGCAATTCACGCCATTGAAGGTGGCGTTCCTGCTGATCAACGTCGCGGTGGTGGTGTATCTGGTATGGGAGTTGCGCCGCAACCGCGCCGCGCACGGGTAAAGTTTTTCTGATGCGTTCGCTATTTTGTTTTGGCACTCTGCTCAAACGCCTCGCGCAGCACGTCGACAATGTGGGCGGCGTTCTGCGCGTTGTTGGTCTTGCTCAAATCCGACCATACGGTCGCGCCCGTCTTGCCATCGATGAGCGTCAACCGCGTGAAGCCATCCGGCGCCGGTTCGTATCCATTGGGTAACAGCGCCGAACCGTTTGACGTTGCGGAGTTGGCCGCTCGAGCGCCGGAGGCACTGCCAGCGGTTGCGACCGCAGCCACGGGACGCTCGCTGCTCACAGGCTTTACGTAGGCGCTTCCCGTGAGGATCAGCACCACGTCGGCCTTGTCCGCGCTATCCACCACTTGCAAATGGCCCCATTTCGCCAAGCCGAGATAGGCGTTGTTGCGCAAGCCGCCGTCGGTGGTTTGGTTATCGATGTAGATCGTCCGCGCCGCGAGTAACGACGGCGGCAAGGCCGCGGCCTTTTTGTTTGCCAGTGCCACCTGGGGGCCGGCGAGCAGCACGATCGCTGCCGCGACAAACCAGCAGAACGCCCTCTTGCTGGACAGTTTTTGTACGCCATGCGTCCCGCGCAGTATTTCCTGGTTCATAGACACACTCCTCCGCGTAGGCGGCTGCCGCAGCCGCATCATTCGCACAAATTGTCGTGACGCCGTAAGCCGCCACTCTAGCTGCGGGGCGCCACGCGCGCTACTGCACGGTCGCCCAGAAGATGGTCACTGACCTAATCTCGTAGGCTACGCTGGCTGCTGGTTCAGGAAGTTGCCTGCCAGCGGTCCAATAGAAATGGAGTGGGTTTGACCTACGTCAGGTTGGTCGTGTCGCGTTGCTCCGCGAACTGAGCGTCTCGACGGTAGATTTTGTCCGTGCGCTTTTCGCCCCCAACGGCTGCGCCAATGTCCGTGCGCCCCTCGGCAAAGCGTTACACTATTCCCGTGCAGAAGAAAATGTTCTGGATCACCTTTAGCGCGCTCGGCCTGGTGGCCGATCTGGTACTGCCATTCTGGTGGGCCATCGGCGCCACCATTCCGGTGGGCTTCATCGCCTGGTGGGTCGCCTACCGCTCCGATTGGTTCTAGCCGCGGGCTAGCGGCGAAAATAAAAGTGCGGAATGAAATACAGCAACCCGGCGAAAATCGCGACAAACACCAGCAGTGCCGCAAGCCAGGCCAACACGAACGCGCGCTCGTCCTGCTCGGGCGGCGGCGCAGACATGCCCAAGACAAAATGGACGCCGCGGAACACGCGCGCGAGGAAGGCAATCATGGCAATCGGCCGGGCATCGGCTCGAATCAACTATCAAAATACCGCCCATTCACCTCGTCGCCCATAATCGCAAAACTGCACGTCGAGGTTTCCAGGGGGTCGGACTTCCACGAAAACCCGATGGACGGCACATGAATCTCCGCCTCCATCTGGCACTCGGCGCGCGTTCCCGCAAAGCGAAAATGCTTCGCGGTATCTTCGTAGCGCACCGGTTCGCCGGTAGACTTCCACACCATCTTGAAATTCATCCGCGCAGGCGTGGCCGTCGCGTCGAGCGCCGGCCACTTGGGTTGATCGACCACCGGCACGTCCCGCATTTCCAAGGTCAGCGTCTTTCCGCCATCGGCAATCGTCAGCCCGCCTTCGGGCACCGTAGCCACCCAATACAATCCATTCGGCGAAATTGGCGGATGAAAGTCGTGTATCTGGTTGGCAGGGACCAACGGCCCCTGAAACAGCGTGAGTCATATATGGGTCAAGGTGATGTGCTGCGTGGTGCGCGCCGCCCAATAGTCGCCCTGCATCACGCCGTAGTCGGTGGTCGGCGCGCCAAACGGGATACGATTGCCCTTGTTGTCCGTGCCCATGCCGGAAAACGTGCTGCTGCGCGC
>Ga0181537_10005161_pt1 | contig 10596 bp, 7 predicted proteins | sample PEATcosm2014_Bin_39_FD_119765 | JGI IMG/M metagenome (GOLD analysis project Ga0181537, IMG submission 119765) | Peatland microbial communities from MTU Mesocosm Facility, Houghton, MI, USA - PEATcosm2014_Bin23_10_metaG | ecosystem: Environmental > Terrestrial > Soil > Wetlands > Peat | place... | reverse complement strand
GAAAGTCGCGGTAGAACTGGCCCTGCAGGAAATCGAAATGGAGTTCGGCCACAAGCCGGCTCTCATGGAAAAGGCCCGCGCCGATGCCGAAGATTTTCTTCGCAGAGTAAGCAAGGGACTGATCTAAGCCCAACAAAATTCAGTCTCATGGAGGGGCGGAGAGGCGGACGCTCCCGTCTGCCCACCGAGCGCCCCGGTCGCGTGGGGAAGTTACCTGGGTATGCTCCCCGGACCAGGCGCCCGGGACTTGACTAGCTCGTTGAAACCGGAGGAGATAGCGACGACCTGACAAGGGTTGGATTGGGGCTCTCACCAAGGTACCCGATTCGGGTTACTGAAGTTTTCTGGAAAACCTCCAAATCATTGTTTCTAAATATGTTAGCTGGTATTACTAAGTATTCCGGAATCTCCGGGGACACAACCGTGCTTTCCAGTGTGACTGATAGCGCTACGGGTATGCCAAACCACGTCCAATCGTGGCGAGGTACGCCTCTGCTTGGCAAACTCTTCATTGGAATTGTCGTAGCGGGCGGCACCGCCACACTGCTTTACGGCGCTATCCACCAGAGCAGCAAGAACATCGCCGAGTTCATCTGCTACTTGGGGATCGCGATTCTCGCCTCCCGCCTCAAGGTGACTTTGCCGGGCATCACCGGCACGCTGTCCGTGAACTTCCTGTTCATCCTGGTGGGGGTGCTGGAACTGAGCTTTTCGGAGACGCTGATACTGGGCGCGGTCTCCATCCTGGCGCAAACCCTTTTTCCTGAACGTCCTAACGCCCTCCAGGTGACGTTTAACGTCTGCGCCGGGGCGATTTCGACGGCGCTTACCTACGTGGTGTACGACCATCCGTGGAGCAGCTTGCTGATCGGCAGCAAGCCGTTGTTTCTGGGGGTTGCGGCGTCGGTCTACTTCGTGGCCAATGCCGGCTCGATTGCCACCATGATTTCGATTACGGAGCGGCGGCCGCTCAAGAAACTACTGGTGGACTGCTATTTCTGGTCGTTCCCGTACTACATTGTGGGCGCGGGCATCGCGGGCGCGATCGCCTGGCTCGATAAAATATTTAACTGGGAAAGTTCGCTCCTGATGGTGCCGGTGGTCTATCTGATCTACCGGTCGTACCGTCTCTACCTGGGCAAGCTTGAGGATGAAAAAGTCCACGTCGAGGAAATCGCGAACCTTCATCTCCGGACCATCGAGGCGCTGGCGCTGGCCATTGAGGCCAAGGACCAGACCACGCACGAGCATCTCCAGCGGGTGCGAGTCTACGCCATAGAAGTGGCCAAGGAAATGGGAGTGGCCGGGGCAGAGCTGGAAGCTCTGCACGCTGCGTCTTTGCTGCACGATATTGGCAAGCTGGCGGTGCCCGAACACATCATCTCGAAGCCCGGGCGGCTCACGCCGGAAGAATTCGAGAAAATGAAGATTCATACCCTGGTGGGTGCCGAGATTTTGGAACGCGTCCGTTTCCCGTATCCGGTGGTCCCCATCGTGCGGGCTCACCACGAGAAGTGGGATGGGACGGGCTACCCGATGGGATTGAAAGGCGCGGAGATTCCCGTGGGAGCGCGAATTCTCTCCGCCGTGGACTATCTCGACGCGCTCGCTTCCGACCGCCAGTACCGGCGCGCTCTGCCATTGCATGACGTGATGCAGAAACTGGCGGCGGAGTCAGGTAAGTCATTCGATCCAAAGGTAGTTGCGGTTTTGCAGAAGCGCTACCAGCACCTGGAACGGCTGGCGGTAGCCAAATCGGCGCAGGAGATGAATGCACCGCTGTCGACCGCCATCAAAATCGCGCGCGGAGAAGCTCCCGCCGCCGGGTTCGAAAATGCTACGGCGCCCGAATACGTGGGCAAGGAGACGACCTTTCTTTCGTCCATTGCGGCGGCGCGGCAGGAAGCTCAGTCGCTGTTCGAGTTGAGCCAGGATATGGGCGCGTCGCTCGCTCTCGGTGAGACGCTGTCGGTGTTTTCCGTGAAACTCAAGCCGATGGTACCCTACGACGCCATCGCGATTTATGTGCAGCGCGAAAACGAACTGGTGCCTGAGTATGTCAACGGCGATAACTACCGCCTGTTCAATTCGTTGCGCATTCCCCTGGGGCAGGGGCTCTCGGGATGGGTGGCGCAAAACAAAAAGCCAATCGTCAACGGGAATCCTTCCGTCGAGCCGGGATATTTGAACGATCCGAGCAAATTCAGCACGCTGCGTTCGGCTCTGGCGGTTCCGCTCGAAGGCGTGTCCGGCGTGATCGGAGTGCTCGCCCTCTATCGCGCCGAACGCGACGCCTTCACCTCCGACAACCTGCGCATTCTGCTGGCGGTGAGCAGCAAGATGGCCTTGTCGATCGAGAATGCTCTTAAGTATCAGCAGGCGGAAAATTCGGCGACCACCGACTATCTCACGGGATTGCCGAACGCGCGGTCCCTGTTTCTGCAGCTTGAGCGGGAACTGGCGCGCTGCAAACGTGACAACTCTTCGTTGACTGTGATGGTCTCTGATATGGACGGGTTCAAGCAGATCAACGACCGTTTCGGACACCTCGAAGGAAACCGCGTCCTGCGTCTTTTTGCCCAGGCATTGAAAGACAGTTGCCGCGAATATGACTACGTGGCGCGCATGGGCGGCGACGAATTTGTGGTGATCGCTCCGGGCCTGCCCACCGAAGCGGCTTCCCAAAAAGCGCAACAACTTCGCGTCCTGGCCAAACAGGCGGGTTTTGATGTTTGCGGCGAGGAAATTCTTTCGGTCAGCCTGGGGCAAGCCGTGTATCCCGACGACGGGCAGGATGCTGAGAAACTCCTGGCTCAAGCCGACCGCCGCATGTACGTGGAGAAGCAGAAGCAGATTTCCTACAAAGATCGCCGGCTGCATCCACGATTGAAGTGCCGCGTGACGATCGAATTGAAGTCGGAAACCCAGCCGGCTCCGATGTATGCCAACCTCACCGACGTTAGCATTGGCGGCTGCTTCGTGGAGACCAGCACGATTCTTTCGCCGGGAAGCAACCTCACTCTCAGCTTCTCCATGGAAGATGGCACGCTGACCGCCGACGGAGTGGTGGCGCGGATCGATCCCGGCGTAGGGGCGGCCGTGCAGTTCAAGGAGACGAATCGCGAAGGCCGCGAAAAGATGCTGAAGATTCTTGAGTATGTGCAGAAGACGACCACGTTTTACAACAACCGTTATTTCGAAGGACTGTTGAAGCGCTAAGGGTTGGCCCGTGCGCTGGTCGAACGCTGCTGATATAGAAGCGAGCCCGACGCGCGATTATCGTGGCGTAAAAACGCGCCACATCGCGCGGCTCGCCCAGATCCCTCTGCGGGCAAAGAACTCCCGCTTCGGGATGACAAGCCTGGTTGGGCCGCAAAAGAACGCTTGTTCGGAATGGAAATCACTCCCCTTGAACCGCGCCTTCCGCGCCCTTAAACTTAAGACATGCACGTCCATACTCACGGCGGGAGCAATCCGACTCGGGTGCTGAAGATTTCGCTGGCCGTGACCCTGGCCTATATCGCTCTGCTGGTAGTGGCTGGCATTCGCGCCCACTCGCTGGCTCTGCTTTCTGAGGCGGGACACAATCTTTCCGACTTTCTCGCACTGTTACTTTCGCTGGTCGCGGTCTATTTGCAATCGCGCCCAGCCAGCCCCACCAAAACCTACGGCTACCATCGCGCCGGAGTGCTGGCCGCCTTGGTGAACGCCACGTCGCTAGTGGCGGTTTCGTTTTTTATTTTCTACGAGGCATTCCGTCGGTTGCAGCATCCCGAGCACGTGCAGGCTGCGGTGATGATGTGGGTTGCGGGAGCGGGCGTGGTGATGAACGGCGTGATTGCGTTGATGTTGTACCGCTCGTCCAGGGGGTCCGCAGGCGACGTCAACATCCGCAGCGCATTGCTGCACGAAGTCGGCGATACGCTCTCAACGGCCGCAGTAATCGTCGGCGGCTGGGTCATCCTGGTGACGGGAAATTATTGGGTCGATTCGGCGCTGTCGTTCGGCATCGGCGCTCTGATCCTGTGGTCGGGCTACGGGATTGTCCGCGAGACGTTGAACATTCTGCTCGAAGGCACGCCACGCGGCGTGAAGCTTGAACTCGTCGAAATCGCTATCCGTTCGATTGACGGCGTCAACGACGTGCACGATCTGCACTGCTGGAGTATTGGGTCGGAGACGCGCGCTCTTTCCTGTCACATCGCGATTGCCGACATTCCGCCCTCGGCGAGCGAACGCATTCTGCGCGACGTGAAACAACGCCTGCACCACACCTTCCGCATCGACCACACCACCATTCAGTTCGAGCATGTAGTGTGCGAAGTGGCGCATGGGTGCGTGATTCCGGTGGCGGAGAGCGAAGAACACCATCACAGCCACTAAGGGCTTTGTAAACCTGCCTCGACCAGGACGACGGAACCCCCGGCTGATGGGAATCTCTCCGGCACGCGAAATCGCCTCAAGCCTTTTGGTTAGGGAAGGATGTCCGCGGCCGTGAAGCACGGGACATTGGGATTTCGTTCTTCCAGCAGCATCTTCAACTCGCCCGGGACAAGCCCAGAAGGCCAAATCGCCGTCCACAAGTTTTGAATGCCGACGAAGAAGCCAACGATACGCGACTGTGCCTATCTATCCTGAAGGTGGGGTTCTGAAGAAGTACTGGCTACCTGGCAGGATGATGAAGCGGGGCACTTTCAACCCCTCTTGATCCCCTCTTGTCTCTGTCTTGACTTATTGGTTTTGCCGCTCGAAAATCTCCCGCGCCCGTTCGAGCGTGTCTGCGTCTTCTGGCGATTTATCTGGACGCAGGCGCACGATGCGCGGGAAGCGCAGAGCGTAGCCGCTCTCGTGCCGCTCTGACTGCATCATGTTGTTGAAGGCCACTTCGAGGACGACCTTCGGTTCGACCACGCGGAGGAAACCTTGATCTTCGATTGTGTGTTCCAGAAACCATTGCGTCATTTCGGCGATCTCGACGTTGGTCAATCCTGAATAGGCTTTGCCGATGTTTACCAGCTTGTCTTTATCGCGATCCCACACGGCGAAGGTGTAGTCGCTGAGCACGCCCACGCGTTTGCCGTGGCCATACTCGACCGCGGTGACGACCACATCGAGCGTGGCCAACTCGCGTTTCATCTTGAGCCATGACTTCCCACGCTTTCCAGGCGTGTAGGGTGAGTTCAGATCTTTGATCATCAGACCTTCGTTGCCGCGTGCCTGTGCGGCGGCGAAGAGCGCTTCCAGATCTTCCGGTGAGGATGCTCGAGATACCGGCGCACGGATGATTCTGTCGTGCGCGGCAGTTGGGTCTTCCCTAGACGTGAAAGCCAGAGTCCCTTGCGTGCTGGGTCTTCTCCGTGGCGGGGCGCCTCCGTAGTGAGCGATTTTTCTTTCGGCGGCGAGCAGTTTGTCCAGAATGTGCGCCCGCTCGTGAAGAGGACGGTCGATCAGCAGCTCTCCTCCTGCATACATGACGTCGAAGACCAGGTATGCGACTGGGATCTCTCGCAAAATTTTCTCGCTGACTTTCTTTCGTCCCAGACGCTGTTGCAGGATGCTGAAGGGGCGGGCCTGACCGGCATGTTCGGGAGCATCTTTGCCGGTGGAGGGGCCCGACGTCTCGGGTGACGCTGCCGTAGCCGGTTCCGATGTTCGCATCGGGCCAGGGCCGGCAGCTGGCGCTGCCGTGGCGGGCAAAGCCTGCCCTGAGCTTGCCGAAGCGAGGGCCCGCCCTACATGTTCCGATTCGCTATAGCTCCAGGCTACGATTTCGCCATCCAGAATCGCAGCTTGCGGCAAGCCCACAAGATCTTCTGGCAACTCCGGGAATGACTCTGTGATTTCATCCCGCGTGCGCGAAAAAAATCTTACGTCGCCGTCAGACACATGCGCTTGCGCGCGGATGCCGTCGTACTTGTCTTCGACTGCGGCTTCGGCAAAGTAACTCAAGCCTTCCTCAGCCGACTCGATGGGACTTGCGAGCATGAATCCCAAGGGATGAAAAATTCGCGTCTTTGTTCTTGCCTCGACCAGTTTGCCTTCCGACGCCAATCGCACGGTCTCGCCGATATCGCCGAGCAGCATGTTCGCGCGCTGGACATCTCTCAGCGCGCCGTCTTTTATCGCACCGTCTTTTGTCGCATTAAGTAACTTGGCAGCGGGAGCTTCGAAGTAGGCCTTCGCAATTGCCTCCTCGACCAGGCTCTCTTTCAGGCCGATGCGCAAATCTCCGGTCATGATTTTCACGATGTATTTGGCTTCGAGCGGCGTCGCTCGCCCTAGCAAGTCGCGCACCAGCGCGGCTTTAGCCGCTGGTCCCCGAGCCGTGGCGATCTGCCGGAGTGTCTCGGCGACTTCGAGAATTCTCAATCCTTGTCCCGATCGTTCTGGAAGAACGTCTCGGGCGACCGCGCCCAGATCTCCGTGCTTGCGGTATGCCGCGGTCAGCGCGGATTCCGTCTGGCCGGACAACTCCGCGACCACACGCCACAACAGCCTCCCACCGAACTGCAGTGTGGTTTCCTCCCATGCGGGAAATGCCCGGCCTGAGAGGAAGATGGCCGAGGCGGCGGCTTGGTCCGTGGGGCGCGATTTGAGATATTCGGCAACGAGCGCGGTTTTCTGCAGTTTCTTGGTGGTAGCGGCGATGGCCTCCGCGGTTTCGGCGAATTTGCGCATGGCCTTCAAAGCATAGAACAAGAATGGCGAAGACGATGGCGGAGAGGTGGACTCGTCGGCCGCGGGTGATCGATAAATGTCTCTTTATCTGTTAGTTAGGTGACGTCATGCTACATATTTCGAGGCCGATCTTACCCCTGTGGTAACCTATGGGTTGACGCTTTCGGGGCGTTTGGAGCATCGAATAACAGTGCGTTCACTACGAAATTATCTGCGTTTTCTTGCTGCGGTGCAGCTGTTGCCGGCGCTTGAAGGTGGCGAGGAAACTTTGGTTGGCGGGCAGGCTGTGCTTGAGGGCGTGATGATGCGCTCTCCGCACGCGTGGGCGATCGCTTGCCGCAAGCCGTCGGGCGAAGTAGTGACCATGAGCGAACCGATCGAGCGCGCTTCGGAAAAACACAAGTGGATGGCCTGGCCCATTGTGCGCGGCGTCATGACGCTCGGCTATGCGATGGCTCTTGGCTACCGTGCCCTGCGCTTCTCGGCGAATGTTGCGATCGAAGATGTGATGCAGAATGACGCTGAATCCGGCTCCGCCACGAACCGCGCGGAGATAGACCTGAATGTATCCTCGTCTTCTGAGGCCAAATCGCGAACTCGCGAAAAGGCGGCCGCCATCAGCGGCTGGTTGGCCACGATCAACATCGTAATCTCTCTCGCCTTTTTCATTTTCATGTACAAGTACGTGCCTCTGGTCGCCGCGACAGAGCTCAAGAAGATTGATCCCGCGCTGGGCGGCCAGATCATGTTCAATCTGGTGGACGGCGTGATCCGGCTGGTTCTGTTCCTGCTATTTATCTGGGGAGTTTCGCTGTGGAGCGACATTCGCCGCGTGTACCAGTATCACGGCGCCGAGCATAAAACGGTCTACGCCTTCGAGAACGGCGACCCGCTCACGACGACCGAGGTGCAAAAATATTCCACGTTCCATCCGCGATGCGGCACCAGTTTTCTGATGACGGTGATGCTGATCTCGATCGGCTTCTACATGCTGATTCCGGTCACCACTTTTTGGGCGCGGTTCGGTGTCCGCATCGCGTTGCTGCCCGTGATCGCAGGCGTCTCCTACGAGATTATCCGCTTCGCCGCCAAACATCGCGGCTCACTGTTTGCGTTGATTACGGCGCCGGGACTGTGGCTGCAGAGGATTACCACGAAGCCGCCCTCCGACGAAATGGCGCAATGCGCCATCACCGCTCTCGACCAAGCCATGGCGCTCGAGAAAGAGCGCGGCGGCGAATTGGTAATTGCCTAGCGGTCCCGCCGCGAATACTTTCTCCCGCTTTTTCAGACATCACTAAAATGCCGTAGAGACGTAACTTGTTATGTCCTGCCCGCTGCATTGATCGGGCCGGCGAAACCGAGACGTAGCGAAGCTACGTCTCCACGGAAGCCGACTGACATGTTTGAACGACTGGACCAAATCGAAGCTCGCTATGACGAGCTGACCAACGCTCTGGCTTCGCCGGATATCGTCAATGACTCGGCGAGATACCAGAAGACTGCCAAGGCGCACGCCGAAATCGCGCCGATCGTCGATCGATATCGCGAATACAAAGACCTGACGAAGGGGATCGCCGAGAGCAATGCGATGCTTGCGGACGAAAAAGATCCTGAGATGCGTGCCTATGCCCAGGAGGAACTCGACAAACTGGAGGCGCGCGTGGGTGGCGTGGAAGAAGAACTCAAGGTTCTGCTGCTGCCGAAAGACCCCAACGACGAGAAGAACGTGATTCTCGAAATCCGCGCCGGCACCGGTGGAGACGAGGCCACGCTCTTTGCTGCCGAAATTTTCCGCATGTACACGCGCTACGCCGAGACCCAGCGCTGGAAGGTGGAGGTGCTTTCCTCTTCCGAGTCGTCGGCTGGCGGGTTGAAAGAAGTGATCGCCATCATCGAAGGCAATCGCGTTTTTTCCCAGCTCAAATATGAGAGCGGTGTGCACCGCGTGCAGCGCGTACCCGCCACCGAGCAGCAGGGACGCGTGCACACCTCTGCCGTCACGGTCGCCGTACTACCCGAAGCGGAGGATGTGGATATCAAGATTGAAGCCAAAGATCTGCGCATCGATACGTTCTGCTCGTCCGGGCCGGGGGGACAGTCGGTGAACACGACTTACTCGGCAGTCCGCATCACGCACATTCCGACGAACACGGTGGTGAGTTGCCAGGACGAAAAGTCGCAGATCAAGAACCGCGAAAAAGGTATGCGTGTGCTGCGCAGCCGCCTTTACGAAATTGAAATGGAAAAGCAGCAGCAGGCGCTGGCCAAAGAACGGAAGGCGATGGTCGGCTCTGGTGACCGCAGTGAGAAGATCCGCACCTATAACTTTCCGCAAAACCGGCTTACCGACCACCGCATCGGTTTCACCATCCATCAACTGGAATCCGTGATGGACGGGAAACTTCAGCCGCTGATCGAGGCTCTGGTGACGCATTACCAGGCGGAGAAGTTGAAGCAGGAAGCGGGGACGATGGTGTGAAAGAGAAAACTGGTAAGCTGCTTCATTCAGCTATGTAGATGATCTCCACGAGGGAGATTGCCGAGATGAAAAAGTCATCGCCGTTTCGCTCCGCGGACTCAATGACGACACGCGCAGTGGACGAGAGTTCTTCTGAGCCGGAGAGATACGAAATCACGGCGTGGGTATTTAGAACCACGGCTATCAGGAAGCATCCCGAGCAAAACTCCCCCACATCTCGTGGCGGGATCTTGCGATTTCCTTATCGCTGACCTTGGCGCCGAGATCGGCCCAGAGCCCCAGGAGCCTGCGCCGGGCCTTGTGCCCGGATCCGGGTTGCAAGCTCGCTATGAAAGCGAGCACTCCCGCCGCCTTTGGAGAGGCAACTCGCGAAGGATTTCGAGTACCGTTGTTCGACGGGTCATGCCAGTTCCAATCGACCCTTACTGATTATACTGTGCGTGAAACCGTTTCTTGAACTTCAGAGTAAGGAGCGAATATGCCCCACCTGCACTCGACGCTCTCCGACGTTCTCGCCGATCGCTACGCACAGAATGCTGCCCGCGTCCGCGAGGTGGCTGTGTCGCTCGACAACGCCCAGTTCTGGCAGAGGCCCTTTCCGTTCGGAAATAGCTACGGACACCTGGTGCTGCACCTGACCGGCAATTTGAACTATTACATCGGGGCGCAGGTCGCGAAGACCGGTTACGTCCGCGACCGACCGCGCGAGTTCAACGATCCGAATCCTCCGTCGAAAGAAGAAGCTCTGAACAAGCTCGACGATGCGATCGCGATGGTGCTGGCAACGTTGCGTGCGCAGTCGGCTGAGGATTGGTTTGCGGAATACTCAGGCGTGGGCGCAACCGCGCGCAATCGTCTCGACATGATCATGCAATGCGCCGCCCACATGCAGCACCACATCGGGCAGATGATTTATCTGGGCTACGAGTGGGGAAGGCAAACCGGTGTCACAACGCGTTAGATCTCGTCAGACCGGCTGTCATCAGTGCGATATGAGAATCTCGGGACCTTGGCGAGGTGTTGGACTGCAAGACTGCAATTCATCGAGCCGATAAGAGTTCGACGACAAATTGGCCTAGGTCCAGTGCCTCAACTCCTTTAGCAATCGCCGATGTAGGCACTTGTTGGCGCGACTGCCGATGGACCACGATCAATCTTCCTGCTCGTTTTTGCAACGCGCGCTGAAGAGTAGTCAAGGGAGATGCCATGGGCGGGCGGACCGTCTTCGCGGCTTTCGCTTCTACCAGCCACAGCTTGGCGTTAGGACGTGGAACAAGAAAGTCTACTTCCAGACCCTGCTGATCCCGAAAATAGTAAAGTTCCTTTCGCATCCCACGATCGGCCTGGCTTTTGAGTATCTCTGCTGCGACGAAGCCTTCAAACAAGGGGCCTAGGAATGGCGACCGCTCAAGCTCAGCCGATGATGTCAGGCCCAG
>Ga0181537_10005160_pt1 | contig 10597 bp, 9 predicted proteins | sample PEATcosm2014_Bin_39_FD_119765 | JGI IMG/M metagenome (GOLD analysis project Ga0181537, IMG submission 119765) | Peatland microbial communities from MTU Mesocosm Facility, Houghton, MI, USA - PEATcosm2014_Bin23_10_metaG | ecosystem: Environmental > Terrestrial > Soil > Wetlands > Peat | place... | reverse complement strand
GCCGGTCGGCGGGACGGTCTCACCACCTGCGACGGCGTCCCCGCGTACAGGCGGTGCGCCGCCGCCTCATCATCTGTCAGGAACAACCACCGTTCCGTTGTCGCTCACCCCCCGGGCCGCCTCCGGGTGGCCCCCGCTCCAGGGAGCGGGGGCCACCCGGGACCGGTGTCAGGCGGTGCCGAAGTCGAGGCCCCGGGGCTCGGCCGCCAGCGGCCTGCCCGTGAGCTCGGTGACGGGCACGTCGGGGCCGACGACCTCGAACCGGGGACGGGCGAGGTCCACCGCCCCCGCCCCGGCCAGCAGGACGCCGAAGTGCACGGAAACGGCTTCCGGGCCGATGTCGAGCACGTTGGCGGCCTCCGTCCAGCCGACGGTCCCGCGAAGCGGCCGGTCCCGCATGTTGTCGATCGCCCGCGCGCCGTGCGCCGTGTCGATCCGGAGCCAGGTGCCGGCCCAGTCCGTGACCTCCCGGCCCCGGATCACGGCGGCGAAGCGCACCCGGCAGCCCCGGTACTGTGCCGCGTCGATGCTCTGCATGAGGGTGCCGAAGCCGCCCGGCGGGTCAGCGGAGCGGAACCGGAGCCGCAGGACGCGCCTGCCGTCGTAAGCGCATGACTGCGGCAGCAGCCCGGCGCCGTAGTCCGCCGGGTGGCTCCCGGCCGTGAACCACCCGTCCGGTAGCGGGTCAAGCCTGGTAAGGCTGAGCAGCGCGGTGAGCGCCTGGGTGTAGTTCTCGCTGGTCTCCGCCATGCGGGCGCGGACCAGCCGCTTGAGGTCCTTGTGCTGGGGCACGGTAACAGCCTCCGTCTCGGCGGCCGCCCCAACGCTCCGGGACCGGAGCCGGCCAGACGGAAGTCGGGCACGCTGCTGGTACCAGTCCGGGAGTACGCCCCCCTTCGGCCTGACCATGCCCCGTTGGGGAAGGGCAGCCGGCCTCGGCGTCGAACCGCGCCGCCTCCATCATCGCCAGAAGGGCGGCCCGTGGTCAACCCGGGCACCGCCCGGCACGGAGGCGGGCGCTGCCCGGGCGGGCTAGGGAGCCAGCCGGGCCGCGGTGACCGCGAGCGTGGTGTAGCCCATGGTGAAGGAGCCGCCGGCCGCGTCGACGGCCGCGCCGAGGCCGTCGAGGATCTCCCGCCGCACGGGCTCGGGCATCCGGCCGAAGCCGCCGGTGGTCGGCACGAGGTCCAGCCACTCGTCGCGGGTATAGGGCCGCTGCCAGGACGACAGCCACTCCTCCGGCTCGCCGAACGCGCCCGTCTCCCGCATCCCGTCGGCCGCCCTGGGGCCCATCACCTGGCGGTAGGCGTCGGGGGCATCGGGCCGGGACCAGAAGCCGCTGACCGGGGAGCCGGGCAGCGCCCGCCGGTAGACGCCGGCGAACGCCTCGCGCAGCTCCGCCGGGGGCTCGAAGACGTTCCAGAAGACCGCGAGCCTGCCGCCCGGCCGGAGCACGGCGGCGGCCCGGGCGGCGCCGGCGGCCGGGTCCACCCAGTGCCAGGCCTGGGCGGCGGTGACCGCGTCGAAGGAGCGGCCCGCCGGGTCCCAGTCCTCGAACTTCGCGACCTCGGTCTCGGTCCCGCCCTGCCTGGCCTGCTCGGCCATCCGCGGGTCGGGGTCGACGCCGAGCACCCGGCAGCCGGCCGCCTGCAAGAGCCGGGACGAGATGCCCGTGCCGCAGCCGGCGTCAAGGAAGTCACGTCCCGGGCTGGCGGCGACGATGCGGTCAATCAGGTCGGCGGGGTAGGTGGGCCGGGCCCGGTCGTAGCGGCCGGCGTCCGCGCCGAATCCCTCGGCGACCTCCCGCTCCAGGTGCGACCGCCCGCTGGGGGAAGGCGCGGCGGCCGGGGTTTCCTCAGGTTCTGACGGTAGAGTGGTCATGTGCCCACTCTAAATGGGCGCTTGCCCACTTGACGGCGCCGTTCGCTGACAGCGAGCGCGGGAAACCAGCGCGCGAGCCGGCCGCGGGAGACGGGACGGGGATGACGAAGTGCCAACCGGAGTGGCCATCCGCGACCCGCGCGGGCAGCTGTTCGACGCCGCCGAGCGGGTCCTGCTGCGCGACGGCCCCGCCGCGCTGACCAGCCGCGCGGTCACCGCCGAGGCCGGGGTCGCCAAAGGGGTCCTGCACCGGCACTTCGCCGACTTCGACGCGTTCCTCGCCGAGCTCGCGCTCGACCACGTCGCGCGGATCGAAGCCCAGGCGCAGGCGCTGCTCGCCGCCGCAGGCACCGGGACCGTCGCGGGCAACCTGGCCGCCGCGCTCCCGGGCCTGTTCACCCCGCCCGTCCTGGCGCTCGGCCGCCTCGTCATCGCCCGTGACGAGCTCCGTACCCGGCTGCGCGCGGCCACCGGGTCCCGCATCCCCCTGCTCTCCGAGTCCGTGGCCCTGGCCCGCCGGTACCTCGAAGCCGAGCGCGACCTGGGCAGGATCGCGCCCGGCGCCGACATCCCCACGCTCGCCCCGATGCTGGTCAGCACGGCGCACCTGCTGTTCACCGACACCGACGGCCCCCCGCCGGACGCCCCCGCCCTCGCACGGGTCGTGTCCGCTGCCCTCGCGAGCGCCAGCGCGTGACCGCCGCGTCCGGGGTACGCGCCGCGAGCAGGCCCCCTTCGGCCGGTCCGCCGCCCGGCCGCGGCGCTCAGGCGGGACGGAAGCGCAGCGCCGACCAGGTCTCGTCGACAACGACCTGGCGGACAGGCTGGATTCCCTCAGCCGTGAGCAGCGCGGCGAGGATGTCCCTGCTGAGGTCCGTGCCGAGCTTGCCGGCCTTCGGGTACGCGATCCACGCCAGTGCGGGATCAGGGAACCGGGTCGCTGGCGAGGCGGGCGTACAGGCAGAGGTCCCTGCGCTCGCCGCCGATCTCCTGCCAGCCGCGCATCAGGCCCTCCCGGGTGAACCCGGCCAGTTCCGCCGTCCGGACAGACGCCGTGTTCCAGGGCTCGACGTGCAGTTCCAGCCGGGGGATCCGCTGCACGCGATGCGCCCACCCAACGACCGCGAAGAGCGCCAGCGCCGCCGCTCGGCGTCCCCGCGCCGAGCGGGCGACCCAGTAGCCGACCGAGGCGTGCCCCTCGCGCGCCTGCCGTACCCACAGGCCCGCCTGGCCGACCGCGCGGTCGCTGGCAGCGTCGGCGATCGCAAAGGAGTAGCCGGTCCCGTCCGCCGCACGGCTCCACTGGCGCTCGATGAAGGCCCGCCCCTCGCCTGGCGTGTACGCGGCGGGGACGGTAGTGATCAGCGGAATGTACGGGTCCCCGGCCGCCTCTTCGATGAGCGGCAGGTCACTGAGTTCGAACGGCCTGAGCCGGAACGGCCCGGCATCCAGCACCGGCACTTCCAGAGCCATGTCACCGCCGGCTGCGCCGGCACCGGGACCCGCTGTCACGAACCATCCCCGCCCAGGGTTATTTCCAGGCCTGGCTGGTGGTGGCCGCCGGGTCCTCGGCCACCCGAAACTTCTCAACGTCAGCGGCCACAGGGCCATTGTAAGCAGCCTACGATTACGCGGTGGGCGAGCGCTGGGTGGACAAGGCGGGCCAGGTCGAGGTACCGCTGGCCGGAGGTGACGTCACCGAGGGAGTTGTCCGGGTCGGTGACACGGTGCGGCGGCCGGTCGGGCCGCACTCGCCGCTGGTGCACGCGCTCCTGGCGCATCTCGAACTGGCCGGCTTCGAGGGAGCCCCGCGGTTCCTCGGCATCGACGGATCCGGACGCGAGGTGCTCAGCTACATCGACGGCGAGGTGGCCGGGCGCCCGCGTCCACCCTGGATCGCCGACGAGACCCGGCTGGCATCGGTCGGCCGGCTGGTCCGCGCCTACGACGACGCGGCTGCCTCGTTCGCTTCCCCGCCGGACGCGCTCCTGGAGGCGTTGCCGGCCGATCCTCCGGGAATCCCGCCGGCTCCGGCGTATCCGCCGGAACTGATCGGGCACGTCGACATCACGCCCGAGAACGTCGTCTTCCGTGACGGCCGCGCGCACGCGCTGATCGACTTCGACCTGGCCAGGCCCGCCACCCGGGCAGACGAGATGCTCAACGCGATGCTCTGGTGGGCCCCGCTTTCCGACCCGCGCGACGTCGACCCGCTGCTGCAGCACGTCGACGTGCCCGCCCGGGCCCGCATCCTCGCCGACGCGTACGGCCTGTCCGGCACGGACCGGGAACGGATCATCGAAGTGGCCGTGCTGCGCACCCGGCGGTCCTGGCACCTGATGAAACGGCGGGCGGAAACCCACGGCGGCGGCTGGCAGCGGATGTGGGACGAGGGCGTGGGCGACGTGATCAAGCGCCGCGAGGCCTGGCTCGACCGGCACGCCTCAACGCTGGCCGCAGCCCTCACCGCACCGTAACCGCCGTATGGGGGATGACGAGAACCGGAAGCTGGTCGGCCTGCGCGGGGCGGGCCGGTAACACGGCGCCGGGCCGCACAATGGAGGCGTGGAAGGATGGTTCCGTGACAGGAGCCGATGCCGGCGGCCTCGGGCGCGTGTTCAACGAGGTCCCCGAACTCTACGACCGGACGCGGCCGGCCTACCCGGACGCGCTTTTCGCGGACCTCACCGTGATAACCGGCCTGGGCCAGCGGTCACGGGTGCTCGAGGTGGGCTGCGGCACCGGGCAGGCAACGCGGTCGCTGGCACCGCTCGGGTGCCAGGTGACCGCTGTCGAACCCGGGAACGGCCTGGCGGCGCTGGCCCGCCGGCACCTCGCGGCCTTCGGCAACGTCAATGTCGAGTCATCGACTTTCGAGGACTGGGACGACCGCGGCCGGCGCTTCGACGTTGTGGTGGCCGCGTCATCCTGGCACTGGGTCGATCCGGCGGCCGGCTGGCCCAAGGCCCGCGACGTGCTCAGTCCGGGCGGCTGGATGGCCCTGCTGGGCAACGTCACCGTCCGCGCGCCCGGTGAGCCTGAGGCGTACGCGGAGACCGCGGACCTCCACGAGCGCTTCGCGCCGGGCAATCCAAGCTGGGGGCATCCGCCACTGGAGGATGAGGTACGCGCGGGCAGCGAGGGGTGGGGGCCAGCCGTAGCCGACCCGGGCGGCCTGTTCAGCCCGACGACCGTTCGCTGGTACCCCACTGTCCGGTGGTTCGACGGGGCGGGTCACGCCGATTACCTCCGCACGCTGTCGATCTACCGCAAGCTCAGCGCCGACGTCCGCGAGCCCCTGCTGGACGCGATCGCTGAGCGCATCCGCACGCGGTTGGACGACCGCGTGCCGCGCCGCTACCTGAGCATGCTGCGCGCCGGCCAGCGAGCCGGCTGAACGAGACTGCGCGCCGCCGCGCCCGACTGCCCAGCCCGTACCTTGCGGCCGCCCCCCCGTGCCCTGGCCGCACCCTTGACCGCACCGGCGAACGCTAGGATCGGGCGCCGTGACGGGAATCTCTGACCGGCTCGCGGTCACCGCCGCAGCCTACGACACCGTGTCCGCCCGCTACGCGGAGTTCGTCCGGGGGGAGCTTGACGCGCTGCCGCTCGACCGGGCGGTCCTCGCGGCGTTCGCCGAGCACGTCCGCGCCGGGGCCGGCGGGCTTGTCGCGGACGTCGGCTGCGGGGAAGGCCGGGTCGGCGGGTACCTGGCGGCCCTGGGACTCGAGGTCACCGGGATCGACCTGTCGCCCGCCATGATCGAGATCGCCCGCGCGCGGTACCCGGGAATCCGGTTCGAGACCGCCTCGATGCACGCCCTGCCCCTGGCAGACGGGGCCCTGGGCGGGATCGTGTCCTGGTACTCGGTCATCCACGCCGTGCCAGGGGACCTGCGTGCCTGCTTCGCTGAGTTCGCGCGCGTCCTGAAGCCGGGCGGTTACCTGCTGGCCGCGTTCTTCGAGGCCGTCGGCGAGCCGGTAACCGCCTTCGATCACAAGGTGACGACGGCCTACCGCTGGCCGGTCGACGAGCTCGCCGCGCTAGCCGGGGACGCGGGGTTCGCCGAGACCGGCCGGATGTCGCGCGAGCCCTGCGCGTCCGAGCGCTTCCGGCGCGGCCACCTCCTGATGCGCCGCCACTCGTCATCTCCTGCGCCGGACGGACGCGGGGTTTGACCGTCGTGCCGCTGGGGCAGACGCTCGCTGCAACTGGAGCCGGGCCGTCGTGCTATTGGTATGGGTGACAGCGGCGGGTAGCGTAATGACGCATATTCGACGAGTAGGGCTGTCTGTCCTTCGGGGATCGGGGTGGGCGGGTGGATACGGAGCTGGCTGCGTTGTGGTCGGCGGCTGCGACGACCCTGGTAACGCTGATGGCCAGCGATAGCTGGCAGCGGGTCAAAGCCGGCTTCGCGGGGCTGTGGCGGCACCACCACCCCGCGCAGGCCGATGCTGTCGAGGCTGACCTGGACGCGGCGCAGGCTGCTTTGGTGGCCGCCCGTGAGGCTGGGGACGAGGAAACGGTCACGGACCTGACCGCCGAATGGCGCAGCCGGCTGCGGCGAGCCTCCGGGCAGGACTCTGTGTTCGCCGCGGAGGTGCGCAACCTGGTGGAGGAGTTCCGGCCGCTGCTCTCGGGTGCTCCGGCGCGCCCGGTTGTGATGATCGCGCGGGCGTCGGGTAGCAGCCGGGTCAACCAGGCAGGCCGGGACCAGACGGTAACCGGCGGATGAGCGGCCCGGGCGAGCCCGCAGACGAAAACGCCGACGTCCGCCTGGAGGCAACTGCCACCGGGCAGGCGACAGTCAACCAGGCAGGCCGGGACCAGCACTTCCACTTCAGCACCGGGACCCGGCGGGTCCTGCCCGGCGCAGGGAGCGACGTCGGCTGCCCGTACCCGGGCCTGGCGCCGTTCACCGTTGAGCAGGCGGCGTGGTTCTTCGGCCGCGACCGGCTCACGGCCATCCTGGTCAGCCGCCTGGACGCCTGCCTGGCCGAGGGCGGCCCGGTCATGGTGGTCGCGGCGTCGGGCGCCGGGAAGTCGTCCCTGCTGCGGGCCGGGCTCTTGCCGAAGGCGGCAGCGGGGGCATTAACGCCGGCCGGGTCGCGGCACTGGCCACAGGTGGTGTTCACCCCTGGCGCGCACCCGCTGCGCCAGGCCGCGGCCGCTCTGGCTGCGGCATGCCCCAACGGGAGCGAGGTGCCGGCCGGGCCGGATCCTGGGGAACTGGACGCCCTGCTGTCCCAGGCCGCGGAGGCGGCCGGGCATGGGTCGCGGGTCATCGTGGTGGTTGACCAGTTCGAGGAGCTGTTCCGACTGTGCGAGGACGACGGAGAGCGGAGCGCCTTCATCTCCTGGCTCTGCCGCGCGGCCAGCCGGGACGGCCCGGGCGGACCGATGGCGCTGGCCGTGTGCGCAGTCCGCGCTGACTTCTACCTGGACTGCACCCGCTACCAGCAGCTGCGCCAGGTACTGCAGGACAACCAGGTCATCGTCGGCGCCATGTCACCAGAGGAACTGCGCGAGGCCATCACCGCCCCAGCCGAGGCGGCCGGGCTGGACATCGAGCCAGGCCTGACCGAGCTCCTGCTAGCCGACCTGCGCGCCGACGCGCCGTCGGCCGGGAACGGGACCCCAGGGGGTGACGACGGCGCAGGGCGGCTGCCGCTCCTCGCCCATGCCCTGCGGGCCACCTGGCAGGAGCGGCACGGCAGCACGCTGACCGTTGCGGGCTACCGGGCTGCCGGCGGCATCGAGCACGCGGTCGCCGAGACTGCCGAGCGGGTCTACGCCCGCTTGGGCACCGCCGCACAGAACGAGACCCGGGCCCTGTTCCTGCGCCTGGTAAAGATAGGGGACGTCCCCGGCGAGGACGTCCGCCGCCCTGTGCCCCGCCCCGCCCTCGCCGCCGGCACAGCGGCCGAGGCGGCCGCTGACGCCTACACCGCTAGCCGGCTGGTGACTCAGTCACGTGACACCGTGAGGATCACCCACGAGGCACTGCTATCGGCCTGGCCCAGGTTGGCCGCATGGCTGGACGATGACCGGGCCGGCCACCTGATCCGCCAGCGGCTGGAAGACGACGCCGCCGAATGGGACCTCGGCCGCCGCGACTCCTCGCTGCTGTACCGGGGCTCCCGACTGGGAACGACCGCCGAGTGGGCCGGCGGCCACCTCCTGGACCTCACCGGCACCGCCCGGAGATTCCTGGCGGTATCTCGCCGGCGTGCCCGGCGCACGTCGGTCGCCGTCCGCGCTGGCGTGGCCGTCTTGGGCGCCCTGGCCCTGGCTACCACCGTCATCTCCGCGATCGCGCTCCAGCAGCGGTCGGCCGCCGTTGCCCAGCGGAACGCCGCCGTCTACAGCCAGGTCCTCGCTGAGGCCCTCCAGTTCGACGCCAGCGACGCGTCACTTTCGGCCCAGCTCACCCTTGCCGCCTACCGCTTGCGGCCAACGCAGGACCTCGTCCCCCGCCTGCTGAACGCCGAAAACACACCTCTGTCTTCGGCCTTTGCCGCCGCTGCCTCAAGCGTCGGTTCGGTGGCGTTCAGCCCCGACGGCCATGTGCTGGCCGACGGCGACGACAACGGCACTATACGCCTGTGGGACGTCACCGATCCATCACACCATCACCTGCTCAGCCAAGCCAAGGCGGGCAGCGACAGCGCGCCTGCGGTCGCATTCAGCCCGGACGGGCGCTTGCTGGCCGGCGGCGGCGACGGCAGGCTGCAGCTGTGGGATGTCACCGATCCCGCCCGCCTCCACTCACTTGGCCAAATCCCGGGCGGTGAAGACGGCGTCAACGCAGTGGCATTCAGCCCTGACGGCCGTACTCTGGCCGCGGGCGACGGCGACGGCACGATCAAGTTGCTGGGCATCACCGACCCATCGCACCCCCGCTTGCTCAGGCAACTCAACCCCCAAAACGGCGCCGTGCTTTCGCTGGCGTTTAGCCCCGACGGACGCACCCTGGCCAGCGGCAGCGCAACAGTCCAGATGTTGAACGTCACCGATCCTGCCAATCCGCGGCTGCTCGGCCAGACTGAATTCGACGGTTCCGTGAGCTCGGTGGCGTTTAGCCCGGCCGGCCGGACGCTGGCCAGCAGCGACGCCAGCGGCAACATCCGGCTGTGGGACACCACAGATCCCGCTAACCTCCGGCTGCTTGGCCAGGCCCCGGCCGGCGCCTCCTTCAGCTCAGTAGCGTTCAGCCCCGATGGGGACACACTGGCCAGCAGCGGCGATACCAACGGCGCGGTCCGCCTGTGGGACATCGCTAACCCGACTCAGCCCAGCCTGCTCAGTCAGCCCCTGACCGGCAGCGTTCCCGTATTCGCGGTAGCGTTCAGGCCTGACGGGCACCTGCTGGCCAGCAGCGACGGCGGTGGCACCATCCGACTCTGGAGCCTCCCCGAAACCATCTCGGCCAGCGCCTCACCTGCCAAGTCGGTGGCGTTCAGCACGGGCAGCCGCATCATGGCCACCGGCAACGAAGACGGCGCGATCCGGTTGTGGGACACCACCGATCCCTCTCGCCTCCGCTTGCTCAGCCGCCTTTCGACCGGCAGCGGCCAGGCCACAGACTCACTGGCCTTGAGTCCTGGCGGGCACATGCTGGCCGCCGGCGACGAGGGCGGCACGGTCGCCCTGTGGAACATCACCGACCCCGCTCGCCCCCGCCTGCTCAGCCGCCCCCTAGCCGGAGGAGCCCAGGTGACTTACGCCGTGGACACGGTGGCTATCAGTCCCGACGGGCACACGCTGGCCAGCGGAGGTGAAGATGGCACCATCCGGCTGTGGAACATTACCGATCTTGCCCGCCCGCTCCTGCTCAGCCAAACCCAAACCGGCGGTGATCCCGGCTCCCTGGCGTTCGGCCCTAACGGACAAATCCTGGCCAGCGGTGACGGTGACAGCACAGTCCAGCTGTGGGACGTCACGCACCTCGCCCGCCTCCGCATGCTCAGCCAGCCGTTGACTGGCAAGACCTACGTGTCCTACACGGTGAGCTCGGTCGCCTTCAGCCCCTATGGGCACACGCTGGCCGCCGCCGGCTTCGATGGCACTGTCCGGTTGTGGGACATCACCGATCCTGCCCGTCCTGTCCTGCTGAGCCAGACTCTAACCGGCGGAACCGGCGACGTGAGCTCCCTGGCGTTCAGCCCTGACGGACAGATGCTGGCCACCAGCGACTCCGACGGCACGGCACGGATATGGGATCTTGACGTTCAATACGCCATCAACCGGATCTGCGCAACAGCGGGAAGCCTTACGCGGCAGCAGTGGGAGCAGTACATTCCACAAGAACGATACGTTGCATCGTGCACTCCTACTTCTGCGCGGGTTCCGGGGTAGCGGCGGCCGTCATGTGCGCCTCGGCGGCGGCGCGCAGCGCACCGGGGCGCAGCGGGGTGCCCAGCAGCTGGCTGACCAGGGCGCGGTGCGAGGCGTGCAGGGTACGGACGGCCGCGGGGCTGATGCCGGGCTTGGCCGAGGGGACGCCGCCGCGGGCACGGCCGGGCTTGGTGGGGATCCACAGGTGACCGGGGTCGCTGCCCTCAAGTTCGGCGACGATCGAGGCGCGCGCGGCGAGCCAGCGCGTGAGGATGTGCACGGTCGACTGGGTCAGCGGGACTGACTCCCCGTCGATGTCGGCGCGCGGCTCCGCGCCGTCCAGGTGCAGGGCGCTGATGTTGAGTTCCGCTAGCTCCGG
>Ga0181537_10005159_pt1 | contig 10597 bp, 8 predicted proteins | sample PEATcosm2014_Bin_39_FD_119765 | JGI IMG/M metagenome (GOLD analysis project Ga0181537, IMG submission 119765) | Peatland microbial communities from MTU Mesocosm Facility, Houghton, MI, USA - PEATcosm2014_Bin23_10_metaG | ecosystem: Environmental > Terrestrial > Soil > Wetlands > Peat | place... | reverse complement strand
GCTGCGACTGTGCGATTGCTATGGAAACACTTCATTCCACAATGTTTATGTCTCCGGTGGGGCCGCTCTTTCTGGCCGCTTCGGCCCGCGGCCTCGTGGCCCTGGAGTTCGATGCGCGCCTGCCCGGGCAGCAGACGATTCGCAACCCGCGCGATCTTCGCTCAGAGAAGCAGCGCTCCGAGAGTAGGCGGGCGGAGCAGGCCGTCCACTTCGAAGAGTCGGCCGAAACCATGCAAGGCTACATCCGGGAACTGGAAGAATATTTCGCAGGCCAGCGCCGCGAGTTCAGCTTCGCGCTCGATCTGCGCGGCACGGATTTTCAAGTCGCGTGCTGGCAGGCGCTGCTGGCGATTCCCTACGGCGAGACGCGTTCCTACGCCGATATCGCCCGCGCCGTGGGCAGGCCACAGGGATTTCGCGCCGTCGGCATGGCCAACAATCGCAACCCGGTAGCGATCGTCGTCCCGTGCCATCGCGTGATCGCGTCCGACGGAACCCTGTGCGGCTACGGCGGCGGCCTCGACGTGAAGCGCAAATTGCTGGAACTCGAAGGCGCGCTCACCGGGACCCTGGCCGCGTGATAGACGAGAATCCGTTCGTAGAGACATAGCTTGCTACGTCTCTGCCGCCGGCATTCCGGATGATGGTGAGCGAGACGTTGCAAGCAACGTCTCTACAAAGTGGCCGTTGACCACAAGAACCCCTTTGACCACTCCGAGCAAATCCTCCGCTCTCCGCAAGGCCAGCCTCTTCTACCTCGTCTTCGTCATGTTCTCCTACACCACGGGCGGCCCATTCGGGCTCGAGGACATGGTCTCAACCTCCGGCCCGGGGATGACCCTGCTCTATCTCCTCATCCTGCCGTTCTTCTGGTGCATACCGGTGTCGCTGGTTTCCGCGGAACTCACCACCGCTCTGCCCGTCGAGGGCGGCTTCTATCGCTGGACGCGCGCCGCGTTCGGCGACTTCTGGGGATTTCTTTCCGGCTGGTGGAACTGGTCGGCATCGTTTCTGCTGGGCGGCGCGTATGCGGTGCTGTTCACGGATTATCTGGTCTACTACTTCCCGAAAATGACGTGGTGGCAGCACTACCTGGTTTCGGTGGCGCTGATCGCGGCGCTCACCTGGATCAACGTGCGCGGCATTCAGATGGTCGGGCAGGTCGCGACCGCGCTGGAGATTTTTATTTTCATCCCGGTGATTGCGATGATCGTCATCGGCCTCGCGCACTGGCATCACAATCCGTTTTCGCCGTGGGTGCCCCCGCATCAGGCGACGTTCAAGGTGTTCGGCGTGGGGCTGGCGCTGGGGTTGTGGCTGTACTCAGGCTACGAGCAACTCTCGACCGTGGCCGAAGAGGTCGAGAACCCGCAGCGCGCCTATCCGCGGGCGTTGGCGCTGGTCGTGCCGCTGTCGATTGCGGCGTACTTTCTGCCTACGCTGGCGGGACTGGCGTCGGCGGGCCACTGGGAAAAATGGCATACCGGATATTTTTCTGACGCGGCGGCGATCATCGGCGGCAGCTTTCACGGAAGGCCCTGGCTCGGCACGTGGATGACGCTGGCCGCCATGGTCGGCAACGTCGCGCTGCTGAACAGCACGGTGCTGACCACGACGCGCATGCCCTTCGCCATGGCCGAAGACGGATATCTGCCGCCGTCGCTGACCCGCAAACACTCGCGCTATGGCACGCCGTGGCTGGCGATTGTGGTGTCGGCGGCGATCTATGCGCTGCTGGCCTGGCAGAGCCTGGCGCAACTGATCTCGGTATACATCTGGCTGCGCTCGGCGACGACGGTGTTGACGGTGCTCTCGGCGTGGAAACTGCGGCGCACCCGGCCGGAATTGAAGCGGCCGTTCACCATTCCCGGCGGGCGCGTGGGATTGCTCTACGTCGTCGGCGCGCCCGTGGTGATGGCCCTGGTCGCGCTGCTGGGCAGCGACAGGTTTGGCATGATCGGCGGCGCGGTGGCGATTGCGGCGGGGCCGGTCGTGTACCGAGTGGATCGATTATTCAGACGTGGGCAGAAACACCAAGGCTCAAATGGTTAGGTTTTGGATCGCCTCTTAAGGTCTGGCTGCTTGCGAATTTCGATCCAGTATTCTTCGCGGACATCTTCGTCGATCTCAACCGGAAGGTTGCTGATGTACAGACGGTCTCGGATTGAACCCTTGGCCGTTCTACCCGAAGTTACAAACGCAGGGAGCAGGCTATTAAATGTCGGCACTCTGAGAGCCGGGCTCCATCTTCGCTTTCTATTCGTGCATACATTGGCGTATGAACAGGATTGTACGTAACGTGTAGCAAAATGAGACGATTTCGAGGCGAGACGACGGAACCGCGCTCGATGGCACTCCGGCCGATTTGCAGGATGCTCTTTGCGGGGCCGGAAACGGCCCTGGCGTCGCGAATTATCCCCGCGCTCGTGGTCAGGGCCATGACGCGAAAAATTATGCGTCTAGCGGGACGCTAGGGGCCCTCTACGACATTTCAATCACTTACACCAATCTTCAACGACTTACACGGATTCTCAACAACTTACGAAATCCGCCGCGAACGACAGACTTGCGCCATTGTCCTGTTAACGGCTCCCCCCTAAAATTTATCATCCCGAGCGAAGCGAGGGACCTGGGTTCTTGCCGGTGGCGACGATGGGGTGCCAGCGCCGGCAAACATCCAGATCCCTCGCTTCGCTCGGGATGACAACGCGTGGGGAGGATGGAAATGCATTGCGGGCTGCGGAATTAAATAAATGCGTTGTATGGATCCTTCGTCATGCAAGAAACGCGCGTCTCAGGATGACAATATTTTTCGGGATAACCATGCTCTTCAGGATGACAGAGCACAGTGCTCTGCGCTTGCGCTGCAGTTCGCCGACATTTTCCACAGACACTGGCACCTCCGTAACCTCTGAACCACTTCCACCGACCGCGCTTTCGGCTTATGCTGATAGAGAACTCGGCGGAACGCTGGCCGGATTTCAAACCCACCTTCGTATGGATTCTCTTCGACTTTATGGGCTGGTTGCGGGCAGCGGCGTCGCCTTGGTGGCGGCGTATGCGCTGCTGCGGCGCAAAACCAAGACTCCCGACCAACTGGAGCGCGAGCGCCGGTCATGGCTCGAGGGCACGGGCCGCATTACCGACGGCACGGTGATTGATGTGCAGGAGCTGCCCGCGGCCAGCAACTATCACGCTGCCATCATGCTGATTTACAAATACGACGTGGCCGGAGTTTCTTACGAATGCTCGCAGGATGTTACGTATCTGCGGCAGTGGATCAACCTGCATTCCTGCCGCCTCGGGCTGCACACTTCGGTGAGGTACGATCCGCAGAATCCGGGGAACTCGCTGGTGGTGTCGGAAAACTGGATGGGGTTGCGGCAGTAAGGTATCCCGCAAGGGAACCGTACCTCAGTCGCTAAAACGCGGATGCGTTTGAGTCAGTTACGGCACGACTAAAGTCGTGCTCTTCCCGAAAACGCTGGGCGGGGCCCGTTTACAAGAGGCTTACTGCCAGGCCAGGTGCATGGTGCTGTTGCGCTTATCGAAGGTGACTTGCAAAGATTTGTCGCCGCCGCCGATGAAATCTGCGGAAATCGTGCGCGAGAGGTCGATGGCGTGATCGGCTGAAAGTGTCCGCAGGCGCAGCACGTGCTTTCCTGCGGGGATGTTCAGAGTTTCTGAGTCGACGCCGCGGACTCCGCTGAACACCACCAGCTTCTTCTCCGTCGCCCCGTGCAGCGGCCGGGTCAGCATAAGTTTGTCGTCCACCCAAACGTACAGTGTGGCGTCTTTGAACTGGTGCTGCACGGCCAGGTCGAGCGTGGAGAGCGGCACGACAATCTGCTTGGGCAAGCCCTGCGGGATGGCGTGCGGCGTGGCAGCGTGACTCTTTCGGGGCGTGGCCGCGGCTGGCATGGCGGCGGGCGCGGCGTTTGCGGAATTGGGTGGGACGGCCCCGGAACTTATCCCGGCGGGGATGCTGCCAGGGTCGACAGGCGATTTCATTGCCACTTGAGGCGAACTGACGAACAACTTCGATTCCACGCCCGCGATGACCAGCATGACCACGGTCATAACGCCCAGAACCAGATCCCGGACCGGCGCCTTGCGGAGTGCGGCGACCATCACGTTCCTGACCTTCGCCATCACAGCCGCTGGATTCGCCCCATGCGCGCCGCGCGTGGTTTGCCCGAAGCGCGTCGCCGGCCTGGGACCAGCCGGCGCAACCGACGCCAACAGCGACGCCGTGGTGGAGGCTGGGTTGAACATGTTTTGCAACTGGCGGACGTCCGCGGCGAATTCACCGCCGCTCTGGTAGCGCTCGTCCCGATCCTTCGCCATGGCGCGCGCGATCACCGCGTCCAGTTCGGGCGGCAGGCTCAGGTCAAGGGCGCTGGCCGCCACCGGCTCACGGTTGGCGACTTTGAAACTCACCGTGGTCACGCTATCCCCTTGAAACGGAGAATGCCCGGTGACCATGGCATAGAGGATCACGCCCAGCGAGAACAGATCAGAGCGTCCATCCACGGCTTCGCCGCTGAGTTGCTCCGGCGCCATGTAGGCGGGAGTTCCGAGCAGCCGGCCGGGTATGGTGAAGTGGGCCAGATTCAGCTTGGCGATGCCGAAGTCGGCAATCTTCGCGTGACCGTCCCCGGTAACCATGATGTTTCCGGGCTTGATGTCGCGATGCACCACGCCCTGGGCGTGAGCATAGTCAAGCGCTTCGGCTATCTCTGCGGTAAGGTTCAGCGCCGTGGCCAGGGGAAGTTTCTTTTCGCGCGCCAGAATCTTGTTGAGCGCCTCTCCTGGAACGTATTCCAGAACGATGTAGGGGTCGTGGTTCTCGGGATTCTCCCCGGCATCGAAAATGGCGACAATTCCGGGATGGTGCAGGCGGCCGGCGGCTTGCGCTTCATGCCCGAAACGCAGGCGAAATTCTTTTTCCTCGTCCGGTTCCTGCCCTGACAGGACAACGGTCTTCACCGCGACCAGGCGATCGATCTGCGGGTCGCGGGCCTGGTAGACGACGCCCATGGCGCCGCGGCCCAGCTCAGCCACGACCTCATAGCGGCCGAACCGCTTGATCTTGGAATTACCGGTCTCGCAACTACCGGTCTCGGGATTTCCCATGAGTGGTCCTTAAGGAAACGGAGCTACACGTCCGCCGCGAAGCTGGAGCGCCTGCCTTCCATGGTAAGGCCGCGGGCACCGTGATCCGGCAACGACTTGAGGCTGCGCCATTACCGCAGTAACACCGCGGAAGAGGATGAACCGAGAACGAGGAATCTGAGGGGCGGAGGAGGGCTGGTTCTAGCTGCCCGTGGCGAAGCCGCCGCTGTGCGCGACCGTGATACGGAGGTACTTGTAGGGATTTACCGGAGTGTCGTTGATGCGGACTTCATAGTGAAGGTGGGGCCCGGTGGAGCGTCCGCTCTCGCCCACGTAGCCGATCACGTCGCCGCGCTTAACCGCCTGGCCAGCCGTGACCGCGAAGCCGGAAAGATGACCGAAGCGGGTGCTGATGCCGTTGCCATGATCGATCATGATGGCCTTGCCATAGCCGCCCAGCAGATCACTGAAGGTGACCACGCCGTCAGCGGGGGCAATAATTGGAGCGCCATAGCTGCTGCCAATATCTACACCACTGTGGAATGCGCCTTCTCCATTGAAGGGATCGATGCGCTCGCCAAAGCTGCCTGTCACCTGGCCTTGCACCGGCCACAGGTTCGGCGCCGAGTTGGCCTTGAACCAGTCGGCAGTGGTGGCGTTGCGGGTCAGGCCCATGGTCAGTCCGACCATGGTCGCGCCGGTCAGGGCGGAAGTGCGCAGGGCATGCAACTGGTCGAGCGAAGAACTTACATCGGCGGCGTGAATCTGCTCCGCGGTTGCGGTCACCAGCGTGGGCTGAGCCTTCAAACCGTAGAGGGCCGAGACTTCGCCGGCGATGGAGCCCAGCGACGCTACCTGCACGTCGCGCTCTTTGGCTACCTGCTCCAGGCGCGAATAGTTGTCTTTGAGCTGGTCTTTTTCCGTCCGCAGCTGGTTATAGGCGGAAACCTTCAGCAGCATGCGGGTATAGGAGCTGGCAATACCGGTGAGGCTGAGGAATCCAATGGCGGCGCCCACTACGAACACGTAGAGGTAATGCACGGGGATAGAGATCTTGCGCAGCTGGCCGTCGTCCCCGCGAGCCACAAAAAGGATGTAAAAGCGTTTCTGCAAATCGCTCCTCGAAACCTCAACTGAACGCCGAATTTTGAAGCATCAGGTCCGGAACATCAGGCTAGTTTCCATGAAGCAGAAAGCCTGTTCGGACACCTGACTATTTCGGGCTACGCTCCCATCTTGGGAATGGAACTGTCTCGCGCCCTACGCCTACCGGGAACCACGGCCTGAGCTCTAAATTTGCTCTCGTCTGCAATGCCAACTGCTTGCAGAACTTAGCTTGGCCAAAGTGTCTTTGTGAATGACTGGTTAACGGTAACAAACTGGGTTCCCCCTGTCAACGACACATGAGGCCGCTCCAACGTTACTGAAGAGGGGTAACCGGCTGGCACCCTGGGCGGGTTACCAGGGCGCTTTTGGCCGCGCGCAATTGTGAATCCGGCATGGCGAAGACCGTCTCAGGCTTTGCGGTTTTCGGGCGAGGATCGGGTTCGGCGGTATAGTAGTCGCCGTGCCGCTTGCTGAAAAAACGCTGATTGCCCGGATTCGCCGCATGGCGGGAGTTGGCGAGCAAAACCTGGCGGGCAAGAGTGCCCGCCCCACGCGGGGGACCATCTTTCGCGGGATTGGGGACGATTGCGCCGTGCTGCGGCTGCTGCCGGGGAAAGAGACGCTGGTCACTACTGACTTCACCCTGGAAGGCGTTCACTTCCGGCGCGACTGGCACCCACCGGAAGCGGTCGGGCACCGCTGCCTGGCGCGCGGGCTGAGTGACATTGCCGCCATGGGCGGCGAGCCGGTTGCCGCCTTCCTGTCGCTGGCGCTGCCCCGGGACTTGCCGCAAGCCTGGGTCGGACGCTTTCTGCGCGGCCTGATCCGCCTGGCGGACAAGTTCGGCGTCACGCTCGCCGGAGGCGATACTGCGGAATCGCCCAACGGAATTCTGGCCGACATCATCGTGCTCGGCACTGCGCCCAAAGGTAAGTCGGTGCTGCGCTCGGGGGCGCGGCCGGGGGATCGGATCTATGTCAGCGGAGAGCTTGGCGGGTCGGCTGCCGCCGTGCTTAAGATGCAGGCGAAGCCCAAGAAGAAGCTGAATCCCCGCGACTATCCTAGGCATTTCTATCCCGAGCCGCGGATCGAGCTCGGCCGCGTTCTTCGCGAGAAGGGGCTGGCCTCGGCCATGATTGATACCAGCGACGGGCTCTCCACCGACCTGGCGCATCTTTGTGAAGAGAGCGGGGTGGGCGCCGAAGTGGAATCCGTGCTGATCCCTCGCGCCAGCGTAGGCAAGCCGGCGCGGGAGGTTGACCTCGACCTGGCTTTGCACGGGGGCGAGGACTACGAACTGCTGTTCACTGCCCGGCCGGGGAGGCGCGTACCGGCTCAAATTGGCGGCGTCGCGATTACGCAGATTGGGCACGTCAGGCGGCTTAGGAAGATATTCCTGATGAACCCTGGAGGTGCCGGATTCGAACTCGAGCCGCGGGGGTGGGAACACTTCCACGAGTAATCGGCATGGTCATTCTGCTGCCCGTTTTTTCTTGCGGGCCGAAGTAGCTGTGCGACTGGCTGGCGGCGAGGCGCTGGCGGCAAAGACCGAGGTCCCTCGCTTTGCTCGGGATGACAAGCGGGGGGAAGCAGGCCGACGGTTCGGGGCACTTCACGCAAGTTGCATAGATCCTTCGCGCAAGAAACGCGCTCAGGATGACAACGCTTGCTCGGGATGCCAAAGTTCCGGGAGAACTGACGGTCCCCAACCGTTACTGCGGTCACTAATCTGTCTCTAGCCTCGTGTGCCGAAGGGGAATAGAGTAGGAACATGTCGTACAGTAAATTACTCCTCCTCCCAGCCCTCGCTTTCTTGTTGGCCGTTGCAGCTGTTGCCGAGAAGAAGCAACCGCCTCCGCCGCCGGCTCATGCGAAGTCTCCGTCGCCGGCGGTGACCGATGAACTCATTCACAAACAGTTTGGGGATAATTGTTCGCTGCTGCCGGGTCCGCCGCAGTTTGTCGCCGATATGGATGGCGACGGGGTTGACGACCTGATCATCGCGGCGCGCTGCAAGAATCCCATGGCCGACAAGGACGAATACAGTTTTGTGGTCGCCGACCCCTACGACAGCTTTCTCGGCTATAGCGACGTCAAGGTCACCTCGACGTTCGCCTCCGACGAGCCGGACCGCCGCGGCATCAGCCTGCTGATCATCCACGGCGAGGGGAAAGATGCCTGGCGCGCGGACAAGCCCAAGGCCAAGTTTCTGCTCATCAATCTGCCGTTCAAGACGCTGACCGTGAAACGGCTCACCCTGAAGAAAAAAGCGACTCTGGGGATTTACATGGAAGAAAAAGGCGAGGGCGAGGATACGTCGTCCGTGATTTTCTGGGACGGCAAGAAGTATAAGTATCAATCGCTGGGGTCGTCGCTGGAATAGAGCGATCGGGTAATAGCTCCGCTCGGGATGACGCCACGTTGATGTGGGCTTCACTCTTAATTCTCTTCACTGCTCTCTTCGCTGCGCCAATAGGGAAACTCTTTCGTTCCGACTCTGCTGACGTTGGCTTCCGCGAACTCGCACACGCGATCGAGCGCGGCCTGCAGTTCGGCGGTGTAGCGCTCGACGTCTTCGTCTGATGCATCGGTGGGAACTGGGATCAGCTTGCCGAAACGCAGCAGGACCCTCGAAAAGGGCAGCGGGATCATCATGCGGTCCCAGGAGTTCAGCACCCAGGCCTTGTCCACGGCCGCGTGGAACATGGTCAAAGGCACGCCCGACGAGCGCGCCAGCGCGACTGGGCCGGGCTTCACTTTATGGCGCGGGCCGCGGGGGCCGTCGAGGGTGAAGGCGACCGTCCAGCCATCGGCCAGCGCGCGCCGCAGGCCGAGCAAGGCGCGTACGGCGTTGCGGCTGCTCGAACCCTTCACGGCGACAAAGCCGAATTTGTGGATGATGCGGCCCATGTACTCGCCGTCGTAACTGTTGCTGCTCATCACCCGCACGCCCAGGTTGCGGCAGATGTAGGTCGAAGGAATAATGCAGGAATGCCAGAAAGAGCCGATGAGCGGCCGCTGGTCGAGAGTTTGCTGCGCGCCATCCTCATAGGAAATGGAGACGCGCAGAGTGGGACCGATCAGGCGGATGATCCACGAGCCCGCCCAGATGATGAGGCGGAGGATGATGCGCTGGCGGAGGGTGAAGCGGCGGGGGCCGGTGGCAGGTTGCGCGGGCGCAGCCGCGTCGCGGGTGCTGGCTTCGGGCACCAGCCTATTTTAACGGCTTCAAGACATTTACCGCCGAGATCGCAAAGAACGCCGAGAAGCGAAGGAAAACAAAGAGCAAGGTAAAGGCTGGGCTGCCTTTTTCCTCGGCGCGCTCTGCGAGCTCGGCGGTAAAAAGTTTTCGTTCGCGGCGGACATTCCTAGTTTTCCAGGTAGGAGTCGATCCAGGTTTTTACTTTTTGGCGGCGCTCGTCGCTGGACTCGAAGCGGACGCCCAGGGCCTTGGGCTTGCGCCAGCTGATGATTCCGCGAACGTTGACGCGGGGCAAGGTCATCAGGGAAAACGATACTTCGACGTTCGATCCGATGGAAAAATCTTCGGCGCTCTTGAGCGACATGCCGCCACTGCTGATTTCAATGCTGCTCGCGCTCAGACGCCGGCCGTCGCCGACCAGCGAGACTTCGGTCATCACCGGAATGCGGACGTAGCGCCGGAACTCGTGCACCACGAGCATGCGCGTGGCTTTGATGAGCTTAAAGGCCGCCGGGCGCTCAAGCGGTTCATTGAACATGGCGTTGATGCCGTACTTCGAATAGCGCATGGCTTCCTGCGCGTTGCCGCCCACTCCGTAAATGATGCAGCGGCTGTTGGAGGGCGAGGAGCGGGCCGCTTCCATGACGGCGTCGGCGCCGGAGCCGTCCTTCAGGCTCAGCACGCAGGCTTCGAATTTTTCTTTAGTGAGGCGCTCGGCGGCGTTGGCCGTCACGGCGACCGTCTCAATGCCATATTGGCGGAAACCTTCCGCCAGCAGGGCGCGGGCCGCTTCGGGCAAACCCACGAGTGCGGTGCGGGCGGCTGCTCTGCGGGCGACGGGAAATGGGGCGAGGGACGTGGCGAAAGCTTTATCCATGGGGATTAGAAGACTCCACTTTCAAAACCATTGTGCAGCCCGCCGCCGCGGTTGGAAAGGCACTAAGGGTCAAGGAGCGGAGCACCAAAGTCTCGCGGTTGTTGGGGAGATACGCGAGAGAGGACATTACCCCGGCAGAACCCGCGTGGAATGAGGGGTTTGGAGCGGGAAAATTCCGAAGAGATTTCTAACGAGACGGCTTTATTCGGTCCAGCGGCGGAACAGCAGCGCGCCGTTGGTGCCGCCGAAGCCGAAAGAGTTGGACATGGCGTATTCGAGTTCTGCCTTGCGGGCGT
>Ga0181537_10005158_pt1 | contig 10598 bp, 7 predicted proteins | sample PEATcosm2014_Bin_39_FD_119765 | JGI IMG/M metagenome (GOLD analysis project Ga0181537, IMG submission 119765) | Peatland microbial communities from MTU Mesocosm Facility, Houghton, MI, USA - PEATcosm2014_Bin23_10_metaG | ecosystem: Environmental > Terrestrial > Soil > Wetlands > Peat | place... | reverse complement strand
GTTCGCCACCGAGAACGCGGTGCAGTCGGGAAAACGCTGGCGCAGGCCGTTCAGGAGCCGCAGGGGATGAAGCTCGGCCGGCGCCCGGACGTCCTTCGCCCGGGCGAGCACGATCTTCTCGAATTCCCCGCGCGCGATGCGCTCGAGCGCCTGGCTGACGGCGTGCTCGTAGCTCCGGCGCCCCCCGACCTCGTCCACCGACGCCGCGGAGGGGGGACCCCCGGCCCGCGCCTCGGGGGCCCTGAAGTCGAAGGAGCGGAACTTCGCGTGGGCGTTCCAGACCTTCGCGGAGAGGGCCTCGACCTCGGAGTCCCCCTCGACGACCAGGTTCGCGACCGCCGTCGTCCTGCCGCCGCGGTGCGCGACCTGCCAGCGGGGGACGAACACCCAGGCGGCCTCGAACGGCTCGCCCCTCGTCACGCTGTCCAGGAAGGCGAACGCCGAGAAGAAGTGCGGGCCGCCGAAGGGCACGCCCTGCTCGCCGACGGCGACCGTGTCCCCGAGCGTCGCGTCGATGAACTTCTGGCAGGCGTCGAAGCGCCCGGTCCCGGAGGCCGTGAACGACAGGACCGACTCGGACCCGGCGATCGCCCAGCCCTCCGACGGGCGCTCCGCGTAGAAGTGCCTCTCGCCGGGCTCGAAGATGGACTCGAGCACGGCCAGGGGGTCCAGGCTCTCGACCTGGATCGTGATGCTGACAAGGGTCGGCCGCCCCGACTGGGCGGCCGCGTCGCGGCACTCCGAGAGGAAGGCGCTCAGCGCCTCGGGCGACGCGTGCGCCGCGGGGTCTAGCTCGAGGATCGTCACGGGGCCTTCGCGGGCGCCGCAAGCGGACGCGGAAAGAGGACGAGCGCCGGGGCGACCGCCGAGCCGGCGAGGCGCCCTCCCCACTCGAGCTCCTGGGACCACGACCCGGCCGGCGCGTAGCCGAGGACCGCGGCTATCCTCTGCGTCGCGCCCGGCATGACGGGGCGCAGCGCGACCGTGGCGAGCCTCAGGGCCTCGGCCATCGTCGCGAGGGAGGTCGCGAGGAGCGCCCTGTCCGCGGGCAGCTCGGACTTGCCGAGCCTCCACGGCGCGCGCTTCTCGACGTAGGCGTTAATGGAGCGGATGAAGGCGAAGAGCCGCTCGAGGGCGGTGTGGAACTGGAACTGCCCGAAGAGCTCGAGGTACTCCCCGCCGGTCGCGCCCCAGGCCGCCCTCAGCTCGGCCTCGGCGTCCCCGTCGGGGCCCGCGGCCGGCACCGCGCCCGCCGCGAAGCGGTTCGTCATGTTGAGGACGCGGTTCACGAGGTTCCCGAGGTCGTTCGCGAGGTCGCTGTTGTAGCGGCTGAGGAAGAGCTCCCTCGAGAACTCCCCGTCCTGCCCGACGTTCATCTCCCGGATGAGGAAGTAGCGCAGGGCGTCCGCCCCGAACTCCCCCACCAGGTCCATCGGGTTGAACGCGTTGCCCGAGCTCTTCGACATCTTCGCCCCCTTGGTCATCCACCAGCCGTGGACGAGGAGCCCCCTGGGGAGCGCGATCCCCGCCGAGTGCAGCATGATCGGCCAGTAGACGGCGTGCGGCGGGACGAGGATGTCCTTTCCGATGACGTGCCACGCGGGCGGCCAGACGCCCGGCTTGTCGGCGACGGCCGAGTAATAGTTCACGAGGGCGTCAAACCAGACGTACGTGACGTACCCCTCGTCGAAGGGCAGAGGTATGCCCCACTCGAGGCGCTCCCTGGGCCGCGAGATGCAGAGGTCGTTCAGGGGCTCCTTCAGGAACTCGGAGACCTGCTTCTGGCGGAAGCGCGGGAAGATGAAGCCCTCGTTCCTCGCGATGAAGTCGACGAGCCAGGGCTGGTAGGAGCGGAGCCTGAAGAAGTAGTTCGGCTCCACGATCTCCGACACCTCCCCGTAGATCTCCGGCCAGGTCCCGTCGGGGTTCCGGTCCTTCTCCTGGAGGAACTGCTCCTGGCGCAGGCTGTAGAACCCGTGGTACTCGCCCTTGTAGATGTCGCCCTTGTCGAAGAGCCGCTGCAGGATCTCGCGGACGACCCTCTTGTGGCGCTCCTGCGTCGTCCGGATGAAGTCGTCGTTCGAGATCTCGAGGCGCGGGAGCATCGCCTGGAACTCCGCGCTGATCGCGTCGGCGAACGCCTGCGGGGCCACCCCCTTCAGGCGGGCGGTCTGCTGGACCTTCTGGCCGTGCTCGTCCGTGCCCGTCAGGAAGTACACCCTGTCCCCCATGAGCCTGCGGAAGCGCGCGACCACGTCCGTGAGGATCTTCTCGTAGGCGTGCCCTATGTGCGGCGAGCCGTTCACATAGTCGATCGCCGTGGTGATGTAGAAGTCCGCCATGGAGGGTGCATTGAAGCACGGTTTACTCCCGGGCCGCAAGCCAGCCGACGCACGCGGCCCATGCCCGCCCTCGGTGGCTGACGCGGTTCTTCTCCTCGGCCGGCATCTCCGCCAGGGTCCTGTCGTGGCCGTCCGGCACGAACAGCGGGTCGTAGCCGAAGCCGCCGGCGCCCCTCGGCGCCGCGGCGAGCCGCCCCCGGCAGCGCCCCTGGAAGGCCTTCTCGACGCCTCCCGGCCCGAGGACGACGAGGACACACACGAACTCCGCCCCCCGGCCGCCCTCGGGCACGCCGTCCATCGCCGCGACGAGCTTCGCCAGGTTTGCCGCGGGATCGCCCTGCGGGCCGGCGTAGTACGCCGACTCGACGCCGGGGGCGCCCCCGAGCGCCTCGACGCAGAGCCCGCTGTCGTCCGCGAGCGACCAGGCGCCGGGCGGGACGAGGCCCTTCAGCGCCGCGGCCTTCTTGCGCGCGTTGCCGAGGAAGGTCCCCGTGTCCTCGTCGACGTGGGGCATCCCGCCGAGCTCGGCCGCGGAGACGACCTCGATCGTCCGGCCGGCCGCGGCCCCCGACATGTCCCGAAACTCCGCCGCCTTGTTCGGGTTAGCCGAGGCTAAAAAGATTCTCATCGATCTGCACCTTGTCGGGGTAGACGACGCTCCCGCGGACGAGCGAGTCGTCCCCGAGCGTAAGGCGCCGCACGCCCGACAGCCGTATCGCCTGCGAGAGCCTCTCCGTCCGCAGGCCCCCGAGGACGGACTTGGCGCGCTCGTCGGCGAACACGACCGGGGCGTGGTACGCGAACAGGTAGTCGAGCTGGCGCTCGATCAGGGCGCGGCTGAGGAGCTGCGCGCCGCCCTCGAAGAGGACGCCGCTCACGCCCTCGGACGCGCACTTGAGGCGAAACTGGGCGAAGGGCACCCGCCCGCTCGGCGACTCGAACACCCAGACGCCGACCCCCATCTCGCGGAGCTTGCGCACGTAGCCGATGCCGGCGTGCTGCGTCGTCACGACGATGGTGCTCGTCGCGAAGGCGTCCGTGTAGACCCTGGGCAGCGTCCCGGAGACGACGCTCCTCAGCCTGCCGTCGAAGACGAACCGGATGCGGCACGTCTCCGGCTCCCCCTCCACCCGCGACGTCAGGCTCGGGTTGTCCGTCATCACCGTCCCGGCCCCGACGGCGACCGCGGGGAAGAGCCTGCGCCACCTGTGGACGTCGGCCCGGCTCTCCTCGCCCGTGATCCACTTCGATTCCCCGGTCCTCGTGGCGATCCTCCCGTCGAGCGTCGCCGCGATCTTGCCCGCGAGGAGGGGCGCCCGGCGCGTGATCCAGTGGTTGAAGATGAGGTTCATGTCCGCGCACTCGGGCCCGAGGACGCCCGTCACGACCTCGACCCCGGCGGCGCGCAGGACGTCGAAGCCGCGGCCCGCGTGCTCGGGGTTCGGGTCGGTGGCCCCGGCGACGACGCGCCCGATCCCGGCCGCGATGATCGCGTCCGTGCAGGCGCCCGTGCGGCCCTTGGTCGAGCACGGCTCAAGCGTGACGTAGAGGGTCGCGCCCGCGCGCGGGTTGCGCATGAGGGACGCCATCGCCTCGCGCTCGGCGTGGAGCCCGCCGTCCTCACGATGGAATCCCCCGGCCACGACGTTGCCGTCCTCGACGATCACGCACCCGACCATCGGGTTCGGGTGCGTGCGGCCCCACCCGCGCAGCGCCAGGGCGAGCGCGCGCCGCATGAAGTCCTGGTCGTCAGCCGCGGACATGGGGGTTCGTCGCCTTCTCGGCGCCGACGGTCGTCGGGCCGCCGTGGCCCGGGTGGACGGTCGTCTCGTCGGGGAGCGTGTAGATCCGCGTGCGGATGGATTTCTGGAGCTGGCCGAAGTCTCCCCCGGGCAGGTCGGTGCGCCCGACGTTGCCCCGGAAGAGCGCGTCGCCCGGGAACGCCGCGCCCGCTCTCGGGAAGTAGAACATGAGGCTGCCCGGGGCGTGCCCCGGGACGTGGCTCACGCGCGCCCTTTCGCCCAGCGCCTCGAGCTCCTCGGCGTCGTCGAGCCATCGGTCGACCCCCACGGGCTCCACCTCGGTCCCGGGCATCATGAGGGGCCTCATCACCTCCGGGGTCTCGAGGAGCGGCCGGTCGCCAACATGGGCGTAGACAGGGGCGCCCGACTTCCGGGCGACCTCCGCCGCCCCCTGGGTGTGGTCCCAGTGGCCGTGGGTGATCCAGAGGGCCGAGAGCCGGCATTTCTCGCGGCGAAGGATCGGCTCGACCAGGGCCCAGACGCCCTCGGGCGCGTCGATCAGGACCGCCTCGCCGCGCGCCGGGTAGGTCAGGAGGTAGGCGTTCGTCGGCAGCGGGCCGGCCGGCAGGACGTGGACATTCATCCCGCAAACAGAGGGCTTTCCGGCGGTTCCGCAACGGCGAAAATTCCCCTTCACCTTTGGCGCCCCAATGGCTAGCGATTAACCCCTTCACAATGCCGACCCTCAAGTTCGCCGTGCTCGCGGGTGATTATATAGGTCCGGAGGTGATGTCCGAGGCCCTCCGCGTGCTCACCCACGTGGCTCGCCAGGAGAACATCACCCTGGCGCCGACGGCTGCCGACGTGGGCGGGGCCGGGATCGACAATCACGGCAAGGCCTTGCCGGACTCGACCTTGCGCACCTGCGAGGGCAGCGACGCCATCCTGTTCGGGTCGGTCGGCGGCCCAAAGTGGGAGAAGCTCCCGCCCAAGGAGCAGCCCGAGCGCGCCGCGCTCCTGCCCCTGCGCAAGCACTTCACGCTCTTCGCCAACATACGCCCGGGCCTCCTCTACAAGGAGCTCGCCGCCGCCTCGCCGATCAAGACGGAGCGCATTCCCGACGGGATCGACATCGTGTGCATCCGCGAGCTGACGGGGGGCCTCTATTTCGGAAAGCCGAAGGAGACGACCACGCTCGACGACGGCGACGTGCAGGCGGTCGACACGATGATCTACAGGAGGAGCGAGATCGAGCGGATCACGGCCACCGCGGTCGCCGCCGCCCGCGCGCGCGGCAGGAAGCTCTGCTCGATCGACAAGGCCAACGTCCTCGAGACATCGGTCCTCTGGAGGAAGACCGTGAGCGACTACGTGGCCCGGAACGCCCCGGAGATCGAGCTCAGCCACATGTACGTGGACAACGCGGCGATGCAGCTCGTGCGCAGCCCCAACCAGTTCGACGTTTTCGTGACCGAGAACATGTTCGGGGACATCCTCTCGGACGAGATGGCGGTCATCTGCGGCTCGCTCGGGATGCTCTCGTCGGCGTCGCTCGGCGCCGGCAGGAACTCCCTCGGCCTGCCCTTCGGCCTCTACGAGCCCGCGGGCGGGACCGCGCCGGACATCGCCGGCAAGGGCATCGCCAACCCCTGCGCGCAGATCCTCTCCACGGCGCTCATGCTGCGCTACAGCTTCGGCCTGGAGAAGCCCGCGGCCCGGATCGAGGCCGCCGTGAGGAGGGCCGTCACCTCAGGTTCCCGGACGGCCGACATCGCGTTCGGCAGCGCCTGCGTCGGGACGCGGGCCATGACCGACGCGGTCATCGCCGCGCTATGAAGTCCTCCGAGATCCGCCGCACGTTCCTCGACTTCTTCGCGAAGCGCGGGCACACGATCGTCCCCTCGGCGTCGCTGCTGCCGGACTCCCCCGGCCTCCTCTTCACGAACGCCGGGATGAACCAGTTCGTCCCGATATTCCTCGGCGAGAAAAGGCCCGACGTTTCGCACTGGGCCGGGGCGACGCCCGGGATGGACACGCGCGCCGCGGACACCCAGAAGTGCATCCGCGCGGGCGGCAAGCACAACGACCTGGAGGACGTCGGCTTCGACACCTACCACCACACGCTCTTCGAGATGCTCGGCAACTGGTCCTTCGGCGACTATTTCAAGAGGGAGTCGCTGCAGTGGGGCTGGGAGCTCGTGACCAAGGTCTGGGGCGTCCCGCCGAAGCGGATCTTCGTCACGGTGTACTCGCCGGACAAGGCCGCCGGGGACCCCTCGGAGTTCGACCAGGAGGCCGCCGACATCTGGTCGGAGATCCTGCGCGGGGAGGGCCTCGACCCCGCGGTCCACATCGTGCGCGGCGCGAAGAAGGACAACTTCTGGATGATGGGCGAGACGGGCCCCTGCGGCCCCTGCTCGGAGATCAGCATCAACCTCCTGCCCTCGGACGACGAGGCGCCGGGGCGCGCGCTCGTGAACTCGGGCTCGGCGCGCTGCATCGAGATCTGGAACCACGTCTTCATCCAGTTCAACGCGAACGCGGACGGGACGTTCTCTCCGCTCGCGGCGAAGCATGTCGACACCGGGATGGGCTTCGAGCGGGTGGCGGGGATCTGCGCGACCACGAAGAACTTCACGGACTTCTCGGCCGAGCCGTCAAACTACGACTCGGACGTCTTCGCGCCGCTGTTCGAGAAAATCGCGCAGCTCTCGGGCAAGTCCTACGGGCGGACGGTGCCGGCGGGCCGGAGCGGCCTCACCGGCCAGGAGCAGACCGACGTCGCTTTCCGGGTTCTGGCGGACCACGCGCGCTGCGCGTCGTGCGCGATCTCCGACGGCATCCTCCCGGGCAACGAGGGCCGCAACTACGTCATCCGGCGGATCCTGCGCCGGGCCGCCCTCTACGGGCGCAACCTGGGCCTCGCGCCCGGCTTCCTCGAGGAGCTCGTGGGGCCCGTCGTGGCCACGCTCGGCGAGGTCTTTCCCGAGCTCGCGCGCCAGGAGGCGACCCTGCGCCGCGTGATCCGGTCCGAGGAGGAGAGCTTCGGCAGGACGCTCGAGCGGGGCCTGAGGCGGTTCGACGAGGCCGCGACGGCGGGCGCCCTCAGCAGCCCCGTCGTGTTCGAGCTCTACGACACCTACGGCTTCCCGCCCGACCTCACCCAGGTGATCGCCAACGAGCGCGGCATACCCGTCGACGTGACGGGCTTCGACGCCCTCATGGAGCAGCAGCGCGAGCGCGGCCGCTCCGCGCAGAGGAAGGAGGTCATCGTGGCCGCCACGGAGGGCTCCTCCCCCGGCGCGCCGTCGCCGACCCCGTTCACGGGCTATTCGCTTGACCCGTCCACGGGCACCCACGCGCGGGTCGTGGACGTCGTCCGGACCGAGCAGGGGGCGTTCCTCGTCTTCGACAGGACGCCGTTCTATGCGGAGATGGGCGGCCAGGTCGGCGACTCCGGCCATGCCCTCGTCGACGGGAAGGCGGTCGCGATCACCGACACCGTCAAGGACAAGGCCGGCCGCCACCTCCACAGGATCGCGGACGGGGCCGCCGCACCGGCGATCGGAGCCCCGGCCGACCTGTCGGTCGACACGGCGCGCCGGCGCGCGATCCAGCGCCACCACACGGCCACGCACCTCCTCCACTGGGCGCTGCGGAAGGTCCTGGGCACCCACGTGCGGCAGGCCGGCTCGCTCAACTCGCCCGAGCGCCTGCGCTTCGACTTCTCGCACTTCGAGGCGGTGACGCACGCGCAGCTGCGCGAGATCGAGGAGCTCGTGAACGGCAAGGTCCTCGACAACGCGCGCGTCGAGGCCTACGAGGTCGACTTTGACAGGAAGCCCGAGGGCACCCTCGCCTTCTTCGGCGAGAAGTACGGGAAGGTGGTGCGCGTCGTCGACATCGGCGGCTACAGCCGGGAGCTCTGCGCGGGGACCCACGTGGCCACGACGGGCGAGGTCGGCCTCATCAAGGTCGTCCACGAGGGCGCGATAGCGGCCGGCACCCGGCGCATCGAGGCGGTCGCCGGCGAGGGCGCCTACCGCCACGCCCGGCACGCGTTCGACACGCTGGAGTTCGTCGCGCAGCGGATCGGCGCGTCGCGCGACGCCCTTGAGGCCCGCGTCGAGGCGCTGCTCGCCGAGAAGGCCGACGCCGAGAAGCGGCTGCGCTCCTTCGAGCAGAAGGCGGCGGCCGGCCTGGCCTCGGAACTCGCGGCCGGGGCGGTCCGACGGGACGGCCTCGGCTTCGTCTCGGCCGTCGTCGCCGCCGACTCTCCCGACGCCCTGCGCGCTCTGGGCTCCCAGGTCCTCTCGAGGGTCGGCGAGGGCGTGGTGCGCCTCGGCGCGGTCTTCGGGGACAAGGCCACGGTGGTCGCGTTCGCGTCGCCGGGCGCGGTCAAGGCCGGTTTCCAGGCCGGCAGGATCGTGAACGAGCTCAGCCTGCGGCTTGGGGGCAAGGGCGGGGGCAAGCCCGACTTCGCCATGGGGGGCGGCCGGGACGTCGCGAAGCTGCGCGAGGCCCTGACCGAGAACTTGCCGGGGGCCTGAAGACGCCGTACCTTCGAGCGATGTCCACGACGACTGGGGTCGCCATCTCGCAGGTTGACTGCATCCTCGCCTTTGACGGCAACAACCGGATGTGCGTGCGCCGCGGCGGCGGCCGGGCGGCGCTGGCCTTCGCGGCCGGAGGCCTCGAGGCCGCCGAGCGGGCCCTCGAGTCCACCTTCCGGGGCCACAGCGAGCCCGTGGAGCGCTTCAGCGTTGATGCGGAGGGCAGGTCGTACCGGGTGTTCTTCAGCCAAGTGAGCGGTCCCTCCTCGGACCCCGCGCTCGCGTTCATCCCCATCGGGGACCTCGAGGACAGCCCGCAGACCCTGGAGCCGGCCCTCGCCGCGATCGTGGCCCGGCTCGAGCCGCACCTGGTCGCCATCCCCTACCTGAGCCTCGGCGAGAACGACTTCATCTACCGGTTCAGGCCGGAGAAGGAGCGCAACCCGGCGATCTACACGCACGACGCCGAGGCGGACGCCATCTACCAGTCGAAGCTCTGCGCGGCGATAAAGACCCTCGCCCGGCGCCAGGAGCGGACGGCCACGGCCCCCGTCCTCCTCGACTTCGGGGCCGTGCACTACCTCGTCCCCAGCCACTTCGGCTTCTGCCTCGGGGTCAAGAACGCGATAGAGCGGGCCTACGAAACCCTCGCCGAGAACCCGGGAAAGAGGGTCTTCATGCTCTCGGAGCTCATCCACAACCCCTTCGTGAACGAGGACCTGATCCGGCGGGGGCTGCACTACCTCCAGACGGACAAGGGCGTCCCCCACGGGGCCGGGCCGGGCGCCCCGCCCTTCTGGGACACGCTGACCTCGGACGACATCGTGATCATCCCCGCGTTCGGCGCGACCGACGAGGACAAGCGGCGCCTTGTCCGGAAGGGAATCGCCGTCCGCCAGCACGACGCGACGTGCATGCTGGTCGAGAAGGTCTGGAAGGCCGCGCGCGTCTACGGCCGCGAGGGCTACACGGTCGTGATCCACGGCAAGCACGAGCACGAGGAGACGAAGGCCACGTTCTCCAACACGCGTCGCTACGCCCCCGCCCTCATCGTCAGGAACATGGACGAGGCCCGGGAACTCGGCAGGATCGTCGCCGGCGGCGCCGAGTCGCAGACGGCCCGCTTCCAGGAGTTCTTCTCGGGGAGGTTCACGGAGGGCTTCCGCGTGGACCGAGACCTGGACAGGGTCGCCGTGGTGAACCAGACCACGCTCCTCATGAACGAGACCCGCGAGATCATCGATTTCCTGCGCGACGTGTTCGCCGAGCGGTACGGCCGCGACCAGCCGGGCTCCATGGCCCGCGTCGGCGGGCAGGGCCGCAACGACACGCTCTGCTACGCGACGCAGGTGAACCAGGACGCCCTGGCCCGCGCGCTCTCCGAGCCGCTCGACGCGGCGTTCGTGATCGGGGGCAAGAACTCGTCAAACACCTACCAGTTGTACCGACTCTGCGAGCAGAGGCTCGGGCGCAGGGCCTTCTTCGTCCAGAGCGAGGCCAACATCCTGTCCCAGACGGAGGTGGAGCACTACGTCTTCCCCTCGAAGGGGCCCCACGGGCAGGGCGACAACGTCGAGCGCCGGCCGCTCTGGGACGAGTCCGCGCCGCCGAGGCCCGGGCAGCCCAGGCGCATCCTCGTGACGGGCGGGGCGTCGTGCCCCGACGGGATCATCCAGCAGGTGCTCTACCGTCTCAACAGCTTCTTCCCGGCGCAGTCCCTGAGGAGCGTCGATTCCGTCCTGGCCGACCTGTCGCGCTCCTGAGCGGGCCGCCTCAGAACCTGACCGTCACGCCGCCCTTGAGGCCCTCCTCGCTCCCGAAGTCGAGCTTCGACGAGTAGGTGAGGTTTGCCCCCGTGTTCGGGTCCGTGCCGCTCGCCACGCTCTGGCTGAAGCTGCCGGCGGCCTCGTAGATGCACCCCAGGTAGAAGCCCGCCGTGTCCGTCAGCTGGTACTGGAGGT
>Ga0181537_10005157_pt1 | contig 10599 bp, 9 predicted proteins | sample PEATcosm2014_Bin_39_FD_119765 | JGI IMG/M metagenome (GOLD analysis project Ga0181537, IMG submission 119765) | Peatland microbial communities from MTU Mesocosm Facility, Houghton, MI, USA - PEATcosm2014_Bin23_10_metaG | ecosystem: Environmental > Terrestrial > Soil > Wetlands > Peat | place... | reverse complement strand
GAACGTGCCGCCATTGGTCTCCGCCATCACCTTGGTCAGCGCCGCCGTCAGCGTCGTCTTGCCATGATCTACATGCCCAATCGTCCCCACGTTCACGTGCGGCTTGGTGCGCTCAAATTTTTCTTTCGACACGACGACTCCTCATGACCTTCACTTGACCGACACTGGCACTGACCGACACTGGACTGCACTGGAGCCCACGAGCGGGATCGAACCGCTGACCTCGTCCTTACCAAGGACGTGCTCTACCAACTGAGCTACGTGGGCGGACGACAGCCATAACGCCTCTCGAGCCCCGGCTTGCGCGCCGCGGCTGGTATATCACTGCTCAAGCTATTGGAGCGGGTGATGGGAATCGAACCCACGTCATCAGCTTGGAAGGCTGAGGTTCTACCATTGAACTACACCCGCCTGGTGATGACGCCGAAGTACTCAATCCCGACCACTTCAATCTGCCGCTCTCGAGTCTCCCCCCTCATGGTGGAGGGGGTAGGATTCGAACCTACGAAGGCGTAAGCCGGCAGATTTACAGTCTGCTCCCGTTGGCCGCTTGGGTACCCCTCCGGGAAAACGAGCCGCGTATTCTGATTTCCATGGCCGGGCGTGTCAATGCAGATTCCGGGCCAATCGAGCGATCTTTCCGAGCCGGCGGTCCGTTTGGGCCCGCCTGCCCGGGCGGCAGTCCGGTCGCCCGGCGCCTGCCACGCAGGCCCAGCGGGGCGGGGGGCGCCAGAACCGGGGCGGGGAGCGCCAGGACCGGGGCGGGGAGCGCCAGGACCGGGGCGGTAAGCGACACTAATATAGTGTCGGCGGTCCTGGGCTGCCTTTGGCCCCCTACAGCCCGCGGGCATTCAGAAAGTGATCGACCGCGCCGCGCACCGCCGCCGCCATCTCCGGCGCGCTGAAGAAATCCAGGTCCACCGTGCCGAACTCATCGAGCCGCGCCCGTACCCGCAGCGCGTAGCTTGCGCCCCTGCTGATGGCGCTGAAATCCCAGACGTGCGATTCCTCGGCCGGCAGAGCGTCGATCTCCGCCGCCACGCGCTCCGCGTCCTTGCGGATGAACCCCGCGCTGTACAGTTTGGCGACCTGCCGCAGCAGCGCCGGGGCATGCTTGAGGTCGAAGCTGGCGCTGATCCGCACCAGCGCCGCAGGCTCTGCCACCGGTGCACTCGCGCCTGCCACCGGCATGTCATCGGCAGCGGCGACAGATGCCGCGCCGATGGTGCCCGCCACCACCACCGACAGCGCCAGCGCCAGCGACAGCAGCGCGGCCTGCGCCGCCGGCAGCGCCCGGTATCGCCCTGGCCGCAGATCCGAGGGCAACTGCACCGAACCGTAGCGCAGCCGCATCAGCCGGCTGACCTCGAAGCCCGCCGCCTGCCACAGCCGCCGGACCTCGCGGTTGCGACCTTCGTGCAGTACCACATGGAACGCCGCCTGCTGGGGCGCGACATCGCCGCTGCCTGGCGGCGCCTCGGCTGGCGGCAGCCCTACCGGCCCGCGTATCCGCTCAACGCGATCGAAGCGCGCCGGCCCGTCCTCGAGCATCAGCCCCTGACGCAGCTGTTCCAGTACCGCTTCCGACGGCACGCCGCGCACGTGCACCAGGTACTCGCGCTCAATTTCCGATGACGGGTGCATCAGTCGATGCGCCAGCGCGCCATCGTTGGTGAACAGCAGCAATCCGGTGGTATTGACATCCAGGCGGCCGATCACCACCCAGCGTCCGGCGCGCGGCGGCGGCAGGCGCTCGAACACGGTCGGCCGCCCCTGGGGATCGGCGCGCGTGGTCACCTCGCTGGCGGGCTTGTGGTAGATGAGCACCTCGCGCTGCGCAGTCGCCGCCTCGTTCAACGGCAGCGCCTGTCCGTCGAGCCGGATGTCGGCGCCGGCTTCGGCCCGTTCGCCGAGCTGCGCGACGTGACCGTCAACCGTCAGGCGCTGCTCCCGGATCCATTGCTCGATCTGGCGCCTGGAGCCGTGACCGGCCGTTGCCAGCAGCTTCTGCAACCGTTCGCTCACAACCACTGGCCTCGCGGCGTCCGCTCAACGCGACGGCAGGGAGATATTCCGAAACAGTTCCGCCTGTCCATCCAGGTCGCGCGCCTCGATCGCCCGATCCACCAGCCGGCGCGTCAGGTGCGGGCCGAACAGCTGGATGAAGTCGTAACCAAAATTGCGCAGCAGGTTGCCGCGCCGAAACCCTATCCAAGTAGTGTGGATCGGAAACAGGTGCGACGCATCGATAATTGCGAAATCGCTGTCCTGCGCCGGGTCTACCGCGACACTGGCGACGATGCCGACGCCCAGGCCGAGGCGCACATAGGTCTTGATGACGTCGGAGTCGCGGGCCGTGAGCGCCACCTTGGGCGTCAGGCCTTCGCGCGCAAACACCGTATGCAGCGACGAGGAGCCGGAAAAGCTGAATACATAGGTGACCAGCGGATATTGCGCCAGGTCCTGGATGGTCACGCGCTCGAGCTTCGCCAGCGGATGATGACGCAGCACGATGATCTGCCGATACCAGCGATACACCGGCAGCAGCACCAGTCCCGGAAACAACCCTTCCGACCCGGTCGCAATGGCGAGCTGCACCCGATCGCTCGACACCATCTCGCCGATCTGCTCCGAGGTGCCCTGGTGCAGATGCAATTCGACATCCGGGTAGCGCTCGCGAAACGCGTGTACTACCGGCGGCAGCACGTAGCGCGCCTGCGTGTGCGTGGTGGCAATCGACAGCGTGCCGCGATTGTCCTGGTTCAGGTCGGCGGCCACGGCTTTGAGGCTGTCGATCTCGGCCAGCGCGCGATTGGCATACTCGAGCACCTTGGCGCCCTGCGGGGTCACGCGCGAGAACGCGCGGCCCTCGCGCACGAACAGGTCAAATCCCAGTTCGCGCTCCAGCGCCTTGAGCGCCCGGCTGATCGCCGGCTGCGAGGTGCCAAGCGCAGAGGCCGCCTGGGTGACCGACAGGCCGTGCCGCGCGATCGCCACCGCGTATTGCAACTGGTGAAAATTCATCGAGCTCACGCCACTCAAGCCCAAACCGGGCGGCACTATGTAGGTAAAGAGGGCCGGCGAATCATAACAATTCGTTATCATAAAATGGCTGATCACTTATCGATTAGCCGGATTGAGCGGACTACAGTGCCGCCCTCAACCCGCTAACACGGTCCGCGAGCCCATGATCTACCCGAACATACTCGCCACCATCGGCCGTACGCCGGTGGTGCGTGTTCAGCACCTCGCACCGCCCGATTCGAGCATCTACGTGAAGTGCGAGTTCTTCAATCCCGGCGCTTCGGTCAAGGACCGGCTGGCGATTGCCATTATCGAGGATGCGGAAGCGCGCGGCGCACTGAAACCCGGCCAGACCGTGGTCGAAGCGACCTCCGGCAACACCGGTATCGCATTGGCGATGGTCTGCGCCGCCAAGGGATACCCGTTCGTGGCGGTGATGGTCGAGACCTTCTCGGTCGAGCGCCGCAAGATCATGCGCATGTTCGGCGCCCGCGTCATTCTGACCCCGGCCGCCGAGCGCGGCAGCGGCATGGTGCGCAAGGCCGAGGAACTGGCCAGGAAAAACGGCTGGTTCCTGGCGCGGCAGTTCGAAAACCCGGCCAATCCGGCCTACCACCGCAACACCACCGGCCCGGAGATCCTGTCGGATTTCGCCGGTCGGCGGCTGGATTATTTCGTGACCGGCTGGGGCACCGGCGGCACGCTCACCGGGGTCGGCGAGATGCTGCGTGTGGCGCGCCCTGAGGTGCAGATCGTAGCGGTCGAGCCCGAAGCGGCCGCGCTGCTGGCGGGCAAGCCGTTCAGTCCGCACAAGATCCAGGGCTGGACGCCGGACTTCGTGCCGGCGGTGCTCAACCGCAGCGTTCCGCATCGCCTGATGACCGTCAGCGACGTCGAGTCGATCGAGGCGGCGCGCGCGCTGGCACGGAAGGAAGGCATCTTCTGCGGCATCTCCGCCGGCGGCACGTTTGCAGCAGCCGTCAGGGTAGCGCGTGAGGCCGGCAAGGGCGCGGTGGTGCTGGCGATGCTGCCGGATACCGGCGAGCGCTATCTGTCTACGGTGCTATTCGAGGGCATCAGCGATGGCTCAGATCCGGAACCCTGACGTAGTGGACCGCAACGCCCGTGCCAACGCGTCTTCCCGCCGCCGCGGCGACCTGCGGTCAATGAGCGAACCGCTCACGGTAGCGCTGCCCGACCCGTTCGCGCTGTATCGCGGCGGCGTGCTGCATCAGGCGCGCATCGCCTACGAATCCTGGGGAACACTCAACGCCGCGCGCGACAACGCGGTGCTGCTGTTCACCGGACTGTCGCCGTCCGCCCATGCCGCCGCCACCGAGCGTGATCCGACCCCGGGCTGGTGGCAGCGCATCATCGGCCCGGGCCTGGCGCTCGACAGCAACCGCTTTTTCATCGTGTGCGTGAATTCTCTCGGCAGCTGCTTCGGCTCCACCGGGGCAGCCTCGATCAATCCAGCCAGCGGCGAGCGCTACCGGCTGGATTTCCCGCAGGTCGCGGTCGAGGACATCGCACGCGCCGGCTACGAGGCCATGCGTGCGCTCGGCGTCGAGCGGCTCGACACGGTGGTCGGCGCATCGCTCGGCGGCATGTCGGCGATCGCGTTCGCGGCCCAATTTCCAAAGGCCGCACGCCGCCTGATCAGCATATCGGGCAGCCCGGCGGCCTCGCCATTCGCGATCGCGCTGCGTTCGGTGCAGCGCGAGGCAATTCTGCGCGATCCGGACTGGCAGGGCGGCCAGTATTCACCCGACAAGCCGCCGCGTAGTGGCCTGCGCGTCGCGCGCAAGCTCGGCACCATCACCTATCGCTCGGCTGCCGAATGGCGCGTGCGCTTCGGCCGCGAGCCGATCGCCGGCAACACGCACACTGTCAGTCCGTTCGCACCGCATTTTACCGTCGAGAGCTACCTCGAAGCGCAGGCCGAGCGCTTCACGCGCATCTTCGACGCCAACTGCTACCTGTATCTGTCCAGTGCGATGGATCGCTTCGACCTGGCCGAGCACGGCGGCAGCTACGCCGCCGCGCTGCGCACTGTCAGCGCCAGCGTGCTGGTGATCGGCGTCGAGAGCGACATGCTGTTCGCGATCCAGGAGCAGGCCGCGATCGCCGAGGCGTTCAGGCAAAACGGCGCCAGCACGCATTTCGCGCGCCTGCCCTCGCTCGAAGGCCATGACGCGTTCCTGGTGGACATCCCGCGCTTCGAGGCCGAAATCCGCAGCTTTCTCGCCTAGCTGGCGCGCGCCGGCATCTGCCCGCATCGTCTTCCATGACGCACTGCGACGGACGCGCTGCGACGGGCGCTCCGCGCTGCCACGGCGGCGCTTGTCTCCTCATAGAAATCAATAGGTTATGACCGCGCTGGCGCGGCTGGTGGCTGCACCGCAGTGGCCGGCGCTGCATCTGCTTTTGATGACTGCGTTCACTGCAATGGCCGCCGCTCTGTATTAAAATACCGTTCGTAAGTCGAACAATATGTACGACGTTCTTTAGAGCGGAGGAGTGAACAGATGAGCAACCTTAACTTCAAGCCGGAAGCGGCAAGCCAGGGAGTCGGCGACAAGCAGATCAGCGTACCGGCACTGGATGATGCGGCCGCCATCGGCGCCGCCGCGCGCGACGGACAGGGCGCGCGCGCGTTGCGTCGCCGCTATGGCGTGACGCGCCTGGCTTATCCAATGGACGACGGCTTTCGCCCGTTCCGGATTTACTGAGCGCGGCTCAGCATCAGCGCCTTCGGAACCCGCGCCCCATCGGGCCGCGACTTTCGAAGGCGTAGCCCCAAAATCGAGCATCCATAACCCGCGGCATGCATCGGCCGCGGCGGCCTCGTTATGCCCGGAGCTTTTTATGTCCGGATTTGAGCTGCGTGCCGGCCGCGGAAAACAAATGCCGCGCCGATTAATGTTGACTTGCGTTGGCAAGCGCGAGCAACGAGGCATAATAGAGGCGCGGTTGCGATGCTATGACGCCGCTCGCAGTTTGATCTCAAATTGTTAGGAAGCTTGGGGGCTACGGATGGAACGACGACTGCACACGCGGCACCGGGCGCGAACCACGGTCTACATTCTTCTGCCGGACGGCCAGCGGCGCCTGTGCAAGGCCGTGAACCTGAGTGCCACTGGCGTTTTCATCCGCACCGCGGGCCTGGGGCTGCGTAAGGGCCAGCAGGTCAGTCTCGCCTTTGCGATCGATCTGGGTGCTGTGACCAAGCTGCATCGCCGTACCGCGGTGGTCGCCCACGTGTCTGGCGGCGGCACCGGCCTGATGATGGACGCCTTCGCCGCGACGCGCTGACAGCCGGCTTCCCCGCGACGGTCAACGCCTTTGGGGCGCGCGCGTTGTATATACGTAAGCGGCTGATTCCCGGTGGGATTGAGCGCTTGTCAGACGATAAAGCTTCAGTTATCAGTCCTTCAGGGCTGGCTTGAACCTCCGGGATCCAGGACCGTCGTATAATCACCACAGCGGCATCGGCGATAGGCGCGGTGCCCTTGGACGGAGGACGATCATGAACACCCGTGGCGGCGGCTCGGTTGCCTTAGGCGCAGCACTGACAGTGATGGCGCTGATGGCATCGACGGCGTTTGCTGCCGGACCGCACGGCGGCGGTGGCGGCGGTGGGGGTCACGCATCTTCCGGCGGCGGCCACGCATTCTCCGGTGCCCATGCCAGCGCCAGCCATTTCAGTGGGGCCCACTATGCGGCCTCGGCCGGCGGCTTTCGCGGTGGCTACAGTGCGGGCGCGGTTCGTAACGGCGCAGGTTACTCCTACGCACACGCCTCCACGGTTGCACACGCCTCCCCGGTGGCGGCTCGTGCGGTTGCGAGCGGCTATGGGCACGGCGCGGCAGCCTATGCCACGGGTCGCGGCGGCTACCCCTATGGGCGCGGTGGCTACGGACACTGGGGCGGCGGCTACTGGCATGGTGGCTATTGGCCGCCGGTATTCTGGGGCGCCGGCTTTGCCTGGTTCCTGCCGGTGTTGCCCGCGTTCTGCGCGACCTACTACTGGAACTCGGTTCCGTACTATTACTACAACGACGTCTATTACACCTACGACCCAAGTGCCAGCGGCTATGTCGTGACGACTCCGCCGCCGGCGGCGGACAGCGACGCGGCCGCAGGCGACAGCGATGGCGCCGGTCCGGCCGCTGCGGCGCCGGCCCAATCCGCGGGCCCCGCGGGCCCGGTGAACAGCGATGGCCTGTATGCCTATCCGAAGAACGGCCAGAGCGATGAGCAGCAGTCCACCGATCGGCGCGAGTGCGGACAATGGGCCGGCAGCCAGACCGGCGGCGGCGGCGGACCCGACTATCGTCGTGCGCTCACCGCCTGCCTGCAGGGGCGTGGCTACAGCGTCGACTGAACTTCAGGCTGGCACCGTTGTTTGGAGCGGCTACAGCGTCGACTGACCAGCGCACAGCGGCCGGCGCTGTAGGACGCTCGGGACAACAGATCGCCTTGGCCTGAGCCTAGTTAAATAGGCTTCGAAAGCTATAATTTGTGCGTGTCCTTGCGCCACGTGTACCAGCGTCCCGCGGCCGAGCTCATCGGCTGCGCCGATTGCGGTCTGGTGCAGCTGCTGCCGCCCGTGCCTCCCGATTCGATCGCCGAATGCGTGCGCTGCAAGCGCGGCTTTGCGCCGCCGGCGCGCGGCAGCATCGACAGCGCGCTGGCGCTGACGGTCGCCGCACTGCTGCTGCTGCTGCCAGCCACGCTGTTGCCACTGATGCGCGTCACGTCGTTCGGCGTGCAGCGGCGCAACTGGCTTCCCACCGGGGTCGAGGCGCTGTGGAACGACGGCTTCGCGTCGCTGTCCGCGGTGGTATTCATGTTCAGCATCGCGGTGCCGTTCGTCTACCTGGGACTGATGGTCGGGGTGCTGGGTGGCATCCGGCTGGGCGCCGACGCACCGCTCGGCAAGCTGTTCCGGTGGACCGCGGCGCTGCGTCCGTGGGTGATGATCGAGGTCTACCTGGTCGGCTGCTGCGTCGCGTATACGCGCCTGGAGTCGGTCGGCACTGTCAACGTGGGCGCCGGCGGCTGGTGCCTGCTGGGCGCGACGCTGGCAGCGGTGCTGGCCAGCCTGAAGCTCGACGAACAATCGGTGTGGGATGCGCTGCCGCCGCGCAACTCATCGATCGCCCCGCGCCACCCGATCAGCTGCCAGACCTGCGAACTGCTGCTCGATGCGGCGCGTGAACACAGCGCCTGTCCCCGATGTGGCGCTACGATCCGTCGGCGCAAGCCCGACGCGATCGCCCGCACGCTGGCGCTGGTGATCGCCGGCTACCTGCTGTACGTGCCGGCCAACCTGCTGCCGGTGCTGAGCATCGAGCGCTTCGGCCGCGAGCAGCCCAGCACCATTCTCGGCGGTGTGCACGAGCTCATCAGTGACGGCCTGTGGCCGCTGGCGATCATCGTCTTCACCGCCAGCGTCGTTGTCCCGCTGATGAAACTCTTCGGCCTCACGCTGATGCTGGTGATGACCCGGCTGCGCTCGCGCCGCTGGCTCGTGGCCCGCACCCGCATCTACCGCCTGATCGATCGCATCGGACGCTGGTCGAACATCGACCTGTTCATGATTTCGATCCTGGTGGCACTGGTGCGCTTCGGAACGCTGACCACGGTGCGCCCGCAATCGGGAGCGATTGCGTTCGCGGCCGTGGTGGTGATCACGATGACCGCATCGCGCAGCTTCGACGCCCGCGTGATGTGGGATGCACCCGGGATGAGCGCTTGAGCGCCGAGCAGCCGCCGCTTCCGCCGTCGCCGCCGAGCGCGCGCCTGCGTCCGCGCAGCTGGTTCTCATGGGTGTGGATCGTGCCGGCGGTGGCGGCTGCCATCGTGATCGGACTGGCGGTGCGCGCGCTGGTGGACCGCGGGCCACTGATCACGATCTCGTTCACCGACGCCGAAGGCCTGCAGGCCGGGGAGACCAGGATACGCCACAAGGATGTGGATCTGGGGACGGTCGAATCGGTATTCCTGACGCGCGACATGTCGCACGTGGTGGTGCAGGCGCGCATGCAGCGCGCCGCCGCTTCCCACCTGACCGCGGCCACGCGTTTCTGGATCGTGCGTCCGCGCCTGGGCTTCGGCGGCGTCTCAGGGCTGTCGACCCTGGTGTCCGGCTCTTATATTGAAATGTACCCGGGCGAGGGCGAACCGGAGCACAATTTCGTCGGGCTGGACGAGCCGCCCGCGATCATCCCGGATACGCCAGGGCGCTCGTTTACGCTGCATGCCGGCGACCTCGGCTCGCTGGTGAGCGGCTCGCAGATCGCCTATCGCGGCGTTCCGGTCGGCGAGGTCGAGGGTTACGCACTCGATCGCCAGCATCATCAGATCGAGATCTATGCCTTCATCCGCTCCCCGTATGAGAACCTGGTGCATCCGGAGACGCGCTTCTGGAATTCGGGCGGCGTTGACGTGTCGGTCGGCGTCACCGGCCTGCGCTTTCGCGCCTCATCCTGGCAGCAGCTGGTGTCGGGCGGCATCTCGTTTGATACGCCGGATGCCACGCTCGCGCACCCGCCCAGCGATGCGGGTTCGGTATTTCGCCTGTACGACAACGCCGACGACGCGCAGCAGGATCCGCGCGGGCCGACGCTGGTGTACCGCGTGAACTTCACCGGCACCGCCGCCGGCGCGGTCGGTCCCGGCACCACGGTGCAGATGCTGGGCTCGGCGATTGGGCAGGTGACCAGCGCGCACCTGCAATACGACGACACCGCGCAGCGCATGCTCACCAGCGTCACGCTGCAGATTGATCCGAGCCGCATCGAGATCGTGCATCGGCGCGCGGGGGGAGACGCAGGTGCTGGCGCTGGCGCTGGCGACGACCCTTCCGCGGGCTTTCGCGCGCGGCTGGAGAAACTGGTGGCGCACGGGCTGCGCGCGCACGTGACCACGGCGAATTTCCTCACCGGCATCAAGGTGATCGCCCTCGACCTCGTCCCTGACGCGCCGCCGGCGCACATCGAGCAGGTGGACGGCTATGCGCAGCTGCCGAGCGGCGGGTCCACCGATATCGCCGATATCCTCGCCAGCGTGAAGAACGTGCTGCACCACATCGATGCGCTGACCACCGGACCTGCGCTTGCACATGCGATCGGAGAACTCGATCGCACGCTCGGCAATCTCGACCGCATCACTGCCGAAGTCGAACCGCAGATCAAGCCGCTGATCGACAGCCTGCGCGCCACCTCGGATGCCGCGCAGCAGACACTGCAGGAGGCGCACCATATGCTGGGCAGCGGTGCGGCCGGCGATTCCGATCTGCCGCGGCTGATTCGCGAGCTGACCGAGGCCTCGCGCTCGATTCGCGACCTCACCGACTATCTCGACCAGCATCCGGAAGCCCTGCTCCGCGGCCGCCACGCAAACGGCAAGGAAACCAGACCTTGACATCCTCCTCGCCCTCAAGGGACGAGGATTCCTTCTGCAAGACGGCGATGTCCCGCCGCGAGGATATTGTGAGCTGCATTGACGTCACGATCATGGATCGCTCCGCACACAGGGCACTGCCATCCCCTTATTCCAAGATCTTTC
>Ga0181537_10005156_pt1 | contig 10600 bp, 8 predicted proteins | sample PEATcosm2014_Bin_39_FD_119765 | JGI IMG/M metagenome (GOLD analysis project Ga0181537, IMG submission 119765) | Peatland microbial communities from MTU Mesocosm Facility, Houghton, MI, USA - PEATcosm2014_Bin23_10_metaG | ecosystem: Environmental > Terrestrial > Soil > Wetlands > Peat | place... | reverse complement strand
TTCGTCGTCAATTACATCGTCAAAAGATTCGTTATCGCCGAATTCATCGCCATCATCACTGCTGCGACCGTAAAGAGTTTCGTCGAACGTCATGTCTCCTCCTGGTATCTTCTGCCGCTCCGCGCCCGAAGACCTCTGAGCACAGGTACAACACGACTGCTGCTGCCGTCTATTGGCTCACGCGCGCACAATGCTTCCACACGATGCGCGCCCACGCACCCGAACACAATAACTCAGCCTTGTTAACGATGCAATGGAATGCACAACCCGAAGCATAAGACGGAACGAATTCCGGAAACTTAACCGCGCTGCTTATGCTTGCCGCTCTTCGCGGGAACAGTCTTGGGCGCCACCTTCGCGACTTCCTTCCTGACCACGGGAGCCTTCCCGCCCTTGGTTGGGGAGACCTTTCCGCCGGACTTGCCCTTGGGGCTGGAAGTACTCTTCACTGCCGGATGAGTCTTCCCGGGTATCTTTTCAGGAGGATCTTCCTGCACCCGGCCCTTTGTCTTTCCATGCGCCGCAGAGGTGTGCGTCCGCCCGTGAGTGTTAGGCCCCGGAGCCGAGTCATGGGCGGTGACGGCGACCGTGGCGGGCTTGAAGATGGTCAGCGAACGTCCTGCGTGCAGGGTGTTGCCACTGAGGTGATTCCAGAGCCGGACTTTCTCGGCAGGAACAGCGAAATCATCGGCTACAGAGAGGACCGTGTCTCCCTTGCGCGCCGTGTAGTGTACCGGGTGCTTGCTGAAGGCTTGTGTCGGAGCTCGGCTGCCGGATTCGTTGACCGCCTTGACGGGCGCTACCGGGATGATCAGCCGAGTGTCCCGCGAGAGCTCCGTGCCCTCCAAGGCGTTGGCCTCGGCTATCGCAGTGGCCGTGGTGTGATAGCGGCGCGCGATCTCCGTGAGGGTCTCTCCGCTCTCTACGCGGTGATAGCGCCAGTACACGCGCATCTCCTCAGGAATAGCCTCGACCGTGGCCTGGAATCTTCCCGCGGTGCCGACGGGCAGATGAAGGTCAAAGTCCATGTCCTTGGGAGTGGTCATACGCAGCAGGCTGGGGTTCAACTCCTGCAAAGTGGCGGCGGAGGATTCCGTGCACTCGGCCACCAGGCGCAGGTCGATTGGATAGTGAATCCGCACGCTGTCAAAGGCGCGAGGCTGATCGACCGCGAGATGGTCGAGACCATACTGCGAGGGATTCTTTGCCATGATCGTCATGGCCAAAATGATGGGCACGTAGTTGCGTGTTTCGCCGGGAAGGACGTTGCGGCGGTAGAGCTCCCAGAAATCGGCATAGCCGGTGCGCTGCACGGCGCGCTGCACGGTGCCAGGGCCAGAGTTGTAGGCCGCCATGGCGAGATACCAATCGCCAAACTGGTTGTAGAGATCCTTCAGCAAGCGGGCAGCGGCGCGGGTGGCCTTCTCCGGATCCTGCCGCTCATCCACCCACCAGTTGTGCTGCAGCCCCATGTGTACGCCGTCCCATGGCATGAACTGCCACATCCCACGCGCGCCCATGCGGGAGAGCGCAAGCGGCTGAAAACCGGACTCAGCCTGGGCAAGGAACATCAGGTCCTGCGGCACGCCTTCCTCGCGGAAGATGCGCGAAATCATGTCGAGGTAGCGGCCCCGTCGAATAAGGGCGCGCTCGATAGTGCCGTGTCCACGGGAGGAAAAGTAATTGATGTAGCTCACCACCGGATCGGTCAGCATTAGCGGAAGATCGCTGTGAGTGTTCACCAATTCGGCCTGCACCTTGGCCTTGATGGAAGGATCGGCCGGGAAGGTGATGTTGTTGGCTTCGTCGATAGGCGCGGGCTCGAAATGCTGCTCGGTGAAACCGTCGCCAGCCTTGAGAGCCTGAAGTTCGAGATTGTGCGTGGCTTCGACGATGCGGTCGAACTCGCGCTGCAGGCGATCATCGCTCTGCACGCCTACAGGACCGCGCAAGAGCAGATTGAAGGCGGCGTCGAAGTTGTCCTTGGCGGCTTCCATGTGTCCGGCGGTGTAGTTGGCCTGGCCGCGGGCATACTCAGCCTCGGCGCGCGCTATCAACTGCTCGACAGTTTCAAGCTGTGGCGCAGCCGCGGGCCTCGCGGGAGCTGGCCTTGGCGCGGGTGCGGCTGCGGCGGGTGCAGTAAGTGCAGGCGCAGTGGCCTGGGGCGCGGGCAGGGTGGACTCATCGTCCTTTACCGGAGTGCAGGAGACGAGAAACAGAGTGAAAGGCAACAACAGCGGCAGGACTCGACGGTTAAAGAATGTCATTTGATATGCGCGAAGGCCGCTCCAGCAACTTGCAAGGCCGGAACACCCGCTTTCTACAATCTACGAATGATTCATCAAAGGGTCAATCGTGGGAAGAACCGAGTTTACCTTCTTGATAATGGTTGAGCAAAGTCATCAACCATATACCAGTGTGCCAACGGTCCCAATTTGACCATTGACACTCTGATTAACTGTTGGTGAAGGCCTGTTCCAGATCTGCGATCAGGTCTGACGACTCTTCGATTCCAACCGAAAGCCGGATGGTTGAGGGCGAGACTCCCAGAAGCTTGAGTTCGCGACGGGCGACACTGGAGTGAGAAGAGAGCACCGGGTAGGAAACGGTCGACTCGACCCCACCCAGACTGGTGGCGAGATACCACAGCTTGAGCGAGTCAATAAAGCGCTCCGCGGCAGCTCCTCCGCCGCGAATATCAAACGAGACCAGCGCCCCAAAATCCTTCATTTGCACGGTTGCGAGCTCGTGTGCGGGCGATTCCGGTAGCCCCGGGAAGAAAACCTGTGTAACACTTTGGTGGTGGTTTAGGTAGTTGGCGATCTGGGCGGCATTTCGGCACGCCCGCTCCATGCGGACATGGAGCGTCTTGAGTCCGCGGAGCAGCAGATATGCGACTCCGGGATCAGAGCAACCGCCGGAAAGAATCATGGTTTCTCGAATGGGAGCAGCCCAGCGGCGCGAAGTGATGATGGCTCCGGCCGTGAGGTCGCTGTGGCCGCCGAGGTACTTGGTGGCGGAGTGAACGACTACGTCCGCGCCAAGTGCGAGCGGCTTCTGGAGCACTGGGGTGGCAAAGGTATTGTCTACGACGACGGCGATCTTGCGCTTGTGAGCAGCACGGGAGAGTGCCGCGATATCGGCACAACGCAAGGTGGGATTGGTTGGCGTCTCGAGAAAGAGCATTCGCGTTTTGCGGGTGAAGTGCTTCTCGATGTTGGCCAGCTCGGGGAAGGGAACATAACGGGTAGTGATTCCGCAACGGGCGAGAAGATGGGAAAAGAGTTTGGTGGTTCCGCCGTAGATGTCCAGCATGGAGACGATTTCGTCTCCGGCTTTGCAGAAAGTGAGAGCGACGGCGAGTTCGGCGGCGAGTCCGCTGGCGGTGAGGATGCAGTCCTCGCCACTTTCCAGGGCGGCGATTTTCTCCTCAGCAGCGCGCAGAGTGGGATTGCCGTAACGGGTGTAGAGGAATACGTCCGGATCTCCGGCGGCGTAGCGGCGAAGCTGATCGGTGTTGCGGAGAGCGAATACGGCGGTCTGCTGAATCTCCGTGGTGAGCGGGGCATTGCGGCCATGGCGGTCTTCTCCGGCGTGAACCGAAAGGGTAGCGTCGGATGCGGCAAGATTTTTGCTCATATAGAAAAGGAACTAAGAGCCGATGGTAATCCTTCCGGATTGGAACGGGTCTAAATTTGCACACTCACGATAATGCGCCAAGCAAATCGTTGCATCGCGGTGAAGTAATTCAGAGTAGGTTCGACGAGGTGCCCTGACTCAGCGTTTAGCCCGTATTGCATCGAGGCACTGGCCGTAGAGGTCGATGAGATGTTTGGCATAATCTTCGGCTCGGGATACAGTGCCACCCTGAAAGCCGGCGCCGGGGGTTCCGGTACGGCCAAAGCCGGTAGTGGTGGCAACGAACTTCATCATTTCGAGGGCAATCTCTTCGTCGCGGCGCAGAGGCGGTGCGGGAGGAACGGGTTGGACTGGACTATCGCTCACGGGATTCTCCGGGACTGAATTGTAACTCACTGCGCCGCCCTGTGAGAGGCGGCGCGGAGCCGATGATAACAGATGATTCCAAGTATAAAGAAGACCACGAAGAGATTGCGGAGCCGTTTCGGGAGCGGGGGGATGGGGGGAGCTCCCGTGGCGCGGCTATTTCAGTCCGGTTCTGGAGCCTTGCCGATGAAGCGGTGCCTGATCCGCAAGGCGGACGGAGACCGGAGGCTTGCGGGGCGCGAGCACCTCGCTGGAAATATCCTGGTCTTCCGTTGTGCCCTGGCCGAAGATGGGGCGCAGCAAACCAACTTCGAGCAGAACGGTCGAGAGTGCATCGAGCGCTGCGCCGTAACGCCGCTCGGCACGTTGCACGGTGATACCGAGGTGCAACGCGGCTTCCGGCAAACTGTGGTCGAGCAGAATGACGCCAGCAATGATCTCCATGTAATGACGCGCGACGCGGTCAAAGACGCGCTCGATATCATGGACGAAGATGACGGCGTCCTCGAAGGTGTTCAATTTGTAGGAAGAGACTCGGGCGCGAAAGCAGAGCCCACCCAGAATGCTGGGGAGGCGTCCGATATCGACAGCAACGCGGAAATAGCGTCGCAGCAGGGCTCGGGTGTAGGGCCGATATGCGGCGATGGCATCCGCAGGTTGATTGTCCGCGGGGCTCGGTACAAGTTGCAGTCCGACGATGTTTTTCATGCCTGTGCCTCCGCGCGGAGCCGGCTCCAGAAGCTGAGAAAAGATCCCCCGGCAAGCGTGATTTCCGCCTGCCTGCATGGTGCGCACGATGTCTGGGTGCTGCCGGAGCGGCGAATCCAAATGTTTCCACAGCGTTCGCAATACTTGAGTTGCATGTTGCGTAATTGCACAGGTTGCTTACTTCCGTTCATTGCTTGCGTGCCCCCTAGTAGAAAGAAAAGCCCTGGCGCGTGCAGTCTCTTGAACAGTGCTGGATCCAAAATCCAGTCAGGGTTCAAGAGACGGCCAGCGACAGGGCTCGATTTATTTGCGACGACCTGTTCGGTTTTTAATTTTTTCGTAGGCGGCACCCCAATGTGATCCGCCCAACTGCGATGTGCCTAAATCAGCCGGCGATCATCTTTGCGAGTGAAATAGCCTTCTTCATAACCTGACTTCAGAACTTCACCGTTCTGAACAACGATACTGACTCGACCACTGAAACGTATCTCCCGGAGAAGCTTTGAGACTCCCGACGCGAGAAGTTCCGAGTTCTGGACCTTGCGACGAAACTCCACGAAGGTGGCGTCCCCACTAACGTGCTCCATGCATCGGCTCCTAGTTCATGAATCTGTGTGAACTTCAGGCATCATCGGGTGGGTGCGGCGGGAAGTCAAACAAATAATGCCAGGAAGTTACTTTAGATTAGAACTAATTGCTAATAGTTATTTTCAAAATGAAAGTGTCTGGAGTGATCCGATGTTGATATCAGATTTGCACGAGCGATTACGCGTCCTTGTTGGCGAACGGATCCAGGCGAGAGAACTGACGGGGACAAAACTGGCCAAGCGCGCCGGATTTCAACAGGCGCATATTTCCAACTTTCTGAATCGACGCAGAGGGTTGAGTGTGGAGGCGATGGACAAAGTGATGGAGTCGCTTGCGCTGACGGTGAGCGATTTGATGCCGGCAGAGAGTCGCAAGCACCTGGCGGGTACGAGCAATGAAGCGGCATTTGATTTTGTTCCGGTGGTGAACAGCGCCACATTGCTGCAAAGCGAATTCAGCGAGGGCGAGGTTGTGGAGTTTCTGCGGTTCAAGAAGAGCTTTCTGCGGCGAATGCGTCCGGAGATGGCAAACCAGCGAGAGAATTGGCAGCGCTTTGTGCTGTATCGCGCAGAGAAGAACTGCGCGGAAGCAATGCGTCCCCGATTAGTGCCGGGAGCGATGCTGCTGATTGACCGGCACTACAACTCGCTGCGGAGTTACCGGCGACGCGAGGCGAATCTCTACGTTGTAAAGACCGACGGTGGTTACAAGGTTCGTTATGTGGAACTCCAGGGGAATCAGCTCACGCTGCGGCCGGAGAATCAGAAATGCGTTCTGGACTTTGTGGAGATGCAGAGGGGTAAGAGTTTTGCAGATTACATTGTGGGCAGGGTGTCACACATTGCGATTGAGACGTAGCAAAGGAGTGACAATTTTTGTTGTCAATAGCAGAAAGTCGCGAAGTTGGAAGTAAGTGCTTGAATGCAGTGGAAATAGAGTTTGAGCGCTAGGTGAGGGGATGAGGGGGGTGAACTTGATATTCTGAATATAGCTAGCAACGAGAGGGGCGGCATTGAGGGAGCAGCCGAAGAAAATGGCAAAGAAGAAAGCGGGTGGCAAGGACAGCGACTCCGCAGAGCTGTTGGCATCTGCCAAACCTGGCAAGAAAAAACAGGCAGCAAAAAAAGGTTTGAAAAAGCCAGCGCCAAAGAAAAAAGCGAAGAGCACAGTGGCAAAGCGAAGTCCAAAAGCGAAAGCAAAAGTGAAATTGACACGGGGGAAGCCGGATGCAGCTAAAGTGCCGATAGATCCGTTCGAGATTGCGAAGCAGACAATGAAAGGATCGGTCCCGGCCATTGTGGCTACGATGGTGAAAAAAGCGAAGCAGGGAAGCTGCACCCACGCCAAGACGCTGCTGGAGATGACGGGAGCGAAACATATGTTTGACGGCGAGGCGGAAGGAAACGACCTTGGCGAGCCATGGGCTAAACTGGTTCTGGAACGATTGGACGAAGCCGAGAGCTCAGTAGGGCAGCAAGATCGGCAGACGGTGGAGAGTACGGCCGAGCACTCGTAATTGGATGCGAGTAACACGGCTTGTTTTCGAGAATCAGGTTGATTGCATTAATCGTAACTACAGACGTAACGACAGACGTAACGACAGAGGCGAATGCCGACATGGATATGACGTGGGTGACGGAACGGATTGCAGTTGGTGGAGGTATCTGGATCGCGGAGAAGATGGACGAAGTTGTGCGAGCCGGAGTAACACACGTTATCGACATGCAGATTGAGTTTGACGACACGGAGTTGGGCGAAGAGGCCGGAGTGGAAGTGCTATGGAATCCGGTGGACGATGACTTTGAGCCGAAGCATCCCATCATCTTTGAACGAGGAGTGAACTTTGCGTTGCGCGCGCTGGAAAAGCCGGGAACAAAAGTGTTTGTACACTGCGCGGCGGGGGTCCATCGGGCTCCGATGATGGCGTTGGCCGTGCTATGCGCTACGGGTTACAAACTGGAAGATGCGAAGCAGTTGATTCAGACGAAGCGATACGTGGTGGATTTTGCCGAGGTATACGTGCGCAGTGTGGAAGAGTTCCTGAAAGTATATGGGGGACCGAAAGGCCCAGCGGGAGTAAGCCGAAAGGACGGCGACAGGAAAGCATGAAAATAAAAGCATGGAAGTACGCAAGCCGCCTAACCGGGCGGCTTTTGGTTGTTATGGGGTTGTTACTAACAGGAGCGACCTTTGCGAAAGCTGCACCCATAAAGACCGTGGTGCAGGATACGCTTTACAGGGCAGATGGAAGTGCCGCTCAGGGGAATCTGACGATCCGCTGGAATGCGTTCTCGACGAGTGAGGGCGAGGCTGTGGCCGCGGGAGAGATGACGATTTCGACGGGAGCGAACGGAGCGATCTCGATTCCGCTGATTCCAAATGCCGGCGCGACACCAGTGGGTGGCTATTACAGGGTTGTTATCAAACTAACTGATGGCACTACGAGTGAAGAAAACTGGGTGGTACCCGCGACTGGGACTACGACGCTGGCGGTGATCCGCGCGCAGATCGTGCCGCAGAGCGTTGCGGCGCAGTTTGTAAGTCGCGGGTACCTGGATGAACAGATTGCGAGTCTGGCGCCGGTGGCAAGTTCCGGCAGCTATAGCGACTTGAAGAATACTCCGGCGATTCCGAATCTTGCAGCGCCGGGAGCGATTGGCTCGACGACTCCGGGGCAGGTGAGCGCGACGGACGTGATGACGAGGAACACTCCCTATGCCGATGTTCGCGCGTTCGGTGGAACGTGCAATGGGTCGGCGGACGATACGGTTGCATTCCAGGCAGCGGCAAACAGTATAGGTACAACTGGTGGGACAATCTATGCTCCGAATTGCAGGATTGGAGCAGTAACCTTTCCAGCTTATCCGGTACAGACCATTCTGCGGATTGACCAGCAACTTACATTGACAACTAACACGTTGGTTGTTCCTTCCAACCTGAATATTGAAGGTGTTGCGGGTGGCGGACAGACGCAGTTTGGGATTGGATCGGTTGCGGCCATTGTTCCGCCTGCGGGGACAATCCCGACGGTGCAATTTGTTGGCGATCAATCGACGATGAAGAACATCGTTATTACGAACCCACTTGGTTATGGAGTAGATGTCGAGTTCTCTAACTTTCATCGATTTGAGAATGTGCAGATCATAGTATTTGCGGGTAACACTACCGGTCTGCCTGTCTACATCGCGAATGGGATGGATATTGAGTTCGAGAACTGTGTGTTCAACCAGGGTAACTCAGCATTGCCTTATGTGGTTCACTACACGATTGCGACCCATAGCGATCCGGGTAACACGCAGGAGGGATCAAGTATTCATTTTGATCATGGCTCGTGGGTGGGTTATGGAATGCTTATCGACACACCGGCGACCGTGACGGGCGGAGCGGTGAATGATTTCCGTATCAAGGACATTCGTTATCAATCAGGGCACAATTCTTTGCTGACGATGAACACGGCGGGCGGAGGTATCGACGGTGTGGTGATCGACAACATGGGGCTTGGCGATCCGATTGGCACGTGGCCACTCATCAACATCGCACCCGGAAATAGCTTTCCGGTAATGAACCTCAGCATTACGGGTAACAGTCTTACTCACTGGACGGGCAGCTTGTTTAACTCCAATGCTCCGCAGGTAGAGGGACTGTTTCTCGATGATGTTCCTTATGCAGCTACTTACTCGCTGGGGGCGCAGGCGGGTTGGAGCTGGAACTCCAACGGACAGACAGATACGAGCTTAGTAGGCTTGCCGATTGGACCGATTACAGTGCCTTATGCGACCCAGAATATAGGGAAGCCTGCGGCTTGGAACTTGAACACGACTTACACGAACGTCGCCGGTCCTGATGGACTGAATAACGGCTCGGCGGTTCACATTCCGGGACCGAATACCTACACGCAGAATCAGCTCTGGAGTATGGCGTCGGGTTACGCGGTGGGCGATTGGGTTATTTGGGGTGGATGGGTCAAGGCAGACTACGGCGTTGTTCCCGGTTACTATCAGTTGGTGTTGAATGGGGGCAGCGCGATCAGCCTGGACAACTCCCAGAACATTCAACAGTTGAGTACGGTTAGCACGGACGGCGCGTGGTACTTTGTTTCCAAGGCGACGAAGATCACGGACATTGCAACTGGCGCGCTTAATTTCTCGTTTAACACCGGGTCCAGCACAGGAACGTCCATTGCTTACCCATTTGCGGTGTATGTACCTGCTTCGGCGGGTGCGCCGGATGCGGAGATTGTGCGTTGGCAGCGCCATATGCTCAAAGGCATTGTGCCATCGAGCGCGGCGGCGGGAACAACGTCAGCGATTCCAGTTGCGTTCAGTTCCGTGACCAGTGCGACGAATACGTCTGCGGCTATGTTGGTTGGAACGGGTGCATCGCTTGCTCCGACTGGTAGTGGCACGATCACCGCGACTACAGCGGCTTCCGCGACCACGGCGACTACGGCGACCATGGCAGGCAACGTTAGCGGTACGGTTGCTATCGGCAACGGGGGCACCGGGCAAAGCACACAGCAGGCGGCAATGAATGCCCTAGCGGGAACGCAGACTGCCGGACAGTTTCTGCGCGGCAACGGCAGTAACGTGGCTATGTCTGCGATACAGGCTTCTGACGTGCCGACCCTGAATCAAAACACAACCGGCAGCGCCGCGATGGCGACGACCGCGGGTACGGCGACAACGGCGAACACCGCGGCAATTGCGCAATCACTGGCGCAGACTTATACCTATGTTTCGACGGGAACATACACGGTGTCATCGGTGTCGCCCGCAGTGATCTTTCTGTGGTCTGGGACGACGGTTGTGCTGCCCACTACGGGCGTCACGGTGGGGCAGGAAGTGTGGCTGGTGAACATTGGCACAGGTTCGCTCACGATCACCAACAATGGCAATGCCGATAACGTGCCGACTGTGCTGCAGGCTGGCAGCACGGTGCAACTCAAGCTATACAACAGCACACAGTGGATGATGACGGGTGGAGCGGGACTGCCGTCGCCAGCGGCCTACCTGGCGCAGACGGAAAACTATGTTGGAAGTTCGTACACGGCTGGAGTGGGATCGGCAGGCATTGTCTTTATGTACTCACCGGGAACCCTTACGCTGCCTACGGGGTTGGCTGCTGGAGTGGAGTTCTGGGTCGTCAACTTAGGTTCGTCAGCGATCACGATCACGAACAACGGCTCCGCCGATAACATTCCGGCCGCGATTCCATCCGGGCAGGCGTTGCAGTTCAAGTTGTACAGCAGCACACAGTGGTTTGTGGTGGGTGGGTACATTGGCACCACGGGAAACGTGCT
>Ga0181537_10005155_pt1 | contig 10602 bp, 7 predicted proteins | sample PEATcosm2014_Bin_39_FD_119765 | JGI IMG/M metagenome (GOLD analysis project Ga0181537, IMG submission 119765) | Peatland microbial communities from MTU Mesocosm Facility, Houghton, MI, USA - PEATcosm2014_Bin23_10_metaG | ecosystem: Environmental > Terrestrial > Soil > Wetlands > Peat | place... | reverse complement strand
CGGCGACATCAATTCCATCCGTGAACTGATGAAGCCCCGCGACCCTGAGGTTCTGCCGTACGGCATTCAGTCCCGGCTCGCCGTCAACGGTCACGACGCCTTTGAGCCAGGCGTCGAGAAGTTCCGGATTCGACGACAGAAACTGGGTTGCGGCGCTGCGCCCGTCCAAGTGATCATCGAGGATCAACGCCATCACCCGGCTCTCGATCTCCGGAGTGAACCGCAAATTCGCCAACAGTTTGCCGACATTGGGGCATTCGGCGAGATAACCCGCCCGCACATCCGTATAGATGCTCGCGCCCCCAAAGTCCGCGCCAAACGTGTCGTCGCCGCCCGCCAGGTATTGCATCCGGTAGCGGAGGTTCATCGGGTGCGGCGACCAGCCGAGAAATACGATCCAATCGGACCTGGCGAAAGCGCGATCCACCTCGCTCAGCATGCCCTGTTCGCTCGACTCCACCATGGTCCAGTCACTCAAACCAAAGCGATTTTCGGCGATCATCGTGCCGATCATCCGATTGCCGTTGTTGCCGGCCTCGATCGCGAATATCTTGTGGTGGAACCGATCGGCGAAGCGGCGCAAATCGGAGAAGGTCTTGACTCCCGCCGCCGCGACATAGTCCGGAACGGCGAGCGTATATTTGGCCCCGAGGAGATTCGCCCCGACGACCTCGACTGATCCGTCCGCCAGAAAGGGGCGACGATCCTCCTGCATGCTGGGCTGCCAATCGCCAAGATATACGTCGATTTGCCGATTCTTGATCGACGCATACGTTACGGGTATCGACAGGATTTGCGTGACGGTGCGATACCCAAGCGCCTCGAGCAGCCGCGAGGCAAGCGCGGTCGTGGCGGTGATATCGGTCCATCCCACGTCCGAGAAGCGCACGGTGCGACAACTGGGCGCTTCGGCAGCGCCCACCGGCGGCATCGTAGCGAGCAACAGCACGAACCCGAGCGTACACAGCCGCACCCAAGGTCCGGCACGGCCAACCACTACTTCATGACGCACCATGTCCGGCAGAATAGCGTTTCCAGCGCCGTCAGTACCGATAGGACGGTTCCTCGATGTCCAAGATCGCCTTGATATTGTCCAGGTGATCGATCGCGAGCTGCGAATAATCGCGCCACTGGCGTTCGGTCAGCGCAGCGATCTCGTCCGCCACGATTCGGAGTTTCTTGCCGGTCGCATAGCACGTCAACAGCGTCTGCGCCGCCCGCTCGAAGTAATAGAACTCGTCAAAAGCCGCGGCGACGGTTGGGCCGATCACGAGCACGCCGTGATTGGCCATCAGCAGCACGGTTTTGTCGCCCCGCATGATTTGCGCCACGCGCCGGCCTTCCGCGTCGGTCAGCGCCATGCCGGAAAATTCGTCGTCGAGTGCGACCCGGCCGAAGAAGCGCATGGTATTCATGTCGATGGGGTACATCGTACTGTCGTCCAGACAGGCGAGTGCGGTCGCGTAGCGGGAATGCAGGTGCATGATGCAGCGCGCAGTCGGCAGCCGTTCATGCAAGTGCGCGTGCAGGTACCACGCGGTTCTATCCGGCGCATCAGGCCGCTCGAGGGTGGCCTCGTCGTGCGCGTCCAAGAGCAGCAGATCCCCGGCGCAGATGCGGGCGAAATGCCGCCCGCGCGGATTGATCAGGAACTTGGACCCGTCGGGCGATACCGCCATGCTCAAGTGATTGGCCACCGACTCGTGCATATTGAGACGCGCAAACCAGCGAAACGCCGCCGCGAGATCGATGCGCTCGTTGCGATGGTCGAGGGGTTCGCCTGGGCTCGTGGACACGTTCATGGGCGCATCGGTGGTTCTCAACGCTGTCGGGTGGCCCAGTCCGGGTGAATCCAAACCGGCGCCGCTTCGCGCGGAAGGGGCGCCTTCGCTCGCAACAGATCACTGATTTTCTCCGCCATCATGATGGTGGGCGCATTGGTATTGCCGCTGACGATGCGCGGCATACTCGAGGCGTCCACCACGCGCAGGCCCTCGATGCCGTGCACCCGACACTCCTCGTCAACCACTGATTCTCGCGGGTCTCGCCCCATGCGGCAGGTGCCGACCGGGTGATAGCAGGTCTCAACATTGCGTCTGATCCACGCGTCTATTTCCGAATCACTGCGCACCGCCTCTCCGGGGTTCAACTCCTCGCCACGGTAGCGGGTCAACGCCGGCTGCGCCAGAATCTCGCGCGTCAAGCGAACCGAATTTCGCAGGTCTTCACGATCTTGCGGGTGGGACAGGTAGTTGAAACGAATTGACGGCGGCGTTGCGGGGTCCGCCGCGCGCAGGGCCACCCTCCCGGAGCTTTTCGGTCGCAGCAAGTCGATATGAACCTGGAATGAATGCATACCCACATCCTCGACGGTTCCGGGCTTGATGGCCAGCGGCATGAAAGTCAGTTGCAGGTCCGGGTGCTCCAACCCCTTGCGGCTGCGGATGAAGCCGCCCGCTTCGAAATGATTGGAGCTTGCGAGTCCATCGAGCCCGGCGAACCAGCGCAGGCCGGCCGCTATTTTTTTGAGCCCGCGATTGGCCGGATAGATGGACACGGGTTCGCTGCAACGATGTTGGATGACGATATCTGGGTGGTCATTGAGGTGCTGGCCAACCGCCGGTAAATCGAGTCGCGGACTGATCCCGAGCGCGGACAGGTCGGCGCCGTTGCCTATGCCGGACAGTTGCAACAGCTGCGGCGAGTTGATGGCGCCCGCCGAGAGGATCACTTCGGCGCCGGCATACGCAACCCGGCTGTTGGCTCCTCGAGAGTATTCAATGCCGACGGCACGGCTGCCCTCGAACACCAACCGGTGCACGTGCGCGCCGGTGAGTACCGTGAGATTTTGGCGTCGGCGGGCAGGGTACAGGTAAGCCCGCGCGACGCTCGCCCGGCGGCCTCTGCGCGTGGTCGTGCGATCAATCCGGCCGAAGCCTTCCTGCCGCTCACCGTTCACGTCGGCGGACAGTCCGTAGCCGGCCTGCTCCGCGGCTCGTACGAAGGCGGCGGCGAGGGGCATCGCCGGTACATCCGGCGCAAATACCGCGAGCGGTCCCGCCGCACCGTGATAGACATCGGCGCCGTTGGTGTGCCGCTCGGCGCGCTTGAAGTAGGGCAGGACATCGGCATAGCTCCATCCGCGAAGCCCGGCCTGCGCCCAACCATCATAGTCGCGCGCGTGGCCGCGGATATACACCATGCCGTTGATCGAGGAGGAGCCGCCCAACACGCGGCCCCGCGGATGGGTGAGCCGGCGGTCGTCGAGAAACGGTTCGGAGTCGGACAGGTAATTCCAGTTGAATCGATCGGAGCTCAACAAGCTCCCGACCGCCGACGGCATGGCGATGCGCCAACTGCGGTCGGCAGGCCCAGCCTCGACCAGCAGCACACGCACGTGTGAGTCTTCGGTCAAGCGGGCGGCCAACACGGCGCCGGCGGAGCCTGCGCCGACGATGACAAAATCGTGTCGCTGATTACGGGACGCCATCGTTCACATCCGATCAGGAACGGGTGGCCTCGTAACACAGTTTGTGAAAATGCCGGACCAGGTGTTCGCTGCGATTGCCGGCAGCCTCGTCGATGACGTAACGGCCGCGGTCGAATCCGAAGGAGCGCAGCCCCTTTTGGTTCGACTCGTTGAGTTGGATGTCTTCCGGTCCCAGATCCTGGTTCATCCAGCGGATGCAAGCCTTGGTGACCTCGGGCATGGTTCGTCCTTCGACGCCGTAGTAGCCGAAGCGCAGCATCGAGGTTTCCGGCCCCGTCGGATTCATGATGAAGGTACCGACCATGTCGGCGTAGGGAAATGCGTAAATCGTGGCATTCGGCCACAGTCCAAAATTGAAGAACCCATCGGTCTGCCAGGTGGCGCCCTCGAGTGATACCCCATAGGCCTGGGTCGAGTCTTTCTTCGGTGGACCGATGTACGTCCACCACTCCCCATGAGGTTTCAAGCTATATCCGGCGAAATCAATCAATTGCACGAGTTGCCGATGCGCCGGCCCCGAGTAATCGAAATGGTACCCTTCGATCGAGTTCTCCTGGATCACTTTCCAGTTTGCCGCCACCGGCACATCCATCTCCTCGATCAGAGTGAGTCGATCGAGATCCGGAATGAAACTGCGGATTTCCGCTTCGGCTCCGGGCGCCATCGCGGCGATGGGCTTTGCCGCCGGATCGAGGTTGACGAATACGAAGGATGCGAAGATCTCGACCTGCACAGGCTTCAATCCATGTTCGCTCTTGTCGAATCCCGCCACCCCTTGAGTGTTCGGCGCGGCGCGTAGACAGCCGTCGAGTCCGTAGCTCCAGGCATGATAGCCGCAGGTCAATATCGGTACCTTGCCGCGTCGCGCTGCCACCAGCCGATTGCCGCGGTGCTGACAAACATTGTGGAATGCGCGAATCGTGCCTTCGCGTCCGGCAATCAAGATCACGCTCTGTTCGAAGATGTCATGGGTCACGAATGAGCCCGGCTCCCGCAGTTCATTCACATGCGCAACCAGATGCCACGATTTCAAAAAGATCCTGGCTTTTTCCCGCTCGAATACCGCTGCCTCATAAAAGAACCGTGCCGGCAGGCTATGGCCCGCTGCTTGATCCAGGGCGCTCCACTCGGCGGGTTCGGTAGTCATCGCGTTGCTCCTGATCGATGCCATCAAAATACGGCTCCAAACCAAGGTTGCAAGCTAAGGTTCAGGGGCTTGACCCGCCTGCACAAAAACGACATAGTCATGTCGATTTCACTCCGGAGTTGCGGTGCGCAAGCTGGCTTTTCTGGTCCTGCCGGAGTTCTCCCACTTAGGAATAGCCGCGGCCATCGAACCCTTGTTCGTGGCCAATTGGTTGGCGCAACGGCCGGTGTTCGAGTGGACTGTCATATCGGTGGATGGCAAGCCGGTGCGCGCCAGCAATGGAATGATGATCGCCGTGCAGGGCGATCTTGCCTCCGCCGCGGAGGCCAAAACCGTGTTTGTTCTCGCCAGTTTCGAGCCGGCCAGTTTCGAACGGGCCAGTTCCAAACTGAATTGGGTGGCGCAACAGCGACCGGTCCTGCGCTGGCTCAAGCGCCTGGCACGCTTTGGAGTCGAATTGGGCGGCATCGAGAATGGCAGCCTGGTTCTCGCCGCGGCGGGACTGCTCGATGGGCACTTGGTCGCGGTGCATTGGGACAATCTGATCGGATTTCGCGAGCACCACCCGGCCACAAAGCCGATCGCGCAGCTCTACGCCCGCCACCGCGAGCGGATTACCTGCGCCGGAGCGTCCGCCATTCTCGACATGATGATCGCCTGGATGGGATGGCACGGTGAAACCGAGCTCGCCGGGGAAGTGGCCGATCATCTGTTGCTCGGCAAGGCGCGCGCGGCTGATACTCCGCAACGAGGTCCTGCGGCGCCGGCCGCCTCGAACCGGCTGATCGCGCAGGCAGAGACCCTCATGCGTGCGCATGTGGATGAGCCGCTGACTTGCGGTGAGATCGCCCGGCGCCTAGGGTTAAGCTTGCGGCAACTCGAGCGGCGTTTCATCAAAGAGGCGAGTTGTTCGGTGCTGCAAAAATACTTGTTGGTCCGCATGACCAAGGCACATCAGCTGCTGCAGCAGACTCCGCTGCGCGTGACCGAAGTTGCGCTGGCCTGCGGATTTTCGTCGCCGGAGTACTTCTGCCGGCTTTATCGGCGTTTTTTCGATTGTCCGCCGAGCACGGACCGGCGACAATCCACGACTGCACCGGTCCTGCGACAGAGCATCGTGGCGCGCCGCGCGCGCACGGCGGCAGCCTTGCAGCGGGCTCGTTGAATGCTCGACTTTACCGATAAGCGTGTGCTGGTCACGGGTGGCGCCCGCGGAATCGGCGCCGCCACGGTCATGGCGTTTCGTGCCCGAGGAGCGCGAGTCGCCGTCGGTGCACGCAGCCTTTCCTCGTTCGATGACTTCGTGGCGCGCTTCCACGCGGCGGATGTGCTACCGGCCGTGGGCGATCTCAGGAATCGGGAGGCGGCGCACGGCGTGGTGTGCGCCGCGATCGACGGCCTCGGTGGCCTCGATGTTCTGGTGAACTCGGCCGGCGTATTTGCCGAAGTCGCCTTCGGCGACGTCACCCAAGCGCACTGGGATGAGACCATCGGGATCAATCTCGGTGGCACGTTTTTTTGCGCGCAGGCGGCACTGCCTGCGCTTGCAGTGAGCTCCGGGAACATCGTCAATGTTGCCTCGGACGCAGGCGTCGTGGGCTATCCTTTGGGGACCGCTTATTCCGCCGCCAAAGGCGGGGTCGTCAATCTTACTCGCGCCCTGGCCGTCGAACTGGCGGGACGCGTCCGAGTCAACTGCGTCTGTCCCGGGAATGTCGAAACCGACATGATCTTCGAGGCGGCGGCGCACAGCGGCGATGCCGAACGGTATCTCGCGAAAGCGCGAGCACGCGCTCCTTGCAAGCGTATGGCCACGCCGCAGGAAGTGGCGGCCGCGATTCTCTATTTGGCGTCGCCAGAGGCCGCCTTCACGACCGGGGCGGCGCTGGTCGTGGATGGCGGCGGGACCGCGGGGTTCTGAACGCAGATAGCGGTGCCGTATGTCGCGCACCGGGCACGCCGAGGATCTGATCGTCAGGGTACGGGCGTTTGCGCGGCCACAATTGCGCCGGCCCATGTGCCATGGATTCGCGCCGTCGCCGCGGCAAGGCCATTGATCCAGCGCACGGTCAGCTTTCCGTGCGTCGCATTGGCGGGTCCCGCCGCTACGTCGAGATCCGCGCGCACCACGCCGGCTCGCGTCTGCGGTGCGTCGATCGTTCCGCTGACCGCGAGATCCTCCGTCCAGCGCACGTGATCGAGGATGAGGTGGATGCCGTGAGCGCCGGCGAGGATTCGGAAGCTGCCGCCGCGCAAGCCCACGCCCCGACCGGTGGAATTTCCGCGGATGCGCGCGAGCACATCGCCGGTCGTCGCCACGGCGGCGCTGACCCATCGCAGCTGCGCGGCATCCGCCTGATTGCCCGCTCGAGCGGCGGCGGGTTCGAGCTCCGCAGCCAGCACGGCAAAGCGCGGCACCAGGCGCACCGGTGGCACTTGGTCCGCGCACGAGGCATCGCCCACCGCCAACGAAGCCACGAAGCGGCGCACGATTCGCGCCGCGCAGCCACTGCGCGCGCGCGGCAGAGCGTTGACGTGAAAGCTGTTGGCGATGATGAGTTGCCGGCCGCGCTCGAAGGCCCCCGCGACCGCGGCGCCGTCGGCCACGGTGGTGAGGGCGTCGAGTTCGCCGGAGATGACGAGCGCGGGGACTTGCGGAAAATGCCCCTCGCCGTCGGCGACGTGCGAGGCAGGATGGCTGATCGGGGCCACCGGCCAACTCACGCACTGATCGATGAAGCTATAGTCGAGCGGCATGCCCCGATATTCGTCAATCGTGAACGGCGCATAGGTATCCGGATGTTCGCGTTTGCGTTGCTCGATCGCCCGATCGCGATCGGCCGCGCGCAGGGCAGGCTCAAGCCGCATATCGAAGATCTGCGGCGGGTCCTGACACATGACGGCCGCCGCGAGCCCGGCGCTCCATTTCGCCGGATCGCCGGTCGGGTCCCGGGAGTCGACCGCGCTCGAGGTCTCGGCCATGAGCCGCAGCGCCGGCACACGGTCGCCTTGCATGAAGGCTCTGGCCGCGGCGTCGAGTTCACGCACCGTCGCAAACGCGGGCGCGCCGCCGAACATCACGATCGCCAGCTTGGAGGGGTCGGCGATGAACTCCCTCTGTTTGCCGTCGCTGTCCGCAGCGCTCGCAGGAAAGGGATGCGCACGCAGTTCCTCGAGCAGTGGCTGGATATGTTCGATCGAAGTCCCGCCAAGCCGGACGCAAGGCGCGAAACGCCGGCAGGCGATGTTGAATTTGGCGCGCATCGCCGGCGCGTAACTCGGATACCACGCGTAGTCGGGGCCGTTCAGGGGATAGGCGCCGTCGAGCACGATCGAACGCAGTAAATTCGGGTGGCGCAGCGCAAATACCTGCTCGAAATAGGTTCCGTAGGAATCCCCATACAGATCGATCCCGCGGATGCCGAGCGCCTCGAGAATCGCGGCCAAATCGTCGGCCGCATAGGCCGTGCTGTAGAGCGGCGCGCGAGCCCCCAACGACTCGCCGCAGGCGCCCGTCAGTTCCACGGTCCATTTTTCGGCGGTCTGCAGCGCGTGACAATCGACGGCACCGGACTGTCCCGTGCCGCGATTGTCCATCATCAGCAAATCACGTTGCCGCAGCAGCGGGGTGAACAAGTTCAGGTAATCGTCGCGGGATTCGGTCGCCGGATAGCCGGGGCCGCCTTCAGTGGCGACGATGGTCCCGAGGGACTTGCCCGGCGCAGAGTGCGGATAGTATTCGAAGTGGATCGAGAGGCGTCCGGGTATTGCGCCGGTAGGATCCATCGGCCGATCGAGTTCGCCGCAATACGCGGTCGAGTTGACGCACGGGCGCAAAGTCACTGTGCCCACGGAGAGCCACGGGCGCGCGTCCGCCGACGCGGAGGCTGCGAGAGCCATCCCGATGTTCGTCGGGCCGACCATGATCAAGGCAAGGAGTGCGCCCGCCGGGAAGGCGATGATCCTCTCCACGCCGTCAGGCGCACGGCAAGGACGTGGTTCACGGTGTTGTCCCATCATCGCACGTGAGTCTACGCAGTTGGCCGCCGCGGGCATATCGCGCCGGCACGTAATCGAGGCGCCCTCCTGAGGTGTCGTTTAATTTGTATAAAACGTCGCTTCGGAACCATGTCGGACGAGCGCTTATTGCTATGGTATGGATATCTGAAAACGATGTGAATGCCGGGGTTTGCAATGACTGCGCACGATGCCATGCTGAATCGATTACGACGCCGTAATCCCGCGACCGCGTTGGAGCGGGATTTCTACGTGAGCCCCGAGGATTTCCAAATCGACCTCGAGATGATCTGGTACCGGGACTGGCTGTTCGTCGGTCACGACTGTGAAGTGTTGAATCCCGGCAATTTTTTGACCGTGCAGATCGGCGAGTATCCGGTCATCGTCGTGCGCGACCGCGAAGGGGCCTTGCGCGCCTTCCACAATTCCTGCCGGCACCGCGGCTCGAGGATCTGCTCCGCGGAGCACGGTACCGCGGCGCGTCTGGTATGTCCCTACCATCAATGGACGTACGCGCTCGACGGCCGACTGCTCGCGGCGCGCGACATGGGCGAGACCTTCGACAAGAGCCTGTATGGCCTGAAGCCCGTTCACTGCACCAGCGTGGGCGGCTACATCTGGGTCTGCGTGGCGAAGGTCGCGCCGGACTTCGAACCGGTGCGCAAGCAATTGGAGCCGTATTTCCTGCCCCACAAGCTGCACCAAACCAAGGTCGCCTTCGAATCGACCATCGTCGAGCACGCCAACTGGAAACTCGTGTGGGAGAACAACCGCGAGTGCTACCACTGTGCCGCCAACCACCCGGAACTGATCCGCACGTTCCCGGAAGATCCCACCATCACCGGCGTCGACGGTGGGCTCAACGACAAGCGCATTGCCGCGAAGTGGGCCCATTGGGAATCGATCGGCCTGCCGAGTAAATACAAAATTTCGGCGGACGGCCAGTACCGCACCACGCGGTTTCCGCTGATCGAAGGGAAAACCTGCTACACCATGGACGGCAAGGCGGCGGTGCGCCGCCCCTTGACCGATACGGTCACGGAACCCGACATTGGCACTCTGCTGTTGTTCCACTTTCCCACCACGTGGAATCACGTGATGGCCGACCACGCGACGACGTTTCGCATGCTGCCGCTCACACCGACGACGACTCAATTGACGACCAAGTGGCTGGTGCACAAGGACGCGGTGGAAGGGGTCGACTACGATTTGAAGCGCCTGACCGAGGTATGGCTCGCGACCAATGACGAAGATAGGCGCGTCTGCCAGGAGAATCAGATCGGCGTGAATTCCCCGGCCTACGAACCGGCGCCGTATTCGCCGATTCATGAGGATGGCACCGCGCAATTCGTGGACTGGTATTGTTCGCACCTCGAGGCACGCCTGACCGAGGAGACGGCGTAGACCAACGCCAGGCTCGGAGTCGCAACGCTCGCCGGCCTCGCACAATGCTGCCGCACAATTGCCGGCCGCAGATCTGGCGCAATGGCTTGCCTCATACGTATGCCGCGCGCCGCGCAGTTGCTACAATCGCCGGAAAATATCAAAAGGGCTGTCATGAATTTCTCCGTCACCCCATCGCAATCTCTCGCGCCACGACAGCATTTTGTCGTGGCACGCTCGCTGTCTTTCACTGCGGCGTTGAGTTGCTGGCTGGCCGGTTCCGCCCTTTCCTTGTCGTTGGCGGACCTCACGAATCAGGATGCTGCGCGGGGCATCAGAGGCGCGCTCACCGATGGGGCGATGAGTCGGTCACGCAGTTCTTTCGCGCCAAAACGGCGGCGCCGCTGTCGGTGAAATTCCTGCCGATCGTCAAACAGGCGACCGATCGGGTGGGATTGGCGCAGAAGTATGATCGCCTCGCCGGTGAGGGCAGCCGTTTGGGCCTCATCAAGGGCGACGCCGCCAACATCGAACAGTACGTCACCGACAAGACACTCGATGGCTT
>Ga0181537_10005154_pt1 | contig 10608 bp, 9 predicted proteins | sample PEATcosm2014_Bin_39_FD_119765 | JGI IMG/M metagenome (GOLD analysis project Ga0181537, IMG submission 119765) | Peatland microbial communities from MTU Mesocosm Facility, Houghton, MI, USA - PEATcosm2014_Bin23_10_metaG | ecosystem: Environmental > Terrestrial > Soil > Wetlands > Peat | place... | reverse complement strand
GGTGTTATCCGGAGGATTTTCTGGTTAATAATCAATGACTTACAGGAATATCCGATGAGCGGTCCCAATTACTACAATCAGACGCTAGAGCCTGTAGTTGCCTCTTACGATTCGTTTGGCAACTTCCTTGGGCTTTATGGTGCCAATGGCCAAGTCGTCACCATAGTAGGTGCTGGCGGAGCCTCGCTTACTGGTCCCCAAACCCTCACCAATACGGCCATTACACCGCGCACTATCACGACGACTGCGAATACTGCTACCTATAGCATCAACAGTTCGACCACCGATATTTTCAAGATCACAGGACAATCGACGCCGATAACTGGTATCACGGTAACGGGAACGCCAGTAGAGGGTCAGTTTCTGCTGATTGAACTGACCGCTACTGGAGTAATTGCTTTTGCGCCAGGTTCCAGCTTTGGTGCTGGCCAGTCGCCTTTGCCAACGACAACATATGGGACTAGCGTTCTGTACTCTGGCTACATCTACAATTCCGCTTCCGGTCTTTGGCTGTGCATGTTCGGGCCGATTGCCAAAGGGACGCTTGCACTTTCTGCAAATTCAGCGACGCCTGCGGTAGATACCGATATTTACAACAACGTAGAGATAACCGGACAAAGTGTGGCTATCACGTCTTTTTCCTCTGGGCTTACCGGAACACCGACTGTTGGCTCTACGCTGACGTGGAACGTGACAGGCACCACGGCCATAGCCTTTACGCCGGGATCGAGTTACGAAAACAGCACGATTACATTCCCGACTACCAGCGTTAGCACGAACAAAATCTCCATTGGCTGCATTTGGAATTCCGTCACGAGCAAATGGCGCGTGGTGGCTGTTGCATGAACCTTGTACAAACAACGGGGGCGCATTCCAACTACTTCCCATCTGGGAGCGGTGGGGTTACCTATGGCTATGACGGAACAATCCTTGTAAGCGGGCAAGGTTTCGTCAACGGTCACGGAACGACTGTCCAGCTACGAGGGACAGACTGTGAAGGCCCGGTCTCCGCTTCCGTGCGTCACAACGGCGGGGACATGTGGGGCGGAACATTCAACTTCTACGCCGCTGGTGGGCCAAACCTCACCCAGATGGCAAACTGGAAGTTCAACGTAGTCCGAATCGGTATCAATGAAAACACATGGAACAACTACACGACATATAGTTGCGTTCCTACAACGTACACCAATAACGATCCTTACAGCTTTCGGACAAGCCTTACCACCGCGATAGCAAACTTCAATGCGATGGGGTGCTATGTCATCCTTGTTCTAGGCTGGGCCGCTCCCGGAAGATGCGCTGCGGGTGGCCAGATGGTGATGGCCAATCAGGACAACTCCATCACATTTTGGAAGTCCTTGTGCAGCTACTACGGTTACCCAAACGGCTCCCAACTCAAGATGAACGGCGGGACGATAGACAATCGATCCGTCCTGTTTGAGCTATCCAACGAACCGCAAGTCTTCTCCGGCGCTGGTTCAGGAATGAACCTATGCATGAACGGGGGGTTAAATCCGGGAGGCTATTACGTTACCGATCCCAACACGTCTGGGGCGACGCTTGTCTATCCTTACACCGTAAATGCTCCTACTGGTACTTTCACGCAAGGCGAGACGGTAACGAGCGGGGCAGGAACGGCGACGCTTTTATCTGCATATCAGAATACTGAAGCCTCTAGCGCATCCTACGGACAGTGGACGCTGCATGTATACGGCGGATCAGGAATGACTGCCCTGACGAATGGCTCGACGATAACGGGATCTAGCTCTGGGGCTACGGCGGTTACTTCCAACACCGTAGGCTTCTACATCGCCGGCCACGCGCAGATGCTCAATGCAATCCGCGCTACGGGTTGTGGAACACCGTGCCTACTATCGAGCATAAACTTCAACAAGGATTTGAGTCAATGGGGAGCCTACGCTCCTACCGATTCAAGCCCTCCAGTTGGTTGGATAGGCGGTTGGACGCCTCAAATAGCTGCGACGTGGCATCCATACCCGGATTGGAGTTATGTCTCTGCAATCGCCGTTAACAGCGGTGGTACTGGATACGCAGTCAATGATTTCATCTATCTGCCGATGGATGAGACGACCGGGACATATGGAAACAGCGTCTACTGGCAGGCTGTAGCACAGGTTACTTCTGTCAGCGGTGGGATAATCACTGGTTTGAGTTTGGTTGCTGCGCAGTATGGACAGCCTGGCGGACCAACATCGGCACATAGCGGGAATTTCCCATTTCCAGGGAATATCGGTGGTGCCTATTGCAATCTCGCACTTCCGACAAATCCTGTCCATCAATCGGACCCAGGTGGAAGCACAAGCGGAAGCGGTACGGGGGCATCTTTCAATCTGACATTCCATGCCTACAACGGTGCTACTGGATGGCCAGGTTATTCCAATTGGCCGACCGTCGTAACACTAAAGACCACATTTAATAGCAATGCCGGGGTTCCTATCATCATCACTGAGACAGGGGAGCATGGCGGCGCTAACATTTCCAATAATTCCCCATGGATGTCTGCTCTCACGTCGTGGGCGGATACCAACGGCGTGAGTCTGCTCGGGTTTAACTACAACACGGCTAACGGATGGTACTTCGCCAATGGTGGAGACTTGATGCTTTGCACCAACGCTGCGCCTGCAACGGTTCCGAACTATGCCAATGGTTATGGGGCTTTCATGTGGAATTGGTTTACGACGCACGCACCATAGGATAGAAAATGTCTGGACCCACCTATAACGCAACTGCTGGAACCGCTGGCGCTACTCTCGGGTCTCTCACGGCTACGGGAAATTTCAGCACTGCCGCAGGAATTGCAACCAATGACACTATCGTCGTGTTGCTTATGGAAACTACCGGCTCTGGTGCTACCAGCAAGATTACTGGCGTTGCCGATGGACAGGGCAGTTACACTCCTAGAGGCTATGTTTTCGATTCTGGAAGCAGTAGAGGCGTCCAACTATGGACGCTAAAAAACGCTGTATCTGGAGCGCATAGCATCACCGTCACTGTATCAGCAACAGTGACGGTCGGGTATATATGGGCCTCATATTCGAATGCCGGTGGTTCTGATGTTGACCCCACAAGCCCTGCTACATTGGATCAATCTTCCAGCATTATCACGCCGACCATTAACACCGGATCCGCGACTTATACCAATGGCACCGTAATTTCCACCATAAACACATATGGCGGAGCTAGCGCTACTTCCTCTACGGGAACGATAAGAAGCACAGGCGGTGGTCTTGGTGGTGGCAATGAACTTCAAGACCAAACGCAGTCTGGAAGCGGTGTAGCCACAGCAAGTTATACATTCGCCGTTGCTACTGGTGGAGTTATGAATACGATAACGCTGCAAAATCTTCCGTTTCCCTCTGGTAGCGGAGCAGGAAACTTCTTTCTGATGCCTGGATTTACGCACTGATGGACTTTCAATTCTGCGGCGGTAGTTACACCGCCAGATCAATCTACCAGCAGGCCGAGCGCTGCGTTAACTGGTATTGCGAAAACCTACAGGTTGAACGCAATGACGGGCGCGCACGCATGGCGCTGTATCCGACGCCTGGAAAGCAACTGCTCTTGCAATTCCCGGATCAGGCAGAGGTCCGTGGATTAGGCGTTTTGTCTGGTAGCACGGTCATGCTAGCCGTCTGTGGATCGAGTGTTTACACGGTCTCGACGGGTTTCATCATCAACAAGATAGGGACACTATCCTCCAGCACTGGCCCTGTGGCCATTGCCGATAATGGAACGTGGGCAATGATTGTTGATGGCATAGCCAGATACGTCTATCTGTTCGGAACAGCCGCAGGCATCACTACTGGATATTTCACTAGCCTAGCAACTCCTGCGATGTTTACAGGGCAGATCGTTCCGGCTACGGGTGGCGGAACGTTGACCGTTACAGGACCCGTAACTGGTGTTATAGGCTTGCAGCAAGTAGTGAGTGGGGCAGCAGCAGGGACAGTCATAACGGCTTTCCTGACGGGCGCTGGAGGGGTTGGGACATATTCTGTGAGCGTTTCGCAGACGATTGGCCCGATTCCGATGAGTTGTGCGGATGGGGCATTCGTAAACTCCAATTTCGTGCAGGAAGTAGATACTTTCTTCGTCTACACCAATCCGAACAGTAACGAATGGGGATCGAGCAATAGCGGGTCGCCGGGCGTTATAAATGCGGGGTCTCCATCATCGCAACCGCTTTCCTTCAGTTTCAAGGATGGAAGCGCCGATTACGTAGTTTGTTTGATGGTGGTCAATCGGGAAGTATGTCTTTTGGGTGAGCGCACTTATGAATGGTGGGTCGATCAGGGCTCTTACCCATTCCCCTTTGCGCGGCTTCCCGGAACGTCGGGGCAACATGGTTGTGCGGCTGCATATAGTGTTTCGCGCCTCGGGGAATCTTTTGCTTTCTTAGGCAAAGATTCCCGTGGCCAAGGTTACGTATGGAGAATGGCCGGTTATATTCCAGAGCGCATATCGACATATGCTGTAGAGGAAGCAATCAGCAATTATCCGATCATCTCTGACGCTCGGGCTTATACCTATCAAAAAGATGGGCACGAGTTCTACGTCCTAAATTTCCCTAGCGCCGATGCAACATGGGTCTACGATAACAACGTAGGTCTTTGGCATGAACGCGCATGGAGAGACACAAATAACGTGCTGCACCGCGACAGAGGAAACTGCGCGGCTAATTTCTCCAATCAGATAATCGTAGGAGATTGGCAGAACGGCAATCTCTATTCGCTGCAAGACGGCATTTACACCGACAATGGTCAACCGATCTATCGCATGCGCCAGGCTACCCACTTGACGGAAGGGCTGCGCAGGGTCGAATACAACGCCTTGCAGATCCAATTCCAGCCGGGTGTTGGTTTGGTAAGCGGACAGGGTGTAAATCCTATTGCGACTATGTCATGGAGCAATGACGGCGGGTCTACATGGTCTACGCCGCATGGAAAACCAATAGGAATGCAGGGTAAATATAGAGCGCGCGCAATATGGCGCAGACTCGGAATGGCGCGTGACCGTATATTCAAAGTAGAGGTGACTGATCCTGTTAATTGGGTGATAATTTCATGTGAACTAGATGCGGTTGCAGAGGATAGTTAACATGGAAAAGAAATTCGGAAAGATTTGTATTAAGCATCCAGAAACCAATGGAGAACGCGTTAAGGGAGATTGCGTTAGGTGCGCGCACATTAGAAAATTGGAGTGGGTAAGCCGAAACAAAATACAAGCGTATGCGGCTATAGAAAAATGGCGAGTCAATAATATTGATAAGGCGAGGAAATACCGCAGAGAGAATATGAAGAGAGCGCGCGAGGCTAATCCAAATTTGTTCAAAGAACAGTATTGGAAAAACCCATCTGTATATCGAGCCTTGGCAAAGAAATACCGGATAAACAATCCAGCAAAGGCTAATGCCAATAGTGCCGCATATCAGGCCGGCAAGTTACAGGCAATTCCCAAATGGGCAAATGAATTCTTTATTGAAGAAGCGTATGACTTGGCGCAGCGCAGAACAAAATGCACCGGCTTCGCATGGCACGTTGATCATATTGTTCCTTTGCGTAGCAATAGGGTGTGTGGACTCCACGTAGAGAATAACTTACGGGTTATCCCTGCTAGAGAAAACATATCTAAAGGCAATCGCACTTGGCCGGACATGGCGGTCTAGATGGCCTCCCGTGCCTACATTGCGCAGAATAACCAACTAGGGGATGACGCCAGCGTCCCGAAGATGAATCAGGCCATCGGAGACGTTAAAAACGCCAAAGGCGACATTATTGGCAAAGCCTATGTCGGCACGATTCTATGGCGGTTTTTCCAGATACTTGCCGGTCCACCGATGCAGGAATCGGCCGTTATTTTGGGTAATTCTCCGACCGCTTTTGTCGCTCCTACCGACAGCCAGATTTTGATAGTAGGCGGGACTGGCGTAAGCCTTACAATTACCCGCAAGGGGACTTATAATCTGCCTAGCACAATTGGGTATTTTCCGGTAAGTGACGGAGACATTTTGACGATTACCTATACAACCGCGCCTACAGTGACGTATTTCCCATGTTAGAAAAAGTCATTGCTCTTGAGCATGAAATCCAGCAATTCCCGCAGGCGCATTGCCCTGTGCGGCATTATTTGGCTGGTGGTTTGTATGCTCGGGAAATGACCATTCCTGGCGGTGTTGTTTTGACTGGCGCAGTGCATCGGCATGAGCATTTATGCACCGTTTCGCAGGGTCGAATAATGGTTTCGACAGATGATGGGATGCAAGAGATTTGCGCGCCATACACGCTCATTTCAAAACCCGGAGCAAAGCGAGTGGGTTATGCAATCGAGACGACGGTATGGACTACCTATCATTGGGTTGGGGATGAAACCGATCTGGATAAGATAACGGCGGAAATACTTGAATCCGCCCGCGAAGAATTGATGGGTGGATCGCAAAACATTCAACTATTGAATAACGAGGCGAACCTAGACAGAATCGACTACACAAAGTTCCTAGAGGAATACGGACTTACTGAGGGCGTAGTGATGAAGTTGGTAGATAACCGATCGGATCGAATTGATATTCATGTTCCATCGATAGAGTTTAGGAAATCTACCATACACGGCGTAGGAACTTTTGCCACCAGAGATTTTGCAGAGAGGGAATTTATCTCTCCGATAAGGATACGGGATAAGCGCACTCCTGCTGGATGGTTGATGAATCATTCCAGAAAATCTAATGCGACGTTTGTTCAAGCGCAGGAGCAAAGCATTGCGGCTATAGCATTGCGTCCAATAAGAAAAGGAGAGGAAATAACCGTTGATTACCGCAACGCCATGAGTGTTAATGGTGCCGGTTTAGTTCCTCTTGAAAGGGTAACGCAATGAGTGCCGGTATTACGGGCGTTGGTGCAGCGATACTTGGGGCTGGTGCTCTAGGTGTGGTTGGATCTGTTATCGGCGCAAATGCTTCTCAAAGTGCAGCCGATACGCAAGCGTCTGCCGCGAACAATGCCACTGCTCAGCAGCTTGGTATGTTTAACACCATACAGGGAAATATGGCTCCCTATATGGGCGCTGGTTCTCAAGACCTTGGAACGCTTCAAGGATATTTGAATTCCAGCGAGACGGGGGGGCCTGGTGGTGCGCCTGGTCTTTTGCATCAGTTCGGAGCCGCAGACCTAAAGGCCAACATTGCTCCGAATTACCAATTCCAGCTAGGACAAGGCGAGGGAATGCTCGCCAATCAGAACGCTGCTGCTGGTGGCGCTGGTGGCGGAAATGCTTTTGCTGGTGAGCAAGCATTTGCGCAAAATACGGCAGGAAGTGCTTACCAGCAGGCATACAACAATTACAACAACAACCAGAACAACATCTACAGTCGATTGGGAAACCTAGCCCAATTGGGTCAAGCATCCGGGACTAATAGTGCTTTGGGTGGCAGTGCGTTTGCTGGCGGCATGTCCAATTCGATCATAGGGGCCGGTAACGCGCAAGCGGCTGGAACCATGGGAGTTGCTAACGCTATCGGCGGCGGATTGAACAATGCAGCCGGATACTACATGGCTGGCAACATGATGAACGGCGCTACTGGTGGGGCAGCTATTACTGGAAGTAATCCTGCAATCAATGCAATGGATCCTTCCTACGGATACGCGAGTCCGCTATGACAGTCTCAAACATCGCCGCTACTGGATACAACCCCGCTCCTGTTACCCAAACGATGGGTAACATGGTAGATCTTGCTCGCGGGATTCAGGGCTACCAAACTGGCCAGATCCAGCAGCAAAAGCAGGCTATTGACCTGCAAGCGCAGCAGCAAGCGAATCAAGAACGCCAGAACGTCATCCAGCTTGTGCAGAATGACCCGGATTTCAAACCTGGGCCTGATGGGATTATCGATCAATCTAAGGTAATGCCAAAACTGATGGCCGCTGCGCCGCAGACGTACAGCCAATATGCGCAGAACATCAATACAGCGAACGCTGGGAATGTTACTGTAAATAGTGCGCTTACTGGATTGGACAAGGAAACGCGCGATAGCCTTTCATCTATTGCCGCCGCTGGAGTTGGTCAACCGCGCTCTGTCGCTGCTGCTGGAATTCAGGAGTGGATGGATAGCAACTCGACCGGCGCGAATAAATCTAAGGTGCAGATGCTTGGAAACAAGCTTTTGACTAGCCTTAATGCTGCTGGCGACGAACAGCCAAAAGTGGATAGCGTTTTGCAGATGGCTGGACTTCGGACCAAGGCTATTGGAGACATTATAAATGCTCGCCAGCCTGGTGTTGGGATGGTCAATCAGGGCACTCAGGTACAGCCTACTGTAGAACTTCCAAATTGGAGCGGTAAAAAACAAGGGGAAGCAGTCGGACAAGCAGTTCCTATGGGAGTTGCTCCCTACGCATTTACAAACCAATACGGTCAACAGGCTTTCTCTCCTGGAATGCCTCCTAGGATTCCAAGTACCACCGGCGCTACTGGCGGGACAAATCCTAGCCGGTTGACCATGCCGAACGACGGGACTACGAACCCGTCATCTTTCCAGGCAAAGAATATAGGGGTTGCACAAGATCAAACTGTCAAAGCGCTGGACCCGCAGAATACAGGAGCTATACAGCAAAGTCTTTCGGCAGTATCGCACTTGAAAAACATTATCGGATCTTCTCCGGTGTTTTCATTCGGGCCTGGAACGCAATGGACAAATGAGATGCGCGGAGTATTTGGCGGGGCAACAAATCCGCAGGAAGCGGGTGCTTATCTCGATAGATTGGCTGCAACGGCAATGGCGCAATCTGGAATCCCGCAGACAAATGCTGGGCTTGCGGCTAGTCAATCTATGACCGGAAATGTTGGTCATTTCAATCAAGAGGCATTGATGGAGAAGGTTCGCCAAACGGAAGCAACATTGAAGATGGCGAATGATTACAACCGTGGTCTATCCAATGCTGTTGGATATGGAAGCGCGAATAATTGGGCCGCGAAACAGGGCTATGACGCGAAGTTTGCCAGTGCAAATCCTGACGTATGGCGCTTCGAGTCTGCCATCAAGAACAACGATACTGCCGAATTAGCGCGGCTTGTTGGGCCGAATGGTGCCTACAAAACAGCCGACGACATTAACGACCTAGCGGCCAAGCGCAAGGTTATCCAGAGCATCATTCCGGGATTCTGATGGATCCTGGCGGCGCGTACCTACAGCAAGCAGCAGCATCGGCTCCGAAAGTACCGCCGATTGATGCTGATGCATTTCTGGCGCGCGCAGCGGCAAATGCTGGTGGCTCGTCTGTGGCAGCAACAAATCCAGACGATATTCCAGGAATGCCGAAGCCTACTGCGAAAGCTCCGGAGCCTGATGCGCCTTGGTATCAGAAGGCCCTAGGTACTGCGGAGGCAGGAGCATCTGCGGTTAGCGGCATGGTTGCTCAGCCGCTTGCTGCTATTGGGGCTGGAATATCTGGAATTACGGAAACAGCGCAAGGACGCGATCCGCATTTCCAAGATATGTACGATGCTATTACGAAGCGCCTTACATACATCCCGCAGACGGACCAAGGAAAGTCGCAATTGCAAGCGCTAGGAAGTGCTTTGGACGCGGCAAAGATCCCTCCTGTAATGCCGGAACTTGCAACTCCGGAAATAGCTGGTCCTGCTGCAATGGCCGCGCGTCAGTTGAAGCAGAATATATCTGTCGTAGCTTCTGATGGGTTGCAAGACCTTGCCGCTTCTGACAACAATATACCGATAGCCAATGCAGAGCCTATCCCTGGAGCCAAATACGGCTCTGTAGGAGCGTCCGGAACGTCAGCGCTTGCTCAGGTGCAGGCAGAGGGTAGCCCAGCACTACAGGCTGCTGTAGCCAAGGCGGCGCAGAATGGACCAATCAATCCTGACGTGGTAGCTAGGAATCTGGATTTTGACAAGCTTGGGATGACTCCTGTTGGAGAAGGTCAGGTCACTAGAGATCCTAGCACTTGGGCTAACGATTGGAATACGCGCACGGATACCGCTGCCGAGCGTGCGGCACAAAAGACGGCTTTGGCGAATCAAGTAATCGCTGCCGAGGATCGCGTTCGTCCAAATCTTGCAACATCCGATTCGGAAGAAGATGGAGCGCAAGCCATCAAGGCTTTGCAGGCATACGGCGCACCGAAGATCGCCGCTGCCAAGGCCGCATCGCAGGCTGTGCTTGACGCAAATCAAGGTGTTTCACCTATTGATGCGAACGCAATGGCTCAGCAAATACATGCAAAACTTACCGAGCAAGGGCTGATAAACGAGCCTGGTATACAGGATCAATTGCAAGTCATTATGAATGACGCGCAACGCGGCGGAATGGGGATGGACAAGTATCTGTCTATCTATCGCAATTTAGGTATGAAGCAGCAAGCAGGAGGAACGACCGCTGCTGCTGCTGGCGTCATGCGCGACGCTATGCAGGATATGCCGTTGACAGATCAAGCCGCAGGAAACGTAAGGGATCTGGCTAATACGGCGCGCGGGCTATGGAAAAGCCATTTCGATGAAATGAAGGCAGATCCAGCCTATGACTATGCTATGAGCGAAGCAAACCCGGATCCGTCGAAGTTCACCAAGAAATACGTTATT
>Ga0181537_10005153_pt1 | contig 10608 bp, 12 predicted proteins | sample PEATcosm2014_Bin_39_FD_119765 | JGI IMG/M metagenome (GOLD analysis project Ga0181537, IMG submission 119765) | Peatland microbial communities from MTU Mesocosm Facility, Houghton, MI, USA - PEATcosm2014_Bin23_10_metaG | ecosystem: Environmental > Terrestrial > Soil > Wetlands > Peat | place... | reverse complement strand
GTGCCGCCTTCAACAACATTCAGTAATCGCGGTCTATATGACATAGATATTCCTTATATTACCAGCCATTGCGTACCTGAGTAGACAACAGTCGCACAACCATAGTTGGTATTCATCACATAGCTAGCGCTGCCATCGATGTTTCCTGAAGCTGGACTCAACGTTATATTATGCGTTACTGCGTTGCCTGAATTGTCTTTGATATAGAGAGGCAGACCATTGGTAGGCGATGATGGCAGGTTTATGGTATTGGCGCTGGATGATGTATTTACCAGGATGATTCCATCTGTAGGGTTGGCTGTATAGGGATAGCTTCCAGGAGTGGTGATGCTATAGCCGATGATTGAGCCTGTGATGGTGACTGTCGAGCCGGAGCCTGAGGTTGTGATCCCATTGGCGCCATTGATGGTTATGGCACCTCCGGATTCTGTCGCAGATCCTGACTGCGTATTGAAAGTAGTAGTTCCGCCGCCGCCACCTCCAGAGGATGCTATATAATACTGCGACATGCTACCTCACTGAGAATAGATGCAAGAAAGATAAATCAGGCCCGTACTTGCTGCGCCTTTGACATAGGGCTGTGTTCCTTGAGAAACAACTAGATAAGCGTTAGAAACAGCATTGCTTGTAAAGTCAAGCACGAAGGCCGATGATGGCAAAAGAACGAGATGAGCATTTGTACCGTCATAGCTTACGGTGATGATATTGGCGCAGTTATTTACCCATACATGCATGCGGGATGGATAGGCTAATACAGATCCAATAGCTTGATAGCTGCCACTCAACGTAGAGCTATCAAATGTCCTCATCACTTCAAAACCAACTCGGTTGGTATAGTCTACCATGATATCTCCTTAAGCTACGCGTGTAGCTGAAATACGACCATAACCTGCTGCTGATCCACTGAAAGTAGAGCTTGCTGTGAGATAGTATGTCGTTGTTGCAGCTAATGCCACGCGGTATGCAGGAATTGCAACTGAGACAGGTTTCGAAGATGCGGCAGAGGCTGTGGTTTCAGCTTGTGAGTCACCATCCACACCAAGAGTACTTGCAGATGTACTGATTGCACCTTGGTTCAATGTTTGCGTCGCTCCTGAGAATGCAACGATTGCGCTTACATCCCATATACCCGCTGTCAGGTTGACAGAGGTGATTTGGTAGATGTTCATTGAGGTAGTCATCGTAACTGTGGCTCCAGATGTCACAGAGGCTCGGATTTGCTCGCCCAGATTACCAGCAGATGGAGCGGTGCTCACAGTCTGGCCGACATAGCCTGAAGTCGTTGCAACTGTTCCCGGCGCTACAAATGTCGTTGGAATCGATAGAGTGATCTGGTTTGCTGTACCTGTTGTGGTGATCTGGCTTGCAGTTCCCTTCAGGTTAATATTGCCGCCTGACGGAGTAACGGGGCTTGTTCCTGTATCTGGTGTCAGAGAGCCCACAGTACCGGTAGAAAGGCCGATCTGGTCCCAGGTCACTGTTCCGTTGACCCCGGTATTTGCAACGCAAAGGTATGCTGTAGAGGTTGCTGAATTGACATAGACGGTACCAATTGCAGCTCCCGTAGCGTTTGTAGAGGGTGCAACGTTGTTGACTATGCAATTTACCGGATTCGGGACCCAGCCTCCAATAGGCGCTGGAGCTACATAGCCGTTTTGATTATTGAAGACCATAAAAAGACCTCAGAATATAGTGTGAGCTGTTTTGGGCATGGTTTTAAAAAACTTCAGCGTAGAGTAATTAAAACTTTACTGCAATGTAAAAATAGGTATTAGACAAAGCCGATTGACTTATGGTAGGATATTTGCTATCATTATGATAACAAAGGAAAAAACAATGGACATTCTTATCAGTGTTTTATCAGGCTCTTTCATCGCCTATATTCTTGCCATGATATACATCAAGAAAAAGGATCAGGCATATCTTGACAAGCGTTTTGATTCAGCCACGCAGACTGATAAAGACCTTCAGGCACAGATCAATAAGCACCATGCTAGGCTCTGTGACCTAGAAGTTAAAGCTAAGGAGAAGAAATAATGCTTTCTTTTATCGGATTATTTATTGCTGTTTTGATTGTCGAGCACTGGGTTTTTGGTCGTTGATTTTGCTGTTTTCTAGTTCTTTTGAAAATTCTGGAAAATCTTTTTGCAATGCTTCAGAAAATTCTTTAATGATGGTATTCGCAAGAGGGATTCTGTTATTATTCAGAGCATGTGTTAGACGCACTTGTAAGTTTGCAAGTCTAGGTTCAGTGAGAAATTTGGCAGCTATTGCTTTTGCTTGCTCTGTACCTACTAAAATAGCAAATTGTTTATAATTACCAGTCATAAGGCTGCCTAATGCTCCAATTACCTTAGCAGAGCTCAAAAGTGAATCAAAAGCACCCGGCCTTAGTCTTTCTCTAAGATTCGCATAACGACTGTATAGCTCATTTGTCATGCGAATTTCATTTCCTAACTGAGGTGAAGCTGAAGAAATTGCATCTATGATATCATTTTGCACACCTACCAATCTTCGTCCTCTAGGACCTTCCAGGCGATGGATTGTATGACTAACATCTTGATAAAAATTTAGAAGTCTTGACCCAGTGAATGGACCCTGAGCAAGATCCATTGCATCTTGATAAATTTCCATGCGGAGATTATGAGGGAGATTATGCACTGTCTGAGAAGCTTGATTAAGAAAAGTAATTCTTTGTCTAGGCGTCAGAACTCTTTGTGCTTCAGGACTAATGCTTAACTGATCAAAAATAGCGCCGAGACCTCTTTGAGTTCCTCTCAATGAATCTTCTAAAGAACCCGTTTTCTTTGCGAATCTCATCAATGAACGTGTGAACCAATTGTCACCATGAGCAAGGGGAGCAATCTGTTCCTCTGTCATTCCCATGCTCCGCATGAAATTGAAAAGTACTTGTTGTCTTTGATTAGAGGATGGAATCATTCTTTGCAGATCAGGAAATCCATATGCGGCTAATTCCGCAAGACCTTGAACTGGTTCTGGATAGCCAGCTTTTTTGGCTTCCGTAGAAAGAACTGTTGCTGCCCCTGTACGTGCTACTTTTCCAATAAACCCTTCAGGTCCTACAAAAGCTGTCGGAGCTAATTCTGCAAACTTTTCTGTATATTCCCCGATCCTTCCTTCTTGAACTGGATAACGTTCCTTGAGTTCCTCTTCAAGTTTTACTTGATCTTCTAAATTCGAAGGAGCTAGCTTTTTTTGAATATCTTTTTTTTCTTCTGGACGTAAAGACATTGAACGCACATCTTCTTCAAGTCCTCCAGGTTGTAAAGCCTGTCGAATTCGATCTATCCAACTCGCTTCAGCTCTTAAAGCTCCCCGAGTAACAGCATTTTTTTCTGATTCTAAGAGGGAAACTGACTCTTTTTTAGGTGCTTGTTGAGATTCTTTGAAAAAATTAACCTCTTCATCATCGGCTGAACTGAAGTTTTCTTGATTTTGCGAAGATTTCTCAATTGGCTGAGGAATGCTCTTTTCGAAGAATTCTAAATCATCTGCTGTTGCTAAATTCTCTTTTTTCATAGTCCCCATTCATCAGCTTCGGCATTGCTAGGAATTCGATATCCTTTCTCTTTAGCCTTTTCTACGGCTACTTTAGGATCTTTATGAAGTTTCAAGAAAATCTGTGCCATACGGCGCGTAAGATAAACTCCAGTGGGAGCTTTTTTATAGGCAAGATGAAGTAAGTCCTTATCAGACTTTTCCCTTTCCCAAAGCTGTCTTGTGCGATAGCTAGTTCGTTCTAAGATTTCACGAGCTATGGGTTTGAAAGCTTTCTCAACGCGTTGTTCGATATCCTTGCCCACATACCCTTGTGTCTTTAGGTCCTGGTCTTCAAGCTGACGATAGATTTGCAATTCTGACTCTGTCAAAGCCTTATCTGCTTCCACACCTTCTTGCACGGTCAAATTCGCCGTTTCACTTTGCCCTACTCGAGGAAACGCTCCAGACATTACCTGCTCTAACCATCTGTTTTGAGCTCGTCCTGAAACCCTCGCAAGGTTACCTACTAGATTTTCTTTCGAAGCTAAGTTTAAACCAGCGCCTGAAGCTGATTGAAAAACCGGAGATCCTGTAAGCTGAGCTAAGTGTGCGCCAGAGAATGCACCCACTTCTCCTGATTCAATAGCTTGTCGGGCTAACTGCAATGCAAGGTCCTTTGCAGGTAATGAGGCACTAATCCCGCTCATCCTATTTCGGAAGTTTTCTGTCGTTTTTGTAGCGTAATCTCGTTCGCTTTCGTAAGTGCGCTGTGAAGTCTTTTGCAGAGTATCTGCTCTTCTATCCAATGCATCTGCTTGGCTAAGATCGACTTTTGCCTTGTCAGGCATACTAGCAGATGTATAAGCCGCAGCTCTTTTTCTATATCGATCTGCTTGCGTACGCAATCCTTGCGGATCGTTCTGAGCGGGTTGATTTTGCTGAGGAGCTGTCTGGATATTACCAGTAGGCATTTCGCTTCCTGGAGGCGAATTTACGCCTATTCCAGGAAGATTTGCTGTCATGCCTGGTTCAGAGAAGCTTTGAACAGCATTACGTGATGCTCTAGATGGTGTGTTTACTCCAGATTCAGCCAGGTCGGGAAAGTTTGTATTTATGGCATTCTGCGTCTGTTGGATGCGGGATTGTTTTAAGAGCTCTTTTCCGAGCTCAGGATGAAGACGAGATATTGTAGTAGCCCTTTGCAGGGGAGTAAGGTTGTTTTCCTCATCTAAAGCAAGTTTCTGGGAGTAGACATCAGATCCGGTACCAACTGCCTTCCCTAATGCTCCTACAACTTCGCCCCAATTTATCTTTGCCATAATTACCTAGTTTCAAGAGATTTTACTTTTTGATCGAGCTCTTTCACTGCGTTTACTAGAAGGCAAATGAGCCCATAAGTATCCACATGCTTTAAGTCCTGAATATCCAGTTGGAACTCTTTAGGCACCATTTCAGCAATCAAGCCGACGCGATCTGTCTTATGACCTGGAACATTTACGGTGTAATCATATTGCTTTACATCAAGCTGTCGTACAGTATCAAGACCTTTGTCATAATCGCGGATGTTTTCTTTGATTTCTAAAGAAGACCCTGCCGCTGCTGCTTGAGCTAATTGATATGCTAGATAGGCTTTGCCACCACCTTCCGCAAGGTTACCTAATCCAGAAGCGACGCCGCCAACATTTGATCCACCTTGCCCTGTTTCAACGAATTTAGGATTAAAGGCTCCGCTAAATTGAGGATTGATTGGTTGTCCTGTGAGCAATCCTACAGCCTGTTGTTGAGCCGTATTTCTTGCAATTTCACCTTGATTACGCATTCCAAGTAGATTCTGTCCTAAATTGAGAGATAGATTCTGATAGTCAGAACTGAGTTGTCGTTGTAGATTGGTGCCAGCCGCTGCTAATGCCTGCTTTAGAGATGAGGACTGGCCTCCGCCACTACCATAGGCTTGAGTGATATTAGGAAGCACATTTTGCTGGAACTCAGCAAGTTGGTTCTCTTTTTGTTTATCAAAATATGGCGTTAGACCTTTCTGTATTCTGCCAAAGTCCTTTACAAGATCTTTTACACTACCTGAGCGAAACTTTGTCTCTAATAGCTCTTCAGCTTTACGTCTACCCACTCTATTAAAATGTCTCTTGCGAAGAGTATCCTTTGCAGCCTCTTCGGCAATGACAGCTTGAGATTTTTGTACCTTTTTCTGGGCTTTTTTTCCTGTTCCAGTAAGTGGAGATTCTTTTGCCATATTATACCTCTAGGGGTAGGAACCGCACATAAAACTCGCCAAGCTGATCACTTGAAGCATCATGCGATATGTTGAATTGATAAAAGCCTTGTTCATTTTCTACGCTTGTAACAGAAAGAGTTATTGTACTCCAGATTCCTGCTGTTCCTGACTGGTAAGATAGCTCGCTACTCGTTCCCGAACCAGTGGATGTAGATTGTGCTAGACTCCAGGTACCACAAGGCATTCCATATTCTGTGCCATACACCGTGAGAAAGAATGCTCCCCACATCGGCATATAGGGAATGGGTGCAGCAGATGAGCCTATTGTCATTATAAATTGACCAGGCTCTTTGCTATTGACAACTAGAGCAATCTCTTCATAAAGACGGTTAAGATAACGGATAAACTCGCGATCATCTTCTGCCGGGTTCGGGATGATAGTATTGGGTGGTAGATAGGGTAGTGGTTCTAGAGAGTTCATAAGAGGTTATATCCTGGGGTGAGTCGTCCTGCTGGCATTGCCCAAAGAATTATGCCTAAGATTTTGAAGGGAGCATCGGGGTCACTATCTGGGTCAGGATCATCTTGACCATCTGCTTGGCTATTGAACTCGATTTGGATGAACTCGCCAGTAATATTCGGTTCGAATCGCTTCCACGCATAGGAAGCATTTGCAGGGCCATCTAGCGTGAAAGTAGTAGCTTGAATCGCAACTGAGCTGTTGTTTGCATAGAATTTGATGGTGATGATTGCATCTTGATCAATCTGGTAATAGACATCAACATAACCGAACCGTGCACTTTGTCCTATATTTGCAAAGGGATTAAATCTCTTTGTGATAATTTGAGTAGGAATGGTATTCGTGGTAAAAGATGGTCCTGGATTATCTGTAGGGCCATTATTACAGAGATAGACGAATCCGTTCTGATCGCCTGCTAAAAGGCTCAATGCCTGATCTTGGTTTAAGTAGGAGCTCCAGGATCTATTTGCCTCTTCCCATGTCAGGTCAATATTAGCCCACGTAATGGCAGATGTTGTAAATCCCAACCCTAAACAGGAAAGTGTATTGGCAGTTCCTGGGGTTTGAATAAGATCGCCTAAAGCGGGTTGAAATAGCGCCCAAGTGTTTTCAATGAAGTTGTAGATGATTATTTGATCCGATGTACTCAATCCTGAAGATGAAGAGGGATAGAGCATCCAAATCACGTTGAGAGGATCATAACGCTGCGCAAAGCATTGCTGAAAATAGTTTGGGTTAATCTTTTCAAAAAGATCGATCACAGCAATGTCGTATCTCTGGCACCCTACGCCATCCGTTTCAAAAAGCCCTTTATTACCAATAGAACGAGCGATCAGATCATGAGGTACGGTACCATATGGGGCATTGGTAGATTGCGTATTGTTGAGCTGATCTATGCGAAAGGGAGCAAAGGCATTTTGAGTATCACGAAGTAGCCATGTTGATTCATTGAGAAAAACCACGATTGAATCGCGGATATTCTCCGCTGCCATGATCCAGTCACCTGAAGGAATGTCTACTTCTCCGCCATTGCCTGTTATATCTGCTACCATATTCTGAGGCTGGTTGATTGCACTGTAGAGAATGCCTTGACCTCTTGGCTCGAATTCAGGTGTGCCTTGTTGCGATAGTGTTGGGCGAAAAAGGAGTAATCTATTTTTATAGACTCGAACATCAAGGCAGGTTATGACATTGTTGAAGAAGGGGAGAAGCACTCCGCTAGGAGCAAGAAGGCTAGCAGATTCAATTGTCGTGGCAAAGAAAGGCCTGTTTAAATTCGTACCATCCCATGTAGTCACTGGATCGACATTATTCGTCATGTAGAGCTGATTGTCAGTTTCAGCGGGTGCCCAGTTTAGATAGTTGAAGAAAGCTGAATTTGTGCCAGTAAAATAATCCCCTTGAAGGCTTCCTGTGATGACTACTGTAAATGATGCAAGAGTTGAGGCTGTTGCATTCGTCGTGACAATGATGGAGCTATTTCCTGTGCCATTATCATAGACTATCGCCCCGCCTGTTATATGGCTGTTGACTCCCGTTCTCCAGACTCCCGCAGTACTTGATGAGGGAATGTCTGAAGCAGAATCGTAAACGCCCCCAGTTGTGTTGTAAATGGTCGCAGTTAATGATCCTGGAGCGAGTTTTGGAAAGCCCGTCAATATGGCTGTAGCATTGTTCGTAGACTGATAAGTATTTGGATTTGGGAATTGGTAGATCGTCTGGCTGAAAGTAGAAATTGGCTGAAAACCCGATGCGGAACTACTCCAATAACTTGCTCGTTTGGTATCGCAAATGAGCATTTCTAATGAATCGTTGGTTTCATTCCTGAAGGTCGTTATTCCCATGATGGGATTATTCGTAGTGCCAGCAGATCCTCCAGAGGTACTTAATCCTGTCGGCACGTAGCTATATTCAATAACAATTGGCTTATTATTGCTGATTGTTGCAGAAGTGGATATTGTCCAAGCTCCAGTTGAGAAGTTGACCGAGCCTGCGCTGGCTAATGCACCTGCACCTGCTGTCCAATTCACTGGATTGCTAGAAACATAGGTAGCTGTAGATGTGCGAAGACCACTGGAAGTGTAAGCGTAGATAGTGATTACACCGGATTCTAAGGCAGGGATATTTAGCAAAGTACCCATGTAAGATACGCCACCATTACCCGTAGCTACGATTTCATTATTTTGATAGACAAGTGCTCCCGCTCCTGCGGCAGAGGGAAATAAGCTTAAACCTGATCGCTGGTAGATTGATCCGCGGTAGACATAGGCATTGACAAGTGTGTCAAAGGCATCTTCTGGCTTTACCCAACTATCCAAATAGGTAAAATATCCTGTGGATTGTTTACCTTGGCCGATGAGAAAGGGCTGATAGCTAGAAATAGCGCCCATTACTCTCCTATCGCCATCCACATGAAGATATAGCGCTGTCCCGATGTGAAATCGCTAAATCGATATCTGAATTGCGTTAAGGAGGCAGAAAATCCTGAATCGACGCAATAGAGTCCTACATTTGATGAGCTTGCGGTAAAAACTGTCATGGTTATTGAATACCAAGCTGAGGAGAAATTGGTGTTGAAAGTAACCACTGGTTGCCCACTACTTCCAGTAGGCATCTGAACATCGCCACCCCACTGAATGATTAAGCCATTAGGCAGCTTATAGTAGCCATTAGTGTCATTGCCGGCAGCATTTCCTAAGTACTGAAAGTTGTTAAGGATTGTACTTTGCCCGTTTGAAATGGCTTGTGTGGGTGTTGGCTGCGAATTATTCCAGACCATGTATGCCTCTAAAATCTAGGAACGCTTTGGACATTATCAAGTTGCTGTATGTAGCGTCCTAAAGCAATGTTCTCATATCGTTTAAGTATTCTGTAGTTATTGTCATATTGAACCATATCTCCTCGATCAGAGAAGATCTGCAAGGCAGCACCATAAGCAATGAGCTGTCCCCATTCTGTTTGCATTGGAACAGCCGTAGAAAGCATAAGCTGGCTTTGGACAATGAAGCCTTGCAAGGTAATCTGATATACCTGATCCGGGACTGGCCTAAAGGTAAAGCTTATGGTGTCTGACGTTGTGATGTTTGTAGAATCAAAGAGCGCGCCTTGCGGCCTTGCTGCTTGATAGGCTTGGTATTTGTCATAGATCGTGGCAGATGAAGCAGGCGCACTCGTAAAGGTCACTTCGAAGGCGCCTGTTACATAATCTATCGTTCCAGAGCCATTACCTGACAAGATACCACTTCCAGTAGGATCAGAACAGATCTGCATACCATCGGTGATTAAATAGGTCCCTTCTATGATAGGATAACCTAAAGTGCTTCCAGCAAAAGTAGGAGTACTTCCATCTCCAGTCGCGACTTGATCTGAAGCATACTCTTGCGGCCAATCTTGAAAGAAAAGATCTCTCGAATTATAAAAAACGAGAGGGTATCCATCTGCATAAATTACTGGCTCACCAGTCTGTGTGAGGCCACTAAATGAATATACATCCTGGTTAGGCAGAGTCTGGAAGTTGAAAGGCTGAAACGTCGTCTGCTCTTTAAGCTCAAATGGAAACTCGAAGGAATAGTAGGTGTTGATGTAATTCACGACCGTTTGATCAGAAATCTGATCAGTCGAGCCCATCCCAACAATGCTTCTTACCTTGGCAATGATCTGCTGGATATTCCATGTGACACCAGTATAAACGGTCATTAGGGACCCGAAACGCTAACACATTGATATTTAGGTGAATAACTTACGATTCCTGGCTTTATACCGCCTGTAATTTCACAACGCACAGGTCCATAATTTGGAATCATACAAGAATTTGGATTGTAGGGACATTGGCCCGTAAGATGCTGAACTATTTCTTTTGGAACGTAGTATCTTTTGCCATTCATCATAGTGTAACGCTTCATATAATGTGTTGGCGAATGGTAGTTGAATTCTGTAGGGAAGTCTTTCGTTTCCGTCATGTTATAGAATTCAATCCATTGATAGTCGGGCTTGTCTGTATTTGACATCACTATTTTCGAGTTCACATCGCACTCTGGAATCTGGACATCTTCCTTTAGGAAGTTTTTCTCGATGATGTCTTTATCATAATCGTTAAGACGTTTGGACATATATACCTCTTTTTTTAACCCGCATTGTACGGGCTGCCATATAAATTTTCAAATGGATCTTCAGGTGCATTACCCTGAACGACATTCACAAAACCACCTGACGTATAAGCCGAAAAACTGGAAGTGTCAAGAGCAATTGTAAAATTATTCTGATCAATCACAGTCTGAACAAAAGCTGACTGGCTATTGATCTGAGTCATGCCTTTGACCTGCGTGAAATCGACCTTAGTGGGATTTATTCCTGATCC
>Ga0181537_10005152_pt1 | contig 10608 bp, 10 predicted proteins | sample PEATcosm2014_Bin_39_FD_119765 | JGI IMG/M metagenome (GOLD analysis project Ga0181537, IMG submission 119765) | Peatland microbial communities from MTU Mesocosm Facility, Houghton, MI, USA - PEATcosm2014_Bin23_10_metaG | ecosystem: Environmental > Terrestrial > Soil > Wetlands > Peat | place... | reverse complement strand
GCTGCTTGGCGATGCGGCGTATCCTCGGTCAGATAAAAAGGTGGCGCCGTCTCAGGCCAGATAATGGAAGTTACCGGTTTTTCGCCTGATGCGGAGGATAGGGCAATCAATTGGTCGAAATTTTTTTCGCGCTCGTCGAGTTTCCATTTATCCTGTTGCCTGACGTCGGGTTGCACGAGGCGTAGCCGCACATGCGGCACAACAGAGGCTGGCGCTTGTGTTAGCCGCCAGCCGCCCCATACGGCAATTAGTCCGAACACGACGAGACTGCTCATCACCAGCACGCGATTGAGTTTCGGCGATGTTTTGCCGTCGATCAGACATGCCGGCAGGCAGGCGCCCACCAAAGTCAAGAGGGTAAGACCGTAAATGCCGATAACGCTCGCGATTTGCAGCACCGGCAGGAAATCGGCCCATGCATAACCTTCGATGTTCCAAGGAAAGCCGGTGAAAAGATGCCCGCGCGCATAATCGGCGAGAAACCAAAAGAGGGCAAAAATGATGGCGCCGCCAGCGCTTTTTAACCCGCATTTATGCGCGAGCGCCGCCGCAAGGCCGTAATAAAGCGCGAATGCTGCTGGCAAACCGAACAAGGCAAACGGTACCGCCCACCAAAAACGGTCGATGTAGACGAACATCGACGCCGCGGTCCAATAAAGGTCGAAAGTGAAAAAACCGAAAGCGAAACTCCAGCCCACAGCAAAGGCGCGGCGCCAATCCGGCGTTCCTTGCACGAGAAAAATGAGCGCCGGAAAACCAACCCAAAGAACCGGCACCGCATCGACGGGCGCAAAGGCAAGTGCGCATAAAGCCCCATAGGCGCAAGCAACTGTATAGCGCCGCCATCCGCGCTGCGTGCGCAGGCGATCGGCAAAATTATGAAACCATTGATGGCGGCGAGCAGCGATGCGGGAAGGCATGAGCGCGAGAGTCGCACTGCGCGCGGTTTGAAGTCAACGGGCTGAGGCGTTATCCCGTCTGCACCTTGGCTTGCCGTGTGGCGGACGGTTCGGCGCGGCGTAGGCCGCGAACCCTTAGACGTTTTATACGCGACTGATCCATTTCCAAAACTTCGAAGGTGACGCCGTTTTCAGCGCGGAACGTCTCGCCGATATGCGGTACGCGCCCCGCCAAATTGCCGACATAGCCGCCGAGCGTATCGACTTCTTCTTCCTCGGGCGAAGCGAGATTGACGCCCGTACGCGCCTCGAATTCCTCGATCGGCAACCGCGCATCGACCAAGAGCGTGCCGTCCGCGCGCGCAATAATGCTGGCCGTGACCGGCGCATCATGTTCGTCCTCGATCTCGCCGACAATTTCCTCGACCAGATCCTCGATCGTCACGAGCCCGTCGATGCCGCCGAACTCGTCGACCACAAGCGCCATATGCTGGCGTGTCTGGCGCATTTGCAGGAGAAGCCGCGAAGCTGGCATCGAAGGCGCCACGAACGAAACCGGCCGCAAAAGATCGGTGATGGTGCGGCTCTGATTATGCGCAATGCAAGGGATAATGTCTTTCATATGCACCATGCCGATCACGTCATCGAGCGTGTCGCGGTAGATCGGGATGCGGCTATGCGCATGCGCCGCCATCAGATCGATCAATTCCTTGATCGACGTGCTGACGTCGGCGGCAACGATATCAGCGCGCGGTACCATGCAATCGCCGGCGCGGCGCTCACGCAATTTCATGATGTTGCCGAGCAGCATGCGCTCGGCTGGTGAAATGCCGGATTCGGACGGCGGTTCCTCGATCAGCTCCTCGACTGTCTCGCGCAGCACTTCGGCGTCGGAGCGGGGATGCGTGAGACCGTGGATCCAGCGCACCAGCGCATGAGACCAGGATCGGGGCTCTTCGCTCCCCGATTCAGCGTAAGAGGTGATGGTTAACGGCGGATCGTCCATAAAGCGGCCCTAACGGGCCTTGGGCTCCCTCGGTTGCGGCGCATAGGGATCGGGCAGACCGAGCCCGGCCATAATCCTTGTTTCCAATTGTTCCATGCGAAAGGCTTCCGTGCCAAGCCCGTGATCATAGCCGAAAAGGTGTAAAATGCCATGAATCAATAGATGCACCACGTGATTTATCAATATCTTGTGGCCTTTTTTGGTCTCTCTAGCTATATATTGATAACCAAGAGCCAGATCGCCCATATGGATTTTCTTACCGTTTTTACCCTTTTTGGTTAACTCGCGCGGTTCGAATTGGGGGAATGAAAGCACGTTGGTGGGACGGTTTTTGCCGCGAAAATCGCGGTTCAAGCTCCGCATTGTGGCATCGTTCGTGAGCAAAACCGTCACGGCACAGGAATAGCGTCGGGGGTTCGGCAAAGACATGCTTGCCATGCGCGCCGCTTTTTCCAGCCGTGTCCGCAAATGCGGGATCCGGCGCCAGCGCGGATCGTCAATCATGATGTCGAGCGCGATGCGGGACATCAAGCCGCGTTGGCCATAATCAACGAGCCGGACAAATTATTGAAGCCCGCTTTTTCGATTTGCACCGCCATCTCCTCGCCGACGAGCCGGGTGGGTGCCGGAACGCGCACCGCTTGCATGTAAGGACTGCGACCAAAAAGCATACATGGTTCGCTGCCCTCATTTTCAAAAAGAACCGACAGCGTACAACCGATCATGCGGCGATTGAAATCTTCCTGCTGTTCACGCAACAGTTTCTGCAATTCGCCAAGACGCGCATTCTTGATGCCATCCTCGATCTGGTTCGGCATGATGGCGCCAGGCGTGCCTGGGCGGCGGCTGTATTTGAAGGAAAAGGCCTGCGCATAACCGACCTCGCGTACGAGCTTGATCGTGGCGGCGAAATCGTGATCCGTCTCACCCGGAAAGCCCACAATGAAATCGGAAGATAATGCGATATCCGGCCTTGCCGCGCGTAGTTTCTCGATTATACGCCGATAATCGTCCGCACTGTGCTTGCGGTTCATTGCTTGCAGCAAGGCGTCCGACCCACTCTGTACCGGCAGATGCAGGAACGGCATCAGTTGCGGAACATCGCGGTGCGCCGCAATCAGCTCGTCATCCATGTCGCGGGGATGTGAGGTCGTGTAGCGCAGGCGCTTCAAGCCGGGAATTTCCGCGAGGCGATAAAACAACCGACCGAGATTCCATGCCTTGCCGTCCAGCCCTTCGCCATGGAACGCATTGACGTTTTGTCCGAGCAGCGTGATCTCGCGCGCGCCGTTTTGTACAAGCCGTTCGGCCTCAGCCACGATCGCCGCAACGGGCCGCGAATATTCTGCCCCGCGCGTGTAAGGCACCACGCAGAAAGTACAAAATTTATCGCAGCCTTCCTGTACCGATAGAAAAGCACTCACGCCCGTTTTACGCGCTTCAGGCAGTGCGTCGAATTTGGGCTCGGGCGGAAACTCGACATCAAGGACGGCGCCCGCGCCGCGATTGATCTTGGCGATCATTTCCGGCAGCCGATGGTAGGTCTGCGGGCCGAACACCATATCGATGTAAGGCGCGCGCCGGCGGATTTCCTCGCCTTCCGCCTGCGCGACGCAGCCGGCGACGGCCAGCAGCATGCGCTCGCCCCGCGCGGCCTTGGCTTTTTGATGGAGGCGCATGCGTCCTAATTCTGAAAACAGTTTTTCCGTCGCCTTTTCGCGGATATGGCAAGTGTTGAAAATAACCAAATCGGCATCGACGGCATCTTCGGCCGCTGCATAGCCGAGCGGCGCCACGACATCCGCCATGCGCTCCGAATCATACACGTTCATCTGACAGCCCCAGGTTTTGACATAAAGCTTCTTCATGCGTTTTCCATGGGGACCGGCAGGGGAATGGTATCGGGCACGTGGGACACGTTGGACATCACGTGTGGCATCCTGGCGGCGCCAAGATCGCGTCCCGCGAGGCAGCGCTCGATACCTTGCGCCACTTCCTGCCGGCAATAGGCAGCGAGGGACTTCCGATCCGGAAACATCGCCGGCGATACGGGCGTATGAAAGACGACATCGACCGTAAAGCGGCCGAATTTAAAAACGTTCCATAAATGGCCCACCAAAGTCATGTCGCCGAACCAAGTGTAATAAGGGCGCCAGGCGCGCGTGATCGGCAACCCATCAAGCCCTGTGCAGGCGATCGAGACCGGCTGGATCGTGATCGCGCCAAAATTTTCCTCGATCGCGCCAAACAATCCGCTTTTGAACGGCAAGACACCGAGCCCGTCAGACGAGGTTCCTTCGGGAAACAGGATCAGATTTTGCCCCCGTTCGAGTCGTGCGCGTATGTTGTTTCCATGATCATGCGTCAGGGACGGTCGCCGCTCGATGAAAACCGTGCGCTGTAATTTTGCCAAAAAGCCGAACAGCGGCCAGCGCGCGACATCCGCCTTGGCGACGAAGGCCGAGGGAATAAGCGCACCCAAAACTGGAATGTCGAGGTAGGAGGAGTGATTGGAAACGAACAGGACCGGCGCCGTCACGGCGATGGCTCCATGCACACGCATGCGAAAACCAAGAAGACGCAAAAGCAATCGGTGAAAAAGTTGCGGGATCCGGAAAGGATCATCCGGCCTGAAGGTGGTATAGACCAGATGGATGGGTGCAAGCACAAGAATAAGGGCAAAAAATCCTGAAAGCCGCGCGCCTCCCATGGCAAGCGCGCCGAAATCAAAAGATGCTGGTTTTGCGATCATATCAAATTATTTGCACAAATTAGCCGACGCGTCATCTTTCGGTTGAAGATAGCTTTCCGTGCCTATTCCACCGGCAACGCAATATCTTTTTTATTATCCCGCTCGTAATGCCTGATATAGCGGCGGGTAATGAGATCGGTTTTGACAATAATACAAACATCCGTCGTGTTGAATTGCGGATCGATCACGGCCCCGTCGCCGACGAAACCGCCGACACGGATATAGCCCTTAATCAGGGGCGGAAGGCAATTGGCGCCCCCGCGCGGATCGACCTTCATGCTATCGAACGCGACATTCGGATCGAACGCTTCGCGCGGCAAAAGACGCATATCGACATAACGCTCGGCCAAAGCTTTCGGCCGCAAGCCGGGCGGCGCGAGGTGATGATAATAAAGATAGGAAAGCGGCACGGCGAGCGCCTTTGGATCCGTGCCGGGCAAGCTTGCACAGCCGAACATGAGGGCGACGTCGTAGCGGAAAATATAAGAGGTGAGGCCGCGCCATAAAATCTGCATCACCTGTCCGGTGCGGTATTCGGCGTCGATGCAGGAGCGTCCCAATTCCAGAATTTCACCGGGATAAGCCAGGAGGGGTGTGATGTCATACTCGGCGCGCGAATAAAAACCGCCGCAGTTTTTAGCCGCTTCACGGCGTATGAGACGATAGGTGCCGATCACCGGATTTTTGTCTTTGCGCATGTGATCGAACACCAAAAGGTGATCGCAATGCTGATCGAATTCGTCGAAGTCGCGCTGGCGCGCGGCCATCTCTGGCAAGGGCTTCGCCCCCATTTCTTCGTAGAACACGCGATAACGAAGAGCCTGCGCGGCGTCGACCTCGGCCGGAGTTTCGGCGAGGCGCACTTCGAGACTGCCGAGTCTCGTCCCGGCGTCGATCAGATCGGCTATTTTATGCATCGTACCGGTCATGTGAGCTCTCCCAGCGGCTAATAAATCGATCGCTCAGGCTTTGTCGGGCTCAACCACTTTTTTGCAGGTGCTAACCGGGCACCCCTTATCGCTGTGGCTTTCTACCATAGTGCGCGATGCAAATAACATAAAAAGCGCACGCGGAATAGTTTCCTATCCGCAACGATTCTCTCTAAAAGACGTTACAAATCAATCAGCTGACGAGCGTGTGAGTTTCATCGAACGGAAAATTTTCAGGCGGCTTTTTGCCGAGGCAGGCGGCGCGCTGAGGTGCCGAGGCCGATCTGTTTGGCAAGCCGGCTGCGCTGCTTGGCGTAATTGGGGGCCACCATCGGATAATCGGCCGCCAGGCCCCAGCGCTCGCGATATTGCTCCGGCGTGAGGTTGTAGGAGGTCTTGAGATGGCGCTTGAGCATTTTGAGCTTCTTGCCGTCCTCAAGGCACACGATGTAATCGGCCGACACCGAACGGCGCACCGGCACGGCCGGCGCTGGCCGGTTTTCGGCTATGGAACTGTTGGAACCCAGCCGTCCGAGGCTCTGATGAATAGTCGCTATCAGTTGCGGCAGGTCGGCGGCGGCAATCTCGTGATGACCGACATAAGAAGCGGCGATTTGCGCCGTGTACGCGATAAGCCGTTCGGCGGATGAATTCTCAGCCATGATGTTCTCCTACGTTTTTATGAAGACGCGGATTTAAGAAGTGCAAGCCGCGTAAAGAGGGCTTTTATGCCCCTTCGTCTTCGCGCGAGTCAAGATTTAAATGGCAAAATGGAAGGAATGATGTATGGGTCGAAGGCGGCCGCGCATTGATCGCGGTCAATTGTTTTTGATTTTCAAGCATGATCATCCGTTCCATTCCCTATCGCGATCCGCTCGTGGCATTCGAAAGTTTTGCCCATGATTCACAGGCCGTCCTGCTTGACGGTGGTGCCGTGCAAAAGGACGGAAAAAATTTTTCCTATATTGCCGCCGATCCAGTTTGCGTGATTGAAGCCTCGCACCGTGGCGTGACGGTTGATGGCAAAAAATTGTTTGGCGATCCTTTCGCGGTGCTGGAGCGAGAACTGCGCAAATATGAATTGACCGCGCCGGAAGCGCCCACGCCTTTTGCCGGCGGCGCGGTCGGTTATCTCGGTTATGAGCTCGGCGGCTGTCTCGAAAAATTGCCCGAACCGAGGCGCGATAAATTCGATCTGCCTTGGATGGTCATGGGAATTTATGATCGGATTGCCGCCTTCGACCATGCGCAAGAGAAGGCCTGGATCATCGCGCGGCCGGATGTGGAATCCGCGCGTATCGAACTATTCGCACAAAAACTAGAGCAAGCGCCTTCGCGCATGGCTGCGATCGATTGGTCGATGCGCGGTGTTTGGGAATCCGAATTATCGCGTTCGGAGGTCGAGCAACGCATCGAAAAAATCATCGATTACATCCGCGCCGGCGATATTTTTCAGGCCAATTTCACCCAGCGCTTTCATGCCGCGCGGCTTTTGGGATTAGACGATTTCATGCTCTACCGCCGTTTGCGCGCGTTGAGTCCGGCGCCGTTCGCAGCCTTCCTGCGCTACCAAAAAATCTCCGTCGCCAGCGCCTCACCCGAACGATTTTTGCGCGTGCACCGCGACGGCGTCGTCGAGGCGCAGCCGATCAAGGGCACACGGCCGCGCGATCCCGATCCTGCGCGCGATGCGGCGCTTGCCGACGAGTTGAAGAGCAGCACCAAGGACGGCGCCGAAAATCTGATGATCGTGGACCTCATGCGCAACGATCTGAGCCGCGTCTGCGCGCTGGGCAGCGTGCGCGTGCCGGATTTGTGCAAGCTCGAAAGCTTTGCCTCCGTGCATCATCTCGTTTCTACCGTGACAGGCCAATTACGACCGGGCGTGGGGCCGGTTGATCTGTTGCGCGCGAGCTTTCCCGGTGGTTCGATTACCGGCGCGCCAAAAATCCGCGCGATGGAAATTATTCACGAGCTCGAGCCCGCGCCGCGCGGCGTTTATTGTGGCTGTTTAGGCTGGATCGGCTTTGATCAAACCATGGATATGAGCATGGTAATCCGTACGCTGACGGTGATGGAGGACACAATCCTCGCGCAGGCGGGCGGCGGTATCGTCGCCGATTCTGATCCCACAGACGAATATGAGGAGAGCATGCTAAAGATCAAACCGCTTTTACGTGCCGTAACGGGAGAAGCCGCATGATCGTTTGGCTTAATGATGCCTTGATCAATGCCGAAGAAATGCGGATCGATCCGGCCGATCGCGGTTTTTTGCTTGGCGATGGGTTGTTTGAGACGATCGCCGTGCGCACCGGCAAAATCCTGCGGCTCGAATCCCATCTGGCGCGGCTTAAGCTCGGTTGCGAAGTTTTAAGCCTGCCCTATCCGTCGCTCGATTTCAAAACCGCAATCGAGGCCCTTTGCGTTGCCAACGATTTCACGGACGCAGCGATACGATTAACGCTCACGCGCGGCCCCGCGCCGCGCGGATTGTTGCCGCCGGAAAAACCGCAGCTGGTCTTACTGATAAGCGCCGCATCATGGCCCGGCGCACCGCCGCCGGCACGCTGTGTGATTGCGACCGTCACGAGACGTAACGAGTATTCACCGCTCGCTTCGATCAAATCGGTCGACTATCTCGATAATATTCTCGCGCGACAGGAAGCCGCCAAGCGCGGCGCCAACGAAGCAATCCTGCTCAACACGAAAGGTCGCGTGGCGGAAAGTTCTGCGGCCAATCTGTTCGTCGTGAAAGAGGGGCGCATGATAACGCCGCCGGTCGAAGAAGGCGCGCTTCCAGGCGTGATGCGCGCGGCGGTGTTGAATGCCTATAAGGGTATTCAGGCGCCCCTCGAGGTCGGCGATCTCGCAATGGCCGATGCCATTTTTCTCACCAACAGCCTTGGTATTCGCGCAGTTACCAGCCTTGAGGGCAAAAGCGTTGGCAATGGCGCGCGGGCCTTCATGGAGGATGTGAGAACGAAAGTGGAGGGCGGTTAGCCCGGCTGGGCGCTGGCTGGCGTCGGTTCCTGCAGCTGCTGGCGCATCCGTGTGAGCAGGCCGTCCAGTTGGCCGCCATCGCGCTGGATAATGGAGGCATATTCCTGTCGCTGCGTGACGCTGAGGCTCACGCCCTCGACCACGACGTCGATGATGCCGAGCTTGCCGTCTTTTGCCTGGCGCACGCGCCAGTCGATCTCGGTTGGCTCCGAGCCGTCGGGATGGGTGATTTCGCTGATGACGATGAAATCCTTCTCGGTCTCGGGTCGTACGGATGCCACCTGAAAGCCCTCGCCGGTATAGATCGTCAGGCGATCGCCATAGGTTTTGACCACCAGCGCTTCGAACAGCTTCATATATTCCTGCCGCTGTTCCGGCGTGGCGGCATTCCAGCTGCGTCCGATAACGAAGCGGCCGATAGTTTGCAGATCGAAGCAGCTTCGCAGCATCTGGCGGAACTGATCGGACCGTTGATCAGGCGTTAGGCTTTTATTGGCGATGACCGCAATGGCCCGGTCGCCGAGATCCTGAATGAACTTACCCACCGGCGTTGCTATGGCTTGCGCATGGGTCTGGGCGATGGGGGTCTCGTCTTGAGCGAAGGCGGCCGTCGGCAGTGAGCCGCACAAAAGGAAAACCGCGAAAGCTATGCGCAACATCGCCAGCATTGTTAATCTCCTGAATTGGGCTGGTAAGCCGATTCCCTTCAATTTATAGCGGGTAACAGGGCTAAAACAAGGCGGGATAAACGAGAGAGGTCGCCTGTTTGGCCGTCATCCTGCGGAAATCGGCCCGATGTGGCTTTTAGGAAGTGTGGCAAAAAGAAGACATCGATATCATGATAAATCTGCATTGACGCCCTGCTTTTGTCATGCTTTTTTGGTTTAACTAACACAAACGGCCCGCCCGGGCCGGATCTAAAACTCCATGGAAAGGATCTTAAGATGCGTTCGATGAAACTATTGGTTGCGATGGCGATGTTGTCAGCCTTCGTGGCCGGCCCCGTTCTCGCCCAGGATGCCATGTCTCCCTCCAGCACTCCGGCGGCGTCAACAACGACAGGCTCGGGCAAGAGCATGCACGCCAAGTGCCCCTCAGGTCAGCACTGGAGCAAGAAGCAGAGCAAGTGCGTCGCCAAGCATAGCAAGTCCGGCTCTTCGAGCATGGGCTCAACGACGACCGGCCAATAACCGTTTCGTTTTCGAATAGAAACCGCCGCACGGGGACGCTCGCGCGGCGGTTTTTTATTTTTCGTTTTCCCGCAAGACATACCCCGCCAGATAAAGTGATCCGCAAATGAGAATACGGCCGGGCGCAAGAGACGATCGCACAAGATCAAGCAAGGCGGCATGAATACCGGAAGCCGTCTTGCTATTTTCGATGCCGACTTTGCGCGCCACCGCCGCAAGTTCATCGGGCATGAGTGCCAGCGCTTCGCCAGGAATAGCCACGGCGCGCAGCGCGCCGGCATAAAGCTTCAGCGACGCCAGAAACGAAGCTGAATCTTTGGTCGCGAGCATGCCGTAAACGAGATAGCAGGGTCGGTTATCTTCCTTGCGCCAGGCCTGCATTTGTAGCGCCAGCGCCTCGGCCGCTGAATCGTTATGCCCGCCATCGAGCCATAATTCCCATCCTTTCGGCAATAAATCCGCCAGCGCGCCACGCGCGATTTTTTGCAAACGCGCCGGCCATTCAGCTTTTTGCAAACCGCACATGATGGCCTCTTCCGCTACGGTACAAGGCAGTGCGGAGAGCGTCGCGATAGTCAATCCGGCATTTCCCAATTGATGCGCGCCGATAAGAGAGGGCGATGGCAGATCGAGCGCGCGGGCTTGATCGATAAAACGAAAACCGTCATCAAGCGGCTCGACACACCAATCCGTACCGTCCATTTTCAGTGGTACATTTTTTTTCGCCGCTTCGGCGCACAGGCTGATCAAGCCTTCTTTCTGCGGCTGCGCGGCGATAAAGCAGGGAACGCCCGTGCGCATGATGCCCGCTTTTTCGCGCGCGATCTCCGTC
>Ga0181537_10005151_pt1 | contig 10609 bp, 9 predicted proteins | sample PEATcosm2014_Bin_39_FD_119765 | JGI IMG/M metagenome (GOLD analysis project Ga0181537, IMG submission 119765) | Peatland microbial communities from MTU Mesocosm Facility, Houghton, MI, USA - PEATcosm2014_Bin23_10_metaG | ecosystem: Environmental > Terrestrial > Soil > Wetlands > Peat | place... | reverse complement strand
CGGACACGGGAATGGAATTTTGGGTGACCGGAGGGGGCGCCGAATTGAATGGCGTGCCGGCGACGAGCGCGGCGGAAACAGCGTAACCGATGCGGCGCTGATACCCATCCTGACCGGCGGCGGCGGCCAACCCCAAGGTTTTCCACGGCACGACGCCGCGGAACGCGTTGGCTTGGTCGCTGCCTCCCGATACCAGTTTGCAGTCTTCGATTCCTTCGGAGGTGCTGTCTTTACCCGTGCCGCCGGTCGGCGCGGTGCCGTCCGCCGGGCAGGGAAGCCGGAAATTGCGGGCGACGAAAGACGCCAATGCATGACGCACTTGCGGGATGGAAGCGGACGCCGCCAACCCGGTGACGCTCGATACCTGCGATTGGCTTTGCAGCGAAACCTTGGGGCCGACATAGCGCAAGCCGGAAACCACGCTGATCGAAAGCAGCATGATCGCCAGCGCACCCATCAGAATCGCCTGACCCGATTGGCGGGCCGCGATCCGGTCGCGGCGCGTCATTCTGGCACCCCCTCGATCATAGCGCGCAGGATACGCCGGGCGGGCCTTGTACTCAATGTTGGCGATCACACGACTTTGCGATCAATTTCAATCGTCTAGGCTGGGCGGCGCGATGGTTTCGAAGACGCTCCGCAGGCCTTCGCCCCATTGCTTGCGAATCCCCGCCATATAGCCGTCGCCATCGGTCAGGCGGCGCAGATGTTTCACCGCGAAGGAGTCCTTCTCGTAGCACAGGAGATCGATCGGCATGCCGACCGACAGGTTGGAGCGCATGGTCGAGTCGAACGAGATCAGCACCAGCTTGGCCGCCTGGTCGATCGGCATGCCGTATTTGAGGATGCGGTCGAACACGGGACGGCCGTATTTGATCTCGCCGGCCTGGAAGAACGGCGTGTCCTCGGTCGCCTCGATGAAATTGCCGGGCGCATAGAGGTGGAACAGCCGCGGCCGCTCGCCCAGCACCTGGCCGCCCAGGATCAGCGTGGCCGCGAACTCGGTATTGTGCTGCGCCAGGGACGGGCCGTCGACGCGCTGCACCTCGCGCATGGCGTCGCCGAAGATGCGGGCCACCCGGTACATGGTGCGCGCCGCCCCGATATCGTGCTCCTCGTGGCCGGTATGCGTCCATTCTTCCACCAGCGACACCACCGACTGGGTGAAGCTCAGATTGCCCGCGCTCAGCACGGCGAACACGTAGCTGCCCCGCTTCTCGAACACGTTCATCTTGCGGTAGGTGGCGATCACGTCGACCCCCGCATTGGTGCGCGAGTCCGAGGCCATGATCAGGCCGCCTTCGAGCAACACCCCCACGCAATAGCTCATCCGCCGCGCATCCCCCTGGAGTTCGCGAAATGGGGGTTGACCTTAACCGATGCCGGGGGCGGCGTCACCCGGCGGGAAAGGCGGTCCGAACGGCTTGCGCCGGCGCGGCCGAGGCGGCACATTCGGCCTTCCAACACAGGAAGGACGAAGATGCGGGCTTGGCTGCGAATGGTGGCGCTGATCCTGTTCCTGGCTCCGGCCACCGCGCCGGCCGCCGGCACCGGAACGCTGGCCATCCATGGCGCCGACGGGCAGGACCATGTCTTTTCCGTCGAGCTCGCGTCCACCGATGCTGAGCGCGAGGTTGGGTTGATGAATCGCCCGGCGATGGCGGCCGATCATGGCATGCTGTTCGATTTCGGCACCGACCAGCCGATCTATATGTGGATGAAGAACACGCTGATCCCGCTCGACATGCTGTTCATCGACCGGACCGGGAAGATCGTCGGCATTGCCGCCCGCGCGGTGCCGCTGTCGGAAGAGGTGATCGCCTCGCCGGGGCCGATCCGCGCGGTGCTGGAATTGAACGGCGGCACCGCCGAGCGGCTGCACATCGCAGTGGGCGATACGGTGCGGCACCAGATGTTCAAACCCTAGGCGGAAGCGACCTCATCTTGCGGGTGGCGGCAATCGGGACACGTTCCTTCGACCTCGATGGTCTGGCGCGCCACCGCGAAGCCGCGCGCCGCGGCCGCCTGGCGCAGCTTGGCATCGACGCCGCGATCGGTGAACTCGGCCGCGCGATGGCAGCCGGTGCAGATCAGCACCAGCGCCGTGTGGGCCGCATCGGGATGGGCGCAGCCGATGAACGCGTTCAGGCTTTCGACGCGATGGATCAGCCCCTGGTCACGCAGGAATTCGAGCGCGCGGTAGACGGTGGGCGGCGCCCCGGCATGGCCCTCGGCATGGAGCGCCTCGAGAATGGCGTAGGCGCCCATCGGCGTGTGGCTGGCCCACACCAGCTTGAGCACATGGCGGCGCAATTCGGTGAGCCGCGCGCCGTTGCGGTCGCAGGTCTCCTGGGCGGTGTCGAGCGCGGCGCGGACGCAGCCGTCGTGGTCGTGCTCGAGCTTGGGGAAGGCGGCGGAATAGGACATCGCACCCATCCATAGCACAAGCCGCGCCGGACGGAAATCGCGCGGATGGCGCGCATCCGGGCCGGCTTGTGTTGCAAACGGACTCGGTCATAATACCGGCCGGAGCGCGGGTGTAGCTCAATGGCAGAGCAGAAGCTTCCCAAGCTTACGACGAGGGTTCGATTCCCTTCACCCGCTCCAGCATATCAATAGGTTAGGCAATCTCCTCTGCGGAGGCGCCCAATTTTTGGCACGGTTCGGCACGGCTCGGAATCCGTTATGCGCCAAATACATGGTTAATTTTCGCCCGCTGAGCGACTGCGCGGGCAATAAAGAAATAGGCTCATGAATTGATTTGTTTGTAAGACAGAAAGATGTACAGGAGGTTTTCGAGTGCGTTCTGATGGAAAATTGGACGATTGCAGAGTCCGGCGATCGAGACAACGTCTCTAACAAACCAAGCAAGCAGGACACTTCGCTCACTGCAGAGAGAATGTGTGTCGTCGTAGGCTTTCGATGCTTCGTACCGAACAACACGCGTTATACGCCACGAATTCTCCGAAGTGACGCGCATTTGTTGGTGCACGCACTTCCAGCGAGGCGAACGTCACAAAGTATGAAAAAGCGATACTATGTGAGAGTGATTTGGGAGGACCAATTTGCCAGACGGAGGCAGGTGCAGGCGCGGCCGCTAAGCGCGTCCGAAATAACGGCCTAACCGGACATCTCGCAGCCGTCGGCGAATTGTCGCAGATTGACCCATTGCGGACTTCATGCGCGTGCACCCAAGCGGCCAACAGCTCCGCTATTTCGGGATCTCGCACACGAAGCTGTTCGCTGACTCTGGATCTCCTCCCTTGTATCGTGCGACCGCGGGCCAATTGCACAGCGGACGAGTCCGAGTCTTGCTCCAATTGGCCGGCACTTCCTTGTTGGCCGCAGAGACGGTCGCGACGATATGATCCGGCGCTTTGTGCTGCTCCACCCATTCGGTCATGGCACTCAACATGTCGAACGAATCGGTTGACGGTCCGCCGGCGCAGTGATTCATGCCCGGCACGGTGTAGAGGCGCGCGAAAGTGGACGCGTTGCCGCCGCTGTTGACCGCCAGCCTTTCGTACCAGCGAATCGTATCGTTGACCGAGAACACAGCGTCGCTCTGGCCGTGATAGACGATCAGCTTGTGGTTCTTGGCACGGAGCTTGAGCAGCTTTGGATTGTCGACATCGGGCGGCGCCATGAAGCCCATCGCCGAAACTTTGTAGGCTCCATCTGTCGCATAGATCTTCTGCGCATCGCGGTCGAAGTCGAAGGATTTGAGAAACGCCAGCAGATCGTTGGGCGTGCCGGGTGTCTTGGTCGGTGGCGAGGTGAAGATGTAGGAAAGCGAGCCCGCGCCCATGATGGCGATCAGCGGCTCGTTGTTCCATGGCGGGATGCCGCTTTCGATCTTCCAGAAGCGCCAATTGCTTGAACCCATGCCGCCGTCATAGGGCCAGTCGGAATAGAGCTGTTTGCCGGCCGCGTTGCGGGGCCCGCCCATGATCCGGGTGAGCGCCGTGACCTGCTCGCCGGTCAGGCAGGTCGGCGTCTTCGCGCCGGGGCATTTCAACTCCTCGAGGTGGAACGCCTTCTGGCAGGCGCGGAGATTGTCCACCATCCCGTCGGCCAGCCCGTCGAGTGCGTCGCATATTTCGATCACTTTCGCGGCAATCAGCGCCATGTCGTCGCGTGAGAACGATTTGCGGATGTCGGGATCGGCCAGGCTCAGGTTTTGCACGTCCCACGCATGCTGGACCGCGGCCCGAGGCAGATCGATGCCCGGGTCGCCGGCAATGAATCCGTCATACAGGTCGCCCATGCGCGACGCGTCGACCATGACGTGCCGGCCGCCATTGGAACACCCTTCCATGTAGGAGAATTGCGGTCGGCGCCCGTAGCGCAGCCTGATGATCGCCTTAGCGATCGGGGTCATGGTCCGGTCGGCGGCGAAGCCGTAGTCGAGGCGCGCCTGTTCGTCGAGGCCGAACATGTTGCTCGCCGCCAGGCCGGCATCGTGGTTGGCGGGATCCTTGCCGCTGTGACCCGAATCCGAACTCAACACGGAGAATCCGCGCGACAGCGCGCTCTTGCCGCCGAGCGCATTCATTTCCTTCGGGTCGCCGGTGGCTTCAATGACTTCGCCGTCATTGCCGCCGTTGAGCTGATAGAGAAAGCGCCCGTTCCAATCGTCGGGCAGCCGCATCTCGAAGCCGATGGCGTAATGCTTACCGTCGGCCCCGGTTCGGTCGTTCACCGTGCCTTGCAACAGGCAGTGCGCCGGATATTTGTCGCTGCTTGGCAACGCTTCGGCCTTGGTGATTTTGACGTTCTTCAGCTTGAGGCTCTGTGACGAGATGTCGGCGCATGACACCGCGCCGGCAGCCTGCGCCGTAGCGACACTAGCTACCAATTTGGCGCCGATCAGCAAGCAGCACATCCCGTGTTTCGAAATTCTCATTGTGGATCCTCCCGAGATGTTGTCGGACATGATTGCCCGTATCCGGTTTCTGCGGCGCGATGTGCCGCGATGGCGACGCCGAGCGTGCGCGCGGCGTCGGACGGAGTGACCAGCGGCTCGGCGCGGCCGGCGATGATGTCGCAGAAATGCTCGAGCTGCCGTATCAACGGATTGGTATGGTCCACCGGCACCGAGTGCCGCAGCATCGGCTTCATCCAGTCGCGCTCGCCCGCGTAACGCCAGATCGACAGATCCGGCAGCGACAACGAGCCCTCGGTACCGGCGAAACGATAGCAATCCAGATTCTGCCGTGGATAGGCCGGGTTTTCGCCGGCATTCATCTCCCAGCTCCACGGTGCCGGCGTGGTGTCGGAGCCGATGAGGGTGGCGATAGCGCCGTTGGCGAAGCGCAGCAGAAGGGCCGCGGAATCCTCCACCGCAAAGACCCGGACGGCCGACGATTTGACCGCTCGCACGGACTCGATCTCGCCACAGATGAATCGAAGATTGTCGATGTCGTGGATCAGGTTGATCAGGATCGGCCCGGCGCCGACTTCGCGATGCCAAGCCGCCTCAAAATATGACTGCGGCTTATAGAGAAGGCACATGCCTGTGACCGCCACGAGCCGGCCCAGCGTTCCACTCGCCACGATGTCGCGCGCGGATTGTATGATCGGGTTGTGGCGCCTGTGATGTCCGACGAGAACCGGCACGCCGCTCGTCGCTGTCGCTTGAGCAAGCCGCTCCGCTTGCTCACGCGTATCGGATACGGGCTTTTCGACCAGGACCGGAATGCCGCGCGCGATGCAGAGAAGGGCATTGTCGACGTGCGAAGCATTCGGCGTCGCGATGATCACCCCGTGGGGTTCGGCGACCTCAAGCATGCGCTCGAGATCGCCGAAATGAGGCACACCCAGTTGAGCCGCTTTAGCGGCGGCGGCCGAGGACGGATCGGCAATGGCCGCCAAGCAACAGCGTCGATCCGCCTCGATCAGGTCGATATGCACGCGTCCGATCGCACCGGCCCCGGCAACAGCGATGCGAAACGGCGCGGTAGGCTGACTTCCCGCCGTTTTCATGTCGTGTCGTTCCCTGCCGGCATGCATCAAACTTTGCTGGCCTGATTGGCACGCGCTTGCGCCGCCAAGCGGACCGGCGCATTGGCGGCGCCGAATCCCGTATACGAGTCTCGCTGCACGATCTCGAAAAAAAATCGGTCGGCGAAGCGATTGGTATAGATCTGCAGGAACGCGCCGAGTTCGTCGCGATCGTACAGGACGCCGTTGCGGCGCAACCGTTCCGCGAAGTCATCGCCGAGATCGTATTTCGCCCGCAAATCGTCGTAGTAATTGTCGGGAATCTCTAGGAAGGCGAGGCCCAGTTCGCGCATCGCCTCTACCGCGCCGAGCAGATCGGGGGCCTCCAGCGCCAGATGCTGAACCCCCGCGCCGAAATAGTCGGATAGAAGCTGCGCCGATTGCGTGCGCGGCGCCATCGACCCGTTCAGCGCGATCCTGAGGCTGCCATCGGCAGAGACGAGGGCCTCGCTTTGGATCAGCCCGCTGGGATCGACGATGTCGACCTGGGGGGTATGGGCCAGATCGAAGATCGAGCGGTAGAAGAGGTGCCAGGATTGCATCTCGTTGTAGGCCATGTTCTGGGCAACGTGATCGATATGGGCCAACGATCCTTCCGGCATTTTCGTGTCCACCGGCCTGAAGTCGCGCGACCAGAGATGGGAGAGGTCGCCCCGCGGCTCGGTAAAGTAGATCAGGCTGCCGCCGACGCCGCGAATGGCCGGGATCGTCAACTCGCCCGGTCCGACATGCTGTTCGAACGGATCGACTTTAAGCCGCTGCGCCCTCGCCATCGCCGCGGCGGCATCCGCCACCGAAAGGGCAATCGCGCAGACGCCGGCCCCGTGGGTCACAAAGTGGGAATGGGCGAAGCCCTTTTCCTCGGTGTTGACGACCAGATTGATCGACCCTTGCCGCCAATGTTCGACCGCTTTCGAGACGTGGCGGCCGACCAGGCGGAACCCCAGCACGCCGAGCATCGTCCGAAACGCTCTCGCGGTCGGCGCGTCCAGCGCGAATTCGACGAATTCGACACCCCGGCAAACGGCCTCGGGCGGCAATTTCACCAGGTCCCGCCGCCGCTCGTTGGGCCTACGCGCGATCTGGTCCTCGAGCCAGATCAGCGAGCGCTTGCCGTCGATCGCCATCTGACGCGGCGGCGCGGCGCGGAACTGATCGTTGAAAATCTCCAGCGATTGGGGGCCGGAATAGTCGGTCGCGGCCACCGCTTCCGAGAAGGCCACGATCGGCAAATCGCCCTGTCCGGGAAAGCAGCGGAAATGCCGGCTCCAGGATAGTGCGTCGAGATGCAACGCTGGCGCATCGGCGAGCTGAACCAGAAAAATCTTGTCTCCCGGAATCGATCGGATCGGATCGACCGGCAGCCCGCGCGCGAACAGATGGAAGCTATCGAGCACCAGCCCGATATTCGCATGGTCGGTCCGCCGGACGATTTCCCAGGCATCGCGATAGTCACTGATATGCCGGCCCCACGCCAAGGCTTCGTAGGCGACGCGGAGGCCGCGCTTTGCGGCCCGCTCGCCGAGATCACTAAAATCGTCGGCGGCCCGATCGACCCCGCCCAGCGCCAGCGGATGAACGCTCGAGCAGACCAGCATCAGCTCCGTGCCCAATTCCCCCATCAGGTCGAATTTGCGCTCGGCGCGCGAGAAGGCGCGGGCCCGCGCGGGTGCCGGCAATCCTTCAAAATCGCGGAACGGTTGGTAGCAGACGATCTTCAGCCCGAGATCGCCCGCCATCGCCCTGACGTTCCGGGCGGAGCCATTGAAGCCGAGAAAGTCGTTCTCGAAGATCTCGACTTCGGCGAAGCCAGCGGAAGCGATGGCGCGCAATTTCTCGTCGAGGCTGCCCGACAGCGACACGGTGGCGATCGAATGACGCATCATGACGGCACCTCCGACGCTCCTGAACGCGAACCTAGCTCGTGCTGGCGATCGAACCGCCCAAGAATAATTGGGCGACGCGCGGGTCGTTGAGAATCTTGTCCGCCGTATCGAACAGGCGTGTCTGACCGAGCTCGAGAACGATCCCGTAATCGGACACCCGCAGAGCCGACCGCGCGTTCTGTTCAATCATCAGGATCGCCACGCCCGAATCGCGCAACGCCACCAAGGCGGCGAAAGTCTCGGCGATCATGATCGGCGACAAGCCGATCGACGGCTCGTCGACCAGAAGAAGCTTGGGCTCCAGCAGCAGGCCGCGCGCGATCTCGAGCAGTTTCTGCTCACCGCCGGACAAGGTGCCGGCCTGCCGGTTCGCCTTGCGCCGCAGCGCCGGAAACCGGTCGAGCGCGGCCTCGATCCGCTGGGCCAAGCCGGAGGCGCGACGGTCGGCCGCGACCGCACCCAGTTCGATGTTGGTGCGCACGTTGAGCTCGGGAAAGATATTACGGCCCTGGGGAATGTAGCTGATTCCGGCGTCGAGAAGCTGGCGCGGGTTGAGCCGGGTCACGTCACGCCCGCGGAACACCACCCGGCCGGTCCGCAGCCGCAACAGGCCGAAGATCGCCTTGAACACGGTCGATTTTCCGGCGCCATTGGGGCCGATCACGGTGGTGATCGACCGCTCGGGCACGGCGAAGCTCGTCCCGTTCAGAATCGTCATCTTGCCATAGCCGCCGACCAGATTCTCGACCGCGAGACAGGCGTTGTTCATGGTCGGCACCTCAATGGCCGAGATAGGCGTCGATCACGGCCGGGTCGCGCCGGATCGATTCGGGTGTGCCTTGCGCCAACACCTTGCCCTCGGCGAGAACGACGATCCGCGAGCACAGCGACATGACGAAATCCATATTGTGCTCGATGACGACGAAGGTCGCGCCGCGCTCGCGGTTCATCGCCCGCAAACGGTCCTGAAGATCCGCAAGCATCGTCAGATTGACGCCGCCAGCCGGTTCATCGAGCAGCACCAGGCGCGGTCCGGCCATGAACGCCATCGCGGCGTCGACCAGCTTTTGCTGACCGTAGGAAAGGCCGCCGGCCTTTTCCCGCGCCAGATGGTCAAGCTTGAAGAACGCGATCATCTCGGCGGCCGTGTCGCCCAGCCCCGCATCGCGGGGCCCGAACAGCCGTTCGATCATGCCGCCGCGATGTTCCTGCGCGGCCAGGATCAAATTCTCCCGTACTGAAAGCTCAGGGAAGACCTGCAACAGTTGAAAGGTCCGGCTGACACCGAGCCGGTTCAACTCGGCCGGCGATCGGCCGGTGACCATCCGGCCGTCGAGCCGCACTTCGCCGCGGCTCGGCGCCAACTGGCCGAGAATGCAGTTGAACAGCGTCGACTTGCCGCTGCCATTGGGGCCGATGATGCCGAGGATCTCGCCGGCATCGACATGGAACGAAACATCGTCAACGGCGGTGATCCCCCAGAAGTGCTTACTGAGATTGGCCACCTCCAGAACCCGGGTCATGGCCGATCCTCGCCCAGCAGTGTGGGTGCGGCGGCGACACGCAGGGTCGATGCCTGCCGGGTGCGCCGATCGGCGATCTTCGCCTCGACAAAACCCAAGATGCCCTTGGGGCTATACGCGATCAGAACGATCACGAAGATGGAATAGAGGATGAGGTAATACTGGTTCGGCAGGTCGAGCCAGTGAACGACCCGCGCATGCCAAGTCGAATCCTCGGGAACGAGTTGGCCCAGGCGAGTGGTCAGGCGCAACCATTCCGGCAGCAGGACCGCAATCATGGTGCCGAGATAGGGGCCGAAAAACGTTCCCGAACCGCCGACGATCACCATCATCAAGATGTTGAGCGATAAAGCGAGGCCGAAGGCCGGCGGTTCGACGAATTGGACTAGCAGGGCATACAGAACGCCCGACACGCCGCCGAAGGCCGAGCCGATCGCGAATGCCACCAAGGTGTAGCGGCGGACATCGACCCCAAGCGACAGTGCGCGGACCGGGTTTTCGCGCAGCGCGACGAAGGCGCGTCCCCAGGGCGAGCGCACCACCCACCAGGCCATTGCGCTCATTGTGGCGAGTGTGCCGAGGCAGAAGAAATAGAAGGGCAGGGGCTTGGCGGTGCGCATGCCGAATACGGTCGGCCTGTGGATGTTCTCGATCCCGTAGATGCCTTTGGTCAGCCACTCCTCGTTGCGGAACACCAAGAAGGCGAGTGTCGAGAAGGCCAGGGTAACGAAGGCGAGATAATGGTGCTGAACCCGCAAGGCTGGATAGCCGAGCAGCCAGCCGATCGCGAAGCACAACACTATGGCGACCGGAATCGTCGCGATCCCGTTCCAGCCGAAGCTGGTGGTGAGAATCCCAGCGCAGTAGGCGCCGATGCCGACGAAGGCGCCCTGCGCAAGGGAGACCTGTCCGGCATAGCCCAAGGTCAAATTGAGCCCGATGGCGGCAATCGTCATCACCGCCCACATGCTCATGATGTAGAGCCCGTAGCGCGCTAGGAAGAGCGGCGGGATCAGCAGGACCGCTCCCACCAGAATGGCCAGTCCGAGCCAGGGAAGGCGGCGCGTCGCGCCCGTCATATCTTCCGTTTCTCGGCGCGGCCGGCCAAGCCCTCGGGCCGGAACAGAATGATGACGATCAGCAGAATGAGCGGGAACGCCCCGCGATACTGGGTCGAGATGTAGGCGGCGCTGAGAT
>Ga0181537_10005150_pt1 | contig 10612 bp, 11 predicted proteins | sample PEATcosm2014_Bin_39_FD_119765 | JGI IMG/M metagenome (GOLD analysis project Ga0181537, IMG submission 119765) | Peatland microbial communities from MTU Mesocosm Facility, Houghton, MI, USA - PEATcosm2014_Bin23_10_metaG | ecosystem: Environmental > Terrestrial > Soil > Wetlands > Peat | place... | reverse complement strand
GGCATCACCTCGGCCGTTCTTACCAGCGGTCAGAATTCCTTCGAGGTCGGCGCCGTCAGCGTCTCGCCGGTTCCGATTCCCGGTGCACTGCTGTTGTTCGGATCCGCCGTCGCGGGTCTGGCGGTATTCGGTCTGAAGAAGAAGCACGACACCGCCGTCGTCGCGTAAGCGCGACGCAATCGTCGTTTTTCGCAACGCCGCTCCGTAAGACCGGGGCGGCGTTTTTTTTGTTGTCGTGTCAGCGCCTACCCGAACCGGCGCGATCAGGCCGGCGAGGCCAGCGGCTTGCCTTTCTCCACCACATAGGTGGACACGATCTTGGTCTTCTGGTCGCCATTCTTGGCGCCGGCATGGGGCGTCAGCGCCGGCACCTGGAACCCGTCGCCCGGCTTGAGCGAGCGGACGGGCTGGCCCTCGATCGGCAAGTCGATGCCGCCCTCCACGACATAGCCTGATTCGATGCCGGGATGGGTGTGCCGCGCGACCAGCACGCTCGCCTCGATCTCGACTTCGGCGACGATCGTAACGTAGCCGGGCATCGGCCCGTCCATCTGGGAAAGTATTTTGCGCGTCAGGCCCTGGGTTGCGGTGCCCGACGCGGTCTGCGCCGAAGCGCTCGATGGCGCCAAACCGCTGGCCGCGCAGATCGCGCAGGTCGCGACGCCCGCGAATTCCCGCCGAGTGAGCTGCATGTCATCCTCCTTTGAGTTGTCCCGACTGACTCTGCAGGACATTCGTTTTGGCGATGCTAGCGCGCCCGGCCCGCGGCCATCAAGGTAGGCCTAAACGGCGCGTCATGCGCTACTATCGGGCCGATGCCGCAGCCAATAGGGGGAGGAAACCGTGCCGCGCCGATTCGTCGATCTGTCGATCTATCTCGAAAACGACGTCGTTTCCGATCCCGAAGTGCTGCGACCGAGGATCAACTATATCCGCCACAAGGAATCCTTTGGCGGCATGGCGCCGTTTTTCCCAGGGCTCCAACAGCAGGAATTGCCCGACGGCGAGGCTTGGGCGATCGAGATGGTGCAGCTTTGCACCCATAACGGTACCCATCTCGATGCGCCTTACCACTTTCATTCCACGATGAACCATGGCGAGCGTTCCACCACCATCGATGAGGTGCCGCTGGATTGGTGCTTCCAGCCCGGTGTGAAGCTCGACTTCCGGCACATGGAGGACGGCTATGTCGTCACCGCCGCGGACGTCGAGGCCGAGCTCAAGCGCATTGGGCACACGCTGGCGCCGATGGAGATCGTGGTGGTCAACACCCGGGCGGGCTCGCGCTATGGCAACAACGATTACGTCGCGGCCGGTTGCGGCATGGGGTATGCGGCGACCATGTATCTGCTCGAACGCGGCGTGCGCTTGACCGGCACGGACGCCTGGAGCTGGGACGCGCCCTTCGTCTACACGGCCGAAAAGTACAAGGAGACGCACGACGCGTCGCTGATCTGGGAGGGTCACAAGGCGGGGCGGCATATCGGCTATTGCCACCTCGAGAAGCTGCACAACCTCGAGGCGCTGCCGCCCGACGGGTTCATCGTCTCGTGCTTCCCGCACAAGATCCGCGGCGCGTCGGCAGGGTGGACTCGCGCCGTGGCGATCATCGAGGAATAGGTCGCGCTACGGTTCGCTGATGCGGCGCATCAGCAAGTCCATCGCCGCCAGCGCCGAGGCCAGACGAATGGCGTCGCGGTCGCCGGGGAACACATGGCGCTCGGACAGGGCGGGTTTGCCGCGATAGGCGGCCGCGATGTAGACGAGCCCGACCGGCTTTTCCGCCGTGCCGCCGGCGGGGCCCGCGATGCCGGTGACGGCCAGGGTGGCGCCGACCCCCGCGCGCTTCAACGCACCCTCGGCCATATTGATGGCAACGCTGTCGCTGACGGCGCCGAACCGGTCCAACAGGACCTCGGTGACCCCCAGCATCTCGGTCTTGGCCTTGTTCGAGTAGGTGACGAAGCCGCGCTCGACCACCGCGGAACTGCCGGGAATGGCGGTCAGCGAGGCCGCGATCAGCCCGCCCGTGCACGATTCGGCCGTGGCGATGGTCAGCTTGGCCGCGGTGCAGGCGGCCAGCACCTCGCGCGCCTTGGCTTCGAGTTCGGGGGCGAGCGCGGTCATACGGCGACGAACTGGCGCACGACAAGCATGATCAGCAGAACGTAGGCGCCCGCCAGCAGATCGTCGAGCACGATGCCGAACCCGCCCTTGATCTTGCGGTCGGCCCACGAGACCGGCCAGGGCTTGACGATGTCGAGGAAGCGGAAGGCGGCGAAGCCGACGGCATAGCCGATCCAGCTCGGCGCAATCAGCACCAGCGCCAAGAATTGCCCGGCGACCTCGTCGATCACGATCGAGCCGGGATCGGCGACATTCGATTTCTTGGCTGCTTCGTCGGCGGCCAGGATGCCGACGAAGGCGACGGCGGCGGCGGCCACCAGCAGCGCGGCCGAGCCGCCCCAGAGGGTGATCAGCCAGGCGAAGGGCAGGGCGACGAGCGATCCCCAGGTGCCGGGCGCCTTGGGCAGCAGGCCGATCCCGCCGACGGTCGCGACCCACTCCGCCGAACCGTGCGGTCTTCTCATTGGCCGATCGCGCGCGCGAAGATGGCGGGGTCGACATTGCCGCCGGAGCAGACCACCGCCACGCACCTGCCTTTGACTTTCACCTTGCCGGTGAGCGCCGCGGCCAGCGCGACCGCGCCGCCCGGCTCGATGACGATATGCAAAGCCGAGAACGCCGTCGCGATCGCCGCGAGCGCTTCCTTGTCGCTGACCACGACGCCGCGCGCGCCCAGCGCGCGCAGGATGCCGAGCGTCAGCTTGCCTGGCGTTCGCACTCCCAGCGCGTCGCAGATACTGCGCGCGTCGGCGCGATTGTGCTGGCGACGTCCGGTGCGCAACGAACGCGTGAGGTCGTCGAGTCCTGCGGGTTCGGCGACCACCAGTTTGGTCCGCGGCGAACGATCGGCCAGCGCGATGCCGATGCCCGAGGCGAGCCCGCCGCCGCTGGCCGGCACGATCACCGCATCGAGCCTGGCGCCCATCGCGCCGGCCTGCGCCGCGATCTCGAGGCCGCAAGTGCCCTGACCCGCGACGATCGCGGGATCGTCGAAGGGTGGCACCAACGTCGCGCCGGTCTTCGCGGCCAACGCGGCGGCGATCTTCTCGCGCGATTCCGTATGGCGGTCGTAGAGCACCACCTTGGCGCCGTGGGAACGCGTGTTGGCGATTTTCACCGCGGGAGCGTCCTTGGGCATCACGATGGTGGCACGGATGCCGAGTGTCCGGGCTGCGAAGGCGACACCCTGGGCATGATTGCCCGACGAGAACGCCACCACGCCCCGTTTGCGCTCGGCGGCGGACAACAGCGTGAGCCGGTTCATCGCGCCGCGCAGCTTGAACGATCCCGTGCGCTGCAGGCACTCGGCCTTGACCAGCAGCCTACCGCCCAGGTGCCGGTTCAGCTCGGGCGATTCGAGGAGGGGCGTGACGATGGTGGCGCCGATCAGGCGTCCGGCCGCGTCTTCGATGTCGGAAATGCGCGGCGGACGCGCCGCCCCGCTCACGACGCCAGCAGCCCGAGCAATTCGGACAAGCCGGCGATCTCGGCGTGGGCTTGCGCCGGCAATTGCTCGCGCGGCACCCTGCGCCGGTTCGACCATACGGTCTGGAAACCGAAGGCTGCGGCGCCCGCGACGTCCCAGCTGTTGGACGAGACGAAGGCGATCTGCGGCGCCTGGCACTCGAAGGCTTCGACCGCCAGCCGGTAGACGGACGGATGCGGCTTGTAAATGCCGACATCCTCGACCGATATGGTCTTGTCGAGGACATCGGACAGCCCGGCGTTCTTGGTCGCCGAGGTCAGCATGGTCGGCGAGCCGTTGGACAGGATGCCGAGCTTGAATCCGGCGTCGTGGAGCGCGGTGAGAACAGGTATCACGTCGGGGAAGGCGGGCGGGGCCAGATAGGTTTCCATCAGCCGGGCTCGCAAACTCGGATCGGCGATGCCCAGCGCGGCCAGCGCGTAGTCGAGGCTTTCGCCGGTGACGTGCCAGAAATCGGTATGCCGGCCCATCAGACTGCGCAGCCAACTATATTCGAGCTGCTTGCGCCGCCACAGTTCCGCCAGAGGGCCGACGCGATCGCCGAGCTCGTCGCGGCAGACCGCCACGACCGCATCGACATCGAACAGCGTGCCGTAGGCGTCGAACACGCAGGCCGCAACTCCCAGGAGCTTCATCGCGTCGTTCTTCCGGTTATCGCTTCAAGTCGCTCTCGAGCGACAGGGTCAGCCCGGTCGCGCCGAGGCGTTTGCGATAGACCTGCACGCCCTCGAGCACGCGCTGCACGTAGTTGCGAGTCTCGGAGAAGGGAATGCTCTCGATCCAATCGATCGCATCGACGCCGGGCGTGCGCGGATCGCCATATTCGTGCATCCACTTCTGCACCCGGGCCGGGCCGGCATTATAGGCGGCCACCGCCAGGATGTAAGAGCCCTCGAATTGGTCGAGCAGGTCGACGAGATAGGCCGAGCCGAGCCGGAGGTTGAGATTGGAATCGTGGGTCAGGGCCGCGTCGAGCGTGGTCTTGCGCTTGAACACCAGGTTGATCGCGCGCGCCAATCGGATCGCGGTGGCCGGCATGAGCTGCATCAGCCCGCGCGCGCCGGCCGAACTGACCGCGTCGCGGTGGAACGCGCTTTCCTGTCGGATCAATCCGAGAACCAGCGCGCGTTCCGGCTTTTCCTTGTCGGCCGCCGGCAGCACGGGCAGCGGGAAACCGGAGCCGATCAGGGGAACGCCCGACCGCTCGGACTGGTGCGACAATGCGATCGCGATATCGAGCCTGCCAAAATCGATCGCCAGGGCGGCCGCCTGGGCGCGAATCCCGGGCGAAGCTTCGACCTCGATGAGGCGAGACAGGAACACGTGCATCTGGTCGCCTTGGCCGACCTGTCCCAGCATGCGCGCGGCGTGGGTCAACTCGTGATGCTGGAAGGAGTCGATCTCGGCGGCGGTCGGCACGGGGTCAGTGGGAATCACGGCTGCCGCGGCGTCGCCGGCGCGGGCGGCGGCGAGCTGGCCGTAGAAGGTGGCGACGTTGCCCGACGCCACCGTGTACCAGTGCAGCGCCGCGGCCTGGTCGCCGGTTGCCTCGAGCGCGCGGGCCGACCAGTAGGCGCCGCGCGACTGGCCGATGGGCGAGAGGGCATGATCGTAGAGGCGGGCGAAATGCTTTTGCGCGGTCGGCGGGTCATGTAGGAAACGCAGCGCGATCCAACCCGCCAGCCACTCGGCCTCGGCCTGTGGCAGACCGGTGAGCGAACCATGGTCGCGGGCGATCTCGTAGGCCTGTTGGGCGCGCCCCTGCTGCAAGGCGTAGCGCGCCAGCGCGGCGCGCTCGACCCACCATATTTCCGGCCGGACGCGATCCGCCGCCGGATCCTTGAGCAGCGCGATCGCGTCGTCCTCGTGTTCCCGTTCGCGGTCGTAACGCACCAGTTCGTAGACCACCCCGGGGTCATGACGCTCGGCATCGGCGAGGGAGGCGACCAGCGCCTCGCCATGCGATTGATCGTGGGCCAGCGCCATGCGCACGCGCGCCATCCGCCGCTCGGTATCGCCGACCCGGCGAAGCTGGGAGGCAACCGCGTCGTCCTGATGGTCCCACAGCAGGCGATCGAGCCGCGCAGTATCGTCCTCGGGCCGCAGGTCCGAGCCGCAACGGGCCAGGAACTCGCGTTCCTGCAGTTGCCCGAAACTGTCTTCGATCCAGGCGTGGCGCAGCATCGCGACGGCGCGGTCGTGCTGGCCGTCGGACTCGAGGACGCGCCCCCACGCCATTGCTCCTTCCGCCGAAGTCGGCGGATGGGCTTCGAACCAGGTCCTGAGCGGGTCGGTCGGCGTCGCCGCCGTAATCGCTTCCTCGGCGCGGCGGGCGAGAATCCCGAGATGCGGCCAGGCAGGATGGGATTGGATGAATTCGCTGATTTGCTCGAAGGTCGCCCCCGACCCGGCGCGCTGATAGGCGGTCCAGGTAACCAGGGCCTGGGCCGACTTGTCTTCGATTTTGCGGGCCAGGGCGCGGGCATAGTCGGTCTTGCCGTCATCGGCGGCGGCCAGCGCCTGACGCAGCAGCGACTCATCGCCGGCAGAGAGAATTGCCGAAGGAGTCGCGTACGCGGTCGTTCCTACCCCGACCAGCAGCCCGGCGAACACCAGGGCCGCGGCCAACAACCTATGCACCAATTACCCGCCTCGACTCGACTCCCGGTCACCGTATCCCCATACGGACTGGGCGGCATTCTAGGAGCCGGTCACGCGCGGAGCAAGGAATACGATGGATTCCGGGCCGTTTTACTGGGCCGCGACGAAGGTGGCGACCGCGCGGACCTGGTCGGCGGTCAGGGTCTTCGAGGTGTCGTGCATGATCTCGTTGGCGCGCGCGTTCGACTGGAAATTGCTCAATTGCTCGACGATGTAGGCATAGTGCTGACCGGCCAGGCGCGGAATGGGACCGTTGCCCTCGGCATGCTCGCCATGGCAGCCCATGCAGGCTGGAACCCCCTGGGCATCGATGCCCTCACTGAAGATTTTCTTGCCGGCGGCCAGCAACGCGGGATCGCCCGTCACGCCGGCTACCGGCGACTGCGACGAATAGTAGGCGGCCACGCCGGTGATCGTGTCATCGCTCAAATGGGCCGCCATGCCCCACATGTAGGTGTGGGCATGCGGGTCGGCGCGGGTCTTGTCTCGGAAGGCTTTGAGCTGTGCCTCGATATAGTCCTTCTGCTGCCCCGCCAGCCGCGGGAAGGTGGGCGACACGCTGCGTCCGTCCATGCCATGGCATGACGAACAGACATGAATCGTCCCGTCAACCGAGGCTTGAGTCGGCGACGGCTTTTCGGAGGAGCAGGCGCTGAGCGCCAATGCCACCGAGACCGCCAGTAGCGCGGACGAGGGACGGGACGCAATTCGATGTTTCATGGTCTTGCTTCTCCGGCGAGCGATCAGAACGCGAGCCACGCGAACAGGTAGAGCGTGTTGTTGTCGTTGGCGTTGTGACCGGCGCCATCGTAGTTGGTCGTGCCGCCGTCGAACTTGGTGTAGTAGACGTATTGCGCGCCCAGCTTGAAATTCATCCACGGCCAGAATTCGGGACCGCCGCGGTTGAACGGCATGTAATCGATCTCGCCGATCCAGCCGGCCGAGTCGGGACTGTTGTTGGCCGAGGTTGCGCTATAGAGACCGGCATCGCTCGATCCGTCGACCCGGAAATAGCCGATCGTCGCGCCATAAGTCTGGTCGTAATAGTAGCTGGTCTTGATGTGATAGCTGTTGAGATCGTCATGCGCGTTGGTGGCGTTGCCCATCGCGTGGCTGGCATTGAGACCCTGGGACTCGTGGATCGCGCTGGCCTGAACCGAGATGCTGTGCAGATCGGTGAGGAACTGATACTGCGTATCGAAGCCGAGATCGGTGTAGTTGTCGGTGCCCGAACTCGTCACGCGCCCGGGATCCATCTCCGCCCGGAACCCGAATGTGCCGACCTCCCAACTGTTGCGGCCCCATTTGGGCTCGACGGCAAGCCGCCAGTAGGGCGCGATGCCGTCGGTGGAACTCGAGCCCGTGGCGGCTTCGCCCACCACCTTGTCCAGTCCCTGCGTCAGCGTGTGATAGCCGCCGACCTCGGCGTACACCAGGCGGTTCCAGTAAGCGTAGGCATCGGTGCCGATCACTTGGCCGGCCAGCCCGCCCTCGATCAGGGTCGCCGCCGCCGGCGTCGGGGCCAGGCCCGAGGTCTGGAACGGATAGCCCCAGGCCGGGGTCGAGTTCCACAGATCGGTGACCGTCGGGTTGTTGTTGAGGCTCACGCCGAACACCGTTTCCGCGTCGTCGATGGTGGTGGTGTGCGCCCAACGGATGTCGGTGTTGTCCCAGGCCAGGCTTTGGCCGATATGGTCGTAGGTCACCTGCGCGAAGGCGCCAATGCCCAGGTTCGAGGCGATCGCGCCGCCGTAGAAGATGCTGCCGAACTCGGCGGCGAAATTGTTATTCGGGCCGTAATGGGTCGCTGCGCCGGGCAATTGCGGCGCCTGGGTATGCGTGAACGATTCGACCGTCATCGCGGCCAGCGGCGGCAGATCGGAGGTGCCGCCGCCAAACGTGTAGCCGTTAAGCTTGAACAGCCTTCCGTAAGGCGTCAGTTCGGGAAAGCCGTTGTGGCAGGCGGCGCATTGCTGGCCGGTTTGGCGCGCGAAACTGGGGAGGGCCTGGGCCGAAGGCGCGATGCCGATCAGGCCGACGCAGAGCGCGATGAGAAGCAGGGCTCGTTCGACCAAGGTTCGCCCGTGACAGGCCCATACCGGTCGGTGCATTGCGAACCTCCATCGTTAAAGAGGGTGGTTTGTATAGACCCCGGCCCACGGTGCTGACAGCGCCAGCGGCGATCCAGTCAACGAACAGTGGTAATTCTACCCCTACTTACAAAACCAGTATTAGCGCGGCTCAATCACTACGCATTGATATGCGTCAACGCGGGGGTTCGGACGGCAGTGATCCGTCTTCCGTCCAGCACATTTCGAGCTTTTGCGAATGCGTCTCATTCAGCGATCGGAAATCCCCGACGAACCGGTCAAGCGCGACCGGGCTATGCCGGTTTCTTCACGTAGACCTTGCACCAGCCCGACGGCGAGATCGCGCCGTCGACGATCTTGCACGAAGCCGGCGCCTCGAATTGCGAACAGTTGTCGCATTGCTGGGCGCCCTTCGGCGTATCCTGGTAGCCGACGACAGTCTGCGCCATCTTGGCCGCTTCTGCTTTGCCGCTTGCCAATATGGTCGTGCCGAGCAGGGCGGTACCGCCGGCAGTGACCGCCAGCCTTCGAAGCAGCGATCGGCGCGACAGTTTGTCCGGTCGGATGGCAGGCATTTCGGTCATGATTCCTCCAGCGACGGGGCCGACCGAGCGTCGCGCCCGACGCAACGGCCCATAATGCTAACGCGGCCGATTCCCGCGCGACGAGGATCGGAATCTACTTATGCCAATCACTTATCCGGGCTCTGGGTCGGCACACCGATGGCCGTGCGGGCGGTCGCGCTACCGTCCGAATGTCCCGCCCGCCCAGTCGCTTCGCCCGACCGCGCTTGCCCGCGGTTAGCCGCGCCGCTATGGTCTGGGTCGGCAACGAACGCAGTGGCTTTGCGGCCAAGGATTACGGCCATGTTCAAGGGTTCCATCACCGCGCTGATCACCCCTTTCCGCAACGGGAAGGTCGACGAGAAGGCGTTCCAGTCCTTCGTCGACTGGCAGATCGCGGAGGGCACCGATGCGCTGGTGCCGTGCGGCACCACCGGCGAGTCGCCGACGCTCTCGCATGACGAACATCATCGCGTGGTCGATCTCTGCATCGAGGCGGCCCGAGGGCGCGTGCCGGTGATCGCCGGCGCGGGATCGAATTCGACCGAGGAGGCGATTTCGCTGACGCGCCACGCCAAGCAGGCCGGCGCCAGCGCGGCGCTGCATGTCGTGCCTTATTACAACAAGCCGACCCAAGAAGGCATGTACCAGCATTTCAAGGCGATCAACGACGCGATCGACCTGCCGATCATCATCTACAACATCCCCGGCCGGGTGGTGGTCGACATGAGCCTCGACACGATGGCGCGGCTGGCCAAGCTGACCAATATCGTTGGCGTCAAGGACTCGACCGACAAATTGTCGCGTGTGGTGCGCACGCGCCTTGTCGCCGGCGACAAGTTCTGTCAGCTGACCGGCGAGGACGCCAATGTTGTGGGCTTCCTGGCGATGGGCGGCCACGGCGCAATCTCGGTGACCGCGAACATCGCTCCGGGCCTGTGCGCCAAGCTGCACGATGCCTGGGCGGCGCGCGATCTCGATACCGTCGGTTCGATTCGCGACCGCCTGGCCCAACTCAATGACGATCTGTTCTGCGAAACCAATCCGGCGCCGGTCAAATACGCGGCCAGCCTGCTGGGCCGCTGCGCCGGCGATTTGCGTCTGCCGATGGTCGAGATCGCCGAGGCCAGCAAGCAGAAGGTGCAGGGCGCGATGAGGTCGGCCGGCCTGCTCAACTGAGCGGTCGCCCGGCTGATTGCCCCCGGCTGATTGCCCATGCCCCGGCCAACCCTCGTCGCCGGCAAGATCGCCGCCGAGAATCGGCGGGCGCGCCACGACTATGAGATCAAGGAAACGATCGAGGCGGGGATCGTGCTGGAAGGCACCGAGGTGAAGTCGCTGCGCAGCGGACGCGCCAATTTGGCCGACAGTTTCGCAGGCCCGATGGAGGGCGAGCTGTTCCTGTTCAACGCCTTCATCCCGGAATACGTCGCCAGCAGCGCCTTCAAGCACGAGACGCGGCGGCCCAGGAAATTGCTGGTACGGCGGCGCGAGATGCGCAAATTGTTGGGCGCCGTCACCCGCGAGGGCATGACTTTGGTGCCGCTCTCGATCTTCTTCAACGATCGCGGCTTCGCCAAGGTAAGCCTGGCGCTGGGCAAGGGCCGCAAATCCTACGACAAGCGCGCCGCGATCAAGGACCGCGACTGGAAGCGCGACAAGGCCCGCATGATGCGGGCGCGGGG
>Ga0181537_10005149_pt1 | contig 10613 bp, 9 predicted proteins | sample PEATcosm2014_Bin_39_FD_119765 | JGI IMG/M metagenome (GOLD analysis project Ga0181537, IMG submission 119765) | Peatland microbial communities from MTU Mesocosm Facility, Houghton, MI, USA - PEATcosm2014_Bin23_10_metaG | ecosystem: Environmental > Terrestrial > Soil > Wetlands > Peat | place... | reverse complement strand
TGCACGTCCGCGACCATGGCGCCCGCGTAGCGGCTCGAGTAGCCGTTGCTCTGCGCCCAGTCGAGATAGCGGCGATAGCCCTCCGGGAAGCTGCGCCGGTTGCCCTCGTTGACGGAGTAGGTCTTCTCACCCGAGGGGATGCGCAGGCCGCGCTCGACGAGCATGAACGCGCCGATCCCGGGATCGAGCACGAACAGATCGACGCCCTCGCCGAGCGTGAGCACGAACACGGTGGAGGAGCCGTACAGGACATAGCCCGCGGCCACCTGGCGCAGACCCGGTTGCAGCAGGGAGTCCTGCGCGCGCTCGGGATCGTAAGCAAGGATGCTGAAGATCGTGCCGACGCCACCGCACACATCGAGATTCGAGGAGCCGTCGAGAGGATCGAACAGCACGCAATAGCGCAGCACCCCGCTGCCGGCGCCGCCCGCGCCGCGCAGGATGACCGGCTCCTCGTTCTCCTCCGAGGCGACGATCGCGACCCCCTCACGCCCGCCGAGCGCCGCCAGCAGCACCTCGTTCGCGATCACATCGAGCTTCTGCTGCGTCTCGCCCTGAACATTCTCGGTGCCGATGCTGCCGAGCACGTTCTCGAGGCGTGCGCGGCGCACCTTGTCCGCGATGATCTTGGCCGAGATCGAGAGCGCCGAGAGGATCCACGAGAAGGTACCGCCGGCATGGGCGTGCCTTAACTGCTCGGCGAGTATGTGGGCCTGCAGCGTCACGATGCGGATCGGCTCGTGCGTGATCGCCGCGCCCGGCCCGGGTGTGCTGTTCACGGCCGGGAGCATGCCACGGATGCGATCCCGCGTGCCACGGTCGCTATCCCGCGCCACGGACGCAATCACCGCGGCACTCGGGCGGCGGATTCACCTGGTGGATGCGATACAATACGGCAGCTAATAATTCAAAAGACGGGGGAGATCATGCAATTAACATCCAGGATCGCGGTGCTGGGCGCCGCTGTGCTCGTGGGGCTCATCGGCTGCGGGCAGCAGCAGCACTCGACCTCTCCGGCGCAGAAGCTCATTTCCGAGGCGAGCCGCCAGTGGCAGCAGATGGCAGCCGATTTCATCCGTGACTATTTCGATGCACAGCCCTTCTTTGCCGCTCAGGCGGGCAAGCACGAGTACGACGGGCAGCTGCCGGACTTGAGCGAGCACGGAATCCGCCGCGAGATCTCGCGGCTGCACCAGGAGCGTGATCAGCTGCAGAAGGTCGACCCCACGGCGCTCGAGCCTGACGAGCGCTTCGACCGGGAGTACCTGCTCGCCGTCGTCGATCGCGACCTCTTCTGGCTGGAGAAGGCGCGCTATCCCTATCGCAACCCCTACTGGTACCAGGGGCAGATCGATCCCGACATGTTCCTGAGCCGGGATTACGCCCCCCTCGATGTGCGCATGAAGGCGTACATCAAGTATGCCCGCGGCATCCCGAAGATGGCCAAGGACATCCAGGACAATCTCAAGGGTCCGCTGCCGAAGAGCTTCGTCGAGCTCGGCATCGCGGATTTTGGCGGCTTTGTCGACTTCTACAAGAACAGCGTGGGTCCCGTGTTCGCCTCGGTCAACAATCCGGATATGCAGAAGCAGCTCGCGGATGCGAACACGAACGCCGCGAACGCCATGGCGAACCTCAAGGACTATCTGATCTCGCTGCGCAAAACCGCGAACGATGACTTCGCGCTCGGTTCGGACCTCTTCGCGCAGATGGTGAAGGACACCGAGCGCGTCGGTGTGCCGGTGAGCGAGATCGAGGCGGCGGGACAGGCCGATCTTGCACGCAACACGGCCGCCTTGAAGAGCGAATGCGAGAAGTACTTGCCCAAGCACTCGGTCGCGGCCTGCATCGCCAAGATGATGGCGCACAAGCCGGCCGAGAGCCCGGTCGAGGCGGCGAAAAAGCAACTCGTCGATCTCAGACAATTCCTAGAGCAGCATAACGTCGTCACCATCCCGAACAACGATCCCGTGCATGTCGCCGAGGCGCCGCCTTACAACCGCTCGAACCTCGCCTTCATCCAGGTGCCCGGTCCCTACGACCACGCCGTCGCGGCGACCTACAACATTGCGCCGCCGGATCCGAAGTGGACCAAGGCCGAGCAAGCCGCCTATATTCCGGCCGTGCCGACGCTGCTCTTCACCTCGGTGCACGAGGTGTGGCCGGGCCATTTTCTCCAGTTCCTGCATTCGAACGCCGACCCCGACAAGCTCGAGGCTATCTGGGTGGGCTACGCCTACGCGGAGGGCTGGGCGCACTACTGCGAGGAGATGATGTGGGAGGAGGGGCTCGGCAACGGTGACCCGGAGACGCATATCGGCCAGATCGTCGATGCGTTGCTGCGCGATGTGCGGCTGCTATCGGCCATCGGCCTGCACACGCATGGCATGAGCGTCGCGCAGTCGGAGAAGATGTTCCGCGAGCAGGCCTATCAGGATCCGGGCAACGCGCGTCAGCAGGCCGCACGCGGCACCTTCGATCCGGCGTATCTCAACTACACGCTCGGCAAGCTCATGATTCGCAAGCTCCGCACCGACTGGATCGCGCAAGCGAAGTCGGGCAAGTCGACGCCGCCTTCATCTCCGTCGGCGAGCGGCAGCGCCGCCCCGGCGCCGAGTTCCCCGGTCCAAGGTGCGCCGCCCACTGCTGCCGCGACACCGCCCGCCGCCGCGACAGCGCCCATCCCCGCGGCCGCAGCGCCGGGGAACGATCAGGCGCTCTGGAAGGGGTTTCATGACGAGTTCCTCTCCCATGGGGGACCGCCGATCCCGCTCCTTCGGAAGCGGATGCTCGGGCCGGCCGACCAGGGACCGGTACTCTGAGGAGCGATTAACCGTCACCCTCGGGCCTGCTGACGCCGCGTCAGCAGGCCTGAAGGCCTGTCAGGATCCCGCTATCCGCCCACGTGCCGATGAAGGTGGCGGCGCGCAGCGGAATCTCCTCGTCGCTGAGCTCGAAGCTCATGGCCGCACACACGTCGGCGAAGCTCGCGCCGCCGCGCGCCGTCTCGAGCGCGTGCGCCTCGAGCGGCTCGAGCGAGCGGAAGTAATTCTTGAGCTCCTGACCGACATTCTGGCGCCATAGGAGCCAGGGTGTGGGCTCATCGAGCGCCTCGGGCGCCGGAGGATCCTCGTCATCGCTCAGCGCGCGCCATGCCGCGACCGTGTTCCACTTGAGCTCGAGGCGCCTGAGCGAGGGATGAAAGTCGAAACGCAGCGTCGCCCAGGACTCGGGCGCGATGCGCATGAGTTCCGAGCGATCGATCGGCGCAGCGTCCGGTGAATCGAACACCGCGGCGAGGGTCCACTCGAAGCGCGCCAGCTCGGCTAGCACGGGATACTCCGTGTAGGGCGCGGTGCGCTCGAGAAACTCCGCGAGCTCTGCTCCATACCAGCGAATCGAGCGATGCACCGAGGGATGCGCGGCAACGAAGCGCGCACCGAGTGCAGCGAAATCCTCATCGCCGAGGGCTCGCTCGAGCATGGCATAGGTATCGGCGAGCGCCTCGATGAGCCGCAGCCGATAGGCGTTGCGGTAGATGTCGAGCCGCTCCTGCGGACGGAGCGGCGGGGCATCCAGGATGGCGGCGCCTACCTCGGCGGCCACGTCCATGCCCGCCGCTGGGAGCGCTTCGGCGCCGGTAGCGCGCATTTCGGCGCCGCCAGCGAGCGCCTCAGCGCCCGCTGGGAGCGCTTCGGCGCTGGCGCCGGCGGCGGGCTCCTCGAGGAGCGCCTGCTGCATCTTGAGTTGCAGGGCGCGCAGCTCCATCAGGCCGCCTCGAGCGTGGCGGCGCCGCCCACCTCACGCGCGCGATCGAGCTCGACGAGCAGCTCCTCGAGCGGCGGAATGTGATCGTCCCGCTCGATCATCGCTGGCACCGGGCCATAGTGCGCCACCGCTGCGCGATACAGCGCCCACACGGGCTCGGCGATCGGATGGTCGTGCGTGTCGATCAAGTGGCCGCCGCAGTCACTGTGGCCCGCGAGATGGAACTGGCGCACGCGCTCGCGCGGCAACGCGTGCAAGTACTCGAGAGGGTCGAAGCCGTGATTCACGGCGCTCACGTACACGTTGTTGACGTCGAGCAGGATGGCGCAGTCGGCGCGGCGCGCGACTTCGCTCAAGAATTCCCACTCGGTGAGCTCGGAGTCGCGAAACGCGAGGTAGCTCGAGACGTTCTCGAGCAGGATCTGCCGCCCGAGCCGATCCTGCACCTCGCCGATGCGCGCGACCACCGTACGCAGCGCCTCCTCGGTGTGAGGCAGCGGCAGCAGATCGTGGACGTTTCGTCCCCCGACGCCGGTCCAGCACAAATGGTCGGATACCCAGCCGGGCTCGATGCGATCCGCGAGCTGCTTCACCGACTCGAGATAGTCGAGATCGAGGGGATCGGTGCTGCCGATCGACAGCGATACCCCGTGCATGACGACGGGGTAGCGGGCGCGGATGCGCTCGAGCATGGCCAGCGGTTGACCGCCGGGCACGAGGTAGTTCTCGGTGAGGATCTCGAGCCAGTCGATGCGCTGGGGCGCTTCGAGCAGGGCGCCGTAATGTACCGTGCGCAGCCCGAGACCAAATCCTTCAATGCTCATGGAATCGTGGGGCGACCGCCGGGTGGATCACCCGGCGGCCTCCCTCATTGATGAGAAGACTCGAGCGCGTCAGCCGCTCGGCGCCTTCGCCTTGGCCGCGTCGCAGTCGGACTTCGACATCGACATCCAGCCCTTGCCCTTGCAGCTGTTCTTGCCCTTGCAGCTGTTGTTGGCCGACTTGCACTCCGAGGTCCCCTTGCAGGAATTGACGCCCGAACAGTGCACCTTTGCTTCATCGGCCGATGCGACGCTCATGAACCCAGAGCTGAACAGCAGGGCCGCCGCCGCGGCCATTGCCGCGCTCGATACCTTATTGACGTGCATTCAGATTTCCCCCGTTTTGAGATGGGACACAGCGAATTGCTGCTCCCTACAAGACCCGATCGACGCGGGGAATATTACTCTCGGCCGTTGGTGGTGTCACAATCTCAAGGGGTGCTGCATCCGTCCGACACGGGGCTGCGAAATGTCGCTCATGTACCAACCCTCGAGTATTGGCCGACCCTCGAGCATCGGCCGATCCCTTGGCATCGGCCTCATCGTTTGGCTCTTGAGCCAGCCGAGCGGGGCCGACGAGCGCTTCGTGAGCTACGACGGCGCCGCGACCGTCCGTCACGGCACTGACTTTCTCTACGGCGAGCACCATGCCTTGCATTACCAGGACGGTGTGCTCACCGAGCGGGTGGTCCTCTATACCTGCCGCGATGGCCGCGCCTTCGCGCGCAAGACGGTGCGTTACGTCGATCCGCTCGCACCGGACTTCGAGCTCGAGGAGACCTCGACGGGTCTGCGCGAGGGGCTCACGAGCAGCGCGGGCGGCCGGACGGTGTTCTTTCGCGGCGATCGGAACGATCAGGAGCGCCGCCGCGACATCAGCGTCGAGCAGGGGCTGGTGGTCGATGCGGGGTTCGATGAGTTCGTCCACACGCAGTGGAGTGAGCTCATGAGCGGTCGCACGCTCGTCATGCGCTTTCTGGTCCCGAGCCGCTTGCGGGAGATGCGCTTCGATGTCGAGCGGCTGCGGAGCGATCGTTTCGATGGCGTCCCGGTCGAGGTATTCCGCTTGAAGCTGGCGGGATTGTGGGGGTGGTTCCTGCCGGGCATCGATGTCTATTACAGCGCCGCGGACCACCTCCTCGTGCATTATGATGGGCTGTCGGATTTGCGCGATGCCTCGAATTCGAACTACCAGGCGGAGATCACCTTTCCGCTCGCGGAGCGTCGGGCTGCGGACGCCGAAGCGCTCGATGCGCTGCGCAGCGCGCGGCTCGAGCCCTGCTCGTGAGCCGTCCGCGCCGGCGCGCATGAGCCATCGGGCAGCATGAGCCATCTGCCGCTTGCCCTCGAGGGCCTGGGGCTCGTCGCCGCGGCCGCCGTCCTCACCTGGGGCTTGAGTCTCGTGCTGCGTACGGTGTCGATCGTCGACAGCCTCTGGCCGATCCTGTTCCTCATCCTCGCGATCACCTACGCGGGGGCGAGCGGCGGCACATCCCCGCGTAGCACGCTGCTGCTGGCCCTGGTCGCGATCTGGTCGCTGCGGCTCGCCGGGCACATCACCTGGCGCAACTGGGGGCACGGGGAGGATCGGCGCTATCAGGCCATCCGGGCGCGCAACGAGCCCGGCTTTTCCTTCAAGAGCCTGTACCTCGTCTTTCTGCTGCAGGCCGTGCTCGCCTGGATCATCGGGCTGCCGCTGTTGGGAGCGCTCGTCGCGAGCACGCCCTTGAACGGCCTCGACGTCCTCGGCGTCCTGCTCTGGCTGGTCGGCGTGTCATTCGAGGCGGTGGGCGACTGGCAGCTCACCCGCTTCAAGGCGGACCCGGCGAACCGCGGTCGGGTAATGGATCGCGGTCTGTGGCGTTACACCCGCCATCCCAACTATTTCGGCGATTTCACCGTGTGGTGGGGGTTTTATGTGATAGCGCTCGGCGCGCACGCGGGCTGGAGCATCTTGGGTCCGCTGCTCATGTCGGTGCTGCTGCTGCGAGTCTCGGGGGTGACCCTTCTCGAGAAGGACATCGGCGAGCGACGTCCGGGCTATGCCGAGTACGTGCGGCGCACGAACGCCTTTTTCCCAGGGGCTCCACGCGATTAGGCTAAGCTTGGAGGCATGTCGGGCGGTCCGATCAATCGCGCGGATACCACTGCTGCCGGATTTGCCGCCCTGAAGCGCGGCGACCTGCACGGCGCACGCGCCTTCTTCGATCGAGCCACGCGGGAGGGCGGCGATGATGCGGCTGCTTGGTTCGGGCTCTCCCGGGTGCACCGCTCGCTCGGTGCCCCGGCCGAAGAGAATATCGCGCTCGATCGCGCTCTGAGCTTGGACCCGAAACATCTGCCCGCACTGCTTGCGAAAGGGGATCTGCTGGCGAAAGTGGGCGATGCGCGGGCGGCCGATGCGTATTACGGCGCCGGGCTCAAGCTCGCGGCCAGCATCCCCTCACTGTCGGCCGAATGGCGCGAGGAGCTTCGCCGTGTGGAGGCGCTGCGCCAGGGATTCGCCCGCGAGTACGAAGCACACCTGATGCAGGCACTGGCGGGCTTGGGACTCGGCGGCCCGGGCACCGAGCGATTCGTTCATGCCGTCGAGTTGCTCCTGGGAAAGAAACAGATTTACCTGCAGCAGCCGAAATACTTCTTCTACCCCGAGCTGCCGCATGTCCAGTTCTTCGATCGCCGCAGTTTCCCGTGGGTAGATACGCTCGAGGGTGAGTTCGAGGCAATCCGAGCGGAGGCGCAAGCGCTCATCGAAGCGGATGTCGGTTTCGAGCCGTATGTCCAACGTGACCCGAAACGGCCGGCGTTCGACCCCCGGGGTCTGATGGATAATCCGAACTGGGGTGCATTTTACCTCGTCAAGGACGGGGCCCCGGTGGCGCAGAACGCCGCGCTCTGTCCGCGAACGTTCGCCGCGCTCGGCCAGGTACCTCTTTGCCGACTCGAGAACAGGACGCCGGCGGTGCTATTTTCTCTGCTGCGGCCGGGCACGCGAATCCCGCCGCACCATGGGTTCACCAACGCGAGAGTTATTGCCCACCTGCCGCTAATCGTGCCGAGGGACTGCGCCCTGCGCGTCGGCAATGAGACGCGCGCCTGGCGCGAGGGCGAAGTCATGATCTTCGACGATAGCATCGAGCACGAAGCGTGGAATCGGAGCGGCGCCCCCCGGATCGTGCTGATCTTCGATGTCTGGCGGCCCGAGCTCTCGGCCCAGGAGCGCCATCTCATCGCCGAGATGCTCGCAGCCATCGACCGGTTCGGCGGAGGCCAAGCCAGCAGATGGAGCGACTAGGCCTCGCGGCGAACCGCACCCACCGGCGACCGCCTTCGCATTGTACTGCTGCTAGTGGCTGGGGATCCCGGGGGCGGTCAAGGAATTCTGTCGGAGCTGGTCACGCTGCTGCTGCTCCATCTCGAGCCGGGCGGAGAGCTGGTCCGAGCTGATGCATGTTTTCTGCGGGAAATGCGAACCCAGGCTCGCCTCTTCCTTGCAGAACGTGGTGACGCCCTTGCTGACCTGCGGCCGATAGCCGGCCGCACGGGCTTTCTTGATCAAGTCATTGGATGGAGTGGAGGGAGCGGCAGGCGTCTGCGCGGTCGAGGAATCGGCCGCCGTCGATGAGGCGCCCGCAGTCGCCGCGGGGGCGGCTGCGGAAGCGTTCGTCGCTGGAGCCGGTTTCGCGGAGTCCGGTTGCTGACTGAAGGCCGATGTCATCGCAAGGAGCGCCCCGATGACGATCAAGGAGTGAAGAGGCGCGTGCGTCATGATGATTCCTCCGCAGCCACCGATGCAGTAGCTTATGTCGAATGAGTTCAGAAGCGCCTTGCGGACCCGGACTGACCCGTGCGGCGGCCGAGCCGCAACTATACTTGAGACACCGATGATGCAGAATCACAAGGACAGAAAATGTTCCTGCAGATAGAAGACTTCCTGACCGCCGCCGAGGTCGAGCTGATCGCACAGCTGAGCCGCGAGGCCAAGTTCATTGACGGCAAGACGACCAATCCCCACAACCTGACAAAGAACAACGTCATCGCCGATGCCAATGACCCCAAAGGCCAGAAGGCGGCGCAGATCGGTCTGGCTGCCCTACAGCGCAGCGAGCAGGCGCGAAATTTTGTATTCCCCCAGCGAGTGGCGCTACCCACGCTGTGCCGTTATCAAGCCGGCATGAACTATGGTCCGCATGTGGACACCGCCTTCCTCGCGAGCGGGCAGCAGCCGATGCGCTGCGATGTTTCTTGCACGCTGTTCATTTCCCATCCCGACACGTATCAAGGGGGTGAGCTTGTGATCTACCTGGGATCCGAAGCCGCACAGATCAAGGGCAAGCCGGGGCAGGCCGTGTTTTATCCCTCCACCTGTGTGCATCAAGTGCTGCCCGTGGCCTCGGGCGAGCGGTTGGTCATGATCACCTTCATCGAGAGTCAGATTCCGGATCAGATGCAGCGCGACCTTCTCTATTCGCTCGGCGAGGTTCGAGCGCTCGAAGGGCTCAAGATGGACTGGCGCAACCGTACGCAGCTCGAATACGTGATCTCGAATCTGCAGCGCATGTGGTCGCACTAGCCTTGAGTTCTTGCCGGATCTGCGGCCCAGGCAAGAACGGCCTGCGCGACTCGATCGAACACCTCCGACCAGTCGCCGGGGCGCTGCTGACGAAAGAGACGCATCGTCGGGTACCAAGGATTGTCGTCTCGCGAGGTGAGCCAGCGCCAGTCCGGCTCGAATTGCAGCACCACCCAGACGGGAGCGCCGAGCGCGCCGGCGAGGTGCGCGACCGAGGTGTCCGAGGTAATGACCAGATCGAGCGCCTTGACGAGTGCGGCGGTATCGCCGAAGGCGCCGGGCCCCAGATCGCTTGGATCCGACAGCTGTGCGAGCTTTGACTTGAAAGCCACGTGCTCGCGCTGTTGGGCGCCCTCGCCCTTTTGCAAGGACACCAGACTCACACCCGGGAGGCTCGCGAGCCGGGCCGCCTCGCGGAGCGCAAACGAGCGGCCGCGCACCCACGGTTGCTTTTCCGTTTCGGGGTTCCCCTGCCAGTTGAGGCCGATCTTGAGGCCCGGGAGCGCGGTCAGCCGCGATTTCCAGGCGTCCACCGCGGCGCCATCGGCGCTCACGTAGGGCACCCCGTCCGGAATGTCATCCATCCCGGTGCCGAATTCGAGCGGCAGACTCAGAAGCGGGCACGCGAAATCGACCTGCGGCAACGGTTCCCCGCGGGCGATGAGCGCGCCGCGCATGTCGAGCGAGCGCAGCAGGTTCTTGAGGCTCGCCTGCACCTCGAACGCGACATGGGCGCCGCGCGCCTCGAGCAACGGTATGTAACGGCAAAACTGCAGCGTATCGCCAAGACCCTGCTCGGCATACACGAGCAGGCTCTTGCCCTCGAGCGGATCGCGGCTCGACCAGCGGGGAATGTCGAAGCGTCGCTGCAGGGGTGCCAGGTGCGCCAGCCTGAAGCGCGCTTCATAGAGCGGCCAACCCTCGCGGAAATCACCCCGGCTGAGCTGGAGCAGCGCCTTGCTCCAGACCGTCATTGGCTCGTCCGGTCTGATCGACAGCGCGTGATCAAAGCTCCGCAGCGCCTCCTCGTAGCGCTTCAGACCCTTCAGGGTATTGCCGGCGTTGGTATGGGACTCCGCATGATCCGGCTTGCAACGCAGGGCGCTCTTGAAGGACTCCAGCGCGGCATCCGGCCGGTCGAGTCGCGCAAGCGCCACGCCGCGGTTGTTGTGCGCTTCCGCCGCATCCGGGTTGAGTGTCAGGGCCCGATCAAACGCGGCGATGCATTCTTCGAGGCGCTCGAGCTGCAACAGCGCAAGGCCACGATAGAAATGTGTATCGAATAGCTCCGGCGCGATAGCGATGGCGCGATCGTAGCTCGCGACAGCCTCGGCCGGCCGTCCCAGTGAGAGCAGCACGTTGCCACGGTCGGCATCAACGGCAGGGCGATTCGGCTGCAGAGCCAGGGTTCGATCGAGGCTTGCGAGCGCCGCGGTGAAATTGCCGAGACT
>Ga0181537_10005148_pt1 | contig 10614 bp, 10 predicted proteins | sample PEATcosm2014_Bin_39_FD_119765 | JGI IMG/M metagenome (GOLD analysis project Ga0181537, IMG submission 119765) | Peatland microbial communities from MTU Mesocosm Facility, Houghton, MI, USA - PEATcosm2014_Bin23_10_metaG | ecosystem: Environmental > Terrestrial > Soil > Wetlands > Peat | place... | reverse complement strand
TTCGCCCGCGCGACGAGCCGCGACATCGTCGTCGACGGCGAGGAACTCGAGGACGCGCGCTGGTTTACCCGCGACGAGGTCATGGCGATGTTCGAAAAGCGCCATCCCGAAGGCCTGAGCGCCCCGATGGCGATGGCGATTGCCCATCACATTCTGCGGATATGGGCCGAGAACGACGGCGGCGCCTAGCGGCGACGATCCGGCCGTGAGGCGCGCTTGCCGAACCCCGCCGAACCCTGCCGATTTCAGCGGCTTGCGCCGGGCGAGACTCCGGCGCCAATGTCGTTCTTCCCGCGCCGCGGCGGAACAACCTGGGTTCTTGAGGCCGCCAGCCGGTTCGACGCCGGGTGAACCGTTTCGGCCCGGTCGACGTATACATCCGGTGGGAGCTCGAAGAGCGACGAGAAACGACGGTCGCCGAGATACGGGAGGTCGATCATGGCATCCGCGAAAGAAGCCGGCCTCGACGCGTCGCCGGAACCAAAGGCCGGCCGGGCGGCGCCTGCGTTCTTGAATGTCTTCGGGACCCTGCAATCGAAACTGTGCGGCGGGGGCCTGAGGTTGGTCCTGCCGTCCGGGCGCGCCATCGTCTTGGGCGTGGGCGAGGGCGGCGTGCAGGCGACGCTGGTCGTCGAGCGCTGGCGCGCGCTGCGCCGTCTGGCCGCCGGGGGCGACATCGGCTTTGCCGAGGCCTACATCAGCGGCGATTTGACGACCCCCGACCTGGTCGCTCTGTTGCGTCTCGCGGCGCGCAATCGCGACGTCTTGAGCGGCGTCGTGCGCGCTTCGCCGCTGCTTGCCTGGTTCGAGCGCCTGCGCCATTTCCTGCGACGCAACACGCGAAGCGGCAGTCGGCGCAACATTGTCGCCCATTACGATCTCGGCAACGATTTCTATCGTCTGTGGCTCGACGCCAAGATGCAATACTCGTCCGCCCTATGGACGGACGAAACGCCCGACCTCGACAGCGCGCAGGCGCGCAAGCTCGCGCGGATCGTCGAACTTCTCGACCTGTCGGGGCGCGAGAGCGTGCTGGAGATCGGCTGCGGCTGGGGCGCTCTCGCCGCCCAATTGCAGGGCGAGACCACGTCGAAGGTCGTCGCGCTGACGCTTTCGCCGGCCCAGCTCGACTGGGCTCGGGCGCGAAAGACGTCGGTCGACTTCCGGCTGCAGGATTATCGCGACATCGGCGAGCGCTTCGACCGGATCGTGTCGATCGAGATGTTGGAGGCCGTCGGCAAAGCTTGGCTGCCGCGCTACTTCGAGACGCTGGCGGGCGCCCTCAATCCGGGCGGGCGCGCCGTCTTGCAGGCGATCACGCTCGACGAAGCGCTCGACGCCGACTACCAGAGAAATCCCGACTTCATTCAGAAGTACATTTTTCCCGGCGGCTTCCTACCGACCAAATCGGCGCTGGGGGCGCTGATCGAACGCGCGGGCTTGCGTGTTCTTCAGCGCGAGAGCTTCGGCCCTTCCTATGTCCGAACGCTCGCCGAATGGCGCCGCCGCTTCGACGCGCGTTGGGCCGAAGTCGCCGCCCTGGGCTTCGACGATCGGTTCCGCCGGCTTTGGGACTATTATCTCTGCTACTGCGAAGCCGGCTTCGCCGAGGGGACGATCGACGTCGGTCATTATGTGATCGGCCCTGCGTAGGCGGGACGCCCGGCAAACATCAGCGCTGGCCCAAAGTCCGAGGATCGCTTGCGGCCGGCGGGTTTGGGCGTTCGCGACCGAGATAGGCGACGCCCTTGGCCAACAGGCGCGCCGCTTCCCAGTGAATCGCCAACGTCGCCTTCAGCGCCACAAACGGGATTCTGATCGCCACGCGCAGCAATTGGCGATCGACGAGGTTTCGCCGTTCGCCCGACAGACCGGCTTGGAGCGCCGGACCGTCCGGCCCGCTCGCCTGTATGGAAAGGACAATCGTCTTGCCCGGCGGCGCGACCTGGAATTCATAGCGCAGACCCATCGGCAGAAACGGCGAGACAAAGAACGCCTTGTCGCAGCTCTGCCGCGCTTCGGCCGGGAGCACATAGCTGTGCCGCTCGCCGAACGTGTTGTGCACTTCGTAGATCAGCGCCGCGAGCGCGCCGTCTGGGCGATGACAGAAATAGACGCTGAGCGGATTGAAATCGTAGCCGAGCGTGCGCGGCATGCACAACAGGCGGATTGCGCCGTCGCCGATGTCGATCCCGTGCGCCGCGAGCAGAGCGTCGGCCTGGCCGCGCAGCGGCGCGCCCCGTCCGTCCCCGTGATCGCGGTCGAACAGGCTGAAGAGATTGAACCGATTGTGCGAGAACAGCTGCAACCGCCCGTCGAGCGCGCCGATCTCGTCGAGATCGATCAGCAACCAAAACAGACGATAGCGGAAGCGATGCGGCCGCGGTCCGAGACGGCGATGGAAAACCGATCCGACATAGAGGCAGGAATCGATTGTCACGCGGCAATCTCCGCCTCTTGCGGCGACGGCGCGACGGGCCCCAAGACGATGCGCGAAGATTCGTTCGGCGCCCGCCAGGGTCGCCGCACGCCGCCGAGCTGCTCGGCGACGGCCAGTCCCGCTTGCAGTCCATCCTCGTGGAATCCGGCGCCGAAATGAGCGCCGCAGAACCAGGTGTTGCGCGCGCCCTGCAAGCTCCACAGCCGCTTCTGCGCGCCGATCGCGGCGGCGTCGAACAGCGGATGGTCGTAAAGCTCGCGGTTTAGAACCGTGTCGGCGCGCGGCTCACGGGTCGGATTGAGCGTGACGAAGACATTGGTCTTCGTCGACAGGGATTGGAGGCGGTTCATCCAATAGGTGACGCTGGCGCGCTCCGGCGCCGCGCAATCGCCGATGAAGTTCCAGCTCGCCCAGACGGATCGCCGGCGCGGCATCAGACCTTCGTCGGTATGCAGGACGGCGATATTGCGGCTGTAGCGAAACGCCCCGAGCAAAGCCCGCTCGTGCGAGTCCGCGTCGGCGAGCATCGCCAGAGCGTCGTCGGCATGGGCGGCGACGACCACATGGTCGAAGATTTCGCGCTCGCCGCGCCGGTCGGTGACGACGACCCGCCCGTTCACCCGTTCTATGCGCGCGACGCCCGCGCCCAACCGCAGCCGGTCCCTCATCGGCGCGATCATCTCGCTGACATAGGCCTGGCTGCCGCCGACGACGGTTCGCCATATCGGGCGGCCGGTCAGGCGCAACAGCCCGTGGTTGTCGTGAAACCGCAGGAACGCGGAGGCGGGATAATCGAGAATCGCCGCCGGCGCCGCCGACCAGATCGCGCTCGCCATCGGCAGGATGTGGTGATCGCGGAACGCCGCGCCATAGCCCCCCTGGGCGAGATAGGCCCCGAGCGTCAGATCCTCCCCCGCCGGGCTGCGCGCGTCTCGCGTCGCCTGTCGATAAAATCGGACGAGATCGGCGAGCATTCCCCAGAAGCGCGGGCGAACGAGGTTCGACGGCTGACCGAACAGCCCGGTCAATCCCGAGCCGGAATATTCGACGCCGCCGTCGTCGAGCGAGACCGCGAGCGACATGTCCGTATCGCGGCTCCTGACGCCGAGGACTCGCAAAAGTTCGACAAAATTGGGATATGTGGAGGGGTTGAAGACGATGAAGCCGGTGTCGACGGCCACGCTGGCGCCGCCGATTTCCGCGGAGACCGTATGCGAATGGCCGCCGACGCGACGCGCCTGCTCATAAAGCGCCACATCATGGCCCCGGTTCAGAAGCCAGGCCGCCGCGAGGCCAGATATGCCTGAGCCGACGACGGCGATCTTCATTCGAGCGCCTGAGGTCATTTCGTCTCCGAGACTCTTGGGTCGGCGCGCGCCGCAGTCGGCGCTATTGGCGAAACGCGCCGCAGACCGATTTGGATCACTGACGAATGATCCAAATCGCGCGGCGCGTCGTTTCTCAGGATATGAGCGCGCATTTCGCCGTGTTGGACCTGCCTGCCGCGCCGGCGCTCCGTCGCTGGAGCGAGCTCCGAATGTCGGTTGAAAGGCCGGCCGGGCAGGCCGCCGAGGATTGGGCGGCGCGGATCGCGGCGATCGCCAATCGCCAGGACCGGGAGGCCTTTGCGGAGCTGTTTCGGCACTTCGCCCCGCGCGTGAAGGGGTTCTTGCGCCGGAACGGCGCGAGCGACGCGCAAGCCGAGGAGATCGCCCAGGAGGCGATGCTTACGATATGGCGCAAGGCGCAGCTTTTCGATCCCGCCGCTTCCGGCGCGGCGACTTGGATCTTCACGATCGCCCGCAATCTGCGCATCGACGCGATTCGGCGGGAAAAACGCGGCGGAGGCCTCCGCGTCGAGGAGGTCGAAGCCGAATATGAAATTGACGCGACGCCGACGCCCGACGCCCAAATCGTCGCCGCGCAGTCCGAGGCCAGCGTCCGCGGAGCGCTCGACGCGTTGCCTGACGATCAGCTGAAGGTGATTCAACTGTCGTACTTCGAGGAGCGGTCGCACGGCGAAATCGCCCAAGCGCTGCAAATTCCGTTAGGGACAGTGAAGTCGCGTCTGCGCCTGGCGATGAAACGGTTGCGAAGCGAGTTGGAAGCGGAGCGATGACGATCGAGCATCATCCCGAGGAAGCGACGCTGACGGCCTATGCGGTCGGCGCGCTGGACCTTGGACAGCGCGTGGCGGTGGCGACGCATCTGGCGGCGTGCCCGCGGTGTCGCGGCTGGACGCGGGCGATGGAACGGGTCGGCGGCGCCTTCGTCGCCGATTCGCCGCCCGTCGCGATGGCGGCGGACGCGCTAGCTCGGACGCTCGCCCGGCTCGACGCCCCGGCGCCGGCGGCGGATGCGGCAGGGCGCGAAACGGCCGATGCGCCGATCGAGTTGCCGAAGTTCGTCCGAGGTTACGACTTCGGCCGCTGGCGCTGGGTGGCGCCGCGCATCCGGATGCGGCCGATCCATCTGCCGGAGGCGAGCCCGACGCGGGTGTTCTTGCTGAAATCGGCGCCTGGCGCGACGATCTTCGCGCATGCGCATACGGCATTGGAAATGACCTGCGTGCTGCGCGGCGCCTTCCACCATGAAGGCGGGCGTTACGGGCCCGGCGACTTCGATCTCGGCGACGAGACTGTCAGCCATCAGCCGCGCGTCGAGAGCGAGAGCGAATGCCTTTGCCTCATCGCGATGCAGGGCGAATTGCGTTGGAGCGGATTCTGGGGCCGTCTCGCCCAGCCCTTCGTGCGGCTGTGAAGCGAGACGAGCGGAGGGCGGCATGACGATCGCCTCCCTCGCGGCGAGCGTCGCGGCCGCCGAGCTTGGGCTCGCCGCGATCATGACGGGCGCCTGGGCGACGCAGCGCTCCTCGGGACAAACGGGCTGGATCGACGCGATCTGGACGTTCGGCGTCGGCGCGACCGGCGCCGCGCTGGCGCTCGCGCCGCTCGGCGCTTCGGCGGCGTCCGACTGGCGTCGGGCGGCGATCGCCGGCGCGGCGGCGGCTTGGTCGGCGCGCCTCGGCCTACACATTGTCGCGCGGACGCGAGAGGCGCCCGACGACCCGCGTTATCGCAAGCTGATCGAAAGCTGGCGCGCGGCCGCGCCGATCCGTCTTTTCCTGTTTCTCCAGACCCAGGCGCTGGTCGGCGCCGCGCTCGCCGTCGCCATTGCGCTCGCCGCGCAGGTCCCCTCGCCGAGCTGGCGCGCACAAGATCTAGCCGGCCTGGCGATTTTCGTCGGCGCGCTTGCGGGCGAGGCCTGCGCCGACGGGCAGCTCGCTCGATTTCGGGCGAACCCCGCCAATCGCGGCCGCATCTGCGACGTCGGGCTTTGGCGCCGATCGCGGCATCCGAACTATTTCTTCGAATGGCTGGTTTGGGTCGCCTTCGCCGTCGTCGCCGTCAATGGCGACGGCGCAAGTTGGGCGGCGCTGCTCGCGCCGCTCCTGATGTACGCGACGCTGCGTTACGCGTCCGGCGTCCCCCCGCTCGAAGACCACATGAAGCGCACGCGCGGCGAAGCGTTCGCCGCCTATCAGGCGCGCACGCCGATCTTCTTTCCGCGTCTCTTCTGAGCGGTCGTCAACGAGTCGCTGCGCGCGTCGCCGCGAGATACCCGGCCGACGCCGCGATCGCGCCGAGGACGACGCCCCAGCTGACGTCGATGAGCGTGAGCTGAGTCGTCCAGTTGCGCAGCGTCGCCTGATTGGTCAGGTCGTAGGTCGCATAGGTGAAGAAGCCGAACAGCGCGCCGTTCAGCGCCGCCAGCGCCGGCGATCCGCGGCGCAAGCCCGGGGTGACGGCAAAGAACGTCAGGCCAATCGGAAAGAGGAGATAGAACGCGCCCGCAGCCGGGAGATTGACGCTCGCCGCCGCCAAATCGCCCAGGATCGGCCGGTAGACGCGGTCGACTGTCGCGCTGAGCCAGATCATATCTGCGACGAAAAAAGCGGCGAGCGCGCCGAGATAGCCGACAAAACCCGCCATGCGCGCGCTCCTCTGTGAACCGGCGCGACGCCTCGGCGCCGATCGGCGCGACAACGGACTGATCTTTGAGATTCCGGTTGGTCGCTGCTTCGCCGATCATTGTCGCGCCGGGCGCGCTGCGTCTAGTCCAGCGACGTCGGCCGCCTGTGGCCTGGGGGCCGTCAGCGGTCCGCTCCCTTCCACGGCGGCCTGGGGTGAAGCGGCGGACCGATCGTCTTTCGACCGCTTAGCCGACGGCGGCCTTCTGCAGCGCGACGATCTGGACAATGGCCCCGCGCGCCAGCGCCAGCATTTTCAGCAACGCCGCCTCGCTGAATGGCGCGCCCTCGGCGGAGCCCTGCACCTCGACCAGGCCGCCCGAGCCGGTCATGACGAAATTTGCGTCGGTCTCGGCGGTTGAATCCTCGGCGTAGTCGAGATCGAGCACGGCTTCGCCCTTCACCACGCCGCAGGAGACCGCAGCGACGTGGTCCTTGATCGGATTGTCGCGCACGATCGAGCGCTGGGTCATCCATTTCAGGCAATCGGCGAGCGCGACCCACGCGCCGGTGATCGCCGCCGTGCGGGTGCCGCCATCGGCCTGCAGCACGTCGCAGTCGATGGTGATCTGCCGTTCGCCGAGCTTGGGCAGGTCGACCACGGCGCGCAAAGAGCGTCCGATCAAGCGCTGGATTTCGTGGGTGCGGCCGGAGACCTTGCCCATCGTCGACTCGCGCTTGGTGCGCGTCGATGTCGCCCGCGGCAACATCGCATATTCGGCCGTGACCCAACCGCGGCCCTGGCCGCGCAGCCACGGCGGCGGCTTGTCCTCGAGCGAGGCGGCGCAAAGCACATGCGTGTCGCCGAACCGCACCAGGCAAGATCCTTCCGCGTAGCGCGCGACGCCGCGCTCGAACGTCACTTTGCGCAGTTCGTCCGGGGCGCGCTGGGAAGGTCGCATCGACAAGGTCCTGGATTTCCGTCGGGCTGCTGTAGCCCTGGGGCGGCGGCGTGGCAATCGACGTCGCAGCGGCGTCCAACCATCGGACGCTCGGTCGGGCGAAGTTATACACATTGATAGGTTGTTCAAAGAATGGCGCCGACGCAAAATCACTCGGCGATTGCGCTAGGCCAATTTGCGCGACTGGCGTAGTGGTTAACTGAAGGTTCAGCAGGAGGCGCGATGCTAAACCAGGCTCGTGTCCCTGCGGGAGGACGGTCGCGATGAGGGAAATCAGCGCCGAGAAGCTCACTTACGTCATCGCCAAAGCGCGCGAGATGTCGGGTGGCGGCGAAGCGCGTGGGACTATCGGGTCGAAGCGCGCCGCGGCGGTCGGCGCAAGCGACGACGGTTGCGCCGCCGCGCGCGCCGAACTCGCCGGGTTCATCGAAGCGATGGACGAGGGCGAGCAGTGCGAGCTCATCGCATTGTGCTGGGTCGGGCGCGGAAAATTCACGCGAGAGGAATGGAAGAGCGCCCTCGTCGAGGCGCGCAACCACCTCAACCAGCCGACGGCCGAATACCTGCTGCGCAATCCGAAGCTCGCGCCGCACCTCGAATCCGGCCTGGCCGAGCTCGACCACACCGGCGACGGTTTCGAGTTCGCGCGCCACCACTAAGGCGCTCCGTCGCGAAGATTGACGTCGGCGCCTGAACGGGGCGCCGAGACGTCGTTTGCCGCCCCGAGGGCTGGATTTCGCTGGCGCCTGGGCGAAAATCCTGTATAAGCCGCGCACTCTGGGGCCAAGGCTCCAGGGCCCAAACGACCGACCTGGACGACATCCCGGCTCGGCCGAAACACATCTGCGACGGGGCTTCCCGCCGCCAGCCAAAAGGACAGATCGATGTCGATCACTGCCGAGCGCAAGGCTGCGCTCATCAAAGACTATGCGTTGAAGGCCGGCGACACGGGTTCGCCGGAGGTGCAGGTCGCGATCCTCACCGAGCGCATCGCCAACCTGACCAATCATTTCAAGAGCCACGTGAAAGACAACCATTCGCGCCGCGGTCTGCTCAAGATGGTGTCGCAGCGCCGTACGCTGCTCGACTACGTCAAGAAGAGCGACGAGGCGCGCTACAAGACCCTAATCGAGCGCCTCGGCATTCGTCGCTGACGGCTTAGAAAGCGGCGGGCGGCGGCATAGGGCCGCCGCTCGACTGAGTAGGATCGCGAAAGCCGCGCGTCGCAGTTGGCTGCGAGACGGCCCTTCCCCTCGAAGGTCCGACAGCCCGTCAAGCGTTGGGCGTTCCTGGTTGAACGCCCTGCGGCAGGATCGCCAAAGGCTGGCGCCAATTGGGCCAGCCTCTCGCCGTCTTGCCGATGACGGACATATTCGCAGCCGCCCGCAACCGTGCGAGCGGCCTCGCATCCTTTCCACTTCTGAAAAGGATGATTAGATGTTCGAAATCTATCGCGAAGAACTGAACCATGCCGGACGCAGGCTCGTCCTCGAGACCGGGCGCGTCGCCCGCCAGGCCGATGGCGCCGTCTGGGCGAGCTGGGGCGACACCACCGTGCTCGCCACCGTCGTCGCCGCCAAGGCGCCGAAGCCCGGCCAGGACTTCTTCCCGCTGACGGTTCATTACCAGGAGAAGACCTACGCCGCCGGCCGCATTCCCGGCGGCTATCTCAAGCGCGAAGGTCGCATGTCGGACCGTGAGACGCTGACCTCGCGGCTGATCGACCGGCCGATCCGGCCGTTGTTCCCCGACGGATTCCGCTGCGACACGCAGGTGATCGTCACCGTGCTCAGCCACGACATGGAGACCGACCCCGACGTGCTCGGGCTGATCGCCGCCTCGGCGGCGCTGACGCTGTCGGGCGTGCCGTTCATGGGTCCGGTCGGCGCGGCGCGGGTCGGCGTATTCGGCGGCGAGGTCAAGGCCAATCCGACGATCGAAGAAATGAAGGAGTCGAGCCTCGATCTCGTCGTCGCCGGCACCGCCGACGCGGTGCTGATGGTCGAGTCGGAAGCCAAGGAGCTTTCCGAGGAGACGATGCTGAAGGCGGTGATGGCGGGCCACGCCTCCTTCCAGCCGGTGATCGCCGCGATCATCCGCCTCGCCGAGAAGGCGGCCAAGGAGCCGCGCGACCTCGCCATCGCCGATAAGTCGGCGGTCGAGAAGGCGGTGCTGGCGGTGGCGGAAGCCGATCTGCGTGAGGCCTATTCGATCACCCAGAAACAATATCGCTACGCCGCCGTCGACGCGGTCAAGGCCAAGGTGAAGGCGGCGCTGATGCCGGAGGGCGGCGCGCCCGAGTTCACGCCCGAGGCGGTCAACGAAGCGCTGCACGACGCCCAGGCGAAAGTGGTGCGCTGGAACATTCTCGACCACAAACGCCGCATCGACGGCCGCGACCTGACGACGGTGAGGCCGATCCTCGCCCAGGTCGGCGTGCTGCCCCGCACCCACGGCTCGGCCCTGTTCACCCGCGGCGAGACCCAGGCGCTGGTGGTGGCGACGCTCGGCACCGGCGAGGACGAGCAATATGTCGACTCGCTTGAGGGCACCTACAAGGAGCGCTTCCTGCTCCACTACAACTTCCCCCCCTATTCGGTCGGCGAGACCGGACGCATGGGCGCGCCCGGCCGGCGCGAGATCGGCCACGGCAAGCTCGCCTGGCGCGCGATCCGGCCGATGTTGCCGACCGCGGCGGAGTTCCCCTACACGATCCGCGTCGTGTCGGAGATCACCGAGTCGAACGGCTCGTCGTCGATGGCGACGGTCTGCGGCTCGTCGCTGGCGCTGATGGACGCGGGCGTGCCGCTCAAGCGGCCGACCGCCGGCATCGCCATGGGCCTCATCCTCGAAGGCGACCGCTTCGCCGTGTTGTCCGACATCCTCGGCGACGAGGATCACCTCGGCGACATGGACTTCAAGGTCGCCGGCACCACCGAAGGCGTCACCTCGCTGCAAATGGACATCAAGATCGCCGGCATCACCGAGGAGATCATGAAGGTCGCGCTGGCCCAGGCCAGAGACGGCCGTCTGCATATCCTGGGCGAGATGGGCAAGGCGCTGACCGGCGCCCGCGCCGAACTCGGCGAATACGCGCCGCGCATCGAAACGCTGAAGATCCCCACCGACAAGATCCGCGAAGTGATCGGCACCGGCGGCAAGGTCATCCGCGAGATCGTCGAGAAGACCGGGGCCAAGATCAACATCGAGGACGACGGCACCGTGAAGGTCGCCTCCGCCGA